>ERZ1292642.78-Hain-H14-01um-R1-78-length-54046-cov-6_pt1 | contig 54046 bp, 63 predicted proteins | sample MGYA00564403_ERZ1292642 | MGnify/ENA primary metagenome ERZ1292642 (study PRJEB36523, sample SAMEA6512643) | groundwater metagenome | collected 2019-01-09 | study: AquaDiva: Metagenomics assemblies of 32 groundwater samples
GTCCATCAACGGCGATTTTGCTGACCTTCACGCATAGACGTTATGCTGCAATTCGCGTGCCGTCAACACGTTACGAATGCAGAGCCCAGAGTTATGCTGAGTCAAGGCAATGGTTGCAGAGCGGAATTCAGTTCAGTCAAGCGTGAAGCAATGCGTCCGCGGATGCTGCTCAGCATGAAGATGCAGATTACGATCACTAGTGCGAGCAGGAGAGCATTCTCGATGAGAGTTTTAGATTGTGGATTGGTTTTCATCAGTCCGTCGTGATCGACCGGCGCGCTCGTAAATGGCATCAAGCACTGCCCGAGCTCGGGCGCGAGGCAGCCAGCGCAGATGCAGACCGAGGACGGCGAGCACTTCGCGAATTTGGGCGATCGACAATCGAACTTTACCAGCTTCCAAAACCGCAAGCTGACGCACAAGCTCATTGAGATTCTGAGAGGCGGACAACCGTCGCTCGCCTTCGCGGCGACTGGCTTCTACCAAGCAGAGCAGGGCGTACATGATGGCCGCTCCCAGCAGCAAACTCAGAAGATTGGCTACCATTGCAACGTCACCTTGATTCCCAAGACGCGATCGGTGCCATGTTTGGAGAGAATAGCTTTCTGATTTTGGGCTTGATCGTCAGGTTGCACCGCGGCATCCCAACCAGCCCGCGTCGTGCTGAACATCCGCACCTCGGCTTCTCGCCACCCCAATCCGGTTACAACTCGGACGCCGGCGCAGTCGGTTGTTTGGAAATCTCCGCCACCGCCATTTCGATGGCGAAGTTCAGCGCCCGTTGCGGCGTGTCCCGGAATTGACTTTCCAACCGGCTGCGGATGTTGCCGCGCACGTATTGGTATTTCTCCGTTCCACTGCCGCCACGGTTCTCGGCTTCGAGCACCAAGGCGAGGACTGTCCCGTAATACTGCGCAGCCTCCCGCGCCACAAATGACGAGAGCGCCCGCGAGAACACAGCGAGCACCTTTTTGGAGATCGACACGATTCCGTACCAGACGCCCTTGAACCAATTTTTCATTCCAGTGTTTTCCTTTCAGGCTTTGCGTTTCAACAGCACGCTGATGAGTGTGCCGAATCGTTGTTTGGGGTTGCGTAGCCAGGCCACGGGCGATGGCACGAACCACAACAAGGCCAGTGCGAGCCAGGCATAACGTTTCACGCTTTTCACCCAGTCGGCTTCCGCGCCTTCGATGGTTTTGCCGCGATAGCTCGCCGCCAATGCCTCGAACTGAGCGGCAGTCTTTTCCAACTGGGCCGCCGTGCGGCCGGTCTGCTCGATCAGTGCCGCCGACTTGGTCACCAGTTCATCAATCCGCGAAAACAACTGGGGCAGATTGTAATTGACGATGGAGCCGGCCTTGTAGAACTCCTGTAACGCGAGCCGCGCTTCCTTGGTCATGTCCGGCACCGGCTCGACGGCGATAGAGACCTGCTTGGCGGTCGCCTTGACCTGCTCCGCTGATTCCTGAATAGAATCGAGTGTTTCGATGGCTTTACCGGAGACCCGGCAGCCAACGACCAGCAGAATCACGGGCAGTAAGGCAAGGCTGTGCTTCACAGCGATTAGTGTTGCGTTTGCCATGCCAAAATTTGCTCGGCTACCACACCGCCGCAAGGCTAATTTGCGCAGGACTCGGCCACGGCGCTGGGCGAAAGCGGGTTGAGGGCAAACATGCAATGGACCCGGCGGTTGAATGGCATTCTGCCGATGTCCGTCAAAGCAATCAGCCGCACGTTCGGATTCTTCCGCCGGGCGTGTGTAAACAAGCGCCGACCCATCCGGGTCGAACAGATGAATACATCAGGTCGCGTGTGACGCAGTAGCGATTGGGCATCGGTTTCCGAATACTCGCAAAAGACACTGGAATCGGGGTCGCAGACCAGCGCCTTCACGATCTGCCGCACGACCGAAACATCGGCGTCCACGATGATGATGTTCCTCATCTTTATCGGCTCAAGTATCTATCGATCACGTCAGAAGTAGGCTGCGGAGCCGGCGCGGCTGTTGGCATCATCAGGTAAACCTCTTTCGAGATGATACCTTGGCCCAGCAGATCAAACAAGTAGTCGTCGAATTTCGCGGGCGAGGCGAAACGCGACCGTGCTACTTGTAGGACAGCCACCTTCTGGGCGTTGCTTGTTGTTCCCAGTAATGCGCGGGTCACGACATCTTCGCTGCTGCGGGCTTGGGCGCGACCGAATTGCTTGGTAAGCCGACCGAGTTCGGCGCGGCTTTCCGGGGTCTCAGCGAACGCGAATTCAATGGGTTCGGTGCCCGCAGCGACACCCGCTTTGATCCGTTTGCCCAGGGCCAGACGTTCACCCGCCTCTTGGGCCTGAGTTTTGATAATCTGTTCACGCAACTGTTCATACTCGCCCATGTTCGTGACCAGCAGCAAGGCGTTCAGACCAGGTGCAACCCGCGCCGTTTTTTCCCACAACGGCTGATCGCGGAACCGGTCATGCAGATCGAGCTTGAGCAAGCCGGTGCGGTTCAACGTCCATTTAGCTAGTGGCATCATTGCCTCGATGCCGCCCGCTTTCAGTTCGTCCTCGGTCAAAATGTCGGTGGCACGGAAGGAATCACGCGGCATCTGGCCCTCCGCGTAATCTTTCCAAGCCCCGGCAATGGTCAACATCGGATGAGCGCCGCCGAGAAAAGGCACCTGATCCAGCCCGAAATCGAAGGCTTGCGATGCAGCCCGCCCGCCAGTCGCATATTCGCCGGTGGCGGCGTCTAGGGCGATGTCAAACAAACCACTTACGACGCGCGTTGCTTCGTCGTTCGGAATACGCAGAGTGACAGCTTTGCCGCTATCGGTTTCGCCCAAGGGCAGCAGAACGTGGCTGCGCCGATTGTAGCGATCTTGACGGCGCGCCCATTGCGCCATCCATGCGCCGAACACGCCAAACAGTGCCAGCCGAAACAGTAGGCGCGGCACAATTCCCAGTTTGATCGTGCGCCACCACCAGCCGGCGGCGGTGGACGGTTGCACAGCCATCTCGCCAAAGTCAGACCGCCACCCTTCTTTATTGACGTTGGAAAAGAGGATCAGGTTGTTGGAAAAAATGTAGGAGGTGCCGCGTCGCTTGGGATTGGGCGTGCCGATGTAGGTCCTGACCCAGCGCGCCCGTTCGCGGGGGTCCAAATCATCCAACAATGTGTACCCGGCGATTTTGGGGAGGCTCTCGATTACGTTGCCAGCATAGAACACCCAGTCGGCAAAGGCCATGATCGCTTTCCCAAGTGGCGACTTCTGCCAATCTGGCCGCAGATGTTCGATGTCCATGCCGTAACGATGGAACAGAACTTCCACTTCGCTTTCCTCGCGGCCTTCGGTGCGCATCAGTTCGGAAAGCGTGACATTCAACGCCTGATTACGTTCCATCTCGACAATCAATGGATCATAGACGCCTTTGGCTCTGGCTCTGGCCGGGCCAATCGCGGAAGCATAGGCTCGCAGAAGCTCAACCGCCGTGTGGCGGCCCGGTCCGACCAATGCCTTGTAAGTGCGTTGGGTATCGCGCGGCAGATTGCGCACTTGGAATGCCGGCGAGAACGCGATCAGCAGAGGTCGCCATACCGTGTTGTTCAAGAGCAGTCGCGAAACACTGGCAGCATTGGCCAAGGCCATGCTCGAATCGTGCGTGAAGGAGGCCGCGATGTACTTGTCCACGTAGGCCGCGCGCCATTTGCCTTTTTCTTTCCACATGATTGGCGCCAAGTGCGGATTTCGCGAGGCGGCGACGTGCGGAATGGTGTGGTTGCCAGCGGCATCGGGCAACAACGTGACTTTTGCCTCCACAACCGACGGCTCGGACGGATAACCTGGGATCGGCGTATTGAACAGATCGGCATTCTGTAACAACTGGGTCGCGACTTCTTTCTTGAACTGATTGCGCCGGGCTGCACGAATCATCGACACCGCTTTCAAGATGGTCGCCGTCATCGGATCGCCGATGTCCTCGAACGTGCCTTTTTGGTGAATCACGCCTGCACTGACCCATTCGCGCATATACTTGGTGACCCGGAACGTCGCGTAGGTGCCCGCGCCAGCTTTAACGCGCTGGATCTGCTCGGGCGTCATCATGTCCTCGAACATCAACTCGTTGACCTGCGCAAACCAATCATGGAACTGATCCACATGGCGGCGCGCATCGGCCCATCCCTGGTAATTGTTCTCCAACCACCGCAATTCCTGACCAGCCGTGCCGGGGATGTGTCCCAGCGGATTGGCATATTCCCAGCGGTCTCCTGCGGCAATGCGTTCCAAGTACAGGATCGCGCTGACGACGTCCTGATGACGGAACGTCTTGCCGCCTGCGCTGAGGGTGCCGGGATGTTCCTTGATCTGGCGCCGCAGCGGATCAAGCTCGCGCAGGTATGATTGGATATTGACCGTCACGGTGTCGTTTTCCTCAAGCGCATACCGAGGATCACCTTCCGTGCGTGGCTCGATACGACCGGTCTCGATCATCCGTTTGCGGGCGTCCAGGGCGGCGCTATTCTTGTCCACCAAGGCCATGCGAGCGTGAAAAGATGTCGAGTGCAGCTTTTCGTCAGCTTTGGCCAGCAGGTGCAACCGGCGCGCTTCATCCTCAGCCCGCTGGAACATCGGCGGGATGTTGGCGAAGCGGTGAGCGCCGAGCACTTGCGGATCGGTCAGAATCAGTTGCAGTCGGCTGAATTGACGCGCTACGCTCGGTTTCTTGTCCAGGGTCCCGAAGAACGCCTTGTAGAACTGCGGTGCGCGATGTGCGGCTTCGGCGGGCGCGTTCAACAGGACACTCAGAAAGTCGGCATACAATTCTTTCGCGGATTTCCGATAGGTGTTGTAGCTCGAAGGCGACTCTGCTTCCGTCCAGGGTTTCCACCACTGCGTCAATGCGATCAGTTCTTCACGCAAAGCCTTGTTCGTTGGTGTGTTGAGATAACCCGGCGGGAAGGCATCTCGGAGATAGCGTCCGGTCATGGACAAGAGCCGTCCGATGAGATTACCACGGGCCAGCATCAGATCATCGAGGAAATCCGCCAGATGGCCAACTTCGTGCGCAAATACCCGTGCGAGCAACGCAGGGTTTTGGGCGGTCGCCGGCGCGAGTTCGACACGCCCGCCTTCAACGCCCTGAACACCGACAAACCGACCGAGCGCCGAGCGCAACCGTGGATTGGTCGTCACTTTGGCGCCGGCTTGCTGTGCCAACTCGAACAATTCAGGCATCGGAATCGGCTGAACGTATTGCAATCCGCCAAAGCGCACCGGCAACCGCGCACCGCCGGCTCGTGTGATCTCGGCAATTTCTTCCGGCTCTTTGGTTGCCGCATATTCCGGCGCTTCCTCACGCACTAAGCCGGGGGGCGGCTCGATGCTTTCCAGCAGGATTCCCGGCGCTTCGATCACCAGGTCAATCGGCACCGGCCCCTCGGCGGTCTGGATGAAGTTGGCGGGGCGCACGTCATAGACGTTGACACCATCGGGTCGCGTCCAGCCATTGATCGTAGTCGCAAGCGGGCTGAAATCGAGTTGCCTCATCAATGCATGGAGTTGTTCGCGCGTTGGATGCGGCGATTGTTCATTTGCAGCCTCGATCCACGGCTCGGATGTGATAATGGCTGGTTTTTGCCCGGCAGTGATGCCCTCGAATCGCACGTCGGTCTTGAAAATACGATTCATCCAAACCAGCCGTCGCAGGTACATCTCCGGCGTAGCACCCGATCCCATGTATTTGACCGTCCACGATGCGCCATAAGGATGGTCGCCCGTTGGCCTTGTGCGTTTGAATACGCGCTTGTCCGGCTCGCGGGTGAAGACATCACGTTCCATCGTTTCGATGTTGATGCGGCGCATCGCATCGAAGAAGTCAGTGGGTAGCACCAAGCCATTTGCCGCAGCGTGGCGGCTCAGGGCTTGGGCCTGTTCGGTGACTTCTCGTTGCGCAGGTATTCCTCTTGCGCCTGCAATTGGCGGAGGAATTTGTCGTGCGGCGGCGGCGGCTTGGAGTACACGCGCTTCATTCGCTCGACGAGCCAGGGCGGCGCTTCGATCAATTTCTTCTTTTCCATAGGGTTCCTTTCCTTCGGCCACCAACCCGCCAGAGCCGGCAATACCGTAATCAGCCGGGGCTTCCTTGAACAGTTTGCTCGTGGCCGGGTATTGCACGCTCGGTTCGCGGAACATCTCCGCCGGGGCCAGGCCGCGATAACTGCGCGAAGCCGCTGGACTCGGGCCGACTTTGACGACATCCAACAAAGCGAGCGGATGATTCAACCGACTGGCTTCAGCGGTCACGGCGTCAGTAAACAGCCGCAAGCCTTTGGCGATGTTGCCGCCATTGTCCAGGACACTGAAGTTTGTCACCAAGATGTAGTTTTTTGCGCCGATCCGCCGGGTTTTGTCCGCCAACCATCGCGCCCGGTCGGCGGTCAATTCTTCAAAACCGGCCAGCGGAAAATCTTCATAACCAAGCACCGTGTTGCCGATGGACAAATACAACACAGCCAACTTGGGTTGGCGCTCGGCGGCCAACGCCTGTGAGTAGGCGGCGGCGTCCGCGCCGTCGGTGACCCGGCTCAACGATTCCAGCGGCACCAACTCCCAGCTTTCCCGCCGCAAGGTCGCCGGCCAATCGTAGCGATATACATCGCCTGTGTGGGCAATTTCGGCGTATTGATGGCCGTTGATGACGACGTGGCCCTGAACATCGAGCTTGGTGGCAAGCGCAACGGTTACGCCGTCTTTGCGCACGTATTTACCCAGCGCGAATGCTCGTCTGAAGTCCTGCGTTAATCGCCGGTCCTGCCCACTAGGCGTCGGGTCGCCACTCGGATGATTGTGCGCCAGCCACAGCCGGGTTGCGCCGAGTTGTTTGGCGTAGCGGGCGATGGCTTCAATGTCCGCCACCGCGCCGTCCACCAGGCCGCGCCCGGCGTAATGGCCGACCACCCGGTTGTTGTCATCAAGTAGGTAGGCGCGGACGGTCTCAAAGCGCGGATCGCGGAAGCGCCGGCTGATCGCGGCGGCGTCGTGCAGACTGCGAATCGTCAGCCCAAGAATTGAGCCGTCACCCTCAATGATGTCGGCGATTCTGACCGCTGAAAACTCACGGCCCGGCACGAGCGCACCGGCTTGGGCGGTCGGCGGCGCGATAGTAAGCGCAAATTCGGCCTGCGCTACTTCACGGACAATTTCTCGGACGGCAGCGGATACTTCACCTTCCGCATCGCGAGTGGGAAGTCCTTGGGAGTCCACCGGCTGTTGTGTGGCACGGGCAGCCGCGAGGGCATCAGCATACGCTCGGGCGCGACCGGATAGGTAACCGGCTGGGGCTTCACCGAACAAATCGAGTTGCTGTTTCTTTTGGAGTTCTTCGGCTTCACGTTGCGTTTTCTCCTTTTCTTTGGCTTCTTCGGCTTGGCGGGTAACCGTATCAACTTCTCGCTCCAGCGCAAAGCCCGATTCGGCATAGCTTAAAAGTTCCTGCTGCTTCGGTTTTCCGATTTTACCGGGACCGCGCTCGCGCACGAGGCCCAATGGAAGCTCGGGCTGCAACCGCTGGATATTGGCCAGCGCATTGGCGAAGAGATTGCCTTTTTGGACCTGGCGCGCCACCTCTTGGCCGGTGGCTCGGTCCACAACGACCCACTCACCGGTATCGGCATCTTGGTAGTAGTAAGCATCGGGCGGTTTGTCGCTTCGACGCGAAAGACGATCCAGGCCAAGCTCTTTCGCCTTGGCCAATGCGGCAACTCGCGCAGTGGCTTCGGACTTGGTCCGGGCAAGTTCCTGTCCGGTTTCCAAGTCTTCAACCACCCATTCATCGGTATCCGGGTCTTGGAAAATTCTACCATCGGCACGAATGCCGGCCTTGCGCAACGCGACCATGCTTTCCTGATCGGTCATCGGTGGCAGTTCGGTTCGATATTTTTGCCGAGCAGCCTCCAGTCCAGCCAGCACGCGCTCGACGCCAATCTGTTCAATCGCCGGGCTGTATGGCTCGCGCCGTTCCATCACGAGGCCGCCTTGTTCGTCAAACAATGGTCGGGCCACATCGGGATCGGCTCCACGTTGCACTAACCGTAGTGCTTCGAGTTTGCGATGAGCGACCTCGGCACGGCGTTGGTCACCAAAACTGTCCGCCATGATGAAATAGCGGATTTCGACCGGTGAGGCAGTGTTGCGGCGTGAAAACCGGCCATGCAATTGGTCGATCGCATCGCCGCTGAAGTTCATCGTGAAAACGCCAACGATCCGGGGCGCATCACCTTTGATGTCATCAAGGTCCACGCCGGCGCCGCCGCTCTTGGTATTCATCAACGCGACACGAACATTCGCATCGCTTTGAAACTTTTCAATTTCTTGGGCCGTTGGGACATCGCCATAAATCTGGGCGTAAGCGACACCACGTTCGCGCAACTTGGCAGACAATGTCTCGAAAAATCCCGGCGGCGGCGCTTCACCTTCCAATCCCCAAATCTTCGGCGGGTTCACGCCTTCGGCCACCACGACGACTTTGGTGGTCCCGCCTTGTTCCTGCAACGCTTCGCCGATGAATCGCAGCGCCCGGTCGATTTTGTTACTCTCAGTAAGCCGGGCCAAACCTTGGGTGCGCACGCCGCTCCGGTTCATCTTCTGAAAACGACCGATGGCTTTGTCCACATAGCGGTCATAGGCGCGCTTGGCGAGGTCGTAAATCCGCTTTTGTTCCGAATCCATCAACAGACCGAGCTCGGTGATCGTGCCGAAAAATGGATATTCGCGCCGAATCATTGTGCCCTTGGCGATCATCTTGTTGCGCTCGCCGATCATGTTGCGCTTTACATCCTGCCAACTGAGTCCTTGAATTGGGAACGCCCGAATTTCGGGGTTGCCATGTCGGTCGAGAATTGGCTGCCCGTTTGGTTTCGTAAGCGGTCGCAGCTCGACACCGATCCGATTCATCACGCTTTCAGTCGACTCGCCAATGGCATCGCCAACGAAATACGCAAAGGCAATCGGCGTGTCAGCAGGTGTCGCAGTGGCGTAAATGCGGAACGCAGCCTTGACTGCACGCGCCGCCTTGGTCTGTTGTGTTTCCAGCCCTTTCAGGTTGTGCGCCTCATCCCAGACAGCGATGGCATAATCCCGCTTGCCAATCTTGCCACTGCGTAGGTCTTCATAGCTGCCGATCTCGAACCGTTTAAGGTTCACACCCATCGCTTTGGCAGCGGTGACGTAGGAGCCAAGTCCGGCTTCGATCTGGCGCTTCAGTTTGTTGGGGACAACCAGCAGAACTGGTTTGCTGGGTTCTTCGTCTCGGATCCAGTCCAGAATGCCGAGGATGATGCCTGATTTGCCGACTCCTACACCATCAGCCTCGACCATACCGCGTTCACCATTGGCGCGGGCCTGTAAAGCGAGGTTGATAGCGAGACGCTGGTGTTCGTCTGGCCAGCCCTCGAAGGCTTCGGCGGTGATGATTTCTACCGGCTTGGGGAGTTGATCGGCATCGGCGATGCGGATCGGCGGTCGAACGCTTCTTCCACCAACTGCTCCTCCAGCGGTCGGTTGGGGTCGACCGGGAGGCGGTTGAGCGGGTATGGTTTGAGGGCTTGGCTGATCTCCTCCTCGTATGTCAACACCTTCGGGGAAGAGTTCGCCGGTTTGATCTGACTTGGCATCGAGATTCGCTTTCTGCGCCAACTGTACGGCGCGGTTCCAGATTTTCAAGAGGTAAGGCGCGACCCCATCGCCATACTTCTTCTTGAGAGCAGCTTCCATCTGCGGCTGACCGATGTTCTTCTCGGCGATGTAACCAGCTATCACTTTCGCCACTGTTTCCCAGTCACGAGGGTTAAAAGCGGCATATTGGCCGGGTGTTTCCCGCACCAATCCCATCTGTCTTTCCGGTTCGGCCTGATTCCGTCGATCCCATTCAACTTCCAATTTCTCCATTTCCGCTTGGAGTTGCGGCAACTGCGGGCTGTTGACTGACGCCGCTGCCGATAGCCGCGTTCCCAACCGGTAGCCCAGCCGCGTCAGTTCGAGATCAGATAGCGCAGCCAACCCTTTCGCTCGCGCCTTGCTCTGTAGCCGGTTGAGTTCTTCCAAATGGCGCGTGACCGCGGCCGGGCCGACCAAGCTTTCCGGCAGCTCTGCCACAGCGGCTCGTAGCGAGCGCGTGACGCGATAGCGCACCGGAGCTTCTTTGACGACACCGAAATCCAGGTCATCCAACCCGAGGTTTTTGCGGTCGGCCTGTGAATCGTCGATCAATGCTTGAGCTTCCGGTCGAATCTCGGCAGGTTTTCCCGGTGCGCCCGGTTGTACAACTGGCGGAACAATCGGAGTCTTTTGTTGGCGCTGACGTTGAATCGCCGAAATCTCACTGGCAACAAACCGTTGCTCATAAGTTGTCCCATTGGCTTGCAACCATTGTCGGACTTTGTCCAATTCGGCGTCCGGCAGCTTTTCCAACATGTGGCCGATCCGTCCAGTGCCAGTCTGCAACATGGCCGTATCCGGCATCCGATCAGATACCAGCCAGGCAGTGAATTGATTTGCAGTTGCCGGCGCTTGTTCCGCTTCGTCAACAATCGTCAGTGGATCATCGCCCTGCCGCTGGCGTAATTCGTCTCGGAGGGCGCGAGCTTGGTCGCGCAACGCAAACTTGCCCACTGTAACTGATCGGCGGGCATCGGCATCCTGCACGAACACAAGCCACACATCCTGTGCATATTGAGAGTGAGTCGGCTGATTCCAGCGCGCCGGCAGGGATTGCGGCTCGCCGGCCAGTTTCCACGGCGATTCTACGCCGGCTGCTACGGGAGGCTGAACTTTGCCGGTTGGGGCGGCTGCCGGGGGTTGACCAACCGGTGGCGTGGTCGGGAATCTGAACAGCGAGGGATCGCGCTCCAATTCGTCCGCTGCCTGCGCCAATAGTGCCCGCACACCGCGACCCGGCTCGGTCAGCGAGCTGCGTCGCACGTCTGCGAGACTGTCAAATCCTTCGACGACGCCAGCTACCGTCTCGCGCTTGACGGCCATCGGATCATCAGGTTCGCCGCTGGCGCGACGCGCTTCGGCGTTGCTGCGTTGCAGACTATCAAAAGCATCATTGCCCGTGGGCCGGTAATCAACCGGCGCTGGTTCTGCAGCGGGCTTGGCAGGAGTCGGTGCTGGCGGAATGGGCGGAGCGGCGGCTGCTCCAAATGCGCCCGGCGCTTCAGGCGGCTCCTCGATCTTCTCGACATAGATGACTTCGTTTTTCCCGACCGTCTGAATCCCGAACTTCCGTCCATCTTTCAGCGTCACATCGCCAGTATCCGGATCAATCTCGGCAACCTCAGTACGCTGGCCTTCGATGTCGAGGACGGCACCGACATTCAGATCGTTCACATTGATCTTGATCGGGCCGGCCTCGGTAGCCTTCGCGAATGCCTCCGCCTGCTCGCCTTGAGCTTCTTCGCGCTGTTCAAACTGCTTCTGTTGTTGGCGGGTCTTGAGCCAGCCTGAACTGGCTTTGCGAATCGCAGCCCATAATTCCGGTGCAGACGAGCCTTGCGGCAATAAACCGGCATCGACGAGAACTTGCGCCGCTTGATCGGGCATCAACGTGCCTAGGCCACCTCGACCATTGGAGTAAACGATGTTGTGGCCGGGATGTGCGATGATGCCGCCGGCGTCATCCCAGAGGGATTTGTTGGGTTCGTATCGGCCCGTCCGCTTGGCTTGGCTGATGGGCACCACGCCGCCGGCTTGGATCAGGGCGTCAATCACCGGGGGAATATCGGGGCTGTTGACACTGAACGATGCCCGGCCTTTTCGTCTTGCCTTGGGTGCGGGGGCGGGCGTAGGTTGCGGCTCGACAACCGCTGCTGGCGGTGGGTAGGCCGACACTTTAGGTGAACCCCCAACGCCGGCGGCGGTCACTGCGGCCACTTTCAGATCGGGGTAATCGGCCAGCACTTCGGCTGGCACAGGTTTGCCTTGCGCAAGCGCGCTTTCGACAATAGCCCGATGCATCTGTTCTGGTGTGTACTGGTCAATATCAGCAACCTCCTCTTCACCACCGCCTGTTATTTGCGAAATCGCCGCTACCGTCACTGTTAGATCTTCGCCGAGTGCTTGGGCGATTTGCGCGACTGTTTTGCCTTCTTGGAGGCTTGCTTCAATGTAGGCAAGTCGCATTTCTTCTTCGGCTTGCCGCGTTTTCTCTGCCGATACAAAGTCAGTGAGCTTCATCTGCCAGGGTTCTTTGGCAGTCGGCTCCGGTCGTGCCGGCTTTTTAGCTTCCTCGGCAGCCTTGAACTTGGCGCGCACTTCTTGCAACCATGCCTTGACCCTTTCGACGTTGCTGCCGGCGGGGAGATAAGTCGTGCTGCCCGTGATTGGATCGCTGAAGACCCATTCATCGGGCCGGTTCATCTCAGCCGGATACGTCTGGATGCCCGGCTTGATCGCGCCCGCTTGATTGGCGACCTCCTCGACAGACAGCGAGGAGGCGACCGTGCTGGGTGTGATGGGTTTGCCGGCCGAAGGAGTGGCGGCCGGCGGAACAGCCACGGTCGCCCCTGTCCCGATAATTTTCTCGATGTCGGCTTCGGGCACGCCACGGCGGCGCAATTGTTCGCGGATAGATTCCACTGTCGGTCCCGGTTCCGCCGGTGTGGTGGGAGCAACCGGCGCAGTTGGCTTTGGACCTCTTGGCAATACTGGAGGCGCGCCTGGGGCTTCGGGCCGTTGTGCAACGGGCGGCGGCTGTGGTGCGCCTGCTGCGGGTGTGCTTGGTCGGCTTGGCACTCGTAGGGTGGGTGCGCCGCCTCCGAGCCAGTCTTTGAGCCAATCAGGCAAAAATTCCGGTGTGCGCTGCTCGTCGATGGCAACACCGGCGCGCAGAGCTTCGCCAGGTTTCTCCAGACTACGGTTCAGCAAACGAACAAGAACTTCATCCTCAGCACTGCCTTGGCCGCGATTGACGCGCAGATACATGTCGCGAACTTCCCGCGCCGAATACTGCGTCTCTACTTTCCGCAAAAGCGCGGTCCGCGCCAAAGTGCGCGCTTTGCCGGTCGGATCCTGGCCCAGATCCATCGCGAGAAAGAACAAGGCATCAATCGGCACATCAATCAGATCATCTGCCGTAGGCAATTCCTTGGTAACGACCTTGTCCATCGCCTTGAATGCGGTAGCGGCCACGACAGGATTCAGGAAAATACCGCGCACACCTGCGATCTTGGGCAAAGCGCCGATGACGCCGAAGGTTGCTGCCGTTTCGGGAATGGTTTGGGCCCGAATTGGTTCACCAAGCGAAGCAGCCGCCAGTTGTTTCGACGTTTCCAGTTCCGCTCCGAGTGCAGCGAAACTCAAAGCTCGCGCACCGGCCACTGAGCCAGGTACGGTTGCCGCAGCGAGCTTCGCCGGGCTGGGCAACAAAACCATGGCGCCGATATCCGGTGCAATCGAACCGGCGCGCGCCATGAATTTCTCGAACACTGTTTTCGGCGGGGCTGTAGCGGCTTGAAAGGCGAGAGCTTTGTCCGCTTGCGCTTCGGGCAATAACTTGCGGACCAAAAAGCGACCCAGCGGATTACGCATCCAACCGGCGTTGTATTGCGCCAAACCGCCTTGGTCATACTCTGCCAGGGCCACCGATTCTTTGAACGTTCTCTCGGCTTGCTCGACTGCAGGCGGTTTGTAAGGCTTGGCCAAGCCGAAGAATTTTGCCGGCGCGGATGGTTTGGCTCGTGCCCGGGCCGCCTCGACTGCTTGCTCGACTTCTTCAGGACTGAATGCCAATTCGGGTTTGGTCAGCATCGGTCCGGTTGGCAACTGCGTTGTCAGAGCCGCTGCCTGAGCCGGCCTGGCGACCGGCAACTCAATCTGCGCTTCGGTGGGCTGGACGAAGGGCGGCTGTAACTTGATCCTCGGCTCAATGCCAAGCGGTTTTTGGGCGAGAGCTTCGATGGGCCGTTCTGGCAGCTCAGGCATCGGCTGAATGATCTTGCCAAGCCGATCGCGGGCTAATGGAATCAGATCGCCGAAGACGTTCTGCTTGGACGGAACAAGATCAGCGAACGCATTGGCCATGTCAGTAGTCTTGGCCGGTCAGTTCTTTGAACCGGGCGCGCACAGCATCAGGATCGGCCCCGGCAGCAATCGCTTCTTTGCCATCACGACGAAGCGCCTCAATATCCACAGCCTGACTCAATGTTGGGCGACCTGCGTATTGCTGAATCTTGCGGTCTTCCAAGTCATCCAGAGCTTCTTTACTCCCGGCGATCGCGAGATTCCGCAATTCACGATCAGGCATGTTGCCAAAATTCTTACCCTGTTTGCGTCTCTTGGCCCGGAACATATTCGGGCCTACCTGCGTGATTTCGTGGGTCGTAAGTAACTCTGGATTGCCGGCCACTGCCTGCTTCAACTGTTGTTCGGTGAAATAAGCTTGTTCACCGTCGCTTCGCGTATCGGTGAAATAGTTGTGACCGCTGATGATCTCGTAGTAGTCGCGCTGGCTGATCTCGCCGCGTTGCAATGCTGCTTGAGCATTCTGGAGCATCTTGATTTGCTCCTGCGCGCGGACTTCCTCCAACTGTTGGGCGGGTGTCTTGCGGGGCCGCAGTAGTTCTTGTCGGGGCTGGGTGGGCAGACCTTGCCCGAAAGCTTGAGCGGCCAGAACGTCAGGCGGGATGGCACCGCGTTCGGGTATCTGCGGGGCGAGATTGTCGCCACCTACGGCGCCGCTCAACACATCGCCGATGATGTCAGTATCACTCGCGGGCCGCGGCAGACCCGGTGCTGTGAGGTTGGTCAGCAGGGGGGCGAGGTTGGCGGCTGTGGGTGCCGCGGCTGGATTTATGGGGATCGTCGGGATTGGCACATTCGCTGGATAGCCCAGTCCGCTCGCTACGTCCCTTGCTCGTTCTGGCGTTGCACCCGACTCAAGGTACTGATCGATCACAGTTGGGAAAACTTGCCGTGCTCGTTCACGATTGGTTTCACCGGCTTCGACGTTTGCCCGTTGGTTTGCGAAAAGACTCTGTTCCAGGTTCGCTCGACGCTGCGTTTCCTCATCAACCGATTGACGATTCGCGAGTTCACGCGCGGTGCGCTCACTCGGGCTTTCTGCGGCAGACAGTAAAGTGCCGAGCAACAGTCCGCCTGGTGTGCCGCGACCGATCAAGCCTTTGCCAAGCGTTTCACGGAAACGATCCCACCAGTTGTCGCGCGCCATGATCGGCGTTGGAGTCGGAGGCGGCGGCTGATACATGTCTCCGCCACCCGGCAGATCCCAAAATTGCCATTGATTACCGTTGGCCATAGGAATCAAACCTCAAGAATTGAAGGATCCGGTCGATGGCGTCTGGCGCTTGCGGTTGTCCGCTGGTCGCGCCACCAAGGCGTTGTGCAACTGTCTGCATCAGTTCGGGTGGCACATTCGACTGTGCGCTAGTTTGTTCCACCGGCATCTGTCTGCCGCCGAAAATTCCGCCTGGGCTGCTCATATGCCTCCTCCTGCAAGTAGTCTGTCGATCAGATCGAGTTCCGGATTCGCCAACAGGCGCCGCGGCGCGAAAGTGTTTGCAGCGCGTGGGATCGGGACAGGACTCGGTGCAACCGCCGGCGGAACCGAACCGCCCATTCCCAGCTTCAATCCGGCTGTGATCCTGTCTTCCATCGGCACGCCTTTGCCGATGAGTTGACCAACGTTACTCAAGCCGGTGGCTTGACCTACAACTCCGGCGATCTTTCCCAGAGCCGTTGGTGCGGCTGTTGCCAGCGTTGTCAACGGAGCAGCAACCGTGGCCGGGATAGCGGCGCCCAACGAAGTCAGTGCACTCGCACCAGGGGCCGCTGCCGCGCCTAAGGCCCCGACAGTTGAGGCGGCTCCGCCAGCCGTCGCGGCTCCTGAAGCAGCACCGAATAAGGGAGCGAGAAAACCCATTATAGAATCCCCGCATTGATCGAGCTGCTGCGGCTGCTGCCCAGGCCACCCAACAGACTGGCGATGCGCAAGGCCGTGTCGAGCGGGTAATCACTCACTTGGATCGCTTGAGGTGCGGCGCCAGCCTGCAAGCGCCGTTCAGTGGCGTAATTCCCACCGAATAGACCGGTCAGCCGGTCGGTAACATCCTGAGTGGTCTTGCGGGTCAGTTCATCACGCAACTGTTGACCTTGCGTGGAGTAGAGCTTGCCGGCCCGCGACAGGGTCGAATCAGTCGAACCGATGCCCTTCTGTAGAAACTCCAGCGCATTGCGGCTGATCGCGTCAGCCGTAGATTGGAGATACGGATTCGATTCGGGTCGCAAATACTCTCCGCCAACGGTTGAGAGAATTTGTTGCTCGCCAGCAGCCCGAGCCGGCGTGTCGTACATGTACTTGGATAGAATATCCTGGCCCGTTGGCACGAACTGTTGGAAAAGCGGTCTGGCTGGCCTGAACCAACCCCGCGAAGCTGATGCAGTTGTACCGGCGCTCATATTGTTCCCTCGCTTCCCTTCTGCTTGGTCTCGTGTTACGTCAGAACTTTCTCGAAGATCGTTTCTCTCTGTCTGAAACCTCTCTGCCCGATCCAGCGCGCGTAAGCTGCCAGACCGTTCATTCGCGCCCGAAAATGTTTCAGATCCAGCCGATCGCTGGCACGGCCCAGACTGCTGCGTTCGGTCATCGAGACCAGTTTGATCGCCTTTTTCTGTCTGGCCCAGGCTTCGACGAGCGGCATGGCCAAGTCAAAGGGCAGTCCGCCGTACCCTTTCCTGATCCAACCTCGGCTAATAACTGCGATTGCCGTGCCGAGTTCATCCGGGCAGATCATCAAAGTCATAACGCCGCAAATCGAATCATTTAAGCCGCTACCATTGGCTCGCTTTGCCTCATCGACGCCCACCCAAACGGCCACGCCGAGATCATTGGCAAGTTCCCACTTCAACCGCTCGAAAACAGCCTGCGGCGAGTATCGACCGCCGCTGCGCTCGCCGATTTCAGTCAACGCCAGCAAAACAACGGACTGGATTGGGTCGAGATTTTTGACTTGGTAGCCTTTCAGTTGCGCTAACGAGATCATGGTTGATCGAGTGATCGCAGCGGATGACGTTCCCAGTCTGGTCGGCCCGAATAGCCTTCCATCCGGGCCAGCCGCTCGGCCAGTTGATGAACGACGCGGGCGAGTTCCTTGTTCACCGCGGTATTCTCGGCCAAGGCAGCATTGACCCGGTCGAGTTGTTCGTAACCCCAGCGGGCATGTTCCTGGCGATAAAGTGTCTCTTCGCCGCGGGGCATCCAACGTTGATCGCCAGTCGCGATGAGGCCCTTGCCGACGAGCGAAAGTATGACCAACGCGACAATCCGAAAAGCCCACAAACAGAACTTTTCAACCGCCACTCCGTTCAACCAGGGCGGCGGATGCCACGGCAACCAGCCATTTGTGAGAGTTTTAGACATGATGCTCATGGCTTGGCTGCCGGTAGCAGTTGGTCCTGGCCGTTCTTCTTGTGTAGGAACTCAAAAAAAGCACGAAGCGCGCCTTGGGCAAAGAGGGCATAGCCAATGATGGCTTCACCGGCGAGGTTTGACCATTTATCGACAAGGACGAAAACCAAGCCGGTATAGCCCAGGGCGATGATGACGATCACGACCGATTCGGTGGCGAACAGTCTGGATTTCAACGCGCTTTTTCTCCGATCGAATAGGCGATAGCGCAAACGCACACGACGAATCCCAGCACCAGCATCGCTGCCTGAAGCCAGTCGCGTTTAGTGGGCAGCCGATATTGTTTTGCGTTGTTCTCCACAGCGCTTACCGGCCCAAACCACCCGCCCGAGCATTGTATCGCTGAACGTCGGCAGCGATGAACGCGATCAGACCATCCAAGACGGCCTTGATGTCGTCATCGGTGACTTCGGGCAGATCGTAGCGTTTGCGCAACCGGCGCAGTTTGCGCAGGTGATGTTGGCGTTGCCGAGCCAAAGCCCGGCCAGCAGTCAGTTTCTTACTCATGTCTCTGGTTCCTTTCTTCTGATTTCTTGAATTCGGCGATAGGTACAGCTCCAACACAGTGCCTTGCGACGGGGCAACTGATGCTCTGAATGTTGCACAACGTGTCCGCAATCAAGCACGAGCAAGTACGCCAAGCCCTGACCATTCAATGGACGATAGCGGACATGCTCTGAAATCGCGCGGAAGATCAGGTCCTTGTAGGCGAAGCTGAACATGGCATCCTATTCTTCCAATAGATGACCGAGCCGGCGCGGATCGGGGGATCGGTCGAACTTTAGCATCAGACTCCTGGATAATTTCAGGGACCTCTCGCGTTCGATTTTCACTTGGCCATCGCCTTTCTTGGTTACGCGCCACCGATGACCTCGATCACAGGCGCAGGCAATCGTTTTGCGACCATCGGATGCAATAAAACTGATGCGCGCAATTGTGGGTGATCTCAGATTTTGCGAAGCGCATACCGGACAGACGGCGGTCGGAGATTGTAAATGCAGGCTGCCGACCAGCCAACAGACTGTGAGAAAGACATTCATGGCATCTACACCGTCACCTTGTTGCTCCAGACTGTTGCACCATCCCACTCTGCCGATACGCTCAGAATGCCAGAAACATTACCTATATTTAGGCTGGCGGGCCAGACAGGACTCAAGTACAGCGCGGTCTTGCGAGTGAAACCAAAAACTTTGTATGTCAGAAGCAGACGGTAGAACTTGAATGTGTGTCCTATCCATACGCTCTGCATCCATTCGACGTGCACACCATCTGTCTCTCGTTCAGCAAACAGAAACGGCACAGTTGGACTAGCGATGACTGGTGCTGGCTCAATCGGAGGATAAGCAGTTGGTGGTGGTTCAACTGGAGGTTTCTCGATGAGTTGTTCTGCGAATGACAGCCACAAGAGCTTGGTCTGCGTGTGAAGAAACACGGTCGTGCCGAACTGTTCCACGCTGTACCATCCCGATGCCCAAGCTGGTTCGACAACGTGCTCCGAGAAATGCGCCGGTTGAGCTTCGCTGAACTCTGCAAACCGCCCCGCTTTGACCACTTTGCTGCCGTCAGATGCCAACTCCTGCTGGCCGTACACCAGCCACGGCCCGATTGGACCAACAAAGATGCCGGTCCTGGTCAGTCGCTCGATTGACCGGCACCGCTTCCACCTCTGCCATGAGCCATCCACATTGAACTTCCACAGGCCGGGTACCGCAGAGAACGATCCCCAGGTCGTGCCATACGGACAATTCACGGGCTGTGCCGCGATGGTCAACCACAGACAACTTCGCCACGGATCGCCCACCACATTGAAACTCGGCAACTCTCCGTGCACCCACATATTGCTGGTGGACTCATACCCCTCGATGTTGCCTACCGCGTCCACCAACTGTATGCCGCCGTTGACCAATCGCGTGCGCACCACGGCCAATTGACCGCTTGAATCGCGGGACAAGAAAGCATAAATCATCCCATTGCCAGGATGTTGGATGAGCGCCTTGTACGACGATCCGATTCCGATGCTACCCCATTTCGGCAGAGCGTAGGCCGCTGATTTATGCCAGCCGGTAGAGTCGAGCCAGAATTGACTCAACGACCACCCTTGATCGTTTAGCATGAAGTAACCGAAGACCGGTTGTGAATCCACGACAATCAGACCGGAGATACTTGTGTAGTTGCTCACAAGCAAGGGCCAATCATTCCCGACCTCGAATACCGGACCAGTCTCGGTCAGTCTGTACCTCCGATAGTGCACGTCTCCGATGTTGATCGGGATGGTGAAGTTACCCATCGCCGGCGAAAACAGAATATGCAGTGTGTTTCCGTCCAACGCTGCCCACGTTCCACCAGGGCGATCTACTTCGGGCAAAGGAAATGTGACAGGTCCTTCAGACTTGATATAGTACAAGGTTGACGGGCCAGGCAATGTCTTACCCTGAATCACCATCACCTTCCATCGGTCGTTCAGGGCCATCGCTTGGTACTGGCCACCGATGTCGTACTCATGTACCAACAAGGACTTTGAGCCGTAGGGAATTGTGCGTTCTATAATGGACATTTCCGTTTCCTCAATGCAGCCAATACGGCCCGATAGAGAATCGTTTTGTACGCCTGCTTTAGCCAGCGTGGAGTCTTCATTTCCATTCGCTCACTGTCTGGCTTTGCACCCGGCCACAGAGGACGCAATGACGCATCCTGTCGTAATGGATAGTCCCACAGCCGATCATCCCGCAACCAACCTTCCAACAGTGGCCGCGTATGGTACAGAATTCTCCGCTGGAAACTAGAGCGTTCACGACGTTCGTCAGCGTGCCATTGAGCTTCATAGCTTCGATGTGCTGCAAAACCTTGTCTTCTTTTTCTGGAGAAGAACATAACCCGAAGAATAAAATAAACAATTCGACAGGAACAAATATCTGGAACAGTTTCATTAGAGTTTCCTGACCTTCCTCCACCTATCCACCAGGAACCAGACACCCTCAACAACCAAACCCGCCATAGAACTGGCGCAAAACAGGATAAACATGAGGACGAATAGTTTCATGGTGCTGGCATCTTTGGTTCAGGGTTTCCGAACATCTTGTTGGCCGGTATCGGGATGGCTTTGGGATGGACGCGCCGATCAACAACGTTGCCATTCGGCATTACACCAGCCCACCCGCTCGCGATTATCTTTTTAGCGTTGAACAATGCCCGCAGGTGCATAGTCTTTTCTATAGGATTTCTCATGGTGCTGGCAACCTCACGACGATGTTGGAGCGCAGTTCGGCAGCGGTCATGGGTTCACCTGTTCGATGGCGGTTGACTTCGGTACTTCGTTCGTGCCGCGAATCCATGTAATTTCACCGTGCTGCATTTGAGCAACTAGGGCGTAGAATGTGCCGGTTCCGGCATCAAATTCGTAACCCGACTTCACACGCCATTCCGAAACACGCTTCGTGCGATTGGTCATGACGTTGCCGGTGTCTGGGTCAATCGAGTAGAAAACTCCAGCACGCTCTGTTCCAATATTCGGCAAGGCGATCGTTGTGACGAGCGTACCAGTTACCCGATATAGACTGGCCGTGCCGTCCTCCACCGTAATGAACTCCAAGGCATTCGCACTCTTGTTAAAAAACAGATGCGCGCCAGCCAGTTTCTGGTCCGGCACCTCTCGTTTGATTTGCCGGGCCGCGCTCTGCCGCGTTTGTGGATCAAGCGTCAAGTAGGGAGGGTCAACGCCGCCGCCGAATGTGCCCTTGCCGCTGACGTAGCTTGTGCCGCTGACGTTGAGCCGATAACCGGTGTCGGTGGTTGTGTTAAGCATCAAATTACCAGCGTTGTTCCAACGCGCATATTCCAGCTTGGTCACGCTGTTGCTTGGCGTCAGCTCAATGACGAGACGAGCAGGGGTTGATGTTGGTGACCAAGTTCCGTCCGCGCGAATAGTTAACTGGGCTTTGCCAACTACAAAATTGGTGCCGGAAAACCCTCCGCCGTTAAAAAGTAGCAAAGCATCGCCGTCAATTGGTACTGCCGGCGCAACGTAACTACCCCGTGCTTTTAGACCACGGAAAAACATTCCCGCCTGCGAGTTGTTCCCATAATGAATACCCTCAATAACTGGCACAGCGCTCGTCGAAGTAACTGTAATCCGTGCAGTTGCATTAAGATTCGAGATTCCCAGTGTTGGCGAAATCACGAGTCCACTGATCGCATTTGACCAGACGATATCAGACGTCGCCGACAAAGCCGTATTGGAATTGTAAATTAGTTGCCCATCAGTTCCCGGTGCCAGTACACTCGCCGCACTAACGGAGACGGAGGCGGGCACGGCACCGGTTAGCGAGTTGGCATTGAGATTGGTCAACCCCGCACCAGACCCACTGAACGTACCACCCAACGTCACACCAGTTTGGTTGTTGGTCACCGGCAGCACTTGCAGCCCCGTCAGCGGGATGTTGGTCGCCCCGCTCGCATTGAACGTCGGCACTGCTGCCGCTTGGTTGGTCGCCCGGCCAGTTGACCCGAAATACACGATGCTGTTCACCCCGGTCGCTACTGCACTGATGCTACTGTTGGTGTCGCCCTTGTCCAGCTTTGCGGCTCCAAGCGTATTGGTCGAGCCGTCAACGTAGGTCACCGCTGCCAGACCGTTCGTCGCGCCTGACAGCAGATAGCCCGAATCATTGACCAGCCGGCTTATGGCAGAATTGTTCGTGAGCACTAGCGCCGGGTCGATGGCCACGTCGTCGGCGTTGATTACGATGCCAAGTCCCGGCAGAATAGAAAGTGCTATATTGCCATCCAGTGTGCCACCACCATTGATGCCTAGGCCAGCGGTGATCGCTCGATTCGTCTGCACGTAACCAGCCGAAGTTATACCATCGAGCAGGTCGGCGTCCAGTCCGCTGCCCGCACCATCTTGCGCGATCACGACGTTGAACACCGTGCCGCTGGTCAGCCCGAATGTCGGCAACAATGTCGAGTTGCCCGACAACGTGAGCAGACCGCCGCTTACAGCCGAATTTGTGAGCGTGCCGCTCCCGTAAACCGTCTGGTTGCTGCCAATCGTCAGGACACGACCGGCAATGGAAGGCACACCAGCTGCCCCAGTCCCAGGCACGGCATTGGTCAAACCAGCGACGTAGGCAGCATCGTTGGTCAGCACATCATCGGCAGCCGCCGTATCGCCGATGTTGGTCAATAACAACGTCACGACGCCACCGATGTTGGTCAGATCGCCCGTGATACCCGCGCCGAAGATGATGTTGATGACATCGCCGGTCTGACCGTCCGCCCCGGCGATCTGCCAGATATTCGTGCCTCCAAGCCCCGTTGTAGCAGGCCAAGTACTCCGCCAGGTGCCAGCGAGGCTGATCCCGCCGACGTTGCTGGCATCATTCGAGGCATAGACGCCCGTGGCGATTCGCAAAGTGATGGCGTTGGTTGCGGCTTGACCCGGACGTGAACCGAATATCATCAAGGCCAACAGGACCACAATTGACAGGAATGACTTCATGATTTCTTGATGAGGATCCAGCCGATGTTGAACACCAACCCATCGCCACCGCTGATTTCGGGCGCAAGAGCGACGTGCACAGTGAATTGGTTCGCTTGGTAGGTCGCCCAAGGAATAACCGGGCCGCCCGTGCTGTTTTCGAGCCAGACGGCGACTTGACCGCCAGTTGTCATCCCCGGCAGGGCCACAACGACGCTGGTATTGGCTCCGGTGATTGTCGCGACGCCGCTTTCGGTGAACCCGGCGTCCGCCGAGGAATCCCGCACCTTGAGCCAGCCGATGTTGAACACGCGGCCATCTCCAGGTGTGATCTCCGGGGCCATTGGAACATTGATCGTGAACTGTCCGGCACCGTAGGTCGGCCATGCAATGACGGGGCCGGCACTTGAGTTCTCCAGCCAAACCACAACGCGGCCCGTGGTCGTCATCCCAACGACTGTGACCGTGGCAGAACTGTTCGTGCCGCTGATGCTGGCGATGCCACTCGTGGCGAAGGCACTACCATTGACCGTGTTTTGAAGTTCGAGCAGGTCGGCATGCAGGTTTTGGATGAATGGACTTACCCACCGCGCTTGATCGGGTGGAACACCGTGCATCACTGGTCGTGTGCGCACTTTGGCGAGCATCAGTAGTACCCCCGGCCCTGAATCAGCGGCGCATAACTGCGGATGCGGACGTGACCGCCATTCTTGACGAATGCGTACCGAATGAATCTGCCCGCGGCCATGCAGTCGATCCGACCATTGCCGCTGTAGTTGAATGGCCCGTTCCAACTGATCGAGGCCATGAGATTGTCGCGCGTGCCAATGTAAAGCTGGAGAGGACTTGATCCGGTATCGACCGGCACATCCAGCAACATCCCACCAAGCTGGGCGACCTTGTCCCAACCGGCATGGGCAAAGTCGCCCGATTCCAACCGCATGTTGATTGCTGTCGAGCCGTTCAGCAGTGCGGTGGACTCGTCGAACGCGATCCACACATTGCCGCTGGTGTCTCCAGCCATCAGATTGAGATCAGCCAGTCCCGCGGCGGTGTCCCAAGGATCGGTGTGACTATCCCACGAGGTCGTCTGCGCGTCCCAGGTGGCGCTCGTGCCGACGATCTTCGGAACGTAACCGGCCCCGCTGAACGGCCAGGCGATATAGCTGTAGGCGTTGTGTGCGTAGCTCCACAGCAGAGCCTTGTCATCGGTATTGTTGCCGTCCACACTGCGAAAACCGATGATGATCTGTTTGCGTTTTTGGTCGTGGAAACTCCAAACGATGTCGCGTGAATCGCTACGGACTTTGGTCAGGAAATCCTGCCAGATGCGTGTGCCGACTGGCAAGAGCTCAGGGGTGCCATTGAAGATGTAGAAGTCGTCCTGACCCATGAAGAAATGCCGTTGATCGAGATCGAGCACGCTCCAGCCGGAGAAAGCGCCCATTTTCGAGACGATGTTCTGGAGATAGAACACGATGTCGGGATTGATGTAGTGCAACGTATGGATCGAGTTGCCCTTGTAAGCCACGAGCAGATTGCCGCCCAGACGGATCACGCGGGCGATTGGGCCGCTTGATTCGGTGATGGGAAACAAGTCTGCTTCGCCCGTGCCGGCAAAGTTCCAACCTTCGATGTCGGAGAGATCAGAGTTGGCGCACGAATAGGGTGCCTCTGAGCCGGAATTGATATTGCCCAGCATCAAATGATCCGCGCCCACTGCCAACGTGACAGCCTTGGGTGGCGTCCCGCCGAGAGCGGCGCAGGTCGCCGCATTGCCCACCCATTTCTGGATCACATCGGTTTTGTTGGTGAACACTGCCGTATTGAGGTAGATGTCTGCCGACCAGCGATTCCGCAAACCGCCGGTAAAGTCCACGGCATTGAGCTGCGTCAAGGTGCCTGCGGCTTCGAGTTTGTAGAGCCGCGTCGTCGTGCCGATACAGCCGCTCTTGGTCCCATCGGCCCACTCAAATGTCTGGAACAAGCTTGGTGTGCCGGTCACTTCTGGTGAGCCGCCGATGTGCCGGCGCCAGCCGTAAATCTTCCGAATCTCGTTCTCGTAGAAGTGGCAGTTCTCAGCGATTGTCCAGCCGCGTGAAGGGACACCGGGCGCGGCAGGATCATCCGAGACGACTTGGGTGGCAGTGTTCAGGACCAACCCCAACGTCGGCGAGTGAATGAAAACCGGTGTGTAGCGGCTGCGCATAAATCATTCGTCAGCAGTTTCCTTGTCCAACAGCCGTTCCAGAATCACCAAGAGCTTCTCGAATTTGTCATCGCCGGCGGCCAACTGACGTAGCCGGGCCAACGCCTGTTTACGCTCGGCGCTTTTGGCAGTCGCCTGCTGTTTCTGTCGCTTGAAAAACGCGTCGTACTCCGCGTCATCGGACTGAAGCTGTGTGTCGCTCGGTTGCGAAATCGTTGGGTGTCGCCACGCGGTGATTTTCTCGTCTTTGGTGTCAGCCACGAGGCCATATTTCCACTCAATGACGACTGCCAGCGGATGTTGGCGTGTGTCGGCGCTTGCCTCCACGGCGAGGATGATACAGACGATCAGCAGAATATGTTTCATGGTTTTGTCTCCCGGATATACAAGCCGGAAATCAATGTGCCTCCAAGCTTCGCCGCCCCGGCATCGCCATTGATAGTCGCTGTGCCCGATTCGGCCCCAGCGCGCAGCGAAAACGTCATCGAGTTTGTCGAGAGCACAACAATCTCGAAGACGATTGGTAAAGCGTGTTCATTTGATCCCTCGGACACCTCGCGGGCCGCACTGACAGCGTTGGTGACGCCATTGGTGAACAAGGCGGCAATCACAGTGAGGGCCTGCGCACTTGCGCCGCAATGCACCAGTGCAAAAACTCGTAGTGTGTTGTTTGATGCCAAAGGGGCGATGTTGGTGGTGACGACTTCAACGCCTTCACTGATTTGCGGGATCGTATTGTCGTCAGGGATGGCGGTCGTGGTCGTCAGTAAACTGGTCGTCGTGACGCTGACGTATTGAACATCCTTGCCGAGATTAGCTGTGGCATTGGTAATCGCCCAAGTCGGGATCGAGTTGGACGTAAAGGCCCACCACGGGATCGAGTTGCTGTTAAACATCACCCCACTGAGGAAGTTGCTTTTGTGGACGCCGCTCAAGTAGTGCTGGTTGGTGCCGAATTCCAAGAGGCAACGCCGGTCCAGACGGATCGCGTCGTCACCGAGCGACATGACTTCGCTTCCCAATGGGCGTGTGGCATCTATGTCCGTCAGGCCAGGCCCTACAAAGGTGTATTGTTGATAAGCCTTTGGTGCGAAAACTAAAAACCCGAGCACACAAAGGAAGTACTTTGTTAATTGAAATCGGGTACGTGTTTTCATAGAATCCCGCTGACAAAAGAAACGCCCGCCGCTGTTTGAGGCAGACGACGGGCTGAACACGAGAAAGGATTGGTTTCCCGATGTCCGATTTGATTGTTGGTGCTCCGGCCCGCAAACGCAAGCCTCCCATCGAGAGATTTTGGAAGCGCGTTCTCAAGAGCGATGGTTGTTGGAATTGGACTGGCAGCACTACGCCTTGGGGTTATGGCATGTTGTGGTCTGGTTCGCACAAGCAAGGCTTGGTTTACGCACACCGCTTTTCTTGGCGGTTGCATTACGGTCGAGGTCCAGGACGGAAATGGGTCTGTCATCATTGCGACAACCCGAGTTGTGTCAGGCCGGAACATCTCTATCTCGGCAGCCGGGCCGAGAACATCAGAGAAATGATAAACAAGGGCCGCTGGCGGGGACTCAACAGCGGGTTGCCGTCCATCAGAACCCGTGCTCCCAAAACCAAACATAGTTGGAAGGAGCGTTTTTGGGGTAACGTCCAGAAAACAAATGGCTGTTGGCTGTGGCTTCGCGGGAAAGACGAGGCTGGTTACGGCGTTTTCCATTCTCCAGATCACAAAACGCGGGCTACCCACCGCATCGCATGGGAAATGGAACGGGGGCCGATACCATTGGGCTTGCTTGTGTGTCACAAATGCGATGTGCGATCCTGTGTTCGCCCGGATCACCTTTTCTTGGGGACCTACAAAGACAACTCCCTTGACGCAGCCGCCAAGGGCCGGCTTGCGATTGGGATGCGCGTGCCGGCAGCAAGACTGAATGACGCCCAGATTGTGGCTATCCGCAGGCTCGTTGGGACGCAGGGGATGACATCCATTGCGGTTGCCAAGTTGTTTCCCACAAGTCGGGGCAACATTGCGCGCATTGCTCGCGGGGAAACTTGGAGGCATCTGCCGGCGACGATTTATGTTAAACCCAAACGCAGAACGGACGAAAAATTGACAGAACGAAATGTAACCGAGATCAGGTGTCTCCTGAGCCACACAAATATGAGCCAGCGGATGATTGGGAACCGCTATGGCGTCACTCAGGGAACGGTCAGCGCGATAGCCCACGGCAAGACTTGGCAGCACGCACAGTCCCGCGGCCATCCAGAGTAAACATAGTGATGATTGATTCATTGCTACACGCGGGCCGATGCGATGGGCGGGCGGTAAACTTTGGTTTTTCGCGTCTTTTGAGTTCTGTCGCCGTCGTAAGCGTGGAGGAGAAGGGCAGTGTATTTTTGCCGAATTAGTTCGGCGATTTCGTATTCCCGGAACGAATCGTAAGCCAGGGCTTCCGCGCCGGTCCGCAGCACGTCCCAGATGTTGTTGCTGAACCAGTCGTTCGCCGCGTCGCTGGCGTAGTACGGCAGGAACTTGTAGAAGTCCAACTGCACGGTGGTCGCGGCGGTGTCGGAAAGCACGTGGAAGAACTGGAGCTGCTGTTTCTCGATCCACCAGCGTTGCAGATAATTGTCCGAACCGATGATGGGCGCGCCCGGCTCCTCGGCGGCGGTCTGGCGGAAGCCTTCGATCTCATTGTCGGTCGAAGCTCGGATCAGCAACAAAGAGGCATCCTCGGTGCTGACTGTCCAGACCCGGCGCGGCGCTTTGAAATCCGTTGGTAGTGTCGCCACCTTCGCATCAGCCGCCACAGACAGCGTGCCATCGCTGGTTTCCATGCACTGCCAGTTCAACTCCAACCGCCGGCCACCGATTTCGATATGGCGCTGAATCTGCCGATGGACATCCTTGAGGCAGACCTCGGCCAGAGTATCGGTGAAATCGCCGGGCCGGCGCACGAAATAGGCGGTCAAATCACTTTTCAGTTCGCCTTTGGTCATATGAAGCCAACGATCTGAGTGAACGGAATGGTGATCTCAATCGCGCCGGCCACCGGCTGGAGTACGACTTTGTCGCCCTTGGCAGCCATGATCTGCCATTGGCCTTTCTTGTCCGCCACGACCTGGCCCGGCATCTCAACTCCACCGCCGCGGATGTTGACCAAGGGTGCGGTCAACCGCTCACCGACGAACTTTTGGATGTCGGCTTCGGTCTCGCTTTCGCGCAACCGGCGGTAGATCGCATTGCGCACGTCATCGCCAGGCAGTAAGTCCATGACCTTCTGGGCAGCCTGGCCGCCAACGGTCTTGGCCAATTCGCTCAGGATTGCTGCATCGCGTTGCTGCGGCGTTGGGTTGAGATTGAGGGGCATACCGTTGATTGCTTCACTGCTGGGCTGCTTCCACATCCTGGCCGGTGATGCCAAACTGGATCAGCGGCGCGCCGTACACCGACACGGCTATGATGTTGGTCACGGTCGCATCCCCGACGGCGTTCACGTTGCGCGCGGCGATATAAGCCGCCCAAAATTTGCCTTCATCGCGGATGATGTCCGTCTTGGCCGCCACAGTGGCCGCCGCCGCCAGTGCGGCATCAAACTTCGCATCCATCTGTTGCGGACTGTCCGCGCCAGTGAGTCCATACTTGCTGGCGATGCTTTTGGCCAAGCGTTCGGTCTGGACTTGGACCGGATCCCGCGTAATGACCTGCACCAAGTTGCTTGAACCGACTACGGGCTGGCTCGTCAGTTTCGCCAATATCAATGAGGTGTCGCTGACACCAGCCGCTCGTTGCGCGGCGACCGCTGCACGTAAAATTTCCCGCTGTGCCGGGGTCAGACCCAGAACTGTGACCGGTATCCACATGGCAATGAAAAGGACGAAGTGTTTCATGTTCTCTCTCTGCTAATGGAAGGGTTTACCCTGTTCGTATAACTGCCGGATTTGCGCTGTGGACAATGCCAGGCGATACATCACTGCGTCATCAATCAATCCGTCAAACCACTCGGTCCCGACGCCCAACTGAAACGCGGCGCCCATGTAGGTGCGGATATTCAGGATCGCGCCGAAGCTCTGGGTATCAGAAATGCCGGCAGTGTTGTTCACATATACCTGAATCGTGTTGCCGTTGCGAACAGCGACACAGTGATGCCACTGGCCGACTGTCAGTGCATTCACGTTGCTGGCGATCCCGATGACCGGAGTGACGGCGGCACCACGCACGACAAATTCTAGATTTGTTGCGACGCTACGGAGAAAAAACAGAATGCTGTTGGCGCCGGGATTATCGCGATTGGTAATCATCTCATGGGTGCCGGTCACGCTGTCGGGCTTGACCCAACACGACAACGAGTAAGTCGTACCGAGTTGCGCGCTGTTGGTTAGGCCCAGATTCAGCGCATCGTCAATGCCGTCAAAATTGTACTGGGCTCCGCTGCTGGCCATCGTGCCGATCTGGCTGAGTGCGGTCTGTAAATACGACCATTCGTTCCATGAAGCCCCGACTGCCACGCCATCATCTGCCGACCAACTACCAACAACTTCTTCATCAGTCGCTCCGTATCCTGGCCAACCCAAGCTTGGCGCGCGTACCTGCGCCCCAGTGGAGATGACCACAGACAACCAGACAATCAGCATCCACAGGTTTTTCATCGCTGCACCTTGATGTAAGCCTCGACGTTGATGACTGTGCTAGTCCGTCCCGCCCAAGTCTGATAATCCAAATCGATCCAAGCCTTATTGGTTGTCGCTCCACTTTGCCAACCACTGATGGCGCCGAGATCGTTCGTGAGGATGTAATAACTGGTCAGAGTATTGGTCGCCGATGAAGTCAATGAGTTCGTGGCAAAGATTGTGCCATTGGCTGCAATCAGGCGGACATCCACCTTGTTGGTCACGGCTGATGGTGTCGAATGCAGGACATTGATGACCAGCCCGGTGTCGCTACCCCAATCCACGGCATCATCGAGCGACCGCAGATATGCTCCGGCGTACCGGCTCTGGAGACCAACCGTGTCGCTCGAAACAAAACCGAGTCCGCTCACTGTGCGCGTTGCGTTGCGTTCCCAGTAATACACTGGAGCAGCGTTGTTCGAGTTGGCGATGCTGCCGAGCGATCCCCAGTGAATGTCATTCGGGGCAACCACGATCCGGTATACCGTAGCGGTTGTCACGCCGCTGACGCTGGCGACCGCGGTGAATCCAGTGACAACACCTGATGCCACCTGAATCCCATTAGAAGCGCCAGTCGCGCCGCCGGCCAGTGAGATCGTTATCTTACTTGTGACAGTGTTGACGGTGGTGGTGACCTGGCCCGCACCTTGGATTGAGAAATCATCTTGGGGAACAGTGGCATTGAGTTGACCATCGCCGCCAATCACAATGCCAAAGGATGGATTGCTTAAGAGCGGTGGCAGGCCCGCCGTCCAACGAACATCATCCAGCCGCCAATTCAACGAACCAGCCGAACCCAGAATGACAAATCGCATCCGAGTTATCGCTTGACCTGTGAGACCAAAAGCTGATTTCGGGATTACAACCAACTGATAAGCACTGGTGTTAGTGGCTGAGAATCCATATTGGCCATTAAAGAGAACTGCTGTACCAACCACCGCGTTCGTCAGATAAGCTACAATGCCAACACCTCGAGTAGTTGGCCAGTTGGTGACATTTCTGAGGCGGAAACTGAACACATCGTAATTGGTCAGGTTGAGAACGCTAGTTCGGTTGAACTGAAGCCAGTGTCCTACAGTGGCATTGGTCGCGGCGCAGTGGACGGTGCCTTGGTATGGATTAACGGTCAGATTCGAGGCCATGTTACCAGAGGTTGTCACCGGCCATTCGACGTTCTCTTGATACACTACATCCTCAGTAACATTCGTCGGCGTCGTAGCTCCAGCAGGAATATACGCATGCGTCACTTCGACTTCAGTAATGCAGTTCGCAACTGGCTTGATCGGGTCAACTGCAGCTGTCCCCGCCAGAACACTGATCGCGCCATCGAAATCTGCAATGATAGTGTCAATCCGGTTCAATGTAGCATGAGCAGCGCTCAAGGTGATGTTGGTTTCTAACGACGCATAGCCATAGCCCCCAATCGAGTAAGCCAGATCTGACACAGTGAAGGTCAGATTGGACAGCCAGATTGCTCCACCTGTGTAGATGTAGCAGCCCTGAAACGCAGTACGCATGTCAACGTAGCGTTTGTTGACAATAGTTTCGTCCACATCGGTAATATCAATCCAGTTCGTGAGTGTTCCGCCACCATCCAACTGGACCGCGTTCGTCGTACCCGAGCCACGGGCAGTGACAGTCTGCAATGTGTCAGCCTCGAAACCCGACAGCACTGTCACTCCAGTCACAATGCCAGATGCGGCTACGAAACCATTCGTGTTACCGGTAAAGCCGTTGGCAGCACGCACCACGTTTCCGCTGACTATGCCACTGGACAAGATGTCATTGGTTGTGGTGTTGCCGCGCGCGGTGACGGTCTGGAGCGTGTCAACTTCGTTGGTGACCGCGCCCAAGCCGCCGGCGGTTTGCGGGTTGTAAACTTCGACGCTGCCGGCAAAGCCAAAAGACACAGCGCACAAGACAATGAAGATGAATGCGAACAGGCGGTGCATGTCAACGGTACTCCCGGATATAGGTGCCCAGCGCCGTGCCTCCGAGGCCAGCCCCGCGCCAAGCGCGTTGATCGGCCAGCGGGAAAGAGATCGTGACCGTGCCCCCATTGCCCTTGATGAAGTAGCCGCCACTGACAGTCGTATTCGTGCCTGGCCAGACGAGAGCATCCACAGAGTTCGTAATGGTGATCGTGATCGAGAGTGGCACGGCATTGGTGGCCGTACAGATGGCCGTTGCTACGCCACTGGCCAGCGAGACCGCGCCTTTCTCCGGTTCGGCTTCAACCGTTTGGGGCGGATCGGCGGCAAAAACCGCGACGGCTCCAGCCAACGCGGCGAGCAGCGCGAGCCAGCGTCGCCATAACGTGCGTAATCGTTCCATGTGACCATCCCTCTCTCGCGGGGCTTACAGACCGGGCAGAACTGACGCCCTCGGCGGGCGCGGCTCTGGGCGGCTTTCGATGTCCACCCGGTCTGTCAGCGCCAAATTGCTACGGTTGCGGTTTCTTGGCTTTGTAGGACTTCACTTGCCCCAGCACTTCAACTTCGACTGGAACTTGGTTCACGGCTGGCTTGCCATGCACGCTCAAAGCCAGCTTGACCAACGTCCCATGATCGGCATCGGGTGGAAATGCACCGCCCTTGCCGGCGATAATGATCCGCAGAGTCTCGTCCGGCAGACCATCGAACCGGATCCGCTCTTTCTCCGCCTGCGTCTGGCCTTCCATCGCCAGTAGCCGTTCCTCCTTGGGCCAGATGCCGAACCGGCCAACAACCCGGTCCTTGTAAAGAGACTCAGCCTCGATGTGCGCTTGAATGTCGTCGGCTGTGGCCTGCAACAACTGCCGGGTCCGCTCATCCTCAGTATCGAACTGACCGAAGACCAGCGGCTTGTCCTCATCATCGAGAACTTTGTCGCCTGGCTCGAATTGGATTGAACCGACAACCGAACTGCCGTCAGGTCGTTTGTGTTCCACGGTCAAGCCGTGCTTGTAGTGAAAACTCTCAAAAATCATTTCTGGTTCTCCTTTTGGATTCGGGGACTGCCGAATCGTCGGCAGCCCCCGAACGTTGTTGTTGTTCTCGCTTACTACGCCGCGCTGGCCGCACCGTCCCAGGCCGCGTGGGCCTGTTCGTTGTGCAGTCGGCAGCCGAAGTCCGAGGTAAGCACGTTGATCGTGCCATCGGTGCCCGGATCCTCGACGTTGAGTTCCTCGATCATCCACTGGCGCTGGCCAGTGACCTGATCCTTGGTCGTGACGATCTCGATCAGCTCGGGATCAATGAGAATCCAAGTGTCGTCCAACCCCTGCTCGAAGTGGTCGATCACGAAGATTTTCAGGGTCTTGTTGCCCATCCCGACGTTGCCGACCTTGATCCCGGCCGCTTCCGTGTAGGTCATCGGCACGGTCTTGTCCCGGACGATCTTCTCAAGGAGTTCGAGGCCCTTACGCGGAACGGAGAGCCACAAACTCGGAGAGAGACTGAACCGGGTATCGGTGGTGATGTTCGCCCGCATCTTGTCCCAGGTGACAGTCGTCGCCGAGAACGTGCGGATGTTGGTCGTGATCGAACGCAGGATGCCGTTGGTCTTGTAGAGCTTCTGGCTATTCTGCGTGCCATCGAGTTTCTTCGAGAACCACAGACCGCGATCCACGAACCGTTTGTGTTCCCACATGCAGATTTCGCGGTTGTGATGCTTGCGCGGGCCGCCGTAATGTTTCTCGGTCTGCACCCAGCGCGATTCGCCGTAGGCATCGCGCGCCGTCTCGCAGTAGTTGGTGGTCTGCGTCGGAATCCGGCTGACCGCCGTTGGGCGGGCCGATAATTCCTCGTGACCAACGGAGCCAAGAATCAGCACGCTCGTCGCGCTGAAGCCGGTCGCGTCATCTACCGTGACCGCACCGGTCGTGTAGTTGACTCCGGTGACCAAGCAGTTGGTCGTGTGGTTGAGGAGCAACGTCTGGCCGATGCGCACGAACTTCACGTCATCGGTCGAGACCGTGAACACGTTGGCCGCCAGCGCCGTCGCGGTGACGGTGCCGGGGTCAATCGCCTGCTCGTTGATCTTGAACTCGCGCGACTCGGCCTTGACCTTGTTCAGGCCCATCAACAACGTCAGGATCGTCGTCTGCGCGGGGCGGATGTTGCGCACTTCATTGGCGATATCCAGCGGGCGCATACCGCTGGGCACGGTACTGAGTACCGCTTGTTGTCTGGCAATAGCCATTGCTTCCCTTATCCCTTCGTCGCGCCGCCGTCAGACGGCAGCGGACTCGAATTGCTCAATCGCTCGTCGGGAGTCACCGCTAGATGAACGCGGCGGCCTCCTTGTCGCTAAACGCAGCCGCGCCAGCGCCCCGTCGAGGCTGTTGGCTCATGTCCACGTGCGTCGGCACTTCGCCTTGCGGCATCGTGCCGGCCAACTTGGCCTTGCCAGCGGAATCATTCAGCCCGCGTTGGTATGCTTTCTGGACTTCAGCCGAGAGCACCGACTTCATTCGGTTCAGTTGCCCGAGCCGGTAGAGCACTTGCGCCCGCAACTCGCCGCCGAGCGGCCGGTCGCGTGGGATCGTGTCGTGCCAATGCTTGATCGCCGGTGCCAATTCGGTCTTGAAGTACGGCAGCTTGATGAGGCCATCGAAGAATGACATCACCTTGCCATCCTCAACACCCTGTTGCTGCTGAGTCCGTAATGTGCGCTCGGCAATTTCGCGTTCAGTATTGATCGTGCGCTTGGCGCTACGGCTGGCCAGTTCGCGGTGCAGTTTGGCCGCCAGTTTCGGCTGACTATTGATCTCGGCGAGCTTCTCCTCGAATGTCAGATCGGTGCCGGCCACCAGAACATTGACGACTTCCTCGAAGTCTTTGTCGGTGTCGTCCTGACTGACTACCGCTTCCGGTTTCCAGTCCAACGGCACGACTTTGAGCTTCTGATTTGCGAGGGCTTGATTCAGTTCGTGCGGATCAATGAACTCGGCGAGTTTCAGCAATCCACCGGCAGTCGGTTTGACTGTCTGCGTCTGTTGATCAAACGCGAAGTACTGACCGAGATCCCGAAATGCGGTTTCGGCTTGTCCCTTGAATTTGCGCAGGTCGCCCAGTTCGGTTCGATGCTTCCCGATGAGCGATTGAGCGTGTTCCAATCGTTTCTCCAACGGCGCAGACTCGTCGGCCAGAGCCTTGGCGTCGGCGTCGTCGGTTTCCGTGGTGGTAGGTGCCGGGGAATCAGTCAGGCCACCAAGTTTCAAGGTGACCGCATCCAATTCCTGTAGCACTCCGTCATCCGGCAGGTCCGGCTTGGTCGGTGCCGGTTTCTCGGCGGCGACTTTGTCGGGACCTGCTGGCTGCTCTTCAGCGGCGGCAGTGGTGACGGTTTCCGTTGCCTCGGTCGTATCAGCGTGTGCCCCGGCGGGCGGGGAAGCTTCTTCCTCGGCGATTTCCGGCTCGGGAACGGGGTCTTCCCAAGGATCGAGCGCGCGCCCGCCGAAATTATCGCTGAACTTGTCAGCGGTTTCGCGGGGTGTGCCACCCTTGATTACACCAGGCGCAGCAGGTGTGCCCCCGCTTGGAGCGGGGGACTGTGTCCCGGCGGGTTGACCGGCGGTCGGAGCCGCGGTCGGCTTATCAGCCATGATCTGTTTCTTTCCCTCATCTGCGCCCTTCTCTCTGCGTTGTGCCCTGCCGAAGCCGTCAGTCGAAAGCCGGCGTGTGCGGCAGACGCGAAATCAGTTCATCTCAAATTCATGCGGCGGCCCTGTTCCCCTCCGCCGTCAAATCGCTCAAGCGTGCCCCTGTCGGCAGCCGTGCCGCCTGGTTGCGCGCCTGCGCATCCATTTGTTCCATCTTCCGTTCGGCGTCTTGGCCCTCGGTAATCAGCTTGCCGGTGGCCTTGCGCGCCTCGATCAACCCCAAAACATGCCCCTTGTACTGAAATCCTTCGGCCAACCAGTCTTTCGCCTCGACTTTGAACAGTTTGTCGGTCGCCAACTTGATGAGAATATCCAGCCGGCTGTCCAGAATCTCGTAACCGGGCGTGCCGGCCATTTCTGCGACCCGTGCGGCTCGAATCTGGCGTTCAGCGAGATCGTGACGGCTCTCGCTGGCCTCGCGTTTCTCGGTCAACAGCGCCACCAGCCGCTTGCCGGCCTTGGTCGCGCCCAGAACGGGCAACAAATCACGCACCAGTTGAAACGGGCGGGCCATCAGCGCGTGTAACGGTCAATCATGTCCGGTTCGGTCACGGATCGGGCCGACGGCATTGGGCCGACCGGCATCGGAGGCCGCTCTGCTGGCGATGGGATTTGGTCGCCACCCATCCGGGCCATGTGCGACCGCATCTTATCCATCGCCTGTTCCATCAGGCTCATCGCTTCCTGCATCTCGGTCATGTCCATCTCAGGCATTGGCAGGTCCTCTCGGTTGGGGTCGTGGTTGGTTCTGGCGAATCTTCTCGGCAATTTGTTGGATTGCGGCTTCGAGCGTGTGGAACTGGCTCGGGTTCAATCCGGCCATCTGTTCAAGCTGGGCCTTCACGTCCGGCGGTGAATCCCGATAGTCAATGGATTGGATCAGCGCCAACTGTTCCTCAGGCGACGGCCCGGCTTGCTGAGCTTCCCGTTCCTGTTGCTTCGCGGCAAACTCCTCGTCAGTCATCAGTAACCGCCGCGGATTGCGGACGCCTTTGCTTTCGCCGATCTCCAGCCACGCTTCCAACTGTTTGATGCGCGGTGCAACTTCTGGCATCTCGCGACCGGCGAGCAATAATTCGGTGACGGCTTGGCCTTGAACGGCGGCGTCCATCGCCCGCGATGCGCCCACGGCATAGAAATCCCAGCGACCGGCTATGTCCTGCGGTTGCACAATCAGAAAATCCTTCCAGCCAGCTTTTTGAAGGATGCGGTTCTCGCCGAGGATTCGGATCTTCTGTGGCACCGTCAGTACTTGCTGGATGAGACTGGCGATGATGTTCAAGCCTTGGCTGATACCGGTCTCCTCAGCCAGCAGCCAACGGAAGCTCTTGGCCTGCATCGATGCATTCATCAACATCGACAGACCGCTTGCTGTCTCGGTGCCGCGCGATAGGCCAGTTGTGCTGCCGGCGATTCCTTTGGAGTAATCAGTTGAGGCCCCGGCCCGCTGCATCGTCGAGCGTGAATAGTTGAGCAGGTTCCACAGACTGGCCGGCACGTCAGGATATTGGCGCTCGCGGATACCGGTGTGATCCTGGACTTCGACAATCGCGCCAGGGTAGGCTTTCAGGTCGGTGACGTCGGTGCCGTCGGCGAGAGCAGCGGTGTTCACAAACGTCATTGGACTGCGGACATGCTCCGCAATATCACCGATCATCGACATCGTGGCATTGATTTTGAGTTGCGGTTGCTCGACCAATTCGCAGATTCCTCGGGCCTGCCATTCTTGGGCGTCGCGCGGGGCAAACTTGATCTCCGAATAGCTCTTGAGCTGATGATCGAACGGATTGTCCATCGCGTCCGGCGGCGTCAGCAGGAAATGACGGTCAGCAACGACACAGACTTTCTCGGCACCTTCGTCGTCGGCAGGCGCTTCGGAATAGATCAGTAGTTCGACATACTTGACCGCGTTCTCGCCGGCAGCCTCGGCGGCGCCGCTGCGGACATCAAACCCAATCGCAGCAAATCGCTCGAACAAATCGAAGAACCGCTCGTCCCAGTCACCGCGAACATCACCTTCGACGGCATCGAGGCTGAAAAAGCCTTCCAATTCGTCGATGTGCAACCAGCCGGCGCGTTGGCCAATCGAAAGGACTTTCTCCAGCGGCATGATGACCCGCTCGATGAAATACGGCATCTCTTGGATCGTCGGCCCCGTGGGACAGGGATAGCAATCAAAGCGGCTGATGACCCGGCTCGCCGGCCAGGTTTCGTTGCTTTGTTCTTCGATCGCTTGCATCCCGACGATCACGCGCAAAAAGTCACCGCCGAACATTGGTGTGCGTCGGCGCAAACGTTTGGTCGTGTTCCTGACCATATGTTTCTCGATTCCGTTGCCGAACAGACACGCCTCGAGGAACTGGTAATACTTGATCGCCTTGTACTTGATTTTCTCGCGCAAAACCCAGTCCATCAGTTCCCGCATGACTTCAACCTGAACTTCGTCCTGGTCCTCGACGGGTCGTAAGTCCCAGGGCCGGTCGCGCTCGAACACCTTGGACATGACGGCTTCAACGGTATCGTTGACTGCTGACTGGGTTTCCGGTTCGTAGAACTTGGTGAAGTACGGCCAATCAGCCGGTAAGGTGTTGTGGGCCTGTTTCCAGTGGAGCAATGCCTTTTCCTTGAACGGGCGGTCAAACTGTTCGCTGATGGACATGCGCTCGATCACGTAATCCACAATGCGCTGTTCCTGCGTCGATGGCGTGCGCGGCGGCGTGATGATGCGTGGTGGTTCGCCGATCATGGTCGGGTGTACGGCGGAAACAATTCGGGGTTTTTGGCCAGCAGCCGCGAAAACAACGCACAAACATAGCCCGCCGCCTGAACACGGAGGCGCACAGGAATCTGATGATCCGAGGTTGGCCGACACTCGATTACAGTGACTCCGACTGTCCGTGTTGTCGGTGTGACAAACTGATCGTCAGCCGGCGTCAAGAGACGGTTGGTCACAAGAAGGCTTTCCTCATCGCGTGTTCGGTCTTTTTGCGTTCGTGGTAACTGGAGAGCGGGCGACTTGCGTGACGTTTATTGTACGTAGCGGCAGCGATGCGCTTGGCGGTTTTCAAGCTCTTGCCGCGGCGCAGCAGACTATCCCGGATGGCTTCGTACTCGCGAGGCATGGCGGCTCGTCAGGAGTATTCGTCCGCAGTGTAGAGCGATGCCTCGGTGATCGCCTCCGTTTGGTTGTTGAAGTTCACAACCAAGATTTGGGTGGCGTTCGGCGACCAGAAGATGTCCCGGCTGGTCGTCCCAGCGACGACGTAGGGCGGATGGTAGACGCGCCAGCCGCGGCGATGGTAGGCGTTCCGCAGTTCTTCGGAAGTGGTGTAGTTGTGGGAGAGTGTTTCCATTTAGAGGACTAGCTCCGTGGCGAGGCGTTGCGCGCCGTCGCGCCAGAAACCGAGGCCGCCATTGGCAACCAGGGTTGCGACGGTCGCGGGCGTGAACGGCGATTTGCGGGTGGCGAACATCTCCTCGACTCGCGCTTCAAGGAGACACTTCTGGAAATAACAGTAACCCAAGTGCTGCCCGATCAGACCGGGCTGGGCGGAAAACCAGGTCGGCAACACTTGCCGTAGCCGATGACCGAGCCGCGTATCTGCGCCTCGCGCTTCTGCGAACCGTAGATCGTGGCCGCCCACAAACCGCAACACATCGCGGAGGGTGGCATACACCGCGCCGCGTTCCCCCTTCCATTCCGGCTGTAATCGCACGTCGCATTCGGTTTTACCCAGATGCCGGAAGCGCGGATCTTCCATGAGCACCTTGTCGGGATTGGCCAGGTCAACAAACACCAGCGCGCCATACACGACGCTCGGCCCGTTGTCGCGGAACCAGCGCTTGGTTTGGGCGACGAAATTCTTGTCCAGAATCACATCATCGTCAGAGTGCGCGAAGATCGCGCCGCCGGCATGGCGCATGGCGACATTGTCGGGGATGACACTGGCGCGGGTGGTACAGTTGCCGTGTGGGTTGCAAGTGAACAGGCGGGCTTGCGGACAGTGTTTGAGGGCTGGGCGCAGCACGGCTAGGGTCTCGTCGGTGGAATCGTCATCCACGACGATTAACTCGAAGTCGGGGTCGGTTTGGTCCAGAATCGAGCCTAGTACGCGCCCGTCTTTCCAGAGATCGGCGCGGTTACGGGTCGGAATCGCGAGGGTCAACGAGTCCATTCCGGGACCCGTTATGCAATTCCAAGGCCAAACCGGTTAAACTCGAACCCAGGGCTGATTTTGGGCAGCGACCGGGCCAGCCGCGTGGCCTGGTAGGGCGCGAAGTGGGGATTTGTGGGGATTATCTGGTGGGACTAAAATCGCGTTCGCCGGCGTTCTCACGCGCCAACTGGAAGTGGTAGGCGTAGCTGCCTACGATGGCGAACCGGCAGCCGCGGGCGGTCACTTTCTCGCGGAATTTGATGTCCACAGGGAACGGAAACGGCGGGTACAAGTCGCAGTCGAATCCACCTTGGTCGAGGAACCACTGACGGCGAAAGGCGGATGGCGAGTACCAGCCGAACAGACCAGGCTCGATCTCAGTGCGCGCCTCGGCATCCTCGACGCAGAATGCTTCAAACGCTGGCCGGTCAAAGCTGGCTGGTGTCCGCCCGAAATTGCGGTCGATGTTGGAAGAGGCGACACCGATGACCCCGCATTCCACACTGCGCAGGCAGAGCCAATCGGCCTCGTTGATGTGCCGTTGGATCGGCTCGTCCCAGCCCGGCGCGTACACCAGATCAGAGTTGTCCCAGAGGATGATGTCGTACTTGGCGCGAGCGGCGAGCCAATTCCATGTCGGGTACACATCTTCCTTGGTGCTGCCGCTCACATAGAGCAGTTGATAAGGCCCGCGCGTGTTCTCGACGAGCATCCGGCGCTTCAGGGCCAGACACTCGTTGTTCCACGGATTATCGGCATGAGGGAAGATCAGGCTGATACCTGACATGAGCCACGTCTTTCGTGCTGCAGTAAGACGAACTGGCAATCCGGGGGCAAGCGCTGCCACTCTCTCTGGTATCCAAGGAATCTCGCGACGACTCGTGCGGGGTTGCCTTCGACATGATGCCAAGGTGGCACGTCAACGGATTTGACGACGGCGCCGGCCCCGACCAACGCTCCTTCTCCGATCTCGCAGTCGTAGAGCAACGCGAAACTGCAAACCCAAACTTTCCGGCGAATCAGCACTTCGTGCAACTCCATCGTCTCGAATGGCTGATCCAGAATCATCGCGTTGGCATCGTGAGAGGCGGTGATGATCTTCAACCCGAAGCCCAACCGGACATGCTCCTCAATCTCCAGGCGACCTCGACAGTCCAGAAATGTGCCGTTTGCCTCGAAGAACGCCCGCGAGTGTGGCGGGCTGATGATCGCCTTTTCGTATTCGCCAAGGATGAGGCCCGTCATTTATACCACACCCCGATGCCGGCTCGATGCTCGCCGGCAGAATGGTCAATGAACTTGATGGTTTGTCCTCCGTAGCGGGTGCTGATCCGATGCCAGAGTTCTCTGACACCGTCGCAGCCGCGCAATCCCTCGATGTCGTGAAAGACGATAATGTCACTCAGCGGGCGGTAACGGTCCCAGTCGGCGAAAACGGCATCGTAGTGGTGATCGCCGTCGATCAAGATGAAGCCCCAAGGTGACCTCGACAGTGCGCACTGCAACGCCGCCTCCGAGTCGCTTCGCTCGCACAATACTCGGTCTTTGGGAACATCGAGCGGCGGCAACGGATCAATGCCGAAACCGCGCCAACCGATGCCGTCCATGAACTTCATCAGGCCGCCATAGCCGACGCCGATCTCCAGATAGCGTTTCTCGAACGCTCGTGTTTCGAGCCACAGAATCAGGTCGGCCAACTCCGCCGGGCACTGCATCAGATGGCCGTCGGGCGGCCCACCCAACGACGGGATGACACCTTGAGAGACGGCTCGCTCAATCAGTTCTTCGCGTCGAGTCATTCGATCCAGTCGAGTCCGAAGTACGGGTGTTGGTGCATGATGGCCGGCAATGTGGTGCGGTCGAACGGCTCCGCATTCCAGAAATTGACATTGCCCGGATGAACGTCCGTCACCGATTTTGCGGCCCACACCTTTGAAAGCCAATCCTGGCGCAACTCAGCGACATGGCCGTGACAACTCCACTTGTACCGCATCAGCGCATCGGGAATGGCATAGCCGAAGTGGCACGGTGCAGGGTTCGGCCCGACGTATCCCTCGCCTGACCCCGTGAGCTTTTGGAGCCGCACGGGACACGAACTGTCACGGCAGACCCGCCCAAACCCGCGCCAAAAATGGATCATCGGCGTCCGAAAGAGCATGTGCTGGGTGTCGGTATTGGCTTGGCCGATTGCGTGCGCCAGCGGGCCGGCCTCCCAGACCTCGTCGTAATCCAGTGCGAGAATCAGATCGTGGCCACGTTTTTTGGCGTGCTGAATAGCGACGCTGCGCTGGTCGCATTCCGAATACCAGCGACCGGATTGCCAGGTGATCTTGGATTCGGGAACGAATTGACTCGCGGCATTGCGCAGGTCCGACTCGGATTCGCCCGCCGGCAGCGCGGCGTGGTTGTCGGTGCCGAACGATGGATGCGCACAGTAAACGACGAGGAACTCATCCACCAGCGGCGCAGCCGCAGCAATGGCGTAGCCGATGTACGGCGAGCCGTAGTGCAGGACAGTATATGCCAACACGCTCACCACCGGCTCTCCATCAATTTCTCCGCCGCAGCCACATGGCGCGCGCCGTGAAAGCCGAAAGCACTGCCGACGAAATCCGTTTCATCAAGCAGCGAATCGACGGAGAATTTACGGGCCACCTCGACTGGGGCGAACTTGAAGCCCGCCGCATCCAGTTTCTCGCGCTCGACGATGCAGATGTTGGTGTCCTCGTTGTGGCCCCACGGCCAAGTGTGCGTCGCGCACCACTCCATCAGTCGCCGACTCCGGACACTGAATCCCCCGTTACCGACCTCTCGGCCCGGCGTGTAGCAACCGCACTCCTTGCCCCAAGGCGATCCGATGTAATCGTAGTCGAGCCAGGATTCATCCCACAAGTCAGGTCGCACGATCCAGCCGTCATGCTGGAAGATCAGCACGTGCGAGTCCCCAATGAAGGAGCCGAGATGATGGAGCACCCACAAACTGTACTGGTGAGCATCGGTCATCGGAAAGGTGCTGATAGTACGGTAGCCAAACTCCGGCAGCATCGCGTAACCGCAAAACAAGAACTCGTTGGCGCGTTCAAACCGGCGCATCCACGGCAGAATCCGCTCGTAGCGTCGCTGCACATCGTCGGGAAACGTTGGCCGACCATCCACACAGACCAGAGCGAGCGATTTAGACATTTTTGATCGTCCATTCGACCAAGCGCAGCAGCATTCCAAACAGTATGAATCCGAGCGGCAGAGCAATCAGCATTTCACACATTGAGTAACCTCCTTATTTCCTGCACTCGAACTGGCCAGGTCGCCGTCGCATGAACGTGCCGGCAGCCGGCAAGCGCGATCTTGGGTCGTGAATCTTCGTTGTCCAGGTAGAAGTCCACGATTTTGAACAGATCTTCGATGTCGAAAAATTCGCGATAATACTCGTAGTCGGAGAACTCGATGTCGGAATCGGGAAACGCGTGGGACACGCAGAAGGCACCGCAACCCATGATCCGGAAAATACGGTCGGAACTGTACCGTGGCAGGCAGAAATGCGAGATGTTGATCCCAATCCGCGCATTGCGATAGACCGCTGCTTCCGAATGCGGTTCATGCGCCAAATCGGCGACGGCGCCGGGATACGAGCCGTACACCCCGAACCGCGAACCGTAACGGGCCTGCAAGCCGGCGACGATCTTGGAGCGGAATCTGGATAGAGGAAAGCGGTCACCGTAGTCGCGGCCCATGAACACGATCTCGGGCCCGGCAAGCTTCGGCCCGGCGGGATGGTAAATCTGGTCGTCGAACCCGATCTGAAGGTAAGCGGCGCGCAACCCCCGTTGCCGTAGCGTCTCGACATCACGAGTGTTGGTGAACGCCGTGACGGTGAAGCCCTCGGCCAACTCCGCATACCAATCTGGCAGCGGATCGCGCACATCGCCCGTCCAGTTGATCGAGGGGCAGCCGAACGCTTTCACCGTGTCGAGGTCGAGCATGTCCGGCGTCTGAAGCTGGGCGAAAATGAAGTCGGGTCGGTGCTCAGCGCACACTTGGCGGATCGCATCCCGCAACGGCCCGACACCGGAGCGCCGCCGGAAGCCTGCCCAATCCACGAAATACGATGGCCCGACCGCGTCCAACGCACGCGCGAGCGCGGGATTCGGCAGGCCGATGTGGAGCGAGCGCACGGCGCCGGCCTGTGGCAGCCGCTCCAGCGGACAGTGCATGTATTCTCCCATGACCTGCTGGGCGCGAGTGTAGTTGCGTACCTCGCTCAGATGATTGTGGAGCAGCCGTATGGTGAGCGAAGGGTTTAGCACGCGCAAGCCGGCATCGGCGAGCAGTTTCGCGAAGCGGTTATCACAGCCGGGCACCCCGAGATGGAACTCAGCATGGATCGGCGGCCACGGCCTGCGCAGGACCCAGGCATCCTGCGAATCGCTCCCGTTGCGGATGTGCCAGTCGCCCCAACCATCCGGCTCGTACCGCGTCAGCGCATACGCTTCAGCCGGTTCGATCCGACTCAACTGCTCTGCCGATCCGTCGAAGATCACATCAGCATTGGCCAGTACGACCACGTCGCCGTCGCGGCTCGACTGCTGGGCGATGCGCAGCAGATCGTCGAACGTCGCGCGTTCGGGAATGATATGGCTGGCGAGCTTGGGATGTGCGGGCAATGGGACACCGCTATGCACGACATGCACTTCGTCGATGAATGGGTTGACCAGATTCGCAGCGAGGCACGCGGCGTACTCGCGTGCGCGATCACCATGCCGCTCGCTGTACAGTTCGATGAGCAGATGGGTACGCCTGACCATTGCGAGAGAAGCCCATGCAATTCCTGCGCCCGCCTAGTGCTCGCGCGTGAAGTGGGCCTTCAGGCTTTGCCAGCGCGTGCAACAATAGGCCGTGAAGGCGGCGCAGCGGCGTTCGTAAACGAGTTGGGCCTTAATCGGTCGATCTCCCTGTAGGCAATTCGCAACTGCAAGGTTAATCGGTGCAGTTCGGCGTGCGCCCTGTCGCGCTGACCAGCCCAGCTCCGCTCGCTCCCCCGAATCAACCTGACAAACCACGACTCGTTTCGTTCCTCGACTCGTGCTGCTTGCGGTAAGACCCAGAAGGACATGGCGACCATCTTCTGGTACAGGCGCGGATACTTCAGACGGATGGCGTCGAGTAGTTGTTGTGTTTCAGCATCTGATAGTTGATGCACGACTGCTCGTGGATCGAGCACAATCAACTTCACCTTGCGCGGGATCGGCGTCCGTAATGCCATCTGTTCCCACGTCCTTTAGCACTTACCGCATGGGCATTCAATGCACGACCAAGCGCGCACAGCGGCATGGTACACCCCAGCCCGTGACGCGGTGGATCCCGATGTAACCGCGACCGTGACATTTCGGGCAGTTCGGCTTCGCGCGCAAGTCGAAACCGCTCACCGCATCCGCGAGCGTGATCTTATTGGCTCGATATGCCGCGATCCGCCGTTGGGGATTTCGCTTGATCCACCAGAGTTTGAGACGAGAGACGTAGCGGATCATGCTCACTTGCCATCTGGTTGGATGATACGTTGGAGGCCAAACTTCTCACGCAATTCATCGTCGGAAACGACCTGTAGTTCACCTTCGTCAACGAACAGCACTGGGCAGGGCCATTGCATGTTGCAGAGCAAATTAACTAACGCCTCGCTCGCATCATCATCCACACCCATAGCGATGACTAGGTCATGCTCTTTCGGACATGGAACGCGCACGAGCTTCGCCCGTTCCAACATGGCGATTTCAGCGTTGAGCCTAGTAATGACTGAGTTGCGCTGGCCAACCGCTTCCCACCACCCGGCATATCTTCCTTCATCGAAAGCACGGGCCTGAAGTCGTCGCTTTTCGTCCGCAAGGGCGCGTGGGATTACGAACTCACAGATGCATCGCAATATGTTCATTCAAATACGGCTCTACCGCCGGGCTTTCTTTGAGCCAGACTCTACCGGCGGGCTTGCCGCGGCGCAACAGGACACGCACGATCAAACAGGGACGGTGATCTCGGGGAGAAAATACCAGCAGACAGGGCTGGCGGAAGTAATGGCGGTACACCTCTTCGACGACTCCTCGGCTCACCAACACATCATGGATCGCCACCCCATCCTCCTCGAAACTCTCGCGCAACCGGCCCGTGAACTGACAACTGCGCACTCCCAGTTCACTGACGCAGAACAGGTCCACCATCGGCCAGTTGCGTGGGTCGGCGCCGGTCGGCAACGGCTTCAATTGAAGCAGATCGGACAGGTCGGGATTAGGCGCGTCCTGGGGGCCGGTAGACCTTGGGTCGTTCATCGCCGGTCCGTCGTGCTGCAATCTTTGGGCCGGCTCGGCGAAGTTGGCCTGGCGGCGGTATGGCCGATGGGAACGGCGGCGGGTGGTACACGCGCGGGGCGTCCTCGGGCCGGTCTCGACCCAGCCCAAAAATGTTCTTCATGGCTTCGCCGAGCGCATCCGGTCCATGATCGTGGACACCGTCTTTGACCGGCCGCCCGCGGTCGTCGCGGTAGTAGCCGCCGCACATGCTCGCTACCAGCGTCGGACACGCGACCGGGTCGATCTCCATACAGCCTTGGCTGATGATGTCTTGGACAAGGTCGATGCGCGGATCGATCTCGGAGTGCATCGTGCGCACGATCACGCCGAGCACGCGCAGGATGCTGATCGAGGTCTCTGGCGTCTTATCACTGCGCTGGTGGCCGGCGGGATCGCCGTAGTGCACGATCTCCGCGCCGGGGAAATGCGTCTTGAGATAGGGCAGGACGAGACCCTCGGCGAACGCTTGGATCAAGGTATCGGGCTGGTGCAATTCCTTCAGCACATGGACGACGCGCTTGAGGACCTTACCGGTATTGTCCTTGACCGGCTCGACCTGGAGACAGCAAAAGAACGGATTGCAGAAGCCGAAGTCCCAACCGCAAAACAGCTTGAGATTGGGACGGAAAACCTGCGGTGACTGGACGATCCGCTCGGTATCGGAGTACACCGGCACGCCGGCGGCCACGCTCGAATCGTTCTCCATTTCTCTCCTCCACTTGCGAGTGTTGGCCTTGGCGGCAAGCTGGGCGGGCAGCTCGTGCCACGCGGCGCCGGCGTGGGTCAGCGAGTCCTTGTCGGGATCGGCGCAGTAATTGACCTGTAGGCAGCGGAATCCGTTGCGCCGCCAGCCCCACACACCGCGGATGATCTCGGTCTTTTCGGGTGGCGCCACGGCCTGTGAAGCGGCGCGATTCAAGTCATGGTACATGACGCGCCAGAGAGCGGAATGGCCATTCGGGGTGGATACCTTCCAATACCGGCCCGTCCGGGGCAGGATGCTTGCGTGCAACTCCTCGCCCCCAGGGTAGAACGCGCTTTCGTCCTCGAACACCCCTGTCCACGTGTATGACCTCAGCTTGATCGCTGCTGAGTCGAACGCTCCAGTTTCGGCGGCGCGCGGGACGATCCTGGATGTCGGCTCGGCATCGAGACCGTCGTGATGGACATGGAACTCACCGTCGAGCAGCCGGGCCGATGGTCGCTCATACTGCGCGGGGATGGCGAGGTAGAGCCGGTACACGCGGCTACGCACGTGATCGAGAGCATCCCCATACGTGAGACAGTACCAGGCGATGCGCTGGCCCCGGCGCAGAAGCACCTGATGGAGGATCAGGCCGGCGAACAGCCAGGTCACCATGATCTGCGATGATTTGTCCACGGCGAGATGCGTCTCCCTTTTGAACTCCTCGGCGATCACCTGAAGATGCGGCTTGTCTGGGAACGCTCGCTCTGGCGGCAGTCCGACCTCGGCGGCTCGGTCGTCGTAGGTGACGCAGCAGCGGCTCAGGAACTCCCACGGATCGGCGGGCAGCGGCAGACGTAGTGCAGCGGCAGTGTCGGCGCCGGTCTGCGAGGTAGTGAGACGCTCCATGATCCCAGCGATGCACTGTGTCGCGGTCACGGCGCGAAGACCTCGCGCAAACGCAGGAAGGTGTGCGGTGTGGCCGGCGGCAGGTCAACGAAAACACTGAGGGTGTAATCGTCCTCGGGCACGATCCCCTGAAAACACGGCGGCTGGCCGTCACCCACCAGACAATCATCAATGCGCGTCCAGGTCTGCATGTCGGTACTGACATCCACCTCAATCACCGCGGTCCATGCATTGTTGGTGGCATACGAGTACCAAGCGCGCAGTTGGTACTCATCAGCCTCGAGACGCGCAGGCGCAAAAATGCTTTCACCACGCGCAGCCAGCGGCAGCAAAATCAACGCGCTGCCGGCGGCGAGCAGCCACAACGCGATCCAAACGCGCAGGAATCGGTCCTCGCTCATCAGTCGCTTATCATCTCCACACACAGCGGTCGATCCCGTTCATCGCGACTGAATCTATCGACCAGTACCACAGCAGACAGTGTCCGCACGTAGGAGCGTGCCAGCCACCGGCGGCGCCGTTCCCACGCACTCTCCAGTTCTTCCTCAATCTCCTCCAGCGTGCGCATGCGCACACCCGCCCGGCGATCTTCGTCTGACGCAGCGAGCGCGACCATTAACTCATGCCAGCGCGCGGCCAATCCGTTGATCTCGGAGAGCACACCTGCGCCTTGGCGGATGATGTAGTAGCCCTCCTGCTCTCTCCACTGGGGGTCGTCGATCACCGCGTTGGGGATTGGATCCCGGTCGATCACTTGCGCAACTCCTCCACGATCCGCGCGATAAGCGGCTGGCGATGTTGCTCGGGTACGATCAGCACGGCGACATGGATCGAGCGCACTACCCGCTCGATGATCTGCTGTCCGACCGATGGCCGCAGATGACCGCGCACCTCGTAGCCCAATTCAACGGCGTTCATCCGGGTACGGTGATCGACGACCTCGTGACGCTTGTCACCACACCAAACCGAGGTGCTCGCTCCGAGACCCTCGCGGTGACGCTGCACGATATACTCGTCAGTCAGACCTGACCGGTCCATGATCCGCACGATCTCGGGCCGGCCAGAGAGCACCGCGACGACGTCAGCCGCGTGATGCAGCGCGGTCGCCTCCGAGTAACCGGCGTCGCGCAGCGCGTCGGCCCGCGACATGTTGCCGCGCGAGAGATTTGCCGCCGCTCGGCGCTGACGCTCAGTCGCAGCACGGGCACGTTGTTTGTGTCGAGTCCTCTTGCTTTTGGTTACACGTTTTCGCACGTTTTTTTGGTGATGCAATTTCTGCGCCGACCAAATCGTACATGCAACGCGATTTTTCGAGCATTTTCGCAAGTTTCCAGTGACCAAATCGTTCATAAAATAATTTGTGAAATAACTGGAAATCGGTTTGCAACTGATCTTTAATGTGTGGAGCAGAGGAAGCTCCAGCCGGGCCGCCGGGCGACAGGCGGCAACAGCCCGCGTGAGCCGCCGCTGGCGTCCGAATCCAAAACAACCGGCAACGGCTCACTCCGTTCGCTGGACTGATTGGTTGTGCCGTGCTGACCCGAAAACCTATACCTGAAGTGAAGCCGTCAATGTTAGCGTGGCTTCTCGCCAAGGAGGTCGGCGACCAACTCTGGTACACCAAAGCGCACATACGCGACATCGCCAAAATCATTCAGGCCGTCCTCGATCGGCACAACGCAAAATACCGGCGGCCCGTAGCGTCGAACGAACAAGAGCAGCAACAGACTGCGAGGAAGCAGCCATGAAATCCACCCCGCGCGTTCGTCGAGCAGTCTGTTCGCTGCCTCGCCGGGTTCGGCGTTCCTTCTGGCGACGCATACGCGCTGTGAATGCCGCCCCGAAGCTGAAACACGGACTGCGCGCATGGACGAGCCGCGACTACAATCTCGCCGCCGATGCGGTAATGGAGGCTCTGAGCCTTACTCCTAAAGAATGGGGCCGCGTGAGATGCTCAATCCGAACCGTGCTCGAAACGCCGAACGCCGACATCAGCGACGGCGGGAAAGGAACTCGATCGTGAAACGAGCAACCAAATCACAACGCCGCTCCAAGCGCACGGCAGAACGCCGTTCACTGGATGGAGTAGTTGGCCTGCGTCGTCAGTGGGAGGCGCGGGCACAGGACTACCGCACCGGTAGAACATGGACCTACTACGACGATCAAAGCGTGAGGCTGCGACAGGTCAAAGCCGAAGCAATAGAGATTTGTGCGCGCGACCTAGCCTACGAACTGCGAAGGGTCAAGCGGGCCAACGCTCCGCATGAGCGACGGCGGGAAAGGAACGTGTAATCGTGAAGAAGGCAACCAAGCAACCTCATAACTCGGCGCGCACGGCTGACCGCCGTTCGCTGCATGGAGTGTTAGCGGACTTCCACGCTGAGGTTGTGCGACTCGCATCAAAAAACCAAATGGACGGATTGGTCTCAGACGACCCCGAAGATGACCGTGAAGCGTGGGAAGATGGACAGACGCCCAATGAATACCTCAACAACATCTACGATGCGGCAGTCCGCTAACAACGCAGAACCATGAAATGACAACTTCCCACACGCAACTGAAGCGCCGTGGTCAAAAGGCGAAGCGGAAGAACTGGCGGCAATGGGATCGGCGAACTTCGCAGTTGGCTCACGCCGCCAAGCGGGCCAAAATCATCCGGGTGGCGGTCGCGGCTGACGAAGTTGGCGTTGTGGTATTCGCCGGGCCGATGTTCGGCGGCATGACGCACCGGTTGCGATTGCTGAACCAAGCTGGCGAGCGGCATCTGCTCTTGGAGTTCGATGGCGTGCCGGCCAAGCCGCGGACTTACCGGGGCGTCCTACGACTGCTCGCCCGGCGGCTGACTCAGCCGCCCAGTGCCTCGTCAATCGCTAGGGCGCCTGCCGCATCCACGCCGCTGCCCTGATCATAGAGGTCGGTGATTTTGCTGTCTTTGTGCCCGAGCCACCGCTGGACGTTGCGCTTGTTGGTGCCGGCATCGAGCAGCGCCGTGGCGAACGTGCGGCGCAGGCAATAGGGGGTCGGCAGGCCCAGCTTGCGCATCAGGCGGCCTAAGGTCGTGTCCAGCCAGGCCCGCTCAGACTGCCGAAAACTCAAAATCGGACACTTTTGCGCCTGCTGGGCAGTTTCCTCTTGCGACGTTGCCCCAGGATCGGCGATCTCGAACCGGTCCAATATCTGAGTACGGGTGATTTTGGGGAACATCCATTCGCCCTGATGACTGGCGAGTTGCGCTTCGAGGCTGAGTCGCAAGCTTGGCGCAATCGGCACGTACTTGACCTCGCCCGTCTTCGGTTGGAGGAAGCGGAGGCGCCCGCGCTCGAGTTCGACGTCGCCGCGGCGCAAGCCGCACAGATCGGATGGCCGACAACCCGTCAGCAGCATGACCTTCAGCGCACGGTGCCGCCAGTCATCGTCGGGCAAGGCGAGCAGTCGGTGCCGTTGTTCGGTGTTCAGGATCGGCCAAGCGCGCTTGGGATCTTTGGCCGGGCGCAAGGAACGGTCGCGCCAGGGATTGCGCTCACACCATTTCACGGCGACAGCGCGATCCCAAAGGCCCGAGAGATGGACCCGAGCCACGCGGTAGGTGCCCGTGGCATAGTGGGCACGCATCCATTGTTTCCAGCCTTGGCAGGCGGCCAGATCTATGTCGGCTACCGTCAAATTACAGACAATAACCCGGTGTTCTGCGGGGTTTGTTGGAGATTTTGCGGAAATCGCCGAAGATTGTGCGACGTTGATTTGAGGCGTCCCGGTGGCTCGTGGTGCGGTCAGATGATCGATCAGGTAGCGACGAAGCCTCGCGTAACGACGAGCAGTCTGAGGGGCAAGCCCGCCGCGTTTCCGTGCGTCGGTGGGGTCGGTCGCTTCCACGTGGCGCCGGACGAGAGCGGCTTCCTCGTCGGCGATCTCGGTGAACCATTCGGAGAGCGGCTTGGAAACCAGCGTGGGATCACCGGCTACCAGTTGACGGAACAGCGTTTCGTTGAGTTTGCCGCGGCGACGGGTCTCCAAGAGCAGCTCGAAGTCGGCGGCCTGGGCCTTGGCGGCGGCTCGATCAGCCGTGCGGGTGGACAGAAACACGCGTCCCCGACGGTCAGCCTTGGGATGGTCCGCACACGTGAAGCGCAACCAGAGGTAAGGTGACGCTTTCCGCCGAAAAAGGGCGACTTTCACATCTCAGAACGAGGCAATTTTCGCGCCCGATAGCTTTTTACAGGAAACTGAATGGAGGCATTTTCCGGCGCGCTTTCACAGAAGCCGCGTGGCGGCCAGCGCGCGGGAAAAGCCGCGCAATTCCTTGCAAATTTCGGGCCTGCTTCCTGTTGGGCGGCGACGGCTGCCAGCAGGCCCGATGATGGCGTTTGCCTCAAACGCCGTCGCTTGGCTCACTGTTGAGCGGAGTGCCTGACCAGTAGAGGTCGAGCCATTGGCCGCCGTTCCACCATGAGTAGAATTGCACGATTTCAGCCTTCTCCCATTGCCGCGTTTCGTATGGGCCATCGTTGGCGTAGCGGAGTCGCTTCGGCAGCCAGAGGAACTTAGTCACTGTCCGCTGTGTCGAGTCCGCGATTTTGTAGTGTTCTCTTTTTCTCATCGCCACTTCAATCATTGGTCTGCCGCTTTCCTCCACTCTGACGAAGCGCGTAATCGATGGTGTTCATCTCGACCACGCGGTTCTGATCGCGGATCATGCGCGACGAAATGCGCTCGTCCAGCGCACTGAGTGACTCAAACGAAATGTTGCCGGTGATGATCGTGAACTTGTGTATCCGTTGTGCGAGCAGATCAAAGAGCCGGTCGGTGATGGCACCCGAAGGATCGCGGGCCGCCCCAATCTCATCAATCACCAACAGCGGATAGTCCACGAGCAAATCAATGTAGCCGGCGACCTCGGAAGGAAATCGTCGGACCCGATCCTTGAACATACAGACCGATAAGAATCGACCGCCCCGCCACTGCTGGACGCCGCACGGCAATAACTCCCAGACGCATAACCTCTCCTTCCATGCTTTCAAGATCAGTGCTGCCAGCATCGTCTTGCCGGTGCCAACCGGACCGAGTAACGTCAGCCAATGACCCGGCGGATCGGCTACAGCGGGACAGGTTGCGAGATCACGAAGGAATTGCAACGCCATTTCCTTGGCTTTTCGCAGCACTGGATCGAGCGTCCCGTTCGGCGCAACTTTGAAGCAGTTCAGCCGACTGTCGATCCAACAGGGCGCGGTATTTACTGCCGTCCCCGTCGTTGTAGGTGCCGATGTTGCGGTTGACCCCACCGTAAGGGGAGATGCCACCTGTTTTATCAGTTGATTGACGTTTTCCATGTTCCTCCTTTTTGTGCATCCAATTCCGGAGCACGGCTCTGGGATCACAGCCCAAGCCGCGTCCGTTCGATTTCCGCCAGTCCTGCGAAGCGTAGTAATCCCAACACTCGTCGCGATCGTTGCCGCTGATGCTCTCTGTTTTTGCGGCAAGCTCAAACTCAGCACGCCCGAACGGTGGCTTGGCCGGCACAAGCTCCAGGAGTGCCGCTGTTGTAGTGCCGTTGCTTGCCCCATTGCCGCCCCCCTCTTGACTCCCCCCTACCGGATCCGGAGTGTTACTATGCAGTGCAGTGGTATGGCATATGCCAGTGGCATCCATGTTAAGTTGTTGGGGATCAAGGCTTTTTCTACGCGCAGGATTCGTCTTCCAACGGGCTTTTGCACCCTCGCGCGCCAAAATTTTGAAATGTTCGATGTGTCCCTGGTATTCCCGCCAGTCATGGATTTTCCACCCGGTTTTGCACTCGCCAAGGAAACCGGACTTTGTGAGTGCGGCAACAGCTTGCCCTGGTTCGCCCCACCAACCAATGGCAAGCTCAAGTTGGGCAGCTCCGTAATTTCTAAGTCGCCCATCACGCCAATGGTACTTGGCGGCATGACACCACAGATGAATGGGTAGGCAACTCGCACCGGGACCCAGTTCTTCCACAAGGCGCTTCGTCTTGGGATGATTCGGATAATCGGGATCGACATTGATATGCGGCATGTGCCTCCTTGAAAACACAAAGGCCCGTGGTGGCGAGTCGGGCCGAAGCGACCAAGTCCCGCCCATTACTGGGCGAGCGAAACCGCCGAACGATTCAACGTTCACCGACCCGCCAACGCGGGCCTCAAATTTTTCGATTGTCCCCACTTGGAATTTTCGGCTGCGGTTGATCTACCTGAATCCTACGCTGGGTTGCAAGCCAGATTTTCGACAACCATTCTAGCTCGTGATTCTTTCAGGCTCGGCCTTGGTGTTGATGTGGGGAATTCTCGGACCCGCAGTTCCGCCGGCCATTCCGTTGGGTCAGCGCCTTTCCGATCTTTCAATCGACAGGGGAAATCAGTCCAGCCCGCCGAATTCTTCGGTAATGAATGAATCGGATGGCTGCCGAGTTGTTTGATGAAACAAGCGACACCGGCACTGCGGCATTGGCGGAGAGTCTCACGCGCCCAGCCAAC
>ERZ1292642.77-Hain-H14-01um-R1-77-length-54239-cov-8_pt2 | contig 53933 bp, 69 predicted proteins | sample MGYA00564403_ERZ1292642 | MGnify/ENA primary metagenome ERZ1292642 (study PRJEB36523, sample SAMEA6512643) | groundwater metagenome | collected 2019-01-09 | study: AquaDiva: Metagenomics assemblies of 32 groundwater samples
GGCGGCCCGTGTGGCGGCCCCCGTGGCGGCCCCCGTGGCGGCCCCCGTGGCGGCCTCTATGGCGGCCTCGGTGGCGGCCCATGTGGCGTCCCGCGTGGCGGCCCGTGTGGCGGCCCCCGTGGCGGCCCCCGTGGCGGCCCCCGTGGCGGCCCCCGTGGCGGCCTCGGTGGCGGCCTCGGTGGCGGACCGTATATACCAGATCGCTGCGGCAAATCCCGCAGCGAATCGCAAGATAAATGGTGAGGGCACAAAGACAATATTCCGTGGCGGAGGCAGGCCTGCGATGCCATACATATCGAGAATGGCCTGCCGGCAGCAGTGCCGTTCTTCGCGTGTCATTGCGCTCGTAGAAAGCGCATTCACGATCCACCGCTGTGCCCACGGACCTAATTGCGCGGCATGTTCTGGCGTGAGGGTATATTTATCCATCATATTTCCCTTTGTGGATGCGAGAGATAGAATGCTATCATGATAGCGTTCTATCTCTCGCATATCAAGGAGAAAAACATGGCGGTTATCTTCCTTCGTCTCCCCGATGATCTTGCTCACTGGCTCGACGATCATGCGTATATATTGCGCAAACGGAATGTCCAGGCATTGCTGGTGGAGATGTGCCAGGCGATGCGCCGCGTTGCTGGCGAATATCCCACGCTGCCGGAAGAGCAAGAGATCGTGTGCGTTCCTGTCCTCGTTCCCAAGCCGGTAGAAGAGAAGCGATCCATGTCGCCCGTGCATCCTCCTGCCCGCAATGGACGACGTCATCGACGCCCATCACGGCACTAAGTGGCGTGTGATATTCTGGCATACGCCATCCTCAGTGGAGATACCCTCCAGAAAGTGGCACTGCCCACAGCGCCAGCGCAAGGCTCCAAGCTGCCAGTCGTGCGCCCCACAATGGGGACAGGCTTCTGGCTGTCGTTCGTGGTGCAGTGCTTGTCCTTCCGTCTGCTGTGTTTTGATCAAAACATCTCCGAGAGACTTCGCCCTTAGGGCGGAGAGGAAATGAGGTTTGACGCACCGCGTCAACGGCTGTTGTGTTTCCTCCCATGTATGACGCAATGCGTAATTACAATCACTTACGGACATGCTATACTTTTATCTGAGCGTAAGACACTCTCTCTGGAGAGCAAACGGTTTGCTCGTGTTCTTCGACAAGTGCAGTCTTCCTGGTTCAGGCAACTCAATCGTCTTGCCTGGTAAAAGACCACCAGACGTTTCCCTACATACGGAACGCGGGAGGTGTAATGCCTTCCACTAGGGGCACGAAGTATGCTGTGCTTCGGCACAGACGGAGTCAGTTGCCCTGATTAAGTAGCCGGAGAGAAAGCCTCCTGCTTTCTCTGGCGAGTTATAAGCTTCGCTCTTTAGGGCGAAGTTACTGACCGCTGAGCCTCTTGTACCACTGCCTCCATTGTTTGCGCCAGCCCCGCGAGATGGTGCTCGATTTTGGCTTCCAGCACTGCTTGATAGACACGGTTGCATGGTTCCTTGGGATGCTCGGCTAATTTACGTTGCGCCCGTACGACTTTGAGTGCCGTGAGCACCGCGCGCATAGGGAACGCGGTTTCGTAATCGACTTTGAGGAGCCGCTTCTCTTCTCTCAGCCGGTCTTCTTCGTCTTCCATCGTGGCATAGCGGGTCAAGAATTCCTTCAATTTGACCTCATTAACCAGAAACGGGAAATCGGTTTGGGCGACAAGCTCAGACATATTTTATTCCTGTTTGTCGTCGACAGTGGGTATCTCGCGAGCGTCTGATGGCAGCGGTGGCGTAAACCCTAGGAGTTCTAAATGCACGATGACCTCCTGGCCGGCCATGGGCACGCAGTGCGGTCCTGGCATGATCTCGCGATAGGGGATCCGCCGACTGAGTCGTGTCACCACAAACCAGCCATCCTTCTCTTGCGTTGCAGTATTATAGAGTTCAACTGCTTCCCCTGGGATAAAGGGCGGAGTAACGTCGGCATCCACCACGAGCAGACATTCATTGCCGTAGTACAGACTATAGCAAGATCGCATATTAGACGACATACAATTCCTCCCGCGCTCTCGTCGCGCCAACATACAACATGCGCTCGACACTATCGGCCGCATCTCCGCCCAGCGCGCGCGCTTGTTGAAACATCCGTGACAACTCGGTAAATAAAATCACACGATCCGCTTCCCCACCTTTTACACTATGGCAGGTGCCGACGATGATCCGTGGGTCTGCGGCCAGTGCGGCCCGACCATACCGTTTGTAGACCCGGAGCGGAAAAGCCATCGCCGCAGCAAACCGTTTCAGCAGGCAGCCTTCGAGCCACTGTAACCCACCCTGGAGCGCCCCTTGGAGCGCCGCTGGCGTGAATATCTGTGTAAGCATGTCCAGGGAACAGACCGTCGTCTCGTCGCCATGCAACGTCAAAAGCGTGGTAGCACCAGGGAGCATGTTCCCACGCTGGCGGAGCATTACCCCCCAGGACGCGAGTTCTGCCCATGTCCATAAGCGCGCGCGCGGGCGCAGAAAATCCAGGAGGCGTGCCACACTACTCATCCCGCGTCCCCCGTAATGCAGGGGATTCCAATCCCCACGGCGTCGGCGCCACGGATTGCCAAAGGGGATGCCTTCTGCTCTAAGGAAGCGTACCAAGGGGTCCAGCATATAGCCACAGGGCGCCAGCACCATGCAGGTCTCCCAGCCTACGCTGAGGGTGGCCTCGATCAGAGGGAGCATGGTCGATGGACGTTCCCAACTGTATGTGGCATGGGTTTGTAGGCCTGGGAGGCCATTCGAAGACCAGGTTTTGGGCTCGCGGGTTTCAATCGCATTGAGGTATTGCTGGGCATAATCGTAAATCGCAATGGGGAGGCGGTAGGATTTTGGCAAGACGTGCTTGGAGGTCGATGGAGCAGCGAGTAATGGCGTGGGATCGGCCGCACACCATTGGTATAAGCATTGATCATCGTCACCACCAGCAATGGTGCGGGTGGTATGCTGTGACCATTGTGCCACGAGCTTCCACTGGAGCGGCGTCAGATCCTGCGCTTCGTCCACAATGAGTGTCCGAGGATTTCCTGGTGCCACCCGCAACAGTTTCACCCCCTGCTCTAGTAAATCGGTAAAATCGAGATAGCCATATTGCGCCTTCCAGTCACACCAGTGCCGCACAAAGAGCCCGAGTGCCCCATCACCTGCTGGAACGGGTCGCAGGGAGGAGCGCGCGTAATTTAAAGCCGCCAGCAGGGTATCGCCCAAAAGGTCTTGCTGGCGTGTATCGTGCTCGTCCGGCAACGACTGTTTGCCCGCACTAGCGCTATCCTGCACGCTGCTGGCATGACTTACACTCATCGGGTAGTGCGGAAAGGCGATATTCCAGTCCTTCGCCTTACTCTCAGCAATGGTGGGATGGTCGAGCGCTCGATAACAATGGCTGTGCAACGTGCCAATACTGCCAGGAGTGAGGGCCAGATCGCGGCCAGCCAGCTCTTGCGCCGCCGCTTTGGTAAACGACGTGAGGAGCAGACTATCCGATCCTTCCTCCTCGGCATAGTGGCACACCAGATGCGAGAGCGTGGTGGTTTTCCCTGTGCCGGGAGGACCGAAATAGGCGGTGAAGTTTTTGGGGATATTCACTAGTGACGGCATCCAACTCTCCTTTTTGGGGAAAAAGCGCCTTCATATTCCTATCTTAGCGCGCACGCGCACTCATTAGAGAGGTCGAGGATTTCACGTAACTCACGTTACGTTCACGTAAAACAATGGTGTTCATATCTCTTTGTTTTTCCTCGCTTCACGTAATAGACGTAACTCACGTAATGGGTCGCAGGCGCGCCCGCGAGGGTTACGTGAGTTACGTGGATTACGTAAGTCTTTATTTTCAATAGATTGTAGCCACGCACAAATTACGTGAGCATTACGTGGATTACGTGAAAATGATTTCATGCTGTTCTTGTGCCTCTTCATTGTCTCGCCTCTGGCGTATCTCCTGGAGTATGGGTTCGATGTACGCTGGCGGTAATCGCCAGTAATTCCTGTCCGTATGGGCGATTTTGTTTAAGGTCACGCGGTCGCTTTTCGCCCCAATGAGCCGTAGCAGGCCGAGCGCATCGATATACGTGATATCGGGTGCGAGGTGCCGTATGCAATTATTCCACCAGGTACGGGCGTGAATATAAATTTTCCCCTCCCTCCGGAAGGGCCGATTGCGATGAGCGAGTGCTTCCCACTCCTCGTCATCAAAATCCTGCACAAAGCCGCCTGGTTGCTGTGCGAGGTAGTTGCGCAGGAATTCCTGCGCTTGAACAAGACGGCTGCTATCAGGATTCTCGATTGTGGTGGCCATGGCGTAAAACATTTCCATCAGTCGGTCCCACACGTGGTCCTCTTTGCGCGAGAGACGGGGGATCATGACGCCTGTCCGGTCGAAAACCGCCGCACGTACATGCTCTTGATCGAGCAATTGTTTACTCGTGCCTAGCAGAATCTCGCGCGTATCGGCGAGGATCACACTCCAACGCGAATTTTCATCGCCATGCCGCACGACCCGTATCACGGGGATTTGCCAGTACTCGGCGAGACGATCGGCCGCCGTTTCCCTGGCAAAATCCTGCACGTCCTCCGCCTCGGTGGCGCTCGCTGATTGACGACGGAGATCTGCTTCTTGGCAGACCACCAGAAAATACCCCTGGGCGGGGAACGGCTCAATACGGTTCGCCTGGTAAATATCGCGCAAGACATGGACAATATCCTCCGTGGTCCAGTGGTGAATGAGCGCCTGTTCGGCGATCTCTATATCGTAGAGATAGTGCCGAGATTCCTCACAGGGGAGGGGGCGACGGAAGGCATCGTGCAAGGTGGGGCAAGTGAGGAGCAGATTGACCACCCCATTGCTCAAAATATTCTTATCAGGCATGGCGGCTATCCTGTTTCTCACACCAGGTTTCGATTTTTATCAGGGTATCCATCGTCAAATTTCCGGAGCCATCGAGGAGACGCGACAGGGTCAGCACATTGATTCCCATTTCTGCGGCAACAGCGATACGGGTGATGGGTTTGCGATACCTGATCAGGCGCCGCGTTCTGCCTCGCAAAATATCCAAAGTATCTTCCAGAGTCATAGCCATACTATTTTCCTTTCTTTTTTACTACTCATCATTTATTATGATAAAACTATAGATGATTATATGCAATGTAGTTTTCATGAAGAAATCTCATGTTTCACACGGAGAGGTGGCGGCGGAAAGATGGAACGTTTTGGTGCCGACGGTATCAGCGGTGGCAGTTGACCGTCATGGACAAAGAAAGGATTCCTGATGTCGCCGTTTCGTGCAATCGTGTGTCGTTTTTTGCAGCTCCCCATGCACGAGCGCTGGGCGATTCTGGTCCAGCTCGGTGTCGCGGAGGGCCTGACCAGGCCTTAGGGCTTTAGCCCGCGCAAGCCTCAGGGATTCATCCCTAGAGGTTAGCGTTTTTTGGCTTTAGCCGACTTTTTCTCTCACACTCTTGCTCGTGGAGAAACTGGACGAGTAATAAACCGACTTGCTTGCTTGCCGTGATATGGTGCTTAAGACACATGATACGAAAGGCTTCCCAGAGTGCTTCATCGAGATACACATTCATCCGTTTCATTGCGCATTCCCTTGGTGTGTTATTGCATCATTATACACCAAGGAGTATACTTTCCCTGTGCGTTGTGCACAACCTGAAGGCCTTCGGGCAGACTAGACGGTTTCGCATCAAGCAACGTGCGGTCCGTTCGTTCTTTGAAACTATAACTAGGGCGTTGTATGAGGCAGTCTCATGCGTAAAAGTTATAACGCAACATGAACGAAGCAGCGTAGACCGGCTACGGCAGATTGTGTCTGCCGCAAGCGGAGTATGCGTAGATGCCGGGATACCGGCCAGGCCATCCAGGCCTGTAGCTTGGGAGAGCGCAGCATGAGGGCTCCCCAAGAAGCTGCGGGGATTCATCCCCAGCAGAGTATCACGAGTGATATGCTTGCGCATCCGGCGGCACTGCGCGCGTGTTTCCGGCGCATCCGCGAGCAGCGCCAATTGTCTCTGTTCGAGGGCGCCATTGCTGCCGCCTGGTCTACCGTATATCGCGGCGCTGATGCGCCGTAGGTCGCTGTCGAGCGTCCTGGTTGGACGCGGGAGGGATAATGATGAGCACGGAATCTGTCATAGCAGAGGTAGTCAAAGAACGGCGACGGCAGGATGCGAAATGGGGCGGTCCTGAGCATGATGATAAACACAGTCCTTGCGATTGGCATGAGATGATCTGTGACTACAACGGATGGGCACGCCGCATGATCGCAATGAATAGCCCGGATGAGGCGAGGCAGCGATTGATCCAAGTCGCAGCTTTGGCCGTCGCCGCTGTCGAGCGAATAGACAGGCTTTAGCGTCCAACTACAAGAAAAAGGCAATGCTGATGCATAATTATGTGGTCTTGGACCTAGAAACGCTCCATTCTGCTGACGCATGCCGCATGTGTGGCTTTCCACGGGCCGACTGGGCAACTCTCGGCCCGGTGCCCTCGTGTGTGGACCGTGGTGGCCATCAGGTGATCGGCTGGGAGGATCATGCAGCGCTCGGCCTCTCGGTGGGGTGTTATTGGGATGCGGTCGATCAGCAGATCCATTGGTTTGATGGAGCTACGCTGGCACAGACCATGACGCAGCTCATCGAGCAGCAGCCATTGCTCGTCACGTTTAACGGGTACCAGTTTGATCTCCCGCTCATGGCCACGCTCGCCAGGAATGAGCTCTCTGTGAGCCATCTCCAGGCTTGGCAAAGACTAGCGGCGCAATCTTATGACATTTTAAGGGAAATTTGGCTCGTGGATCTGGTGAACAAGTTTGCCAAGGGGCTCAATAGCCTGGCCGCGCTTGCAGAGGCGAATGATCTGGGCAGGAAAACCGGGATGGGCGCCCAGGCTCCCCAGGACTGGGCGGCTGGGCGGTGGGCCAGTGTGCTGAATTATTGTCAGCAAGATGTCTATCTCACCAAAGCATTATTTGATCTTGTCTGTGCTGGTGAAGGGATTAAACGGAGCAATGGTAGTGTGTTATTGCCAAAGCCTGTATGTGAGAGATCGGAAGAACAGGTGTCGATCACGCCTCTCGGACGTTGACATGCACGAGAATATCCTTGTAGAATCCTGATGTCTCTTGCACCTTCTCAGGAGATATGTCCTGCCGATCCTCTCCGTGGGAAAGATCAGCCAGTGATCCTTCCGCCACGCGCCTCGCTCTTCTCAGGAAATGCACGCCCTGAGAAGAGCGAGGCGCAGCAGTCAGCAGTCGTTGCCTTGTCCTGACACACACGCCTGCACCCGCACGAGCAATTCCTGGCCCTGCTCATCTGGCATCTCGATCGCATAGAGGGCCACCGCAATCTCCTGGTGCAGTGCTTCTTCGCTCTCCGGCAGACTCAGCGCCACGTCCGCCAACTCGGTGCGCCAGGCAGGATGGTCTACTGGTGGAGATGCGGGGATGCGCATACCTGTGAGCCGTGTCTCTTCAATCAACATTTCGCGAGGAATCATTTTCCCCCGCTTTGTAATCCAGTCCTCCACCTCCCGGAGCAACGGCTGGAGCGCGTTTGTATTGATGTCGGTCTTGGCTTCAACTCGGAAGCGCTGACACGTTTTCATCCAGTAAGCGGTGATCTGTTCTGGCGTCAGCCCGTACACCTGCCAGGCAGCCTCGATCTGTCGCAGGAAGGTGGCGCCGCCCGTTTTCTGCGGTGGACTGGCGTCATGCTCCACCCCTAGCATCTCCGTCTGGGGTGGCGCAGTGCGGAATGGGCCATTTGTCGCACCAGGATTGTCAGGAGCAAGGGGAGTGGTGTCTCTGGTCAGGGATGGTGGCGTTTGTGGTTCCTTGGGCATGCCTCGCGTGAAATCCGGGATGTCTCGGGGATCGCCATAGAGATCCTTTGCGGCCTGGATGCTAATTTCCTGCTGTGTGTGGTGGGGCACGGCGCCGTGCAATTCTGTGGCGAGTATGCGGCCAAATTCTATGCCTGGTTTGCCGATGCGCCCAGAGAGTCTGGGGAACCGACTTTTCGTGATCGTCAGCGTGTGCTCATCGTCCAGCACGCCAAACAGATCAAATTCATATTCCAGCCCTGGGCGTTGGATCGGGGCCAGGCCAATCTTCCGCGGCACGGATTTGCCCCGCTGGTCTTTTTCCAGCGTATATTCGGCTTTGCTGCGCAGGGTGGCGAGCACATGACATGGAGAGCGCAGGACAGCTTCCACCAGTTGATTTTGGAGCGGGGTAATCTCGCGCCACGCCATATAACTATTGGCACTCCCCGTGGCTTTGGCCGCTTCGGTGTGCAGGTCGAGTGCTCCGCCTTCCCCGACCCAGGCATGGGAGAGTGAATCAATAATGCAAATGGCATATCCACTGGCGCCGGCGGCTTCAATCGCCTCGATATATTTCTCTGGATGGAAATTCTCAAGTTCCAGGACATCGAAGGCAAAATACTCGGCATATTTACTGGCACTGCCGCGCTCGGTATCGATCAGTGCAATCGAGCCGCCTAGCCCGGTCGCAATGCTGAGCGCTGTCCAGGTTTTGCCACTATTTGAAATGCCCGTGAGGGCCATGCGAAGTTTTGCCTGCATTTTCGTTGCGCGTGTAAATATGGGCATTGTATACTCCTTTTTCTCTCTACGGATTTTTTATTCCATCAGTATGGTTGTGCGGTGAGCGGCGGGGTTCCCTTTGGAGTTCCGCCGTCTCGTCGGGATCCGCGGCCCGGCTGACCATCAACGCACACCACCAGAGGACTCCGCCGCCCAAGATCATAACCAGAATAACAAAAAACCAGAGTCCCCAAGGCATCGTATCTTTCCTCCTTCTCATTGTTTTCCCGTGCACACGTCAGGGCACTCAAACAATACTGCCGCACATCGTACGCAGATATGGGGCAATCGGGTAATGCGCTGCCACATCCCGCAGTGGGCCACACATTGCGCGGGAGAGTCGTGTGCTTCCTGTTGCGCGCGGCGCTCGCGTGCCTGCCTTTCGCGCGAGCAACAGGCCGCGCTCCATGCCGCCTGCACGCGATCGATATCACTGGCCGCATAGAGAGTGAGCATGTTATTCCGGAAACAGGGGCGGATCCGGAAGAGATGCGCCAGATTGTAAAACGTGTGTTTGCTGCACGCAATCCGTGCGCAGACTTCTGCTACGGTACGTGCCTCAGGATACTGCTGTCGCAGGAGGTCGCGCTGGTCAGTGCGCTGGGAGAGATTCTGGCTCATCGTGTGGCTCCTTTTAATTCAAACAGAGCATTGTGAGCATCGTATTCAGCGACGCGTCAACATTGATGACTGCCACCGCAGCCACGTGCCGCCGTGGCCAGTATACATACTCGATCGCCCGCACCGTGGCCAGGAGTATGCACGTATGCAAGGGCGTCTCCGGCACGATCAGCGGGATATCGGGGTAGAAAGGGATATCGGGCATACTCTCTCCTTCGCTTATATTCCAAGGGTGTCTCATTATCTAATATTATCGAAGGCGTGTCTCTAGCCTGCTCTTCCGGCAGACGATGCCGGCTGGCCAATAGGCCAGCCGCTTACTTTGATACTGCTGGGCTGCTGCTAGGCTGCTACGTAATCTTCTCAGGGTTTTTCAGTGGCCACGCGTGGCGTTAAAATGGCAAGCAGGTCTCGCTTGAGAATCGAGCCGTCAATCTGGCTGAGTGTTGTACGGCCATCGGCGTGCAATTCCACGTAGCCTGCTGCTTTCCGTTTACTGCCACGCGCGAGGTAGACGCGCTGCGTAGTACCGGCAGCCCAGAGATTCAGGGCAATGGTTTGATAGCCACGGACGGCCAGGCCTGCGGTGAGGGTGTCGGCCAGCGCTTGCAAGGGATTCGTCGTCATGGTCCGGGCTCCTTCGTGGGGCGCCCCTCCGGGGAGAGACACTATGTTCTCGATTCTGCGTACGCTCATCAGGTCGCATCGACCATATCTTTGCGGCCGCCCAGGACGACATCGTCCCATGCCACGGCCAGCCAATCATGGCTCTTGTGCATCTGGAAGCGCACCAGGCCATCCTCGCGTACCTCAACGATGCCATGGACTTGCTCGCACGCGCCAGGAGCCGTGTAGCTCCCGTAAAAGGCCAGAGTTCGCAGGCTGGGCCCTGCCGATATCGGCGTAGTCTGGAGGCCATGCAGGCGCCGATACAGACACAGTGCCCAGCGGTGTTTACACCGGCCATTGGGCGCATGGCCGAAGACGCGATCGGGGCAGGGGCACATGCGGCTGGTGTCGATGGGGTACCAGTGGTACACGCCAACCCGCCACGTGGCGTGCTCGGCACAGGGGGGACGTACCCCACCGTGCTCGACAATCTTCGCGCCCCGCTGGATGCGGGCTTCTTCGCCGGGGTAGGCCAGGATGGCCTGGTTGACAAGGGTTGCGAGTTCTGGTAGCATACAGATCTCCTTCATGAGGGCGGTGGGGCGAATCCTACTTAAAAACCGCACACCACCTGATCACTCCTGAGATATGCGCTAATGCGCTTTTGAATGGCGGTGCCGATCTCGATCAGCTCGGTCGAGGAAAAGGGTGCCGCGCTTTCGCCGCTCTTCCCCATGAGTACCATGCGGCTTGCTTGATCATTGATCGTGAGCGCCACACGACTGTCAGTGACTTTTGCCATCATTGTTTCGATTGCCTGTTCTATCGTCATCGCCTCATCCCCTCTGTGTTCGCCGCCATGCCATTTCATCTGTCATAATAATATCATGATTGACTTGATATGTCAATCGTGAAGAGCATGTTTCTTCCCCATTTTCGTGCAGTTTCCCTCTTTTTTTTCCGTTGGCGCCAGATCCTGGATCTGGATCTGGAGAATGTTGCATGCTCGCACCAGCGTGTTGAAGTCCGCCAGGTGCTTGCCTGAGAGTAACCGACTGCTGTTGGCTGGGCTCACGCCCATGCGCCTAGCAAACTCCTCCACCCCCAGCCCCCGGAGCCGGCAAGCCAGACGCAGTGTGCGGCCCACGTGGGCTGCAAGGTCAGCGCGTGTCAGCATAGCTTCCTCACTCCATTGGTCAATGGTTCACAGATATTTTTCCCTTTTCCCTTTTGCATTTTAAGTCATGCTCCGAAGTCCCAGCCCCATTGCCAGGCCTCGCGAAGCCGTGGGTCTGTCAGAGCGCAGCCGTCTCGTGGGGCACTACGCTCGGCCATCCACCAGCCACTATCAAACGCGAGGTGCTCCAGGATGGTGTGATCACAGCCGCCAGGGCAGGCCGGGGGAACGAGAAAAGTCTCACACGTTGTCACGAGGTGCTCCTTGCCGACGGCGTTCCCACGTCTGCACCCATCTCACTCCTCGTGTTTCTTCTACGCATTGAAGAAATCGTCAATCACCTGCTGGGCGTCCCTGGGGTCTGCGACCGTGCCGTAGAACCACCAGCCGCCGTTTTCTTCGCGCTGGATGTGCAGTTCGTTCCCCCTGCGTATCTTCGCGTGTCCGGTCTCGCCAATCTCAGCGAGGGCATCAATCACCTGGTCAGTGCTCATGGTCTCTCGTAGCATCGCACTCTCCTGCGTGCGTGATTCGATTCTGTAGTCCATTGTGCTCTCCTTCAAGATTTCAAGCTCTCCATGGCCTGCGTAAAACCCCCGCGATTAGCGAGGATGGCTTTGGCCGCCGGGACATCCAATGGCCGGTTGCGGGTGGTGTCGATGTGGCGGAGAATCATCTCAGCCGTGATCCCGTGATTCAGGTAGGCGGCCGTCGCGGCGGCGAAGACTTCCACAGGCCGATTCCCGCGAGCCGAGTTACATTTATGGCAGGCTGTCACGAGGTTGTTCTCGTGGTGGCTGCCGCCCAGGCTGTGGGGCGTCAGGTGGTCGAGGGTCAGCTTTACGCCGTCTTCGATCCCGGAACCACAATAGCAGCAGGCCAGGCCATCACGCAGATACAGGGCGATGCGTTTCTCAGGGCGCACAAAGTTCATGCCCTGGCCCTGTCCGTTCGATTTGCTGTGCCGATCTACTACTGCCGTCATCGCCTCATCCCCTCCCGTGTTCACCGCCATTCCATCCAACCTGGATATAAGAATATCATGAATGACTTGATATGTCAAGCGTGAAGTCTGATCTTTCATTCTTCTTGTCTTTTTTTGCCGAGGTATGCTATTTTCCAGCGGGGAAGAAAATGTATCCTTCCTCCTGTGTGTTCACGCAGACAGTCCCCTGGAAAGGTGTGTATGGCCGTTACGACCCAAGCCCAATTCCGCACCCATATTCTCGCCGCGCTCAAGGCGACCATTCAGCAGAATCCGGCATTATTGCTGCCGCTTTTGCCTGGATTCATCCAGTATGCCCGCACTGGCGCTGATCCACGGGAAGCCATCGAGATGCTCTTAACGACCTGGTGGAGTATTTATGCGCCAACAGTTCCCTTCCAGGGACATCGTTTGAAGCATCTTTTACTCGATGGCGGGGTCACGCTGTCCCAGGCCTTTGATGTGATTGAAAGGGCCGAGCCATGAGCATCGTCGCCCTCGCAGGCGCCGGGGCTTCTATGCCCTCGGTTCATACATTTTTACAGCAAGGGCCGCCAGTTATCGCCACGGCTGGACTGATTGACGCGGCAGGAGAAAAGCTGGCTTTTATTGGTCGGGTGCATACCCCACGGAATCTTGCCAAAACATTTAATAAAATTGGTTTCGGTTTTGGAACAATCACAAAAGGTGGCACGACTGATATACAGGTGAGCGTGCAAGATCTTCTCACGACTTCCTTCGAGCCTGATGAAGTTGTTGATCAATCCTTTTTGGTTGGCAATGCCAATATTGTGAGTAATACGTGGTTTGAAGGGACGCTTGGTGCGACTCGTGCAGTGTCTTCTGGGACCGAACTCGCTGTGGTCTTCGAATTTTCTACTTTCAACGTCCTCGACAGCATTATTATCAAGTCTCTTGGAACGTCTTTTGGGATTTCCTATCCGTATTCTGCCTCTAAAAGCCCGACATGGGTCGTAAATGTTGGGGCTCTGCCTAATATAGCGCTTGGCTTTGATGATGGAACGTATGGCTATTTGGAAGGTGGGGGCATTTTTACCACGAGTAATACCCACACCTATAATAATGCCAGTACCCCAGATGAGCATGCTTTAGTCATCAGTAATCCCGTGACCATCGTGGTGAATGGTTTCTGGATCCTCGGCGATTTAGATGGCAATTGTGATATTGTGCTGTACGAAGGCACCACCGCGATGACCGGCGGGACGGTGACGCTGGATCTCGATCACCGGGCGAACACGACGGTCGGGCGAGTGATGTATTTCCCCTTCCCAAATGAATTGACACTGGTCGCCGGCACGACCTATTATCTGGCCGTGAAACCCACGACCGCGACCTCGATAAATATCTATAGTGTTGATGTCAACGCGGCGGCATACTGGCAACCCATTGGGGGAGGAGCAGACTGGGGGTATAGTACGCGGACCGACGGCGGCTCCTGGGCCGCGACGACGACGACACGTCGGCTCGTGCTGGGGTTGCAAATTGTGGGCTGGGACGGTGGATCTGCCCGGATTATTGGAGGCTAACGTGGCGGAAACCTATGAATTTGTCCAGGCCGGCGTTGCGGTTGGTTCTGGCGTAAAATTTGGCGTGCAGCGCTATACGATCGGTGCAGATACTGTCGAATTTCCTGTCTCTATTGTCGGCATGTTTGTCGACGAAACCACCGTCCCTGTGGCAGCGCGTGGTGACGTGACGAATGGTCTGGATGTCGATGTGACCAGGGTGCCCGCGGATCCCTTTGGCCTCAATGCTGACGCCGCTGTCGTCGCTGGAGCTGCCGGCTCGATCCAGGCGAAACTCCGCCTCGTGACCAGCCAGCTTGATGCCATGAAAACCGCCCTCGAACTCCTGGACAATGCTGTAGCAGGCACGGAACTCCAGGTGGACGTCCTCACACTGCCGGCCCTCCCGACTGGCAGCAATACGATAGGCGCCGTGACCCTGGGAGAATATACGCCTGCCGCCGGACGACTCCCTATCGAACTCGATGCTGCCGCCCTGGCCGCCCTGGAAACGATCACGGTTGCCGCTATCACGGCCGCCCTCCCCGCAGGAACGAATAATATTGGCGATGTGGATGCCATCCAGTCGGGCACCTGGACCGTGCAGCCTGGCAACACCGCAAACACGACCCCATGGCTCGCCAGTATCCATGATGGCACGACGAAAGCCACCGTGCGTGACCTGGCCACCAATGACGCGCTTAATGTAGCGATTGTCGATGCTACCGGTGCTCAGATTACGAGTTTTGGGGGGAGCGGTGGCACCTCAACGACCGATGATGCGGCCTTTACCCCTGCGGTTGGCGCCGGCACGCCTATCATGGGGTTTGCCGATGAGACGGCGCCGGACGCAGTGGATGAAGGCGATGTCGGTGTTGTGCGTATGACTTTGCAGCGCGCGTTGCACGTCAATCTCCGCGATGCATCCGGCGCCGAACTCTCCGTGGGTGGCGGGACGCAATATACGGAAGACGCCGCCGCTGCCGCCAATCCCGTGGGCACGGCTTTGAATCTGGTGCGTGATGATGCGCGCGGCGGGTCCCTGACCACCGCCGATGGGGATAATGTCGCCGCGCGTGGGACCAATGCCGGCGAGCTCTATGTCAAGCACGTCGATGCCATCCCCGTGACCGATAATGCCGGCTCCTTGACGATCGATAATGCCGCCCTGGCCGTGATCGGCGGCGGAGTCGAAGCCGCGGCGCTGCGCGTCACGCTTGCGACTGATTCCACCGGGGTGCTCTCGGTCGATGATAATGGCGGATCCCTCACCATTGATGGGACGGTCGGTGTGTCCGGAACTGTGACTGTTGATAGCGAGCTGACCACAGCAGATCTTGATACAGGGGCAGGGACCGACACGCGTGCTGTTGTCGGATTTGTCTACGGTGCCGATGGTGGAGGGGTGCTGGTCAGCACGACCAATCCTTTGCCGGTTGGCGATAATGGAGGCTCGCTGACGGTCGACGGCACCGTGATCGCCAACGCCGGGACCAATCTCAATACCTCCGCTCTGGCCTTGGAAGCGGGGGGCAATCTGGCCGGTGCGGCTACCTCGCTGGCGATTCTCGATGACTGGGATGAAGCGGACCGCGCCAAGGTCAATCCGATTGCCGGCCAGGCCGGCGTGCAAGGGGGCTCCGGTGCCGTCTCGGCGCTCACGCAACGGGTGGTGCTGGCTACCGACGTGGCGCTGCCGGCGGGCACGAACAATATTGGGGACGTGGATGTCCTCACGCTTCCGGCAGCGACCAATGCCGGCGCTACTGCCAAAACCGCAGATTATGATACCGGGGCTGGCATCGATACCGTCACCCTCTTTGGTATTGCCCTCCCGGCCAGTGGCGGTGCCGCGGCTGGTGGCACGGCCAGCGCTCCCGTTCGTACGGACCCGACGGGCACCACGACCCAACCCGTGAATGATGCCGGCGGTTCCCTGACGGTGGATGGCACTGTGAGCATCTCGGGCACGGTCACTGTCGACACAGAATTGCCTGCTGCGGCTGCGCTGGCCGATGATACCGGCAACCCGACTGTCCCTGCGGTTGGAGCGTTTGGCATGGTGTTTGATGGCGTGACCTGGGATCGCATGGCTGGGAGCAGTGTGGATGGCACGCTGGTCAATCTGGGTGGCAATAATGATGTAACCGTGACTGGCACCGTCGTGGATGGTGGCAGTAGCAAAACACTCAAACGCGCGATCGTGAGCCTGAGTGCCGACGGGGATATCGTTGCTTTAGTGAGTACGAAGCGGATTAAAGTCTATGCCTATGAGATCCAAAGTCGCAATGATTCCATGACGTTGCAGCTGAAAAGCAGCAATGCCACAGGCACAGCCCTGGGCATTCGTTGGGCATTTAATACTCGCGAAGGTGCGATGGGGAGTGCTGTCAATCCCCCGGCTTTTCTCTTTGCGACCGTGGCGGGGGAGGCGCTCTTTGCCGATCTCACTGGCACGGGGACTGTGGATATTGCGGTCAGTTATTGGGACGATGATGCAACGTAGGATCACGCCATGCTCACTACACATCTTGTTGCCTTTGCTTTTCTTCCTGGGGCCGCTGCGGGAGTGTTGCAGGCGATCGTGAATCCCTTGCTCGCGACGCTGACCCTCTCACTGGAGAGTAGCGCAAGCCTGACTCTTGCGCCGGCTGTGCTGGCGACTGTCGATCTCAACGGAGAGACATTGTGAGTGTAACGCCACAACAGTATTATTATCTCAATGATAATCGTCTCGATGTCACCGGGTTGCGTGATAGTGCTGGCGTCTATCTCAATAGCGCGACGGTCACCACCATACTGATTGATGCGACGACACTGGCAGAAGTGGCCGGGGAAACCTGGCCTGTGACGCTCGATTACGTCGCCACATCGAATGGGGACTATACCGCAGTGCTCGAAAGTGCCCTGAGTGTCACTCCAGGCCAACGTCTGATCCTGCGAGTCACGGCGGTGCAAGGGACAACGCAGGCGTACTGGGAAATTCCCGTACTCGTGCGGATGCGGCAAGAGTGATCCATTGAGAATGATATGTCCTATCGAAGGAGGCGTATGGCGAATGTTGCTGGCACTGTCGGTATTTTATCGAGCGACTTAGCCCGGTATACCTGGTTTGCGCAATCCCTCATGAGTATGCGTGTTCCGCTCCATACTAAATATCTGTGGATTATGGGGGCGTGGGTCTCTGCAGCAGTCAATACGCTTGTGCAACAAATGGAAGGGGACTTTTTGATGATTCTGGCGGATGATCATATCCTTCCGTCGAACCTCCTCGTGAAGCTGCTGGCGCATCAGGTGCCCCTGGTGGCGCCCTCGGTGTGTCTGCGTCGACCGCCCTTTCTGCCCTCGTTTTTTCATGAGACGCCCGCCGGCTATATCGGCTATACCTGGGAAGAGCTGTATGGCCAGACGGGACTCCTTCCGGTTGACACCTTTGGTGGTCCAGGCTGTGTGATTCGCCGTGAGGTCCTGGAGGCGGTCGGCATGCCATTTTTTGAATCAGACCCACATCATCGAGAATTTCCTCACGAGGATGTGTACAGTTTCAGTAAATGCCGCAAAGCTGGCTTTCAACCGTATATTGATCTCGATACCCCGCTCGGACATATTTTGCCAGCAGCCGTGTTTCCCGCCCGCATGACCGAGTATGCCCATGGTGTTCGCTTGTGGGCCGGGGAAGATTTAGCCGTGTTCTCCACGCAGAGGAAGGGTGATGATGGAGAGTGAGCGTAGCTGCTACCGCGTGACGATTCATCAGCCCTCCCAGGTACACCACACGGTCCATCTTGGCCATGGAACGTGCGTGTGGCCCTATGCCACGATTCTTGAAGGTGCGCAACTGGGAGAAGACTGCACAGTGGGCAGTTGCTGTTTTATTGGCAGGCATGCCCGCTTGGGCGCTGGGTGTCGGCTCCATCAAGGCGCGGCGATTCCGGACGACGTCCTCATCGGCAATCGGGTCTATATTGGTTCGCACGTGACGCTCATCAACGTGAAGTATCCCAACCTGCGTGAGAAGATCCAGGAAGTGTTTGACCCGCCTGTCATCGAAGACGATGTTGTGATTGGTGCAAATGCGGTTATTTTGCCTGGAGTGATTCTCCGTCAAGGCGCCATTATTGGTGCGGGGAGTGTGGTGACACGAGACGTTGCTCTGGGCTGTGTGGTGGCCGGCAATCCGGCCAAAGTGTTGCGACGATCCAGTCATTTCTCTCCGCTCATTTTTGCCCGTATTACGACAAGGAGTGCATTAATGCCAGCATTCGCGCAGGCTTTAGATCGAGCCATTGGCCAATTGACGGCAGAGTTTACTGCCAAAGCCAGGGATGGATTTGATCTCAAGGACGTCTTTGCTTTTTTTCTCTCGTGCACTGAAGAACTCGCTGCGATAGGCAAGCGTTATCTCGATACCCCTGATGCAGAAAAACGGCAGCTTGTGCTCTCTTCTCTGCGCCAAATTTATAAGCGTAATAATCCGGACCTCGCCTTTTTGCCACAACCATTTGAAGCCTGGGTGGAGGATCTGCTCCTCACCTATGCGCTGCCAGCGATATATGATTTTGTCGCGGGACGATTGGAGGAGCATCGCGCAGAGGAATGAGAGGATGATACACACTGATCGGGGACTACTCGCCTGCCAATACGTGGCCGACCTGACGGATACTGTTGTGCTTAAATTTTCTGGGGGCAAAGATTCCGTGGCGTCCTGGCTCCATTGATGCGTGGGTTGGGTTGCAGGGGTACTGGGAAGTGGATGTATTAGTGCGATTGTGGAAAAAATAGTAAAAACTGGTATATGCCGAAATTGAATGCACGTCAACAATTGTTCGTTGAAGAATATCTTATCGATTTAAACGCGACACAGGCGGCGTTGCGTGCGCATTATAGCCGAAAGACAGCAGCGTTTATTGGCGCAGAAAACCTCAGGAAACCTCAAATTCAATCGGCGATTTCCGCTGCCATGGCTGCTCGCAGTGAACGTATCCATATCACACAAGACGACGTGTTGCGTGAATTGAAGATACTCGACTTCTCGGACATCACTGATTTTGATATAGACGACCGGGGCAATGTCGCGTTGATGCCTGCTGCTCCCAAGCTGGCCATGCGGGCGGTGTCGAGTTTGCGGAAAAAGATCACGCATACGGATCAAGGTATCACGTATGAGACCGAGATCAAATTGTGGAACAAGCCGGCGGCGCTCAAGATGAGTGGGCAGCATCTCGGGATGTTTATAGAACGCCATGAGCACACAGGGAAAGATGGTAAGGCGATGCCTCCATTGCAAATCATTCTCAGCAAGGAGGGATAATCCATGCAACTGGCGCTCTATCCCAAACAATCGCAGGTGTTTCAATCTCCGGCCCGGCAGATACTTTTTGGTGGAGCCGCCGGCCCTGGCAAAAGTTATTTATTGCGCGTCGCAGGGATTGCGTGGGGAACAGGCATCCCAGGATTACAGATTTATCTTTTCCGCCGCACCTTCCCTGACCTCTATAAAAATCACATGGAAGGGCCGACGTCCTTTCCGATGCTCCTGGCGCCCTGGGTAGCAGAGAAGTGTGTCAAAATTCATTATGACAAAAATCAGATTGCGTTTGCCAACGGCTCCAGGATTCATTTGACCCATATGCAGTATGAGCAAGACGTACAAAAAATTCATGGGGCAGAAATTCATGTGGCCCTGATTGACGAACTCACGCATTTCAGTAAGACCCAGTATGCCTTCATTCGGTCGCGTGTGCGCATGGCGGGCATTGAGGTGCCGGAAGTATTCAAAGGTCGTTTTCCACGCATTGTGACGGCATCCAATCCGGGATCGCTTGGGCATAATTGGGTGCGCGCATTATTTGTTGATCCTGCACCGCCGGGAGAAATTTGGGAATCGCCACCAGAAGAAGGCGGACTCACGACGCAGTTTATTCCGGCGTTGCTCTCCGATAATCCTGGGCTTATGCAGGATGATCCTGGGTATGCAGATCGCTTGCGTGGCCTCGGGACTCCTGAACTCGTCAAAGCCATGCTGGAAGGCGACTGGAATGCCCAGGCCGGTGGCTATTTTGACGATCTCTGGCAGACGAGTACGCATATCATGGAACCCTTCGATATTCCCCCAGCCTGGCACATTCGCCGGGCTTTTGATTGGGGCAGCAGTAAGCCCTTTAGCGTGGGCTGGTGGGCACACAGTGATGGGGAAACGCCAGTCGGCCCACAGCGCAGAATGTATCCCCGTGGCACGCGCTTTCAGGTGATGGAATTGTATGGGTGGAACGGCAAACCGAACGAAGGCCTGCGGCTCACAAACACAGAGATTGCGCGGCGAATTAAAGCCCAGGAAGCGGCATCCCCCTATGCCGGTCGGGTGAAGCCTGGTCCAGCGGATACCCAGATTTACGATGTGGTCAATGGGACGTCGATCGCGCAGGAAATGGAAACGGTAGGGATTCGGTTCTTGCCCGCCCAAAAAGGGCCAGGATCGCGGCGGCAAGGCTGGCAGATCATGCGGCAATTGTTAGATGCTTCGCTGAAGTGGCCTATGGAAGAACGCGGGCTGTTTGTGTTTGCGACCTGTCGTCAATTTATCCGGACTGTGCCTGGCTTGCCGCGTGATCCGGCGAATGCCGAGGATGTGGATAGCGACGCGGAGGATCATTGTGGCGATATGGCGCGCTATGAATGCACGATGCCCATCGGCACTGCATCCATCAGGGAGTTAAACTATTGACATACTCCCCGCGCATAAATGCGGGGGATTCTGGGATACAAACGCGAGATGCTTCAGGTGAAGTCTGATTCTCGCTCTCCACACTGGTAGATGCCCCTACCAGGAGTCTATCGCCCGAAGGAGACAAACTACGCTTCGAAGTTGTTCACTCTCAACGTTCAAAGTTTTACTGGAGAGACTGCCTCTCCAAACGCCCTACTTTGAATTTCGAAGAGCCGTTCTCGGTGACGCTCCGGGTTTTCACGCCTCGTGAGCCAGTGCCGAGCGAATTGCAGGAAGTATAGCATGAAACATGGCGTCAATACTCACGATTAAGCTTGCACAAGGAAAAAACCTGTTACCCGAGAACGGGCAAACATCCTTATATCCCCGTGGCTAAAGTCAGGGGGTTTACGGAGGTCTCGCTAATATGGCCGTTTTTTCTCCCCACGTAACTTATAGCGCGACGGAGTCACAATGGCGCGCCTGGCGTGATGCGTATCTTGGCGGAAGCGCCGTCAAAACTCGCGGAGAACTCTATCTGCCACGTCCGGCAGGGATGCGCCGGGATACACAGTATGCTGCCTATAAGACGCGTGCGCTCTGGTTTGGAGCCACTGAACGCGCCGTGCATGGACTGACCGGAACGATTTTTCGCAAAGCCCCACAGGTGGAAATCCCATCTTCCCTGGCACCCCAACTGGATGATGTGACCTTAACGGGTGTCCCGTTCGAGACTTTCGCGGAAGAATTGGTGCGTGAAATTGTGCTCATGGGTCGCTTTGGGGTGCTCATCGACTTTCCCCGTCCTGTGGTGACAGACCAGGGTATCCCGGTAATGGATCCGCTGACTCGGCCCTATTGGGTTGCCTACACGACGGAAGAAATTGTGAACTGGCGGACGGCGCAACTCGCTGGGCAAACCGTATTGACGTTAGTTGTACTGCGGGAAGGGATCGAAGAACGCCAAGGGGATTTTCCCTCACCCGATTTTTTTGTAACAAAAACGGTGACCCAGTACCGCGTGCTTCGCTTAGATGAACAAGGCCAGTATGAGGTGAGCCTGTGGCGAGAAGTGCCGAGCGCTATCCGGACGACTGCTGTGCCTGATGTGATACTGATGGATCAGTACATCCCCACCCGAGCAGGTGTCCCGCTTCCCACAATCCCTTTCTGTTTCTTTGCGCCGTTCACCCTAGAAACTGATGTCGAAAAATCGCTCCTCGATGCACTGATTGCCGCAAATTATCAGTATTATCGCCATAGTGCGGATTATGAGCATGGGTTACACCTCACGGCGTTACCGACGCCCTATGTCACCGGCTATGTTGACGAGAAAACCGAGTTTCTCATTGGGTCTCAGGCCGCATGGATCATTCCCGATGCTGCGGCAAAAGTGGGCATGCTCGAATTTCAAGGGCAAGGCTTACAGAGTCATGAACGCGCTATGGCGACAGACATTCAGAATATGGCGACGCTCGGGTCGCGATTGCTCGAAGCACCAACGGCAGTGGCGCAAACAGCAACGGAGGTGTTGCAGCGGAGCGCCGGCAGCGAAAGTCCTTTGCAAGCCTTGATTCTCACAGCGTCACAAGGTCTCACCAAACTCCTGCAATGGCATGCCTGGTGGGCGAACCTGACGGAAAATCTTTTGGATCCGGCCATTCTTGTGCATCTCAATATGGATTTGGTCTCCTCGCAGGCGGATCCGACTCTGGTAAAAACGTTGATGGAGGCGATGCTGAGTGGGACGATTAGCTTTGAGACGTGGTATTGGAATTTGCAACGCGGAGAGCTGACTCGGCCCGAAGTAACAGTGGAAGAAGAACAGGAACTCTTAGCCATACGTGAGGCGACAAGGGCGCCCCAGATGCCGGCAGAAGGGGGTGGCGTATCACCACGATAGCCTGGGACGGCACGACGTTAGCCGGGGATACACTTGGGATAATTGGCGACAGCCTGAAGGTGCGGAGTCAAAAGATCTTTGTGTTGCCGGATGGCCGTCTCTATGGTGGCAGCGGAGACTATAGCGAGGTGCGGGCGGTGCTTGACTGGCTCTCGTGCGGCGGCGCCAAGCCCGAGAGTCTCAAGCAGTTTTCGGCCTTGCTTATCGCGCAAGACGGGCAGGCGTACCGCCTGGAAGAGCGCCTGGTTCCCTTACCAATGGCTGCGCCGCATGCCTGCGGATCCGGGCGCGATTTTGCGATCGCCGCCATGGCACTGGGGCAGACAGCCAGGCAAGCTGTGGAGCTGGCCATGCAATTTGACCCATGGACAGGTGGCGAGATTATGACGCTCACGTTGGACAATGCCCTGGTATCATAGGAACACGCTGATGCCCGACAATATAAGCACCCAGATTGCAGATGCCCTCACCGAGCGCCATTTGCGGGTAGCGCGGGCGGAGGCAGGGGTGCGGGCGGATGTGCTCCGGCTCTTGCAGGCGACCGAACAGGATATTGTGGACCAGATTCGGCGTATTGATCCGAGTGAGCCCGGAGCTTTACGTTTCCGGCAGCAGCGCCTGGAGGGCTTGCTCAAGGCGATACGACCCATGATCCAGGACGGCTATGACACGATCGCTGACGGCACCAGCAAGGCGCTCTTGGATATTGCCAGTGCGGAAGTGGGCGGGACAGCGCGCGCCATCAACGTGCAGCTGGGTATTGACCTGATCCAGCCACGAGTACCAGAGGCGATGTTGCGCGCACTCGTGGACACGACGCTCCTGCCCACGGCTACCACCCCACAAGACCTGAGCGCCATAGGGCGGGAATGGTGGAATCGCCAGGCGGGCGTGCTGCAACAACGGGTGTTTGACACGATGAACGTGGGGATTGTGCAGGGAGAAACGCTCCAGCAGCTTGTCAATCGTGTACGTGGGACACGAGCGAAGGGGTACACTGATGGCGTTATGGACTTAGCACGCCGAGATGCGCAACGGTTGGTACGGACATGGACAAGCTTGACGCTTAACAAGGCGCGGGAGAGCACCTACGAGGCGAATCAAGACGTGATCAAAGGAATTCAGCATGTCAGCACCCTGGATGGACGCACTTCTTTGATTTGTATTGCACGGAGTGGCAATACCTATACACTGCCGGAGCATAAGCCTCTCCCCCCGACACAACATCCCTATGCTCCGATTCCGCTCCACTGGAATTGCCGCTCAACCTATATCCCTCTACTGAAATCGTTTCAGGATATCCTGGGTGATGCTGGTACAGCGCTGGACGCCAAACTCCAAGCTATCGGGGCTGGTACCCGTGCCTCAATGGATGGCCAGATTGCTGCTGATACCAGTTTCCAGGCTTTTCTGACGCGCAAAGGCGAGTCGTTTCAACGGAAACTGTTGGGGCAGACACGATGGCAATTATGGAAGGATGGCAAATTGACTTTGAAAGATTTATTAGACAGCACCACGGGCGATATATTGCCCGTGAGTGCGTTGCGAGGAACATAGCATGCCAACTATTCCTCCTCCGCTCCTAAAACGTATCGTGGCATTTTGCATGCGGAAAGCTACCGGACAGATTGTCTTACACATTCATCTAGGCCAGATTGTGGCCTATACATTTACGGAATCTGGCAAAGTCTGCAATCTCGACCCAACGGCGCTTATTTTAGAAGGGCGAGTGCTCACGGTTGAGGAAATTGAAGCCGAATGGCGATAAGCACAAATATATCGTAAGTTGATATTTGCATAATGGATTGTTCTCGCTTACTCTTGTAGATATCTATGGCGCCGGGATACACCCCGGACGCGGGCCACTGCACTCCAAGCCCCTTCACTGTGTTTTGCCACAGCGGAGGGGCTTTTTTATTTCCCGCTCGTGACGGGTGGGAAACCACAACGATACCACAGTGCGTGACGCCTGTGGCGATGGGGAACCGTGATGGCTTTACCCAAAACAATAGATCGTCTAGAGACGCTCCCCGAACTTGTCCGGGAGCATTATGCCCAAAAAGACGGCGTCTGGACTTTAACCCTGCTCTCGATCGAGGATCATACAGGCATGGTGACGGCCTTAGAGCGGGAACGCAAAGCACGGCGTGATGCCGATGTGGCGCACACGGAACTCAAACAGCGTTTTGAGGGCATCGATCCTGCGGAATATACGACGATGCGAGAACGTCTCGCCGGGCTTAAAGACAAAGAAATTTACGACAAGGACGGCCTTGAAGCCCTCGTGGGCCGCCGCACACAACAAATAACTGTCGATGCTCAACGGGCCGCTCAGGCAAAAGATCGCGAACTCCAGCAACTCCGGGCGCAGAATGCTGATCTGGACAAACGTTGGCGGGATGACCGGATTAAAACGGTCATTACAGCGGCGGCAGGTCGGGCTGGGCTTGCACCATATGCGCTCCCCGATGCCGTATCTCGTGGTTTAGCGCTCTTCACGGAACTTGATGAGGCTGGCGTGCCCGTGGCGAAAGACGGAGAGGAAATTCGCTATGGTAAAGATGGGGTGAAGCCTCTGTCGGCAGATGAATGGATTGTAGGATTGAAACATGAAGCGCCTCATTTTTGGCCCGCCTCGGGCGGAGGGGGCGCGCCGGCCCAACACGGCAATGGCTCTGGTACCAATACCGACTGGAGCAAAATTACCAGCCCGACCGAACGCCTGACGGCTTTCCGGGCGGCACAGGCGGGCAATAAAGGATAAAAGTGTATGGCCCTGACGATTGTCGAAGCCGCAAAATTGAACTCTGGTGACGTCGTTCGCCAGGCCATTATTGAAATGTACGCGCGCAATAGCGATATCTTGCGCGTGCTACCCTTTGAAAGTATTGCTGGGAATGCCATGCAATACAATCGTGAAGAAATTTTGCCAGGCATTGGATTCCGTGGCATCAATGAAGCCTATACCGCCAGCGAGGGGGTGCTTAATCCTATTACGGAAGCGCTCGTGATTGCTGGCGGGGATCTGGATGTCGATCGTTTTATCGTGCAAACGATGGGTCCCAATCAGCGCGCCGTCCGAGAAGCCATGAAAGTGAAGGCACTCTCGCATCGTTGGACCCTCGCCTTTATCAAAGGCGATAGTTCGGCGGATCCCCGTGAATTTGATGGATTGCAACGGCGGATTCCCACCGGGAGTTCTCAGCTTGTTGCTGCCGGAGCAACATCGGGCGGTGATGCGCTCTCATTATTTTTGCTCGATACGGCTATTTCCAAAGTCGATAATCCGACCCATCTCGTGATGAATAAGACGATGATGTTGCGTCTGTCGCAAGCAGCCCGGAGCACGACGGTTGGAGGCTATCTCACCTATAGTCTGGATGAATTTGGAAGACAAGTCACCATGTACAATGGTTTGCCGATCCTTATTGCCGATGAGGATAATACTGGGGCACAGATTCTCCCGTTTACCGAAGCCAATCCCGGCGGCGGCGCGGCTGCGAGTACGAGTCTGTATGTCCTTTCGGTCGGGGAGGGGATGTTGGTCGGCATTCAGAATGGAGTCGTCGATGTGCGGGATCTGGGGGAAGTGCAGAGCCAGCCGGTTATGCGGACGCGCGTGGAATGGTATACCGGGCTCGCTGTTTTTAGCGGAAAAGCAGTTGCTCGACTGCATGGCATCAAGAGTGCGGCTGTTGTCGCGTAACATCCTATAGGCCAGGGAAGGAGTTGTGAATGAGTGCGACTGTTTTTGATAAAGCCCTCGAACTCCGCAATGTGGCGGATGGGGCGGAAACGGCGACTGCGAGTGAAACCGGCATCGCATTTGATGTGCGGTTTGCCCCCACCATCATGTGGGAATTGTTTGTTACGGCGATTGACGCCGTGTCAACCGATGAAACATATGTCTTTACGCTCGAAGTCTCGGATTTAGTAGGTGGTACGTATACAGAAATTGCCAAACATGTGTGGCCTCGTGGGAAAGGCGTCGGGCGCGTTGGCATCCCCATTAATGGATCAGTGGCGGCCTTCCAGGATACGGACAGTGATTGGGTACGAGTGACTGCCACCCTTGGGGGCACCACGCCATCCATTACCTATGGGAGTTTCCTCTCGAAGGATGCAAACCATGTTGGTGCTGGGGTGGACGTTGGGGATGCGGTGATCTGGCCCTAAGAATTAAGCGCTCGTTGAATGACGAGCGCTTGAGAAGATGGAGGAGGGTCCTATGCCACAAGGTTTAGTCACAGTGCATCATATCCCCACGGGGGATGTCGCGTTGATGCACCCCATTGATGCCAAAGAGGCCATTGCACAAGGAGAATATGCCTATGGCGATGGGCACGCATTAGTAGAGGAACCACTGGTCGAGGCACCCGTGTATGTCCGGCCATATCCCGTCATTGATGAGGCGAGGAGCCGGAGACGATGAGTCTCATTGCGATACCAGGTGACGTGTTGGCTAATAGTTATATCACTCTGCTGGAAGCGGCGGCTTTTCTCGATACGCGCCTGGATATTGAAACATGGCTTGATGCGGATACCCTCGATCAGGAACGGGCATTGCGGTGGGCAACTCGGTTACTGGATCAATTCGTTGATTGGGACGGGACCCCACGGTATACGACGCAAGTGCTGGGCTGGCCTCGAAAGGCAGTCATTGCAGAGACAGAAGTCTTTCGCGCCACATCCATTCTGGGTGGTGGGGTGGCGAACAACTTTCTCTTCTCTGGAGCAACTATTACCGGGCCGAGTGGGAGTTTTACTGATTATCAAGTCAATCAATGGCTGACGATTACTGGAGCGACCCAAGCAGCAAATAATGGCACATGGCGCATTATGAGCATCGCCACGACTCTTCTAACGATGGCCTATGTCACGTTCGTCACTGAGAATAGTTCCACGGCCACCTTGACGGGTCTGACCAATGCAGAAACCATCCCAGACGATATCCGGGAAGCGACGGCAGAGTATGCCTTAGCCTTATTCAAAGCAAGCCTTGCTGGGACTTTGACACAAACGGAAGCGGTGCGCCGATTGCGGCATGGTCGCAGCGAAGTGGAATATTTTGAACCAAGGCAGATGGCGCTGGCGACGACGGAGAGTCTGCCCAGATCGCTGCGACGCGTGCTGCAACGCTATGGTCTTGTCGCAGGCGGTGGTCTCGCCTTGCTCGCGAGGGTCTAAGTATGCCAGTTGGTGCCCAAATTGCGCGACTGCATCAGGCACTCGATGCCTGGAGTCACCATCCATCCTACGAAGGGATCTGGGAAGCGGCGACCTATATGCACGTGGGCGCGTTGACCATGGATGTTGCTACAGGCATCTATACGCAAGCACCAGCGACGAGCTATCCCGTCCGTGTGCACGTGGAAGACTTTGATCACACCGAGATAGACAATGCGACGGTGCAGCCAACCGATTTGCTGTGTGATTTGACCCCTGAAGCCTTACTACAGATTACGGTGGCACTGACCGATACCATCACGCTCCGTGGCGCAGTGTATCAGATTGTGCGCCGGTATCCCGAGGATGGCGAACAATTGCACCTGCGAAAGGCTGGCTAAAATGGCCGAAGTCCGTGAATTTATCCTACAACTTCAGGCCGAAGCCGAGCGCACCATTGCCCAGATTGACCAATATCAACGGGCGTTGGCTTTGCATGCCTTTACGCGCATTGTCCAGCGCACTCCGGTTGATACCGGGCGGGCGCGTCTCTCGTGGAATCCCAGCCGAGACACGCCAGATGAAACGGTGCCACCGCCAGGCCAGTACAGCGCAGCGGCAGCCTTAGGCAAAGCCGGGATGTTACGCCCCTCGCCCCAGCGTCTGACCGACATCCACATTTCCAGCAACCTGGTCTATATCGGCGTCCTGGAAGATGGGCATAGTCAGCAAGCGCCGGCGGGCATGGTCGCGGTGACCTATGCCGAGTTGCAATCCCTGGGGCCAAAGATATGAACTTTGCAGCGGAGCGGCAGGCCATTGTGGCGCGTTTGTTGGCCAATTGGGCCACAACGCCGGTACGCCTGGAAAATCAGCCAGCCAATCCGGCTGATAATCTGAGTAATGGCTATGTCGCCTTGTATATCCGCAGCGGGGAAGGCCGGCAGGTGACGTTAGGCGTGAATCCGGGACTGATTTTTGCCGGGGCAATTCTGCTGCATATTTTTACCCCACGTACTGCCCTGAATGGGGACCTGACTGCGCGTGGCTATGCCGATAGTTTGAGTACGATTTTTCGGTTGCAACAGTTCCAGGTAACCTATTTGGGACAACCCAGTGGGGCCCTGGCATGTGGAGTGCCATCGGATATCCAGGGGCCGATGGACGATCATGAATGGTATCGGTGGACACTCAGCTGTCCCTATTTTCGGCAACTCGCTCACACCACGTAAGGAGTGATGGTTATGGCCTTTGATCCGGCAGAATCTAGTCGATATTCTCTCTGGCGTGGGACCGCAGCAGAGACGGCCTGGGCAGAAACCCCCTCCACGCCGGCGCTGACGCAGATTCCGATCACGGGCGGCTTTCCGGAGCACGTCAAAAGTACAGTCCGGACCAATGTCTTGGATGGGTTAGGCATGATGGGGCAACTCATTCAGACGGCACAGGAAGCCCGCCTGACCGCACCGTTTGAACTCACCATTCAGGATTTTCAATGGGCTTTTGAGGGCGTACTCCGCAATACCTATAGTGCCATTAGCATTGTCAGTGCGACCGATATTAGTGCCTCGACCACTGATGATTCTTTTAATTCGACGACCACAAACTTTGTCACGGCAAATATCAAAACAGGGACATGGTTTAAGGTGGCAGGATTTGTCGATGCCGCAAATAATGGTATTTTCCGCGCGGCAACTGTGACGACCACAAAGGTCATTGTCAATGCCAAAATTACCACGGCAGGAGTCATTACGCTCACGCCCAATCTCGTCACCGAGATAGCCCCGGCGGATGTTGACATTACGGGCAAGTTTGCGCGCAATGCCAATATCGAAAAGAGTTATCTCCTTGAAGCACGCGTGACGGATATTGCTACGGCACACTACGAGACCTATCGGGGGATGCGTCCGGCTCAACTCGATATTACGGTGACGGCTGGCGCGATCATTACGGGCTCGCTCCAGATGGTGGGCGAGCGTGGGCGGCTCGGTACAGCCACAGTGGGGAGCGGGGATACGGTCTGGAGTAGCGCGCCGTCGATTGTGGCCGGGACCAATATCGGCACAATTTTGGAAGGTGGGGCTATTCTTGCCGCAAACCTTCCACAAGAAATTGCCTTTTCGCTCAATGCGAATGCGCGGGTCGATCGGGCCGTGACCGCGATTACCCCGGTGGGCATTGGGTATGGGCGATGGGGCGCGTCAGGGTCAATGCGCACATACTTTGAATCCGTGGCGATGCGCACCAAGTTTGTCAACCATACCGCCACATCCCTGGTGATTCCTTTCGCAGATATTGCTGGCAATGTATTGATTGTGAGCTTCCCGTCGTTGCAGTTTGCGACGAATCCTATGACGCCGACTGATCCTGATTCGCCTCTCAGTGCGCCGTATACATGGGAGGCGCAGCCGACGGGAGCCGCGACGACGGATTATATGGCAGAAATAGACATTCTTGTGGCCTAATGAGGACGCTGCGTCCAGAGACAGGAGGGATAGGCTTCATGGTCGATTTTGCTCGACTCAAGAAAATCATTCCAGCGGAGACCCAATGGGTGGCCGAGGATCCCAGCCAACCGGACGGTCCCGCCTTTTTATTGGCGCCGCTCTTTTCGGCGGCCTGGTACCGGGTGCGGGATACGCATCTCCAAGATCCCTGGTATCAGCCGTTGTTAGAGGAACAGCGGCGACAAGCCCGCGCGCGCACAATTTTATTAGAGCCGCCGCCATCTTTACCCATCCTCCAACAGCAAGCATTGGATGCGTTAGAATTGGAACTGAATATCGAAGTGACTCTCGCCACTGTCCTGCTGGATTGGCGCGGGCAAACGAGTGATGGCGCGGAAGTCCCCTACACCAAGGATGTTGCGCGGGAAAATCTCCAAATTGAAGCGTTCCGCGATTTGATTGCCTCTTTAGCGCCACGGCCTCGGCAGGGGCCAGAGACCGCAAAAAACTCCGGGACAGCATCCGCTGGGCATTAATTCCGGATGCTGTCAAAGCTGAGCACGAAGCTCTCTGGACATTGGAACGCCAGCTTGGACGCCGACTGCCGAAGGTGCAACATGCTGCTGAACCCTACCCGGACTTGCAAGATATTTGGGAAGCTTATTGGACGCTTTTTTACCAACGGCCGGTGCATTTAAGTGGCGCCGGGACCATTCCATACACGGAAATCGTCGCGTACTGTCAGTTGCATCGTATCCCCACAACCGCATGGCCACGCCTTATCTGGGGAATCGAGATTCTTGAAGCGGCCTACCGGGAAAAGATTGACGAACGGAAACAGGCCATGACGAGGCAACGGGGCGAACAACGACAGAGTGAGTCCTGACAATGCCCATCTTAGATCTGATACTTCGAGCAGGACAAGCTGAACAAACCGCACGCACATTGGCACGGAATCTCCAGCAGGTGGGGCAGGTAGCGCAAACCAGCCAAAGCACTATTGCGACGCTGGGGAAGCAAGCCGATCAGAGCTTTGCCGGCATGACGACGTCCAGTAATACCGCCCGCACCTCTCTTGCCGGGCTGGGGAAGCAAGCCGATCAGAGCTTTGCCGGCATGACGACGTCCAGCGATACCTCCCGCACCTCTCTTGCCGGGCTGGCCTCAGCAGCTGTTACTGTGGGACGGCAACTGCGTCCACTTCCTCCACAGATAGAACACATCTCGCAGGCTGAAGCCGAGATGGCCAAAGACACCCATGCAGGGACTAAGGCCCTCCAGACACAAGGTGGGGCCATTCCGAATATCGCCGGAAGCCTGGCAACGCTCGCCGCTGGCTGGCTCTCCTTCCGCACGGCCATGAATATTGGCAAGGAAATTATCGAAACCACAGTACGTACACAAGCCCTGGAATCCGCGTTTACCGCCATCGCGGGCAGTGCCAAAGGTGGTGGGGAGACCTTGACGTTTGTGCGCCAGCAAGCGAATCGCCTGGGCCAGGAAATGGAACCCCTGGCGGGCGGTTTCAAAACGGTGGCGGCGGCCTCTAAAGGGACGGCGCTGGAAGGCGAAGGGGCCCGCAATATTTTTCTGGCCGTGGCGGAAGCGTCCAGCGTGCTCAAGTTGCGTTCGGACGAGACGCAAGGCGCCTTGTTAGCTTTAGGGCAGGCAATCAGCAAGGGGACGGTCATGGCCGAGGAATGGCGCGGGCAACTGAGTGAGCGCCTGCCCATGGCCACGCAGGTCGCGACTCGGGCATTGGGAGTCACCACCACAGAATTCTTCAAAATGATGGAAGCCGGCCAGCTCGGCATGGAGTTCCTCCAGAAGTGGGCGGCGCAGATGCGCCAGGATTTAGCGGGCGACGTGGTGCGGGCGTCCGAGAATGCCCAGGCGGCATGGAACCGATTTTGGAATGCGATCAAACACGCCGCGAGCGAGGTAGGACAGATTATCAATGACTTTGCGCCGCTCCTGACCTGGTTGGCCGACATTGTCGAGAAATCGGCACAGGCCGCAGAGAACTTTCGCAAGCTCCGCGAGGAAGAGGAGCGTCGGCGTGGGGGCGTTCCGGCGGCCGCCGGAACCCAACGAGAGGTGGCAGGCCTGCAAGAACGCCTCCGCCTGGATCGCGCGGAACTTGCCCAACGCGAGCGGACGAACCTGGAGATACGGACCGGGGGTGGCGTGTTAGGGAGCGGGGCCATTGGCGCATATTTCCAGCAACAGCGGGAGCAAGAAATTCAGCGCCTGCGAGAACGGATTGCTCAAACTGAACGGGCCTTAGGGAGTGGGTTAGGCCGTCTGGATGCGGTACGGAACCGCCTCGATTTTGAACGGCAAGAAATTGGCCCATATCCAGCCCCACGTGATACCACCGCTTTGCGGAAACAGTTCAAGGATTTTGACACGGAATTACGTTCCGCCGCTGAAACCATGGGTCACTGGGCTGATCCGCTCGATATCGCGAAAGACCGGCTCCAGCGCATTGATGAGTTTTTGAAAAAGCTGCCGCAATCGGCCTTTGCCGCCGGCGAAGCAATGAAATCTCTTGCTCCGCCTCCCATTGCGGAAGCCGTCAAGCGCCTTGCGCCCCAGTATGCCATCGATCCGCGGCTTGTCGAATCGATTATGCTGCATGAGTCCTATTTCAACCCGCGAGCAAAAGGGGCTGCGGGAGAAATTGGGCTTATGCAGCAGCTTCCGGTCAACCGAGAACGGTATGGCGTTACAGATCCCTACGACATTGAACAAAATATTACGGGTGGCCTCAAACAGCTCCGGGATCTCAGTATTGCTTTCAAAGGCGATACCGAAAAAATAGTGATGGCCTATAACGCTGGGCAAGGGGCAGTGGAACGGGGGACAGTGCCCGCTCGCACGCGCGAACACTACTTACCAACAGTGATGGGCACCTACAATAAGCTCCGGACTGAAGGCATCGCGCAGGGCGATCCTGAAGTCCAGCAGGCCATTACTCGCTTGCGCACTGAGCAGAGAGAATTGCGCACTGTGTTGAACATGCCAAAAGTTGATGAGGCAGCGGACAGGGCGGTGCAGGATGTGCTTGAAGGCCGGGCCGAAGCGATGCGCCGTCTTATCGAGTCCCTGAAAGATGGCACTCGCGTCATGACAGAATACGAAACGGCACAAATCCGGGAAAAGCTCGTGGCCGTGGAAGGCTTCGAAGGCGGGAAACGTGTTGTAGAAAACTTACTGACGCAGATTGATGTACGTCGCGAACTGGTCCAAATGTTTAAGACCGAGAGCGCAGAGCAGGAACGGCTGCGACAGGCAGATCAACAAGGCATACACCTTCGTGACCAGATGAAGGACCAGATTGCGAAGCTGACGATGTCTGATGAGGACTATTTTGCTCAGCATGTCCGTAATATGCGGCTGAGCCTTCCCCTGGAAAAAGAACTCCTCGATCTCTACAAAAAACAGCAAGAGGCCCGGAGTGAGATTGCAACGCCTGCTGAAGCGCGTGCCGCGATTGGAGAATTACGAGAAATACCGAGTGCGCGCGTGGGTTTACCTGGCGATGACAATGACTTCACCGCCTACCAGCGACAATTTGAAGCGCTCGGAGAGGTCATTATTGGTGTGTTTGCGAATGCCACAGATGCGATCGAAGATTTTGCACAGACCGGGCGTTTTGATCTGAAACGCTTCGTGGATGATGTGAGCGCGGATCTCTTGCGTTGGTCTCTTCAGGGACTCATTACGGATCCCCTGAAAAAGATGTTGACGGAAGGCGCGCAAGGGAAAAATCCGCGCGAATCTGCTGCGCTGATGGGTGCGCCAACGCAAACGATCTTTGAAACGCTCTTTGGCAAGAAACAGCCAGAACGAGAGCCTCTTCAGCCGACCATAATGGGATTGCAACCTGCCCATGATGCCTTCCCCAATCTTGAGCAGCGCCGGCTGACTCTTTCTGGCGCCCAGCTTCCCGTGATAGACACGTCTCCTGCTGTCACGCTCAATCAGGCAAGCACAACCTTTGCGCAAAGTGCAACGACGGCCCAACAAAGCAGTCTCCATTTCGCCGAGGGTACGGCAACTTTCACTCAGGGCAGTACGGGATTCAGCCAGAGCGTGCAGACATTTGCCTCTGCCGTCGCAGGCATATCTGGAACATCACCAGAAACGGTCCTGCCTGGAGAAACCTTGCCATCACCACCAGTTGCTTCCCCAGCCTCTTCAGCACCGACGACGTTTGCGGAAATCGCCAGTCGTGTGGATACGACCGGCGATGCGACGAGACCGCAGACAGGCCCGGCCCCCACCGCGACATCAGATATGGCAGGCAAGATGTTCGCCCAGAGCGTGGGAGCATTTAGTACCTCAGCGGCGAGTTTTGCGACGGGCACCGCCACTTTTGAGCAAGCGACAGGCAGTTTTGCGAATGCCCTGGTGCAGTCATTGGCCACCTCCGCCGCAGAAAAGGGCGGATGGTTGGATACGGTCGTAGGGCTTGTTGGGGGCCTCGTGGGGGGTGGCGCAGGAGGTGGCGCAGGAGGTGGCGCAGGCGTGAGCGCCAGTAGTGCTGCGGGGATGTCCGGGGAAGGGGCTTTATTTGGGGCGGCCGAAGGCGCAACCGTTCGTCCAGGGCAAACGTGGCTTGTGGGGGAAGAAGGCCCAGAATTATTTATTCCCCAGACGGCAGGCCGCATTGTGAACCACAACGAAAGCCTCGCACTGACACTCGCTGCCGAAAAGACACAGGCCAACTCCCAGGACCGGACGAGACCACGCTTTTCCTCAGCACACGAGCAATCCAGGGAGCAGGGCGCCCTGATGCCTGCCGCTTTCTTGGCCTCACGGACGTCCTCCGCCTCGCATCAGGAGCCCACGCGCTTTGCCGAAGGAGGCCATGTGCAAGCCGGGCGAGCTGCCTGGGTGGGGGAGCGCGGGCCAGAGTTATTCATCCCCCAAACGGCTGGGCGCATTGTGAGCCACGAGGAGAGTAAGGCCATGCAGTCCTCGGTTACGCAAGACTGGCGCGGTGAGCCGCGCCAGGGCCGGATGAGGAGTGACCGCATGAGAGAGCGCGCGGAGATACCAAGGCCGTCTCCCTACACCTTCGCAACGGGCGGGGTCATGAGTGCGCGTGGCCCGCTCGCTACGGAGACGCAGTATTACGCGCAAGGTGGCGTGATGAATCCGCGTGGGCCCCTAACCATGCCGACCCACTCTTTTGCGGGCGGTGGCATCATGGCGGGGAATGGCCCACTCCCCGTGCGGCGCTATGCGTGGGGAGGGGTCACGCACGGGCCACAGGTTGCGGTGTTTGGTGAAGGCGATACACCAGAAGCTTATGTCCCTGTCCCGAGTGGTAAGATCCCCGTGCAGATGGAGGGGAATCCGCGCCAGAATACGATTACCTTTAATATCGCGACCCCGGATGTGGATGGCTTCCGACGCTCCGAACGACAACTGATGAATCGAGCGGTCCAAATTATGGGAGGCGCGCGATGAGTTTTTCTGCTGATCGCTTTCCGGATGATGTGTCCTATGGATCGTCCAGTGGTCCTGGGTGGGAAGTCACCGTGGTGCGCATGGATAGTGGGCGGGAGAAACGCAATCTGCCCTGGTCGCAGGATCTGGGCGAATGGGACGTCAGCTATGGCATTAAAACCGATGCACAAATGCTGGCCGTCCGTCGCCACTTCCAGGCCCGGCGTGGCCGCCATCAGGGATTCCCCATGAAAGACTGGGGGGATTACACGGTCACAAACGAATTATTTGGGACAGGCGATGGCGCGGATACAACGTTTCAGCTTGTCAAGCTCTATACCTCGGGGAGCGATACATATACCAAAACGATCTGGTTACCCCGAATAAGCACGGTCATTGTGACCAAAGCAGGTGTCACGCAAATAGAAGGAACGGATTATACTATTGACTATCTCACTGGTATTGTGACGTTTACCGTGGCACCAGCCAGTAGTGCAGCGCTGCGGTGGACCGGAGAGTTTGATAAACCAGCCCGATATGATCTCAAAACGCTTGCAATGACCTTTGAGACGTTCAATACCCAAAGTGCCCGGATTCCGATTATCGAATTGAAAGCCGCAGCATGAAAACCCTCAGCGCGGGTATGCTCACACATCTGGCACAAGATACGACGACATTGGCGACTGGGTGCAAGATCACACGCATGGATGGCACAGTCTATGGCTTTACCGATCATGATGTGAATGTAGCCCTCAATGCCGATGGCTTGGGCACCATCACCTATTATAGTGTCGATGGCTTCAGCAGGACCGCCCTCGATACGACCGAAGGCGTGGCGGCGGATAATAGTGATCTCCAGTTCATCTTTGATGATGACCGTGTAACAGATGAGGACTTGCTCGCGGGGCTCTTTCTTCGTGCTGAGGTGAAATTTTTCTGGTTTAATTGGACCGACCCGGCGATGGCCGTCATTAAGGGCTTGCGCGGGTTTCTCGGGGAAGTGACACTCAACCGAGACACTTATGTGTTTCAAATGCAAAGCTTGGCGTCACTACTCTCTCAGGATATGGGCGAAGTTTATACCCCAGATTGTCGGGCCGTGTTAGGCGATAATCGATGTCAGGTAGTACTGGCAATACCAGCATGGACCGCGACGACTGCCTATAGCGCCACCAGCCTTTATGTGCAGGGAACCCGCGTGGTTGCCCTCGGGGGTGCGTCGCCGTTGCGGCAATTCCGGTGTATAACCGCTGGGACATCAGGGGCGACGGAACCAACGTGGAACACCACGCTTGGCGCATTCACCAGTGATGGGACGGTCGCCTGGATCACGGAACGAGCGTTCCAGGTGCCCTGTACGGTGGATACCCTTGTGGCTGCGGCATATGGGGATACGCATGTCCAACAATTCACTGTGACGCCAACCCTGGCGGATTTTGTGCCAGTCCCCACAGGCGGGAGTAATTATTTTACGGGAGGGCGTGTCTTGTGGCTCACGGGTGATAATGCTGGTCTTGGCGTTGAGGTGAAATCTTTTGACGCGGCAACCAGTGCTATTACCTTATTTCTACCCATGTGGGATGATATTCAGGTGGGCGATACGCTGACCTTGGAAGTAGGCTGTGATAAATTGCGAGATACCTGCCACAATAAATTCTTTAATATCGTCAATATGCGAGGCGAGCCATTTTTACCAGGGCTTGAAGAATTTCTGAGGTTTCCCGATGTCCCAGGCTAACCTCCTTGCCATTGCGCGTTCCTGGCTCGGGACGCCATTTCAACATCAGGGCCGCCTCAAAGGAATCGGGGTCGATTGTATTGGCCTGGTCATCGAAGTCTACCGGGAAGCTGGGTTATTGTCAGCGGTCGGGTTACCCACAGACTGGAATTATACGGGCTATGGGCGGCAGGCTGCTGGTGCTTTGCTGGAGACGTTTTTGCAGCAGTATCTTCGCAAAGTCTCTGTGCCCTTCCCTGCAGGGAGTGTCGGCATTTTCCCTCTTGGTCATTCCTATCCCACACATTCAGCGTTGCTCTTTCCTGATGGTGATAGCATCCAGATGATTCATGCCTACAATAGCCAGGGCCATAAGCGCTACAACGTGCAGGAGCATGCTTTGCGAGGGATATGGCGGCAGCGCTTATGGGCTGTGTATGGCCTTCCTGGGGGAATCCCCTAATGTCACGATCGGCCATACAGGTTGGTGGAACCATTATAGGCACAGCCGTGGGTGCGTATTTTGGAAATGCTATACTCGGCGCACAAATTGGCACGGCTGTCGGTGCGGTGGCCGGAGCACTTTTATTTCCTGACCCTGGCGCACGCTCTCCCCATCTCGCCGATAAACGGATAGGCGATTCCAGCTATGGCAAGCCGATTCTTGATGTCTGGGGGGCCGATAAAATCCCTGGCAACCTACTCTGGACTGGCGGAATCGAACTGCGTATGGACGAAGTCTCCACGAGTGGAGGGAGTGATGGGTCCACGACGTCCTCTTTTTTCGCGTCATTTGGCGTGGGATTGTGCCGTGGTCCGGTTGCCGCCGTGCGGAAAGTGTGGCTCGATCACAAGCTGATTTATGATATCTCTGCGACGAATCTGCAATTAGCCACCAATCTCCTGAAAGAGGTCGTCGATCCATCGGGGACGTTGAGTGATGATGAACGGGCCGATGCCCTTGCGAATCTTTTAGATGAGGTTGCCTTTTTGCAACGGACTATGGGGATTTATCTCGGAACCGAAACACAAATGCCCTCCGTCCTTCAAGAATCGTATAAAGGGGCGGGGAATGTCCCGGCATATCGGGGGCTCTGCTATATCGAGTTTGATGATTTGCCTTTAGCAAATTATGGCAATCATCATCCCACGGTCCAAGCGGAAGTGTTGAAAGTCAAAAGCATTGCGACGCCCAGTGCCACCGTTGTCCCGGCAGTGGGGGCGGTTCTTGATTCGCTCGTGTTTGATCCGCTCAGGCAACGACTCTTTGCGTTTCGGCAAAATCAATATCATGTGATTGATGGCGTGGATAATGTCTTACTGACATCGGGCATTCTAGGGATTGAATTAGCTGGGGCGTTAACGCAGATTGATTTTTATCAACAATCCATCTATACGATTGATTCGACAGCGTTTGATATTGGCCCAGAAGGGGATATCTATTGCTCAGTGCAATCTCTCTCATTCGCGGGCGACTCGTATTTGGCGTCCCGCGATCCACTCACGATGCAAATTAAATATATTGGTGGAAAGCTTTCTCCTGTTGAAATAAATGATGTAACCTATATTGTCAATGTTCCCACACAAGTGGGTGCCGTTTCCTATATCGTGGTGGGTAAATTCCTGGCCTATTATGCCTCCTGGGGCTTTGGCGGAATTAATACAAATAGGATCCATCTCTATGTCTTACCAAATGTGATTAATCCATTTACCGGCGCACTGAGTGAAAATCTGGAGCATATTGCTTCCGTTTCAACAGGGAATGCGCGCCCATGGGGATTGATTATAGACCGGGATGGATTATGTTGGGCCGTGTGTTCGTCTGTGTTGATCCAGGCGGATCCACGCACGTTTATCATTGTCATGACGGGCACCAGTACGGAATCGATTGAAATTACCAGTGTTGTGCATCAAGGAAAACACATTGCCTATGATGCGATGACGCATTCGTTGATTATCGGGGGAATCAATCCAGCCCATACGGCAATGGTATTTGTGCAATTTGATATTGCCACACGGGCCGTGTTGCAGACGACGGAACCGGGCTTCGGCGTCTCAGATTTCAATACCAAAAGCTGGCGACGTGGTGTGGTGGGTGGCAATTTGTGGTTTGGGTTTGGCGTGCAGGTCTTGAAACGATTTTCCCTCGCGACCTTTACCGTGACCGAAAGCATTAATGTTGTCGCCCTCGGCTATCTGCCTGGTGCCCAACAGGTTTTTGGTGCGGTCTATGATGATGAAATGGACGCGGTCTGGGCGGTAGTCAATTTTGTGGGCTTTGTGAAATTTTATCTGCATCGCATCAGTTATCCTGCCGTCGCCGTGGCAGCAGTTATTGAGGATATTGCGTTTCAGGTCGGGTATGACATCGCGACGGACCTCGATACCAGCCTCGTACTCGATACCATGCATGGTTATACATTTTCTCGGCATACCTCTGGACTGCAAAATCTTACACCATTACTCTCTGCCTACCAGATTGATACCTATGAAAGTGATTGGAAACTACGCTTTCGACCCCGAGGACCGCGCGCGCCAATAGCCACACTGACGATTGATGATTTGAATGCACATGTTCCTGGGGATACGCTGCCCGAGCCTTTGCAAATCCATATCCAAGATAAAGTGCAATTGCCGGTGCGGCTCTATCTCGCTTTCTCCAATCCCGATAGCGAGTATGAGCAAGACAATGTGTATGCCCGGCGGCATCAACAGAGTAGTGGGATAGTGCGGGAAGAGATGCTCAGTACGCCGATTGTCCTCACCAATGTGGACGCCAAGCATCGCGTTGAACGATTGTTGGCTGAACGCTGGCAACATCTATTGGCCTTTACCTTCCATACACATGCGGGTTGGTTAACCCTCGACCCTACAGACATTATCACCGTTACTTATAATGGCCGCGTGTATGCTATACGACTCGCGTCCATTGCCATTGGAGCGAATCTGGTCCTGGAAATGCAAGGGCTCGCCTATGATCCTGATACGTATATCGCCAGTGATAGCCTGGGAAGTAACCCGCAGGGTGTCATCCCACAAATTTTGCCGCGATTGGCAGCGACCAAAGTACTGTTCTTAGATATTCCCTTACTTCGTGATGCGGATGATGGGCCTGGATTTTATGTGGGAGCAACTTCGGATGGTGGGGGCACGTGGCCTGGCTGTACGGTCTATGAGTCGCGTGATGGCCTCCAATTTACGGAATTGGTGACGCTCACGCAAGCCACGCCGTATGGCGTCGCCCTCACCGCATTAGCGGACGGGTCTCCCTATGTGTTCGATCGGGCACGCACTGTGCGCGTGAAATTCACACTCCCGACGATCTTGGAAACGGTCAGTGAATTAGACGTCCTCAACGGTGCGAATGCTCTGCTCCTGGGCAATGAACTCGTGCAATATGCCACCGCCACACAAATTGATGCCCTCACATGGGATCTCTCCGTATTGCTCCGAGGACGCCGGGGAACAGAATGGGCGACAAACACGCATGCCACGAGCGAACGCGTGGTTGTCCTTTCCGCAAGCACATTACGCCGCGTTGCTTCCAGTACGGCGGATATTGGCGTACCTCATCACTATAAAGCCGTAACATTGGGGCACCCACTGTCAAAAAGCTTTATTCAAGGCTTCGCCAATAAGGCGAAAGGTCTCTATCCCTATGCGCCGGATCATGTCCGTGGGACACGGGACGCGGGGAATAATCTCACAATCACCTGGGTACGACGCGCGCGGGTTGGTGGAGAATGGCGCGATCTGGTGGATGCGGCACTCGTCGATACGCCAGAATCCTATGAAATTGATGTCTTTTTTGATCTGACCGTTGTTCGAGTTTTGACAACTTCAAATTCCACAGTGACGTATACGGCGGCAGAACAAAGCGCGGATGGATACTTTCCAGGGGATCCCATTCTGGTTGCCATTTATCAACTCAATGCTATGGTGGGGCGTGGATTTCAACGCCTCGTCTCGCTGTAGGAGCATCGTATGGTTGACACGCCCAAACTGCTGATGCCCTATATCGCGCAAAGCCAGGCATCCAAAGAGGTGACCCATTCTGAGAGCCTGGATGATATCGATATTCTTGTGATGTGTAACATTCTCGATCGGGATCTATTCTCACCACCAGCATCCGCAGTCACTGGCAGTACGTATATTGTCAAGGCGCCAGGCACGGGTGGCTGGGCAGGCCATGACAATCATATTGCCGCCTATATTAGTGTCCAGTGGAAATTCTCGGTGCCCTCGGAAGGCTGGATTCTCTATGTGCAGGACGAAAATCTCTTTGTTTTTTGGGACGGCACCGCCTGGACGGCGATGGCCACACAAGGGACCTTCACCGCTCTCAGCGATACGCCAGCCTCATATACGGGGCATACGCTGAAGATCGTGCGGGTCAACGCGGGCGAAACGGCCCTTGAATTTACCACCTTAACGGCAGGTGCCGCCGATTTTCTCGGCTTGACGGATACGCCGAACAGCTATACCGCCCAAACGTTGAAGTATGTGCGAGTGAACGCGGGCGAAACCGCCCTGGAATTTGCGGCGGGCAGCGTGGGCGCCTTCGTCAATCTGACTGATACGTTTGCAAGCTATGCGGGGAAGAGCCAACAGTTTCTTGCCGTGAATGCGGGCGAAACGGCGGTGGAAGCGGTGGATGCGCCTGGGGGATCGCTGGGCCTGCATCGAGGAGCGCTCGTCAAACGCACGAGTGATTTGACGATTGCCAATAGCACAGCGACAAAAATTCCCTGGCAGGCAGAGATCTATGATACGGACGCCATGTGGGCGGTAGGGACTCCGACGAAGATTATTATCCCGGTCGGCATCACGAAAGTCATGATCTTTGGGCAGATTCGCATCACAGCGGCTACTATCCCCAATTTACGGCTCCGCCTCCTCAAAAATAATGCCATCGGGGATGGGTTGACCTATCTGAATTATGGCGTGCAAGATATCATATTCTCTGCTGATGAAGGCGGTATCCCCTTTGCATCCCCTCCTGTTGCCGTTGTTGCGGCTGACGAACTCGAGCTCGAGATGTATCAAGATTCTGGGGCAACTCTAGATCTGCAGGCTGGAGAGCATAGTTTTTTTGGCGTGATTGTGATCGCACCAGTGGGAGGTGCGCCAGATACTGCCCAATACGTCACGCTCGCTACTGATGCGACGCTGACGGATGAGCGGGTACTCACGGCTGGCACCAATGTTCTCCTCACGGATGCAGGCGCTGGATCAACGGTTACCGTCGATGCGCTGACCCAAAACGTGGCCTTGCCTGGCGATATTTCTCCGGCACAACTCACGGCGAATACGAATGACTACGCGCCCACAGGGCTGAGTACCGCATCAACACTCCGGCTCTCGACTGATGCCAGTCGCAATCTCACAGGATTGACGGGTGGTGCGGATGGCCGATTACTCATTATGCATAATGTGGGGAGTTTTCCGCTCGTGCTTGTGGATGAATCGGTATCGAGTAGTGCAGCAAACCGCTTTGCGCTGACGGCCAATCTGTCGCTGGCGGCAGATGATTCCTGTCTGCTGCGCTATGATAATACCTCCTCACGTTGGCGCATGATTGGTACGAGTGCCGCACAAGCTGCGATTACGCCCGATACTGGATGGGCAGTCTCAAATGTGACGCCCGATAAAGTATTTGACGCCAATTCAACAACAATGAATGAACTTGCGGATGTACTTGGTACATTAATTACGACTCTTATTACACAAGGAATCCTCTCAGCATGAAACGCTATCTTCTTTATGCTTTCTGTCTGGTGGCCCTCCTGGCTGGGCTTGTTTCTGGAGATCCGCTTGGCGGTCTCAATAGTACCCAAGAAATTCCCATTCTTGTTGGGGGGAAAGTGCCGACGGCCCAACTCGGCAGCGGGACTGCGGATGCCACCACATTCTTGCGCGGCGACCAAAACTATGCTGCCCCAACGGGATCGGGAGACATCACGGATGTGTGGGGCTGTAGTGCGGGCAATTGTAATGCCCTCACGGCAGCCGCGGGAGATAGCCTCAATGCAGGAAGTGCAGATGCTACTGCGCCGATAAAAGTAGGCACCGCTCCTCCTGCTACCTGTGCGGTAGGAGAGTATTTTTTTGATTCCGATGCTACAGCAGGCCAGAATACGTATGGCTGCACCGCAACAAATGTCTGGACGCTCCAGGGAGCTGGAGGAACAGCTACTGGCGAAGGGGCACGTGTTCGACGTGTCGCTACGCAATCTATTCCAAATGCGACAGATACCGCTATTAGTTGGGATACGGAGGATATTGATGACAATGCCTATTATACTGCGGGCAATCCGACGCGGCTTACTGTCCCTGCAACAGGCTGGTATACTGGATGTACGTCTGTGGCCTGGGATGCGGCTGGAAACATTTCTGTGTATATGCACCACGCCATTAATGGTGGAAATATATGGCTAGATCAGACGACCTTTGCCGCAACACAATATGCAACCAGATGTTGGAGTGATCATCTTTCTGCGGGCGATTATATTGAGACCATTGTCTTCCAAAATAGTGGGATATCGCATTCATTGACGGCCCGCTCAACGATTAAACGCTAGGGTCAGCCAGGCCATATTGATTGTGGCGACCTAGGGATCACAACGAGAAGAGAAAGAATATGTCAGCCACAACCTGGTATCGTGTTGCTTTATCGGCTCTCCTTGTAGGGGTTATTAGTCTCGGGACATCGCTCCAACTTGTGCTCCAAACTGGCACAATGCCCACAACGCTCCAAGTCTGGTCGGCGATCGTCGGGAGTGTGCTCCTCATGGCCAACGACGTCAAAAGCCGGCTCACGCCTCCTGCCTAGCTTACGAGTAACGCATAGAGCCAGAAGAGCCCTACACGGTGCCAACGGGGCAGGGGCAGCAAAAACACACTCAGCAGACAGGCGAGATAATAGACGCCTCGCAACGGACGAGGCAAGATCGCAATGCTCTCTGATTGCATAGTTAGCTTTCTTGTTCCTCATGAAATTTTTGTCTTTCATCTTCTGGCACAAGTACCGCATGGCCCACAAGCTCTATTTCATCCCATTTCAGCCGGATATAGGCACGGGTTTGTTGATCATGCGTGACAATATGTGAGACAAATCCTTGAATGCCCCATGTTTTAATTTCCGTGGCCAACACGAAAGCCCCTATCCATCCAGAGTGCCCATACATCTCCGTGATTTGGAAAACATCTCCGACACGATAGAGTGATGCACTCATGCCCGTACTCCTAGTCACGATCGTCCATGACCCCTAAGGCTCCCAGGGCATCCGTGCAGGCTTTGAGCACATCAAGGCGATCATGGGCTGAGGGAAGAACACGTGGCCGAGGGGTCTTGAGGGCTTTTTCACAGGCGATGAAATATTGCCTAGCTTCGCGACCCTTAGCGTTGCGTTCGACCATTGAGAGCTGTTTGGCCATATCGAGAGTCAAGAAATATTCTGTCGTATCTTGCAGGTTCTCTGTACTCAGAATTGAGTACAATGTAAGATCAATATCTTGTAGGAATCCGTATTGTTGAATACGCCGAGTAATCCAATCACTAAAACGTGTCTTGACCTGCAAGAAATTATGCAAGTCTCTGCCATTGACCGTTTCAATAGCATCAGAACCAACTGGGCGTTTTTCAAATGGAATAAGGGCGGTTGTTTCGGTATGCTGGATGTCAGCCATGGTTGCACTCCTCTCTAGTGTGACTACGGTCAGCCCATGTCGCCGTTTCAGCGGTGGCATGTGGCGTGTACGGGTGGCTGAGAGCTAGGTGATCTCTCCCTACGGCCGTAGATGCCACCCGGATAAGCGTCGAAGCCTATGCTCCCAGCATAGCATATTCCCTTCGTAAATCCTTCGAAAATCCTCATCTTCTCCTTGCGTTCTCCTCAGGTTTTCTCCCTGACATGTGGTTATCCTTTTTATAAGCCAGCCTGAGAGGAGAATATTTTGTATACTTGGAGTGATTGTTCTTCATCTGGATATTGTGGGATCTCGTATTGGTGCTCTGGTTCTTCATTGACTGAGACAGTAATGGCGCTCAAAGAATTCTGGTGCTGGCTTCATGAGACACCCAATGCCCTGATACTTTATGTCGCCCTTTTGCATAGTGGAATAGCGCTGGCCCTCTGGCATGATCCCTCAATCATGTATTTTCCCTTTATCAATAGCCTGGGACAATTCTCACATAAAACCGTGAGCGGGCTCTTTGCCATGACGAGTCTCCTCGCTCTAGGGACAGCACGCCTCTCGGTCTCTTCTCGCCTTTACTCCCGATACTCTGGCGATTTCCTGTCTCTTCTCTGCCTCTTACCGCAACAAGCGTTGCTGCTGATGTCTACAACCATGATTGCCATCACCATCTATCGAGGTGTTGGAGGCAATGATGCTTCGCCGTATTCCCGGTGGTATATTTTTGCTGATCATTTAAATTGGTTCGTGACCACCGCATTCCATACCTATGCGCTCTGGGTTAAAGCCAGGATTCTTCCCTGGAGCTGGGCGGGAGACACATGGAAGTAACCCCGGCCTTCGCGACACTGAGTATTTCCTTACTGGCAACAACAGGAACGGCGTTTTTTGCCTGGAAAAATCTGCAACAAAAAGCCGGAGAGAATGACTTTATCCTCTTACGCGAAACGGTGGCGCAACGACATGCCCTGTTCGAGCAGAAAATTGCGCAACTCCAGGCAGAAATTCTTGTCGTACGCCTGAAGGCAGAACAATGCGAACGGGAGCGAGATCTCCTCAATCTCGAAATACAGCGCTGGAATCAGGAACGCATCCATCTCCTACGGCAATTGGTCAATACGCGTCCGGCTCGCGGCAGTGGCCAGTCCGATGAGCCTCCGGAGATTTCCTAGTCTGTAACGATCTGTACGATGCTGAGCAATCGGCGTCGCGTGGACGGAAAAACATGCGGATAGAGTGCGGCATACGCGATACGCGCTGCGTCGTCTTTGGAGAGGCCAAGGTGGTGGCCTGCCGCTCGCCATTCATTGAGAAAAGGCCTGAGCAAGTCTCGACCGTCTTTTGCTACTGCCGTCAAAGGACAGTCCCAATGCCAAGGGGGTGTTGTGCCAGAGACGTTGTGACCCAGGAGAAATTCCCCTTGGATTCTCCAGGTATAGCGATGGGCAATACGAGCTAACCGTTCAAAAAATTCATCGAGATTCATCAAAAACCTCCGAGCGACTTCACCCGTCAGGTCAGCTCAGCGCCAGGGCGAGAGTCCCTCCCGAGCCGTTCGAGCATCCAGCGCGTCTTCAATTGCAACGTTTGATACAAAAGCGTGGCCTCCTGATTCTCAAGATTTGCGCGACACCAGGCATCGAGTTGTGCCTCAGTAAAGGATTGTTCGCAGAGACACGGCTGTTTCCAACAGAGATGGCACGTATCATCCATGATAAAGTCCTCACGTGTTCTTGCTTGTTTCCACGCGCCTTACAACAGGCGTGATTGTACAGGAGAAAGACAATGCTGGGAAAACCACAGGCGTTCCCGGCTTTTATTCACACATCCACGACCATTGCCCTGGTTGCTCATCCCTCCGTTTGGAATCCAAGAGACCATCTCCCACGTGGAAGGCATCGTATATTGTGAGGATTCATACCCACACAACACAATCCGGAGCAAGGGATTCTCCCCATGCGCGATGGCCCACTCGCGCACGGCGTAGGCGATCTCGGCATTCTCCACGCCATACAGATCCCTATCGCGTTCTGTCCCAGGATAGGGCGGATCCAGCACGATACCCGTCAGACCATTGTTTTCCAGAACGCTCGGCCCCATGATGCGTAGCCAATCGCCGCAACACACACGCACGCGTTTCAGCCGATCTTGTAATGCCTGGAAATAGGAGAGCAAATCTTGCTGCTGCCGGCTGACGCCTTGACCGGCATTCCCCAGATGCAGTCGCCGCCGGCTGACGCCTTGACCGGCATTCCCCAGATGCAGTCGCTGCCGGCTGACGCCGCGTGTTCCCTCGTCTTTCATGAATATACCATCCCTGGTGATCCACGGCCCTGCTCCGCCATCGCCACACCAGCCTCCGCCAATCCACTGCGCTACACCCCAGAGCCACCAGCCAGCCAGTTGCACATCGTAATAGGTGGGATCGCCCATGAGTGCCGCCGTGAGCGTGTCCCGCCGGGCCTTGAGCCAGAGATGCCGCGCATGGAGATCACATTCGTTGGCGGGCCAATCCGCCCAGTGCTCTACCGCAGTCGGATCTGCAGCCAGAGCGCGCCAAACATTGCATAGGAAGCCATCGAGATCATTGACCGTTTCAATATGCGGGGGCTGTGGGCGCTGCAGCAGAATGGCTAAACTACCCGCAAAGGGTTCGACGAAGTTCGGGGGATTCCCAAGCCGCTCCCAGATGAGGGGAGCCGCCCGCGATTTGCCGCCAAACCAGGGAAAGGGTGCTGGAATCATTGCCTACCTCATGTACGCAGCGCCATGATTCAAAAGGGCACATCAGGATCGGATGGCAATGTATCACCGGATGACACCACCAACCGTATTCCAGTATTGGGAGGAGGGGCCGGTGGCGTTTCACAGTCAGGGGACACTTCCCACCCTGCCCAAATGTGTTCATTCCCCGGCTCTGCACCAGGAAACTGTAATTCATCAGCTTGCCGGACGGCGGCTTCAATGGCCGCCTGTTGCTGTGGCGAGAGTTGGGACCAGCGCGGCACCGGACCCTGGGTATCCCATTGGCCCATAACCGCCTGATACGCCGCATAGGCGCTCTGGGCAATCGTATACCAAGAATGGGTCATACTTCCTCCATCCTCTGTGCACCCTGCTTACCATGAATCCAGCGTTGGAGTGCCATATACTCTGATAAAAAGATCTGCACATCACCGGGTGGGGTGACATGTTCAATGCAAAATGCTAGATGAGAACGCATCCGATACAGGTCGGGAAGTGTCATCGTTGCGAAAGGAAATCTTGTGTCAGGATCCTGATGTTCCATGACTTCTCCTTAGGGCAATGCGCGCAGCAAGCGATCAACCTCATCGAGCAGCGACAACGCGGAAGGTCCACTGGCCCAACAGCCGAGAAGACTCGTATCAGGTCTAGTCCACATACCAAAGAGAAGCGATATGGGCGTAAAGGGTGAAGGAGGGACTGCGACTGTTGTCACCTGAATTTGTGCAGGCAGTGAACTATTTCCGGCGGCATCCTCTGCCCGGACGGTATAGGCATACAGCGTTGCTGGCGTCAGTCCCGTCTCATGGACCACCGTTTGCGTCGTCGTGACGAGCGGCGTCCCATTGCGTGTGAGCCGATAGCGGGTCACCCCGACATTATCGATTGAGGCGTCCCAGAGGAGGGTCACACTCGTTTGGGTCAGTGCGTCTATGCGCAGGTTGCCCGGCAGACTGGGCGGTTGTGTATCTCCTGGAGGCGGAGGACTTCCAACAACGGACCCGCGGTTCAGCCGGATAAAGGTGAGAAGACTGGCCAGGCGAGTTGGTGTACCCTGAATGCTCTGAGGAATCTCAAATCGCGTGATCAATTCCGCATCTGTTGTCGCTGTCGACACGCTCCAGGTATCAGCGAATCCCAGATAATTATGTCCCCCATGACCAAACTTCAGGCTGAAGGAATGGCCACCAATCTGCTCGCCCTTGAGCCAGAGATATTCCATCGCTCCAAACTCTCCGAGAGCGGTGGGATACGGATCGTCTGGCCGTCGTGCGCGTATCCTGGTGATGCCATGTTCGGCCATCCCAGCCGTAAAGATCGCCCCACGGGGGTCGATAGCGACCAGCCACGGATAGTGAGGAACATCACTCTGTTGGAGTCTGCCCCACCCATCTGGATACGACTGGTCATCCCGGGTGATCACCCAGCGGGATTGCCCACCTTCAGCGGGCAACCAGGCAAATAACTCGTTGACATGATAGAGATTATTGGGACCTTCAGATTCCATGGGGCCACTGCCAACCCCCTGTACCCAATAAATGCTATCGAGAGGGCCACTGTTGCCCCATCGGTCGACATCGAGCCACGCCCAGCCTGGGACGAAGCGGTCATAGCGTCCGGGAATTGTGCCGAGCACTTTTGCCTCCCCGGTCACCGGATTGATACGAGAAATAGTCGCATAGCCCATGTCCAAGACGATCAGATTCCCCTTGCTATCCACTCGTATAGTAATGGGGAGATACGGTTCTGGCTTAATGCCAGACGCCGCTTCAGCGGGAGAGACATCCAGTTTGGCAACAGTGCGATTCGAAGGCTCGTGATAGCACTGCATTGGAGCCGGGGAATCCGTACAGCCATATTCTCCGGTAGCCGGGTCAATAATCCCTTTTTGTAACCCTTTGGATGCCAACCGCGCTCCCATACCAGGACTGCCAAAGATCGTGGTGACCATACCAGCACGTGTGATGCGACGGATAGCATTGTTCTGTTGGTCTGCGACATAGATGCAATCACAGATTGGGTCAAACACGAGGGAACTGGGATTATAGAATCGTGCAGCAGTGCCGAGACCATCAGCAAAGCTGGCTTGATGGGTGACACTCCCAGCGAAGACTTCCACAGTCGCATTCCAGGTTGTGCGGTCTGCAATCACCACTTTCCAAATAGTATTGTCGCCAAAACCAGCGATATACCAGATGTTCTCGTTTTCGTGGTCTATAGCCACATCGGTCGGATAGTGAAACCCCCGCAAGGCTAACTCTGCGTATTGGCCATTGATCCATGTCCCACGCAATTCTTCATTTTGACGAATCGAGTCGAGAGGTTTTTGTATCCAGACGGGGTCCTTGCCAGGCGCTACACGCCAACCGGCAATGGTGATGAGTTCCCCATCTGGTTTCATATAGCGTAGTGGTCCACCAGCTTCCACAAACGCTAGTCCACCCTGACTGTCTACTTGCCCAGTGATAAAAGGACTGGCCCAGCCTACCCCCCGTGGGCCATCTTTATAGGGGAGATTTTTGTGCCCACTAAACCCGAACTCACTCGTACTGCGTGGTCCACCAAAATCTATCCAATTATAGAGATGGGTCGTATGTTCCCCACCAAACTTTGAGCCAATCGCTCGGATAAATGACAATCCCTCGCTGATGGTACCGGCTGGCTCTTGCCACCACATTTGAGCCGGCAGAAACAAATCAGAATGGGGCATCATCACTTCTTGATAGAGATCCGCTTGAAATGGGGGAAGCTGCCAGGGAGTCACTATTGGGTTAGCAGGATATCCGACGTGATATCGATCAGCGCGGTTCACATACAGCACTCCAGGACCCTGGCTGTTATAATTTTCGTAGTCATCGTAATTGGAGGTCGCGTTGTGCGCCAGAATAGGGACTGTGGGGTCGACAGCTTTCCCCCTGGCCAGGTGAAGATAGGCAGCCAGTGGGCGTATCTGTGCCCGGTCAGGACCTTGAATCTCCAAGGAAATATCATGGATGCCGTCGAGCAGGCTGTCCAATGCTGGATTGGTGATGTCGAGGGTAAACGTCCATGGTGGGTCAAGCCATGGTGATACGGGCACCCCATGGACGGTATAGCGAAGTTGATTTCCAGCCGGAATCGCACTGGCAGCGAGCGGGACAGGACTGTTTGCCGTAATTTCAATAGCCAGACCTACGCTCTCAAATCCCAGCATCCCTTTGTGAAGATGCATCCAGAAGGGGTCGGTCATCTCTGCTCCAGCCGTTTTCTGAATCTCAAATTTCCATTGTGAATCAAAATTTGCCCAGTTGTGTGTATGGCCACGAGTAATAGTGCCCAGTGCGAGCCATATGGTCATTGCGAGAAGCCGAGAGGTGCGCCACATAATTATGCCTCCTTCAGTGTCAACCGCTTCAACAGCAGTTCAATGCGTGCGAGCGTGCCCTGCGCCTCTGCGTGAATCTCAATTTGCCGTGCGTTGAGGGCAGCCAGATGGGCGGCAATCTGCCCAAGATGCCGTATGATTTCCTCGTAGGCTTCTTCATTCATCGCACCACCAAAAAATGCATCCATTGTCTCTCTCCTTATTCGCACTTGGTGAATCTGTGCGTGACACTTTACGCCCACCGCCTATTGATTCTCCTTTCACATCCGGCTCCTGCGTGTATATCCATCCCTGGCAGCACGCCGGGCAAACCGATCCTGGAGCTGAGCGAGGCGCTGACGACCGCCTATGCGTTTGCCGATCGTGTGGGCTTGCCGATGGCAACGGGCGCACCATAAATCCCAGCGATTCCATTCATGCGGGTCCGTAATGTGTGTCTTACAGGTCAGACATTGAGCCATGCAACGCTCCGTATGTACTCTATTCTTCCAAATGAAGAGGGCCTCCTCCTAATCGCCGATACAGTCCACTGTAGCGTGTACTGTTTTTCTACGTGGCCTTCGTAGGGATCCTGCGAGATCGACATCGGTGAGCAGCGCCACCAGCCACACAATATTGGGGTAGCCTTTTGCCGCTTCCCAGGGATGCGCGATGATAAAATTGCGCAAGGTAGATTGGGCAACCAGCCGGACGTGCGGACTCACATGGGTCGTGGTATGTAACCATCCTTTGGCGACCCAGGCTTGCACGACATGTTCATCGATCCCTAACGCCTGGGCCACTTCATTCACCGTCAGGGCACTGCCGTGCCGTTTTTGTTTTTCCCGATCCATCATCGCCAGGATCGCGCTTTTACTCCGGTGCCAGCCTCGGCGTCGCATCGTCCGGACGAGGCTATCGAGTTTGGTGCCCTTTGCATAGGATGCGATGCAAAAAGCTAATTCGTCTGCTTCCCAATTTTGATTCGTTTCGGTGCGCACGAGCCCGAGTTCTTTCGCCCGGCTTTTGACCATATGATACGGGATGGCGCAAAAGGCCGAATTGGTATCCATTAATCGCTTCAATGTGCCGCGTTTGGACCAAAACGCCTTGCGAATCGCCGCGTCCATCGTGGGCGTGAAGGTGTAACGCTTCCGGCCCTGCCCCAACCCATACGTGCGGGCATAGCTATACATACAGGCATGCGAGCAAAAGCGTGGCGAGTCTGTGGCAGGATTGTGGTATCGCGTTATCACTATGCCACAGACTTCACAGGGAAAAGTTACACGAGACACGATCTTTCTCTCCGCTCATGAGCGCATGTCCTGTAGATCCCAGAGTCCATTCGCCTTCGTGACCAACAAAAATCGAAACATCAGGAATTGCCGCGCGGCGACTTTGAGTTTCAGCATGCCGACCGGTCGTTGAAATCCCTTCACTTCATGAAATTCGAGACTCCCATCCCAGTTTTCAATGAGAAAATCCGGGGTATACGTCGCCTTTATCGCCAGTCGGAGGGTGATAGACTCGTATTGCCAGCGCCGCAGTTCCCGATGTGCCCGTTGTGTTTCCAGGATATCAGCGTACTCGCGTTCCCACGACGATGCATACCCCCCATAGCGCTGGCGCGGAGACACTGTTTGTGGCTTCGAGATGGCAAGCCCATAGGCTTTGGCCTGATGCTGTGTGAGTCGGAGGGGCATTGCGTATCCTAATCTTCCACACGCCGCACGTCATCGGCATAAAGCCGTTGGTAGGTGACAGCAATCACCGCTCCAGCTGGTATCCCGCAAATATCACCATGTTTCGGGTGCACAATGTGACGCATCTGCGACAGCACCAGGATTGGGCCTTGCAATGGGGTGCGTTGGGCTGGCAGAAACATTTGGACGCCATCGAGGCTATCCAGTGTATGCCGCGAGCCAAGGGACTCGCCAGGCACGAGCTGGAGATAGGGCGCTATCTGCGATGCATCCGCAGGGACATCGCCCAATTTGCGCAGGTACACATCGCCCTGTTGCGCGAAAATTGTTCCGCCCGCCTGGGCGGGGAGGCGTTTATACGCTGCGGCATCAATCCAGACCGCATCATCCTTAGCCACAGCATGGCCCTGGGCGCGTATTATATCCAGCGTTACGTCCGTGCTAACAGCCATCGCAATTCTCCTCCTGCAAGCCATCGTGCGGCCTGCTGACAGGTTTCCATCTCGGGTGGCACTTCGAGGTGATACGTTTCCCCACTGCTCGCACAACAACAAATGAGCAGATGCGTCCCATTCGTACAGCGAAATAATCCGCGCAGTCCTGGCGCGCCAATAGGCTCGGTATCCGCGTCAATCAATTGCGCGCCTTCGGCTTCGATCAGTCGGTCCCACCCGAACCGTTCAATCATAATGCGCCGGATTTCGGCATTCCTCTCGGCCCGGATCGTATCCAATGTAATCATATGCGGCTGCTCAATAATCCATTGAGGCACATAGACCCCATGAATCGCATAGAGCGCGGATCCATCCCGCCACGCACAAAATGGGCCGTTGGCGCAATGCGGCCTATGCTGCTCATCCAGCAGGAGCCGCGAGGGCCGATCACTGATCATCGCAAAGTGTGGATGGACAATCCTCGGACCACTATGTAAGGATAATTGTTCCCAGGGATCCCATCGGGTGTAGTCCAATGGGAGTTTGACGATGTACCGAAAAAAGGTGAGCCAGCTATCATAATCTGACCATTGATTTCCTCCCTGCCAAAGAAAAGAGACCTTTTCCGCACACAGAGTATAAAAAGGAACAGTGCCTCCTTCCAACTGAATATAATGCGCGATCAAAGTGGACATCTGGTCATATTCTGAAAAATAATACCACGTGGCGGCCTCTATGGTGCCCCTCGTGACGGCTCCCGTGACGGCCCGTGTGGCGGCCTCGGTGGCGGCCTCGGTGACGGCCCATGTGGCGGCCTCGGTGGCGGCCCGTGTGGCGGCCCGTGTGGCGGCCCGTGTGGCGGCCCATGTGGCGGCCCGTGTGGCGGCCCGTGTGGCGGCCTCTATGGCGGCCCGTGTGGCGGCCCCCGTGGCGGCCCCCGTGGCGGCCCCCGTGGCGGCCTCTATGGCGGCCTCGGTGGCGGCCCATGTGGCGTCCCGCGTGGCGGCCCGTGTGGCGGCCCCCGTGGCGGCCCCCGTGGCGGCCCCCGTGGCGGC
>ERZ1292642.81-Hain-H14-01um-R1-81-length-53468-cov-9_pt1 | contig 53468 bp, 90 predicted proteins | sample MGYA00564403_ERZ1292642 | MGnify/ENA primary metagenome ERZ1292642 (study PRJEB36523, sample SAMEA6512643) | groundwater metagenome | collected 2019-01-09 | study: AquaDiva: Metagenomics assemblies of 32 groundwater samples
TTAACGCCTGAATTTATACGGGATAATGCATCTGAATCTGATTTATCTAACTCAGGTATATTTATAGGCTCTAAATCAAGGTTTATTAATGCAAAAACATTAGTGCTTTTAGGTAGGGGTAATGTTAAATCACTTCATTCAGGCTACGATGTTTCCCGTATCTACACAGCTCAATCTAATAAATTGATAGCAGATGTTACCGGTAACGCAAATGTAGTTATTGAGGCTTACGGAAATAGTATAATTGAAGTCCATCAATACGAAAAGGCTCATGTTATGGTTATACTTCACGATCAATCAACATGCACCCACTTCGGAAAAATAACAGTTAAAAATGGCAGAGCAATACACAATTAATGGGAAATGGCTAAAATCCTTATTCGGAATTACCGTTTATAAGGATAGCGGTGTTCGGGAAAGTTCTGACAGTTTTATGGCGTGGCCAGACCGAAAGGAATCATTAACCGTTGAAAGACAGGATGAAGATGGATTGCAGGTAGACCTTGCTTCTCCAAAGTTCGCCTCACGTGAGTTCGTTTTAAAATGCGCCCTTAATGCCAATAACCGTGCTGATTATTTTAATAAGTATAACGGATTTAGAACCGAAGTATTTGCTGCTGATACACATGAGTTGTATGTTGCAGATCAGGACCAATTATATTATGTTTACTATAAAAAACAGGCTAACTTCAAAACACTTAGCAATATCAATAACGATGGTGTTTGGGCTACTTTTGACGTTATTTTTGGCGAACGAAATCCAAGCGAAAATATGCAGTCAGTTTATCTGGTAGATGATCAGGATAGATTTTTAATCGCTTAATTATGGCAGGTGAAGTTAGGGTGTATTCCAAAGACGGAGCGCTAAGAACAGTAATTGAGGCAGGAGATGGCGATATCCAGAACAAATCAATTAACGGGGTAGATGTTACCCCTATCGAATGGAGTAGTCCTGTACCCGTATCATTTGAGATAGGTGATTATGCTGATATATTAGGTTCAAGGTACACGCTTAATCAGCGAGTGTCTCGTAATAAAGTATTTAATCGTGACTTCAGATATAACTTCCCTTTCGAAGGTGAAGCTTATAAATTAGCTCGTGCTGAATATTTATTCCTAGATTCGTTCAACCGATACACTAAATCATACTTCTTCCTTAATGCATCCCCAATAGATCACTTACGCTTATTGGTATCCAATATGAATCGACTATTCCCATTGGATGGATGGGTGATTGGTAATTGCCTAGATGGTCCAATAAAGAACATTCAGTATGATGGTATAAACTGCCTGGAGGCTATAAACATAATGACATCCAAAGATCAGGGCTGGGATACGGAGTTTTTTGTAGAAGGTAAAAAGATATCCCTATTCCGTAGGCAATCCAGTTCAGGTATTACAATGCGATTTGGTCCCCGTGAGGCTATACACAGCATCACAGATGAGCCACAAGGAAATGAAAATCCAATTACTAGGCTGTATGCGTATGGTAGTAATAAAAACTTAGGATCTAATTATAGGCTTGGAGAGGAACGGCTCAGACTTGATGGTAACAGGTATGTTGATCTATTCACATCCGAAGTAAGCGATATTTACGAAGATACTCAAATATTCGAAGATATTTATCCGCAGCGAACTGGAACTATAACATCGATCACTTCACCATTAATCTTCACTGATAGCTCAATGAATTTTAACGTAAACAGTCAATTGATACCCGACACTACAGCTAAAGTAGTATTCAAATCTGGATTGTTAAGCGGATATACATTTGAAATAACGAACTACAACAACGGAACTAAGACATTTACCATTGCAGTCAATACAGATGAACAAACGGTAACTGTTCCATCTGAATTCTTATATCCTCAGGTAGGCGATCAATACACGTTGGTTGATATTATAATGCCCGAATCTTACGTGGTAGAAGCTGAGGCGCAATTGAGACAGGTTGCATTAAAATGGCTTGCTGATAACGGTACACCTAAGAAAAAATATACGGTAGTATGCAATCCATTTTGGTTTAGATTAAATGCCGCATCACTTAAATTAGGCGAAGTTGTTACTATTGATGTGCCTGATTTGGAAATTAATCTGCAAATCAGGGTAATAACTATAAACAGAAACATAAGAAATCCCTATATTTACGCAATAGAATTAGCTGATGTAGCTAATAATAATATATTAGTAAACTTAATAACACCTTAAATGCCTGAAGCAGAACATATAAAAGTCAAGCTTAGACAGCTATCTCCTTATCCCAATGATGCAGTACTTCCTGAAGATGGCATTTACGTTTGGGAGCAAGCCACAGGAATATTAAGACAGGCCAACGTTTCTCAGTTGCCATTCGGGTCTGGCGGTGGAGGAGGATCAAATCAACCATTGGTAGGTAGTCCTTTTAAAGTTAGGCAGGGTGATGATGGAGTAACTGTAGATGCTGCAGGTACAACTATTTCAGATGTAAGGCTTTTGGGTAAGACTGACTATCCAGTAAACAGCTCTCAACTTGGAAATAGTGTATTTAGAGATGATGAGGTAAATTACAACGCTACTGATGGAAGTGTGTTTATTCCTGATTTTTTCCTTCAAACGGGGGAGGTTGTAGTATTATATCCTGATGGGGTGGCGGGGAGTGGTGGTGGAGGAGGTAACTTACAGCCTTTGATAGATAGACTTGATGAACTGGAAAGAATGGTAGCTCCATTTAAGCCTGGTACGCTCGGAGCTAATGGAGGTAGTGTGTGGTGGAGTGGTACGGCTGACGCAATACCTGTTGGATGGATAATAGATACAAATATGGCCGGTTATTTACCGATGGCAATGTTATCAATCGATACTGATTTTGCTACTATAGGCAGTGCTGGAGGGCATAAAATGCATATCAATACAGTTGCCGAAATGCCCTCGCATTCCCATCAGCAGGGGAGTGAGTCATTGTATAATTTTAGCGGAGGCGGGGGTTATGTTGGACTAAGAGACTGGGGGAAATATGGAAGCGGAAACCCAACGTATAGTGGTCAAAACACAGCCGATAACGGTTTCAGCGTTCCTTGGAACATAATGAATCCATACAAAATTGGAAACTGGATTAAATACGTAGGAATATAAAATATGGCAAAGAAAATATATATAAGAACACCGAAAACGGATGATACCGTTCAAGATGATGATCTTAAGGTTTTATCGGTTTTAGAGTTACCTGTAATTGACGTGGACAACGAAGATGAACAAAGACCTGGCTCTGTAGGAATAAAGGATGGCATTCCAGTTTACCATAACGGCACTGAATTAGTTCCGTTTGGCGTAGGAGACCTAACTCTTTATCAGTTAAAATCTGAAAAGGGTGCAGCTGATGGCTATGCTTCATTAGGTGGTGACGGGAAAGTGCCTATGTCACAGCTGCCAGCCTTAGCAGTCACAGATACATTTGTCGCGTCTTCTCAATCTGCAATGTTAGCTTTATCAGCGGATAAGGGAGATGTGGCGGTGCGTACAGATATCAATAAGTCTTTTATATTAACATCATCTCCACCATCAACACTAAGCAATTGGCAGGAATTATTAACACCAACAGATGCAGTATCTTCGGTAAATGGAGATGTAGGCAATGTTAACCTGACTACATCCAAAATACCAGAAGGTAGTAACCTGTATTATACTGATGCAAGGGTTAATGCTAAACTAGCTACAGGGCAAACAATAGGGGCTAATACTACGGGTAAAGCTACAGGCACAACCTTACAAGATGTTACAACAGCTGGAAATACAACTACATCAGATATTTTAGTAAATGGAGTGGTTGTTAAAAAAGACGTAGGTATTGTTTTAAACGACATAACCGGAGAAAATTGGGGTTTAAAGTACGATGCTCTCTTAGGGGGTGTTAATCTCGTAAAAACTGGCGTTTTGGATGGTGTAATCTTCGTTAAAAACAGCAATTTGAACGTAGGCATAGGAACGGTAACCCCGACAGAAGCTCTTTCTGTTAATGGGAATATCCAATCTAAACTTGATAATAATCCAAGAAAAGTAAATATTGGCGCAAATGGCATTGAAATTCAAACAAATGCAAATTATTCTGCTCTCATAAAGGCTGATAAAATTAGTGAGAATCAAAAAATATTTCAGCTGCCAAACGCGAATGGAACTCTTGCATTAGAAGGATTTGATATAAACACACCTTCATCATTGAGTCTATCTCAATATACTGGGGGAGGTCGCTATACGTACACCGGTACAAATACTGCCTCATGGGGATTTCAAGCGAGAAGCGATTCACAATATTATGATTGGACATTCATAAATCAAGGTACAGGTCAAGTTATATTATCTGGACAAGGATTTGACGGTCAACTTTTTTGGGAAAATGGCATATTAAATCATTCGGTAAATTTGAATCCAGGTGAAACGATTTTTGCATATAACAATAGTTTCCACATTATAATTATGCGCTATAGCAATCAATCAAGTGGAGTTTATTTACCTGACGTAATAGATTTTTCTGGCGCATCTTCAATAACACCAAAATCAGCCCATTATGCAAAAATCGGAAATCAAGTATCCGTTAATGGAATATTCACTATTGCAGCAACAGCCACTGCTCCTAATGCACACCTAAGCTTACCTATTCCTTCTATTTTTGGAGTAACATCAGATTTATCAGGGACTGCGCTTTCAATATCGATTCCAACGGGTGTTGCATTTATTTTGGGCGACCCGACTCAAAATTCTGCATATTTAAGTATGAATATTCCAACAGGAACCACGGATATTTTTTATAATTATATGTATAGCGTAATTTAATCGGGTTAATATGAATCATAAAACATCCATAACCTCAACCATAGTAACACTGACATATGCTTCAATATCGATTATAACCGATAACATACAAGATTATGTATCGCTTTTCGCTGGACTTATACATGCTTTAATCACAGAAAATTAAAAATGAGAAAATATTTAATAAACAATTTTGCATTATATCATAGATATAAATTTCTATGGTTAATCAAGGGGAGTTCTTTAAGAGCTCCAAGGATCATATTTCCGCTATTCGTTATTAGTGGATTGGTAACTTACCTGAATCCGGTATGGCCCGATATAATTTGGTGGTGCTGGTTGGCTTATGTCCCAACTTTAATATCATTGTATTTTGGATTTATCTATTTTGAATTTTACCCAATCAAAAACAAAGATTGGGATTTATTAGATGAAGAACAGAAGTATGATTTTGGCTGGTATATCCAAAGTTCATTAAATACCGATAATCCTCCACTAGAAGATTATCAATTAGAAGAGTGGAATAGAATATCACAGTTTATTAAATAAATCTTCAATGTCCACCTCTAATGCGGAGGATATTTTTATTAAAGTATAGAGCGTTACATTTCTTCTTGTCCCCAGCTCTATACTTGATATGACGCATTTATCTGTGCCTATATTAAAGGCTACATACTGCTGTGTAAAGTCTTTATATTGCCTAAAGCTCTTTATTCTTTTTCCCAACAATACCATTTTCTTAGCTAAGACTATATTAAGATTTTGGTCCTTAATAAGTTCTTGTTTCATAATTTTTAAAAAGAGATGATAGGCTAATATAAGTACTTATAAATGTTTACATGTTAACTTATATAACTATTTAAATTTAGGTTATTATTTAACTTAAATCATAGAATTATGAGTATTGCAACAGGAGGTACCGACATTGTCGGTGGAGCAGGAGGCCTTGGAGGCCTTGGCGGATTTGGTGGTGGTGGATTAGGCGGTTTTGGATTGGTTGGGCTTATCGGGCTTAATAGTTTTTTAGGGGGTCGAGGCGGTATTGATGGCGGTGGGTTATTCCCAAACGGTGCGGGTGCCATTCCAGGCACAACCGTAACAGAGCAGGGGGTTTCGGACTTAAAACGGGACGTTGCGGGTGTAAACACCACAGTCCATCAATTGGGAAACGAAATTGCTGCTGCACTAGCAGGGCAAACCTTAGGGCAAACGCAGGAGTTCATGAACTTATATTCTCGTTTATGCGATTCGGATAAGGCTAATATGATGACGTTGTTTAATATCCAGACGCAAGGACTTTTAAATACGCAAATCATAAAAGATCAGGCGGCAGCTAACCAGATTATCAATCAGGAGAATTTCTGCGCTATTAAGGAGAACATTGCAGCGAGCACAGATACTATTCTTGCAGAGTTGAACAAAAATGTGATTGATGGATTAAGGGCGGAGCTAGTTTCGGAACGCAGGGGTAGAGATCAAAGAGAAATTGAAATTAATGTTAATCAAAGCAATCAGCAAACTCAACAAGTTTTGCAATCTCAAATTCAACAACAAGGATTAGTCTTTGCGAGTGCATTAAACTCATTTGCTGATCAGTTTAACAGGGCTACCAACAGCATTGTTAACCTAGGTGGAGTAGTAGCTAGTCCCCAAAGTAATTCACAGAGCAATACAAAAGTTAACTCATAGGTCATGGAAAGGTTTTTAGCTAAGTACGATGTTTCATTGGATGAATGGAATGCCGTTGATAAGATTGTTAAGACTGCTCAAAAAGTGTCTAAGGTGTATAATGAAAAGGATGAGTCTAAGTATTTAAAAAAGCTTGCTTATCTACATTGTATGATAGAAGATTTTTTTGAAGCAAAAGGAGAAAAAATCGAAGACTACCAAGAAGTAATTAAGTGAGTTTTTAAATCCTGATGTATCTATGTATATATCAGGATTTTTGTTAATTTAGCCTAATTAAATAATTTAATATGGCGACAGTTAACCCTATTCCAAATAGTAAGCCTAAAATGTCTAAATCAGATGCTCTTAAGGAGTTATCTAATTTTAATATTGATAGAGTTAAATATCCAGTTGTGGTGCTGGGTATCCGTGGATATTACAAAAAAACTATGGGAAACCCCTTAAAAAATGATAGGGGTATATATGATGACGCTATGTTTATCGTTGCTCCTGATATGTTTGCTTCTTTTAACGCTAATACAGACCCAAGCATTAACAGAACAGGAATAGCCACTTTGGTTGCTCCGCAAGTAGTAATGTACAAGGTAGGCATTCATGGCGTAAGTGGCGCTAATCCTAGACAGGCATTTAGACAGGCTAGTTTTGGCATAAGCGTAACTAGGGATGATAAGAAAGGTGTTTTTAAGGATAGCGCCGCATCGCCTTTTTGGATTGATATCCATGATGGCGGTAATTACACAACTAGTTCAGAGGGTTGCCAAACGATACCAAAACAGCAATGGAATGGTTTTAACGAATCCTTAAAACTTCAGCTTAAAAACAACAAACAAACGCTATTCCCGTACATTTTAATAGAATACAAGTAATGGAAAATGAGAAGCAGGATATGCTGGATAGAAAAGGAGCATGGATTGAAAGGATGTTTGATAGGCTATTTTCTGCTATTCAAAAGAATATACTGGCTACTGTACTTGTTATTTCCATTGGCTACAATATATACCAATCTTCTAGGGTTGATGGCTTTCAAGATAAGCTGATAGAGCTTTCCTACAAGCAAAAAGAGGAAATGATAGATGAGGTAAGGCGAAGTGTTTCAACTCAACTAACACCGATAAGGGAGAAGCAGGATAGTAATTCAAGCAAACTGGACACCTCATTAATTGAACTGAATAGCACGGTAAGAAAAGTAAGGGATTATTTTGATAAAAACAAGAAAAAATGAAAAAACTATTGATTGTTTTATTTTTCTTGTCACTGGCTTCGGGAGCCAGTGTAAGAACCAACATTGTTGAAAGACCGGAAAACCAGGTTAATCAGAAATTGGATAGCCTTAATATAAAAGCTAAGGAGCTTAACGAATTAATAAAAAAATTATGAGAAAGCTAATCATTATATTACTTATTGTATCCTTATCGAGCTGCGGTTTATTTCGTAGGGTTAAAAAGGACAAGACACTTGAAAAGATTGAAACTAGGCATCAGATCAAGAAAGATAGCATAGGTATTAGAATTGATAAGGGTACCATTGAGGTTAAGGAGCAAGCTGATACCGTTGTAATCACCAAGAAAAAGACGACAACAGAAAAGACTGCATTTAATATAGACAGTCTAGTCAATGGATTAACAGCTATGAGTAATGACATGGTAGATGTTAAGGTTATTTTAGATGACGCCGGAATGCTAGTTACCACCACAACACTTAAACCACAACCAGTAGAATTTAAATACAACAGAACTACGTTAATACAAAAAGATATTACCGAAAAATCTACTAAAAATGAAGCGGTTTTGAATACCGAGAAAAAAGAGACAAAGAAAGTGGTTAAGTCAAAAGAACCTGCCAAAATGGGTATATGGCTTATAGCCGCAATCGTTGGCATTGGAATAATAATTACGGCTATTTATTTCTATTTTAAGAAACGTTAAGTTTTCTTAAGTATAATCCAGATGCCTGTTCTATTTTGGGCTTCTCTATATAATTCGATAGAAGACTTACCATCTTGACTAAAATCTCCATGCCCCCCAAGTACATAATTCATCCCAGGCTGACTGATAAGGATTAACCTGGTAAATCTGTAGTAAGTTTAGGAGCGAGTGCCATACCGTGATTGATTTACTAAAGTATCTAGCTCTCCATCCATCCGAGCCATATTTATCTTGCTCTACAATTGCAGCACACTGCTCCTCTGTAAGCTCAAAAGCATTGCCTATTATCTGCCAGTTAGCATTATCAATCTTAATGTCGTGTCCCATTGAGGAATTTTCTCCATCAATATAGTAGTGTATAAAAGTTTTCATAGGCTCAAATACGGTTTCTTCTATCTGATGTCCTATGCTGTTTTGAGGCACCTTAACCGCCAGAAACTCTCCCTTGTCTGTTTTAAATTCTTGTGTCATATTGTTTTCTATTTTGATCTGCATGTATTCTTAATATTTCGTAGCCTATAAAGCAGCAAGTATTTCTTGTTGTCTTTTTTATTGACAATCCAAAACGTTTTATAATTTTTCCTTAAAATCGGGGTTTCAACTTTGTATTTTTTGATATAAAAACTATACCAATTCATGACCTTAATCCTAATACGAAGCACCTTGAACAGGAAAATGACGCTGTAAACCGTAAATATACAGGCTAAAACAATGATTAACCATGTTGCTATAATTCCAACGTAATGATATATTTCGTTCATTATTATTTTACTTTATATGGTTTTAGTTCAATTATTTTTAACAATCTACCACTTCCTTCACAAGTATTACAATTTGGTGTTGACCCTGATCTAAATGAACAATACATTACCCTGCCTGTACCTTTACAGCTATCACAAATTACTATTTCTTCAATTTTTTTCATTACTTTATGTTGTAATTTTGTTAACTCTTTTCATTTTAACTCCTTTCTACTAAAACTAGTAAACTGTGTTGAAATTCTCTTGGTACTTCTATTGCTTCAGATATCTTAGCCTCATAACCAAATCTACCTTGTATTTCTCTTAGATTTTTTACCATTTGAATTGGAGTATGAATTATATCTATTACTTTAACAAAATCATCATTAATAAATATTTTATCTCCCAATGACGGTTTTGATTCTAAATAAAATTCTGATTGTGGTGATACTTCACCGACATATTCCATTTTTATCTTAATCATATTTACTCTTAATTAATTCCATTATATTTCGTCTTTAAGTGAAAGGATTGATTGTTTTGTATGATAGCCTGTCTGTTTATTTACGTGACTTTTTTCGGCTTTTCCTGCTGCTTCTTCAAGCTTATGATTTGCGTATATCTTCATAGATTTAATAACCACATTAAATTCATCTTGTGACATATCATAGTTATCAGCAATAATTTGAAGATTACTATTTAATATTTCTTCTGCTGTTTTCATTCTTCCTCCATTACTACCCAACCATATTCTAACTGCTTTTCTACTGGTAGGTTATTTCTATCCATAGCATAGCCCTGTTGTGTTAGATGTTCATGAACATTAGCTGGTAAAACATCACTTTCAATTAGAACTTTTTTAATCTTATTTATAGGTGAAAACTGTGTTATAAATCCAAATTCTGTGTTAGCAACTCCAAATATTGACATTGCCACCAAAGCATCTTCGTCTGATATTTTTGAAAGGGGTTTTAGGTATAAATAATTATTTTCATTTAAAATATCCATAAAGCATGCGTTTACTGTACAGCTAAAAGAACTTAATTCCGGAAAATCTTTATCCTTACTTCTCAATACTTTTTGCCCCCAATAAGGAGCAACGAACTTAGCCTTGTTTTTTGTTGTGTTTTCTAACATGATTTTAGTATTTATAAATTCATAGTTTTCGTAATATTATATTTATAATTTTTTTAAAACTATAAATTTTCTGTTTTTTCTCAATAGTCGTAGGATAAGATTGTTTTTTACAATCATAAAATCTGCTGTCAAATGCTAATGCTTTAAAGCTATCAAAATATATTTGATGAAATTCAACTGGTATTTCACTAAAATCAGCAACATGTTCTATTGCTAGTTGCGTATCTGTTCCTGCAATTTCAATGACACTTTTTGCTATAACTTTTGTACTATTTATTGCTAAATTCGTTTTGTTTTCTGAGTTTATTTCTAACATAATTTTTATTTATTAGTGCATCATGATAAATTCAACAACAGCATTATAGGCTGCTTCAATTAAGTTTTGATGACTATGCAGTCGATGGCTAGGGAGCCTAAACACAAATAATCCATCGTCGTTTTGCTGACCGAAAGTTGTGGGGTATGGGTTAAAAAAACCTTCAGCGTTTAGATATTTTAATTCCAAATTGGCTATTTTTTCAATAACCGGCATAAGCCAATTCCAGTTTTTATGGAATGTTAATTCCTCATCTAATAATCTTGACCCTGACTTATAATTGTCACTTTCAGGAATTAAATCATCCGTAATGGGTACAGCCCATTTTATTCCAGAATAATCATAAGACCACCCCATAAATTCAGCTATGAGCTTGTTATTTTCTGTTGTGTTTTCCATTGTTACTCCTCGTATTTAAAAAGCTTGTTGTGTACATAATTACCTGCATCTATTGCGCCGAATAGATAACATATTTCCATCAATGGATGTCCTACAACATTATGTAGGAAGCGTTTAATCTTGTTTTTCATATTCATATTCTTGTTTGTGACTTCATATCTATTCTATTTTGGCCTAAATAAATTATTCAATTGCTTAAATCCGTTCTTAATCCTGTAAACCTCAAGAGCTTTAGCAGCTTCTAATGCAGTGGGCTTGGTAACGCTAAATTTCTTACCACCTATATTAGATGTTGCCGTAAAACATATTCCATATTTTGGATGAGTATATTCCCTGACATTACGGTACTCAGTTGGTCCTATTTTTCTAAATCCGAAATCCATTAGGCGTTTTGATGTATTAGTGATTCTACACTTATTTCCATTGGTGGCAATACTTCTACGAAAAAAGGAAATACAAATCCAGGTTCAGAACCCGATGGTGTTCTGCATGATTCGGAACTGTTATCTATTTCTTGAACATAAACACTATTGCCAGATATATGAAAACCTCTAACTGTATAAATTTTACCTTTAACCGGATAAATAACATTTATAAATGGCTCTCTAGGTGTTTTAACACACTCAACTAAACTACCTACTTTCATAACTATTTAGATTTAAGGTTTCCAACTATCCTGCACACTGATGTTGCGCTTATGCCGAATTTAAAAGCCAGCATTTCGTATGCTGCAAACTTTTGTGTTTCGGGGTCTGACATTAAAGACCCGTATAGGGATTTTATTTCCTTATTACGCAATTCTTTTTCTTGTTTTTTTATACTTTGAACAGCCATTTATTATTTTGTTTTGATATGCAAATATACTGTTATTAATTTAATATCAAAATATTTTATTTTTTTTATCATTTTATTTGCATATATAAAAGTAACACCTTATATTTGTTAAATGAAAAATACGAAATGGATCGAATCTCATGGAATATCTCTTAGTTATTATAAAAGTGTTCATTATTGGTTGAAAACTAATTATGGTAAAGCATTTAAATGCGAAAAATGCGACAACATAGAAAATAAAAAAATCCAATGGGCACTTATAAAAGGCTTTAAGTACGATAAAAAAAGAGATATTTTCATTCAGCTATGCGTTAAGTGCCATAGGAATTACGATTCTCCATGTATGAGATATAAAGCTGGTAAAAATGTTAACTCAAAAAGAATAGCAAGATTTGATAAAATTACTGACGGATTCATACAGGAGTATGATTCTCTCAATAGCGTAGAATTGAAAAAACATGGATGGAAAGCCGCTAATATATGTATGTGTCTAACAAAAAAGAATAAGACTGCTTATGGATTTAAGTGGAGATATATAAATTAAAATAAATAAAATAAAATTATGAGAGAATATTATCTACAACAAATCGAAATGGAGCAATACGCTATCAACGAGCAAGCATTAAGAATGCAGTTTAAAGATGAAGAAAGAGCTGAACTACAATCCGATATGGAACGTGAAATGTATGAAGAGGTTTGCAGTTATGAATAGATGGAACATGAATGAGCTCGACTTCCGCAATGAGGAGTTCAGTTTAAGTGAGCGCACCGGCATGCAAGTTACCAGTATGACTACCTGTATCGTTTTCAGTCGCGGCGGCCGTGAAGCTTTTGTAATCCATTTTAAGGATAGTATTTTGATGGAGGGGTTTAAGTCATGAGCACCTGGAACCAATTTAAAAAACTACCTATTGCTGATAAATTATTCATCATCAGCATCGGCGCCCTAATCATTGCATCACTAACATTAATAATTACCACCTATTATGGGAAATTTTAAAAATACACTGAGCCGTGAGCTGTTTTGGATCAGGGTTGTTTTAGCTGTGATCGGACTGGCATTAATAATTTTCGTATCATGAAACATCACATTGATAGAAGCGATGCTAAGGCATGGTTTATAAGCGTGGTGATCGTTTCGTCATGCATACTGCTAATGTTGGGCGGTATGAGTTTGGTCGCTTGGACTTATTACGACATGAAGCATCAAGAGGCTGAATTTTTAATTATTAAAGCTAAACATGTATGAGATTATTATTGTCTCTTTACGATCACTCCGGGAATCAGTCAAGGCCATACGAACAAAATGGATGGTTGATAAAGCAAGTTGAAATAAAACATGGAATAGACATTTTAACGTGGGATTACCAAAAGTATATTCAGTCTATTATGAAATACTGCATTTCAATTAATGATCCTTTAGAATATATTGGAATTATCTGCCCGACACCGTGTACAGATTACGCAATTTCAGGAGCCAAGCATTTTGCAAGAAAAGATTCTGACGAAACTACTGATTTTAGTCAAAAATTAGTGACAAAAAATAAAGAAATAATTGATTACTGTAAATCTATTGGACTTCTTAAATTCTGGCAATTAGAAAATCCAATGAGCAGAATACATAAGCTTAATAATTGGCTTGGAGAAGTTAAGTTTAAATTCAACCCTTGCGATTTTTCTGGCTACACTGGCGATGTTATGAATAACGATTTAATAAAATCTGCTAGGTTAAAAGAAGATTTTAAAGATTTAAATAAAAAAGAGCTTAAAGCTTTATTCGATCACAACCTTTACAATAAAGCTACATGGCTTTGGGGTGAATTTAATCATCCGGTAAAAAAAAGAATTGAACCGATATTTAAGGAAAATCCAGGGTTTAAATTATATGGAGGCAAATCAGAAAGAACTAAAGAATTAAGATCGGTTACTCCAATGGGTTTTTGTTGGGCTTTTTACGAAGCAAATCACTAATTGTAACATTAATGTTAGTAATGCCTTTATTAATTTTAAAGGTGTTACTTTTACATAACATTTAAAAATAAAACAATGGCTAAAAAAAACACAACCCCAACGGTAATCGACATTACAACCGAACTCACTACAGTAGCAACTGAATCAGGTATGCAGTTAACTGAAGCTCAAAACATTGGGGCCGCCTTCGCTCCTTTTATGGAGAAAGTGAATGAACTAACTATTCAGATTAACAGCATACCAACTGAAAACCCAAGTGTAGCAGATGCGGCATTAGCACGTAAGCTTAGACTGGAATTAGTAAGCAATCGTGGTAAAAATGGATTAGCGGCAGTTCATAAAGATTTTAAAGCTGCAGTACTGGTAAGGCAGCGTGCAATCGACGGGCTTAATAACTTCGTGGAAAACAGCAGTAAGATTGCCGAATTGAGAGCGGAAGGGATTGAGAAACACAGCGAACGGATGGAATCCATAAGACTTGATGCTCTGGAATCAGAACGCCTTAACAGACTAACCGAGATCGAATCAGAACCTAAATACGGTGTAAATATCCGTTTAATGGATGATGAAACTTTTGAAGGTTACTTTAATAACGAAAAATTGATTCAGGATGCCGTTAAACGTGATAATGAAGCACGTGAGGAGTTGGAGCGTAAGGCTGCTTCATTGGTTAAGGACCGTACCAAAATGTTAACTGCATCAGGTGCAAAGTTCGATGGTGAAGTTTTTACTATCGGCACTATTAATTTAAAAGTTGAAGCGCTATCTGAAATGTCAGATTCATTATTCGATACCAACGTAAAGAATGTAAAATCAGAAGTTACCAGGTTAAATAAAATTCAGGCCGATAAAGATGCTGAGTTGTTGAGGTTACGGAAAGTTGAGGATGACCGTAAGGCTTTACTATTATCCAGGTTTAATATCAGATCATTGGAACTTATTAAGATAGGTTTCGCTTTTGTAGCTACTACCAAGATGTTTACACAGTCCGAATCTGCACATGACAATATACCATCATCAACAATCGTAAATATGGAAGATAAACCATGGAAAGAATATTTAAAATCGGTTTTGGATGCTATTGAGGCTTATCGTGAGCAGGTGAAAGTTACTGATGATTTGACTAAGATTGCTAAATCTCAATTAATAGCGATAGGATTTAAAGCGGTTGAAAGTGGTTATCAAAATTCAGATTTGGATTGGTTTATAGGAACGCGTCATTTCGATGGTTTTAGAGACGAAGTTGAATTGAACGACTGGCTGGCGCAACAACAATTACAACACGCCAAATTAACACAGGCCAAAGTTGATGCCGATAAATTAAAAGCGAATAAGGCTGCGGAGCTGGATAAAGCTAACAAGGCTGCTGCATTACTTAAGGAGCCTGATTTAAATCAAGCTAGAGCCTTCTATGCTCAATTAAATTTACTTAAGTTCCCGTCCTTAAAATCGGTTTCCGGTAAGACAATGGAAGCCAAAGTAAATAAGGCACTTGATGAATTGAAAAAATTAATTGTTAGTGAAGCTAAAAACTTAGTGTAACAACCATAATACAATAAAAATAAGGTAACATCAACAACAAGGTGTTACCTTTATTTCGTTAAATCAAATCAATAATATAATGGGAAATATATCTAAAAATTTCAGTAAAGGCGAGCCTTTAACCAGAATGGATGAAATAGTAAGGCTTGCCAACGAAGGCAAATCTTTAATCCTTAACGGACAAATAAAACCTGCTGCATTTGCCCAAAACTGGACAATCAAAATGTTATTGAGGTCTAAGATTTATTATGCAGTTGATGATAGAAGAATAAACTGGAGCGATTTGCCTAACAAAATGTTTCAATTAAAAGAAAACATAACATCTATATGTATAAACAAAAATAAAGATAAGAAATTCGATATGGACATTATTTTTGGCAATGGACTTGCTAAAATAAGTTATGCAGATAGCACTTTAACCAATTGCGTAAACAATGTTGCTGCATCAATGGGTACAGGTAAAATAACGCTAGAAAGTGATATAAACTACAGTAAATAAAAATTAAAAACATGAATAAAGAACTAATACAGGCACCTAAAATGCCAATGGCAGAAGTTATGGAGATTTCCAGATTATTTGCTGAGTCAGGAATGTTTGATGATGCTAAGCAAGTAGCTCAGGCATTCGTTAAAATCCATGCCGGAACGGAATTAGGTTTTTCCGCACTGCAATCCATGAGCGGTATCTTCATTATTAAAGGGAAGATTACTGTTGGTGCCGGATTGATCGCTAATAAGATTGAAAACAGTGAGCGTTACGGATACGAAATTAAAGAGCTCACAAATAAAAATTGCTCTATAGATTTCTTTGAATACGGAAAATTTAAAGGAAACAGTGAATTTAGTTTTGATGATGCTATAAAAGCCGGCACGCAAAATATGTCTAAATTTCCTAAAAATATGCTATTCAGTAGAGCTATGTCTAACGGTCAAAAATGGTATGCAGCAGGTGTTTTTTCTGTATCAGTTTATACACCCGAAGAAATGGGGGCTCCTACACTCGATGTTGATCACCAATTAATACCGGAAGATAACATATCGCTGGCTAAGGAACCGGTTACCAAGCCTGAAATTATCGATTACACCAACTCATTACAGGAATGCGGAAGTGTTGAAGATTTACAGGCCGCCTGGAAACTTATCCCTGCCTCTGAACAGCCTAAATATAAAGCGTTGAAGGATGAGTGTAAGAATACTTTAACTCCTGTATCGCCTACTGAACCGATTAAATATAATGAGATAGAGGAAGCGGTATTAGTTGAGGATGTTCAGGATGAATGGGAAGAAAAAATAAAAGACTGTAAAACATTACCAGCACTTGAAAAATTATGGAAGTCAATGAGTACCGAATTACAAGGTAAATACGAGCTTCTGAAAGATATTCAAAAAGAAGAATTAACCCCTGCTAAGTAATATGGAAAACAACTTAACTGTTGAAATGGATTTAAATAATCTACTTCAATCAAATAAATCCGATATGAACGCCCTTGTATCGTATAAAATGGAGCAACTTGATGAGGGTTGGATAGATACTGTTGATCTGTTTATCTACGCTAAGAAGTTGGAATTCATAGCTAAAGCCCTACTAGACCAGGTTAAGGATAAAGTAGATGACAGTAAATTCGGCCCTACCGGATACACCAAATACGATGTTGAATTGGTAGGCCGTAATAGCGCCGGTTCATGGGATTTTAGCAATTGTAATTACACTCCGTTGGATTTAGCTAAACTGGATGCCGCACAAGCATCAGAAAGAGTTAAAGAAAAGCAGGAATTCCTTAAAGGTTTAAAAGAACCTATTGAACTACTAGATGCTGACACCGGTGAAGTAACTAAAATCTTTCCACCAGTTAAAGGTGGTAAATTGGGACCTGTAGCAACACTTAAATAATATGAATTTAGATTTAGAAGTTCAGAACTTTGCATTGGAAATGCAGAAACAGATTAATTTTAATGCTAAAGTTAAATCAGATTGGCGTGAATGGAAAAACGTAAAAGAAATTTTAGTCGATCTGGAATATCATAAAGCTAAAATGATGATAGCTCTTAAAGAAAGAAATATGGGCGCAATGAGAGAATATATAGCTGATTGTGCAAACATACTAATGTTCTTGGGAGCTGCATTTGAATTTTATAAAGAATTCAGTGATGATGATTTAACTTATGAAATGTACACTGATGTATTTAGGGAAATAAATTCAAGTGAAATGATTTTAAAAAATGGTATTTCAAACTTATAATTATGAGCAATAAATTAGCATTAAGTTTATATCCAACGCTATTAGATAGTTACTACTGGTATAAAAAAATGGGAGCCGGACCCGAACGGCACCAGGAAATGATTGATAAACTGAATAAGGTGCCTCAACCGCCTGATCAATTCCCGGAAGCAGCAAAGAAAGGAGTGCAGTTTGAATCATTGGTTAATGATATTGCAAAGGGCGGTACGGTTAAGGCTATTGAAGACTGCTATTGTACCCCTGATTTTGTATTCACCAAATCACTGGTTGACAAAATGGCGCATAGATTAAAAAATGCAGCTAACCAACAGAAATATGTTCAGGGATTTATTGATACGCCTATCGGAAAAGTTAAAATGTATGGATTTATTGATTTTCAATACCCGGATAAGCATATCGATCTAAAAACCTGTGGCGTATATAAGTCCGGAAAATACGCAATCAATAATCAACACAAAACTTATCCGATTATAGATCAACTAAATGGCGCACATAAGGATAGCCTCTATTATATCACCGATTTCAGAAATACCTTCATAGAAAGTTATCCGTGGAAGCCGGAATACCAGGATGATCTGGTAGCGAATATCATGGATTTTCATGATAATTTCCTATTGCCAAATAAAGAATTAATTACACACCCTAAAATTTGGGGATTAGCAGATAAAATATGATAAACGGATTAATGATTGATATCGAATCGTGGGGTACAGATCCTGGAAGCGTAATACTTTCAATTGGAGCGGTAATGTTCGATAAAGAAACTGGAATAACCGGTGATACATTTAGAGTAGATATAAAGCCTCAAAGCTGCATTGATGCTGGGTTGTCAATATCGGTAGATACAATTTTGTGGTGGTTTAAGCAAGATAAGGAAGCAATCAAAGATATGCTTAAATGTCAGGATGGAATTTCTATAAATGAGGCACTAATAAAATTATCTGATTTCATAAAGACATACGCCCCTGATGAGGTTTGGGGTAATGGAGTTAGGTTTGATTTAGGGTTATTAGAAAATGCCTACCACGCACTAGGACTAAAAGCACCATGGCCATATTGGGCAGAACGTGATGTTAGAACACTGGTAAGTTTTGCGCCTGAGATTAGGAATGGGTTTTTCAATGCTTCGCCTCACACACCTGTAAACGACTGCATTTACCAGATTAAATATTGTAGCGCAATCTGGAAACACCTCAATCGTAATAATTCCATTACATAGGTGTTACTTTAAAATTAAATTAGTACATTTACAGTTCACAATTAAAATATCAATTAAAAATTAAAATTAAAAATTATGGCCGGAAAATTTATTGTCTTAGGTGGTTCAATTTGTTTATCAGATTTAAACGCTCAGGCTAAACTAGGACACTCAGCATTTAGTAGAGCTGAAAAAAATGGTAAGATTTATTTCAATTTTACTCAATTCGTAAACGAAGAAGCAAACGATTTTGGACAACATTCATCTTTATTGCTGAATTCATCATCTAAAGAGAAAGCAGTTGAAGAAGGTAAGATTTACATCGGAAATGCTAAGAAATTAGAATCAACAGGTGGTACGCCTTTAGAAGCTGGTGCGGATGATTTGTTGGATGACTCAGAAACTCTCCCGTTTTAGCACCAATCCAATCTAATTAATCAAAAGCAATCCAAATCGGGTTGCTTTTTTTATTATATTTGTTCCTTACAATTTAAAAATATAAGCAATTATGAAAACTTTATTATCAAAATTTAAAGTTGGTTCCGTAGTAAATTATGGAAACAATAATGTAGAAGCTAATTTGACCGCTGTTACATCTGATTCGGAAGAAAACAAAACTTTCAGCATCTATACACCGAATGCTTCTGTTAAAATTCACATTACAAATCCAGATGCTTTAGAATTCTTTGAGCCTGGTTCTGAATACTTAGTAACATTCCAAAAAGCTGAAAAAGAGGGAAAGTAGTCAACTTGCTAGATTTTAGAAGAAAAAACATAATTTCATATGTTTTAAATAATAGCAAGTCTTTTTAATATTAAATCCTGTATCTATCAAGATATGGGATTTTTTTTTGTAACACTCATATTACATATAATAGTTGCACGGTAATTATAAAGGTGTTACTTTTGGGTATGAAAATTAAACACGGTGAAATAACTACAAAGAAAGTTGGCAGGGTGTGGAAAGCATCTGTAATAGTAACCCATCCAATTAAAATAGAAACTAGCATGCAAGGTAAATCCGAAGCTATAGCTATTGAAAAATTACAGTTATTCCTAGAAGGAAAACCTTACTCACATTTATATAATTAAATAACATTATATGAAAAAATCAGTAGCCTTCACAGGCAATAATTACGAAAACATCGAGGCAGTCGTAACCTCATGCATAAGGGATAAAGGTAATAATCCGAATGCCCATGTAAACAATATTTTAAAACAGCACTTTGAAAGTGTGGAATTTAAAATGCTTTCGATGAAAGTAGGGGAGCAACAATACTTCACCAATGTTGATTACGATGCTGTCTTAGGTATTAGAAATACGCTTAAACAATCAGGCAAAGGCGAATGGCAAACAGTTAACGGTGGTGGCGAGTTAATAATCAAGAGGACTAAGTAATGGGAGCTCCTCATCACACGCCATGCCAGAGGACGTACTTGCTGAAAAACTGGAAATACAAAACAGATGAAGAGTTATCTATTGATATGCAACTGGCAAATGAAGAGTCAGCGACCAAATTAAGGCTATCTATGGGGCTAAAGAGAAGTAGAATACCCGTAAAAGATCCTAAAAGGATAGCATTTATTTGTGAGCAGTTCTGCTCTGGAGTAACTATTAAAACTATATCCAAATTAGTTGGAAAAAAAGAGAATCAGGTGAGTAAGGTTTTGTCAGACCACTGGTTTACTAAAAAAGTAAGTGAAAACACAATAACCATAACATTAACAAGCTCAGTATGAAAAAATTATTATCAACACTCTTAAATGAGAGAACCGAGTCAATAGAGTATCGTGCAATTCGCTCCAATTTAATTAAGACGGCTCAACAAGGTAAGAATGAATTTAGGCTTATGCGTATAGGTGGGTATGCGCTTACTAGGTTGTCCAACGAGGGCATTAATGTAACCAAAATTAATGAGTTTGGTTTTGATAAGTATCTATTGACGTGGTAGATAAACGCCGTGTTAAAGAAGTATACGTTAAGGGAACTGCATATACTCAACCCGAAATGGATTATATCAATCAGGCGGTAAAGTTTATACCTTATGAAATTGATGTTATCAGGGCGACTATTTTAATACCACCTGATCATGCTGATAATTATAGGGATAATTTACACGCGCTACACCTTGTTAATCAATTTGGGTTTACCGCTCAGATTACTATTGACGCTAAACTTATTGAAGTAACTGCATTCAGTCCTATTATGAGATCGGCCCCCGTTAAGTCATCCGATGAGCCAGAACCCATTACAATGCCGAAACGTGGGGAAATATGGAAGGACACTAATGATGCTACACGCAAGTATATTGATAAAGTTGATGAAAAAGCTGGAACTTATAGGGTTAAATTCCTTAATTCACTTCTCAATGATAAAACATTCAAAGCATCTGATATTGAATTTTTGATCAGGTCCGGGTATATGGTAAGGGAGTCAAAATAAATTAACGATTAAATTATGAAAACAGCACAATCAAGAACAAAGGTAGGCTTAACATTTCAAGATGTTGAAAAGCGAATTAATGAAGTTGAAACAAATAAAAATGAAATAGGGGTATTTAAAATATTTTATCCTCATTTTGTTTATTTCCCTGATGAATTAAAGCTTGAGCTTATGAAATTAGGTTATAAGGTTTATGTGGGCGATTGGGATGGAATAATTATAAACGCTTTAATCATCGAATGGTAATGCAAGTAGAACATAAAACAGAAAAGGTAACTATCTTGTTTGTTAAAGTGCCGAATGATTCAGCATCTTTTGAGTTGTCTTATTGGAATTATCAAAGGCAATGTTATGTAAATGATTTTACTTTAATATTTGACAGTAAAAAGCAAACACACCTAAATAAAGGAGATAGACCTCATATACAACTTAATTCACTAGGCAATTGGCAACTAATAGGCCTTACAAGCGATGTTACGGAAGAACAAGCTAAGATTATGGTTGATGAATCAAAGGGTTGGTTTTTGAAATATAAAAATTATTTAAATAAAGAGTTTGAATATTTCCTATCCTTAGATTCCTTCAAATCCCTAATGCTCCATTTACAGGTGTATGAGGTTAATCCTTATGAAAGTGTGAAGTTTGAAAAAATGATAGACTACTGGAATGAAGGAATTAGAACAGGAAAATGGGTAGTATTATTTAAGTTACATTCAAAATAAATCCACCAATACCACGTAATAAATTTGTTTAAACAAATAAATTAATATACATTTGTTTATGGAAAAGTCAGTAATAAATTTATTAGAAAAATTTGGATATAAATACCAAAATGGTATTGTTACTCCACCCACAAACGAAAACACATTAGATGCTTTTCAGTTAAACTACGAACTTGATGATCTTGTTTTTGAAGAAAAAGATTTTATGTTCAGCTACGAACTGATAGAGGACAATGGTTTAAAATTAATCAAAAATGAACTCTAAAAAATTAGGAAGACCAAAATCAAATGAATCTGTAAAATCATTTACAGTTAGTATAAAACCATCTGAAAAGTTAGCTTTAGAGTTAAAATTCGGCTCTATAACAAAAGCAATAAAAACACTATTATAATGAAGGAATACAATAAAAATATTAACGTATATGATGCATCTGTAAATAGGATGAAATATATATTCGAAAATTTCAATAAGGTTTATGTTTCTTTTTCCGGAGGCAAAGACAGCGGTGTAATGCTTAATCTAGCTATAGATTATGTAAGACAAAACAATATAGATAAAAAAATAGGTGTTTTGGTTATGGATAATGAATGTAACTTCACTCATTCATTAAATTTTATGCACAGCATAATAAAAAATAACATTGATGTTTTAGATGTTTACTGGTGTTGTCTACCTATAACTCTTCCGTGTACCGTATCTTCATACAGCATGGATTGGCAATGCTGGAACGTATCAGAACAACATAAATGGGTTGCTCCTAGATCTAAAGAGAGATACATTGTAACATGGGAAAATAAGCCATTCGATTGGTTTAGAGAAAACATGCTGGATAAAGAGTTTTATGATTTATTTGGAAAATGGTATGCTAATGGAGAATCTTGCGCCTGTCTGATAGGAATCAGGGCCGACGAAAGCCTTAACAGGTTTAGAGCAATTATGAATAGCCGTAAAATAACACATGGAGGTCACTCATGGACAAAGCAAAAAGATATAAACATTCCGAATGTTTTTAACTGCTACCCTATTTACGACTGGAAAGTCCAGGATATTTGGGTTGCTAATGAAAAATATCAATGGGAATACAACAAGCTTTACGATATTTTTTGGAAGGCAGGATTAACTATTTCTCAAATGCGAGTAGCTTCTCCTTTTATGAGTGAATCAAAAAGCTCATTAAACCTTTACAGAGTTATAGACGCTCATGTTTGGCAAACATTATGCGCTAGGGTAAATGGAGCTAATTTTGCCGCTACATATGGCAAGGCTATTAGCTACAATTCTTTTAAATTACCGGAGGGACACACATGGAAGTCTTTCACAAAGTTTCTCCTTGACACATTACCAAAAGAAGTATCTGAAAATTTTAAGATGCGCTTCATTCAATCCATAAAATACTGGGGCAGAGTGGGGCGCGGACTTGATGAAAAAACTATACTTGAATTAGAAAAATCTGGTGTGGAATTTAAAATAAACGGATTTACCCATCATGGAAGACAGACCAAAAGAAGGGTTATTTTACAATCTTATCCAGATCATTTGGATTTTTTGACCTGTCATAATTCAGACGTAGCAAGCTGGAAACGATTCGCAATAACCATATTAAAGAATGACCATACATGTAAATATATGGGTTTAGCGCCAACAAAAGAACAAGCGGAAAGACAAAGAATTATTCAAAATAAATATAAAAAGTTTTAAAAATGAAAGATTTATATCCCACTAGAAAAAAAAGAGAAGGCAGATTCATAGAACGATCATGCCCGGTGTCATTTACCGAAAATTACCAGTATTATACCGATAATGGATTTATGGTAATTAGAAATTTTTTTAGTAACGATTTAGTTAATAGCTTGATCGAACACGACTATAAGGGAATGATAACTATGGAGCCAGAAAGCAATACGGTGAGAGCTATAAGCGGTTTTCACAAAAATATGCCAGTAATCGAAACTAAAGAGTTAATAAGTATAGTTAGTGAAATATTAGGCGGTGGGTTCTACGTCCATCAAAGCCGTATAAACTATAAAAAATCTTTATCCGGAAGTGGTTGGTCATGGCATTCAGATTTTGAAACATGGCATTCTCAGGATGGGATGCCTTTAATGCGTTGCTTAACTGCTATGATACCGCTAACAGAAAACGTAGAGTGCAATGGATCTTTGATGGTAATACCGAAATCCCATAAATTATTCTATTCGTGTCCTAAAGGCAAAAATTCAGGCGCAAAGAATGAATTTGCCGATCAGAAAGAAGGAGTTCCTACTAATGATGCTATTAAGGGGTTTTTTGATAACTCAAAAGATGAAATTATTATGATTAAATGTTCTCCAGGTGACTTAGTTTTGTTTGATTGCAACATAATGCACGTTTCAACATCAAACATGAGTTCTAAAGACAGATGCAATATGTTTATGGTTTATAATAGTGTTGAAAATTTATTAATAAATCCAACAAGACCAGAAGAGTTGGGTAGTAGTTCAATTCATAAAGTATTTGTTTAATGAAAAGAATTTATATACCCTGGGATAAATGGGAGTGTTATAAAAATGGAATGTGGTCCACTTCGGTTGGCGATAAGGGTAGTGAGAATAATGCTATTATTAAATGTATTGAGTTTACCGGCAACCACATAATTTATGGAAATGCAATGATTGATGTTTTGTTTAAATGGCCAAATAGCATGATGCATTTTCTATCAAATCCATCTGTTAATAAAAGAGCTTACTTAGGCCATTGCGCTGTATGTAATACCATTGGATTGCCTGAATATATAACTCGAATAGCATGGAAAGAATTAACTGATAAACAGAGAGAATTAGCTGATGATATAGCTCAAAAAACACTTAACGAATTTTTTAATGAAGTCAAAAATAGAGGAATACATAAAACTTTGGGAATCCAGATCTTATCCTGATGGAATACCAGATGAAGTTCCAAATGAAATAAAAGACATGGCTCCATCTTACAAAAGAATATGTGTTGCTATTCTTAATAACGATCATGGATTAAAATCGCTTGGTTTAACACCTAAAAAATCAATTTATTATCATCAATTAAAAAAAATAGAAATTGATGAGCGTAACAAAAACAATACTAAAAAGTAACACCTTTTAATTATATATTTGAAACATGAAAATAGTTAGAATTAATCAGTTAGAAAATACTGAAAGAGATGTAAATTTTACCGGAGGTCATAGTATTAGAGGTTTGATCGCTAGTGATAATATGGGTTTTGGTGTTTGTAAAACATTTATTCCTATTGGAGGCCCACATAGATGGCATTACCAAAATCATTTGGAGGCGTGTTACTGTATTAAAGGTCGTGGTGTTATAACTGATTTAAGCACCGGAATGCAACATATAATCGTGCCTGATGTTATGTACGTTTTGGATAAGAACGACGATCATACATTCGAAGCTCTGGAGGATACAGTTTTAATATCAATATTCAATCCTCCTTTAAGGGGTGATGAGTTTCATGATGAAAATGGTAATTATATTTAAATAATAACAGATGAAAAACGAAGAATTAATAAAAGAACTTTGTAATAGCATATCGTCTATTGAATCAGTTGATGGTAAAATAGATATGTTGAATACAATAAGAGAAGCCTTACACCAGGTATCACCCCTAAAACATCATCCTGTAGATTTTGTTAAGTGGGAAAAATCTGCTCAGGTAGAAGCAAACGAATACAACCCTAATTCGATACCACCACCAGAAATGTTACTTTTATACGAATCAATATTAAATGATGGTTATACTATGCCTATAGTTTCTTTTAAAGATGAAACAATAACCAGGATAGTCGATGGTTTTCACAGACGGGAAACAGAGCAAAGGAATCCAGACATTAGCAAGTCTACATTTGGATACGTTCCGCTATCCACGATAAGAAATGAACAAACGGATACATCTAACCGTATGGCCTCTACCATAAGACATAACAGGGCTAGAGGTTCGCACTCAATTGATCTGATGAGTAAGATAGTCTCAGAACTCGTAGAGATGGGAAAAGGTGACGCTTGGATATGTAAGCATATCGGAATGAGTATAGATGAGCTTCTTAGGATGAAACAGATTACTGGTCTTGCAAGCTTGTTTGCTAATAAAGATTTTTCAGATAGCTGGACACCTGAGGATAACATTACCGTTACATTAGATTAAAGCAACACCTTTTTACTACCTTTACAAAACCCTGCTATACCGGTGGGGTTTTTATTTTAATTTAATCATGCATACACCATCCAAAGGTCAACAGTTGTTTATAGATACCGTGTTAAGTGGTAAGAATGTTTTTCTAACGGGAAAAGCAGGTACTGGTAAAACCACGTCTACGTTGGCGGCTATAGAAGAGTTGCAAAAATTAGGCAAAAACGTAGCTGTTGTAGCACCTACAGGAGTTGCTGCTAATAATGTGAAAGGAACCACTATACATTCAATGTACCAAATAAATCCTTATGGAGTTGCCACTTTCGAAACATGTAGCTGGTTTAAGAGTGAAAAACGTTTGATGATGGATTTTATAGATACGCTGGTTATAGACGAAGTTTCAATGCTGCGTGCTGATGTTCTTGATGCGATTCACTGGACACTTAGAAAGAACGGATGTAGGGGGTTAAAAGATATTCAGGTAATTTTTGTGGGGGATATGGCCCAGCTTCAGGTTGTGGTAGATGATAATACACGAGCAATTATGATGCAGACATATAGAGGTGTTGATTTCTTCAATGCATTAGTAATGCCACATTTAAATGTTCAAACAATTGAATTAGGTGAAGTATTACGACAATCCAACCCAGAATTTATTAATGCGCTCAATGACATTAGAGACGGAGTTAAATCGGTTCCATATTTCAAACAGTTTATAAGTGATAAACCACGTGAAACAGGCGTTGTGCTGGCACCGCATGTAACTACAGTTGATTATTATAATCGTAAAGGATTAATGTCTCAGGAAGGCAAAGAATATACTTTTAAAGCTGAAATAGAAGGCAAAGGGAAAGTTGAAGATTATAATTTGGATGCAATCATAAATGTAAAAGATGGATGTAAAATAATTTATCGTGCCAATAGCAAGAATCGGACATTAGTTAATGGAACTTTAGGCATATTCAGAGTAGTTAAAGGTGTTTATTTTATTGAAGTTGGAGAATATAAATATCAATTAGATAGAATGAAATTCTCTAAATTTGCATATGAGTTGAATCCTGTTAATAAAAAGTTAGAGCTTGTTGAATTGGGTTCAATCACTCAATATCCAATCACTTTAGCTTATGCTATGACCGTACACCGTAGTCAAGGATTATCATTTGACGAGGTTTCGATCGACGCAAACAGGGGTTTTTTCGCTTCCGGTATGCTATACGTAGCGCTTAGTAGGGTTCGTACACCAGAAGGATTGACTATTGTAAAAGCAAGTAAAGATTAGTATATTTGCACTTGTAATAAATCCGAACGTCCACCGGATAATAAAAATATTTTATAACCTTTCAAGGGGGATGGAGTGGACGCCTGAACCTTTGAAAGGTTTTTTGTTTAGTATGATTTCGATTACTTATAAGGAACACAATAAAATTTCAGGCATTTATGGTTTTAAATGGAATAATAATGATTACACATATATAGGTCAAAGTGTAAACTTATATAATCGTGCAAGAGGTCATAAACAAATGTTAAATAGAGGTATTCATCATAACATAAAGATTCAAAGAGTTTTTAATAGATACGGAATGCCGGAAATATATCTTATTGAATTATGTGGAATTGAGGATTTAGATTTTGTTGAACAAAAATATTTAGACATATATTTTGATGGATGCAATAAGTGCTTAAACATACTAAAAATAGCCTCATCATCTATAGGTCATAAAATGCCCCCAAAAAGTAAAGAATACCGTGAGGCAGCAAGTAAAAGAATGAAAGGTGTTAAAAAATCACCGGAGCATGTTGAAAAAATGAGGCTTGTAAATACTGGAAAAGTAATTTCTCAGCAAACAAAAGATAAAATCAGTAAAGCTTTAAAGGGAAGGGTTTTTAGTGATGAGCATATAAAAAATATGGGTATTTCTTGTAAAGGCAGAGTGTTTAGCGAAACACATAGAGCTAATATAGGAAAAACTAAAATAGGAAATAGTTATACTAAAGGCATGAAGTGGAGCGAAGAACAAAAAGCTAAAATGTCAAAAATACAAAAAGCTAATACAGTTAATATTGATAGAATCAAATCATTCAATATAGATAGAAAAAAGAAGATAAATCAATTAGATATGAATGGTAACTTTATAAGAAGTTTTGAATCTATAACGGATGCAGGTAATCACGGATACGGTAGAAAGGAAATAGGATACTGTATATCTGGAAGGCACTCGCAGCATAAGGGATTTAAATGGGAAAGGGGCTCTGATGGAACTCTATAAATATCAGAAAGATAGTCTTAATCAAATAGTTGTTAAATTTAAAACTAAAAGAAAAATTTTATTCCAATTGTCTACTTCGGGTGGAAAAACAGTATGTTTCTCCACTTTAACTAAATATTGGTCTGAAAAACACAAATGCAAGGTTTTAATTTTATGTCATCGTGAGGAGCTTGTTTGGCAAGCAATAGAACAAATGAATAAATTAGGAATTACCTGTGAAGCTATAATGCCTAAGGTAAAAATTCCTAAACATAATGCCATGGCTTATGTGGGCATGAGCGAAACAGTTTATAATCGCCTAAAAAAAAATCCATTATTTTTTAATAATGTAGGGCTGGTTATAGCCGATGAATGTCATTACCAAGCCTTTGAAAAATCATTCGATTTCTTTCCTAAAGCTAAAATATTAGGGGTTACGGCTACACCGTCAATAGCAAAAAGAATCACCTTTTATAAATGCAAATGGTGTAAGACGGATAGTAGTATTTTAGATGAATGTTGCGACCAAGAAATGGAAGAATGGACTAGGCCGTTAACCATGAGTGATTATTATGAAGATATTGTTATAGGGCCTGGAATACATGAACTTATTGATAATTACGGTTCTTTAGTTCGTGATATAGCTTTTGTTGAGAATTACGCACATACAGAAGACTTAAAAGAAGATAAAGATGGTGAGTTTACTAAAGAATCATTGGATAAAGCATACTCTGGCAGTGCTTTTAATGTTATTTTGAATTACGAAAAACTATGTAAAGGAAAAAAAACAATTATATTTAATAGTTCGACTGGAAACAATTTAAAGGTTTACAATAAATTTTTAGAAGCTGGATATAATGTTAGAATGTATGATAGTGTTAATACAGAGTTATCTGGAAATAGGGTTGAATTAGTTAAATGGTTTGAATCAAATGACGATGCAATACTTGTAAATTGCAATTGTTTTGTGGCTGGATTTAATTCTAAGGAAGTGCAAGCTGTAATTTTGAATACCGCTTTTGGAGTTATTAATCCGTACATACAGGCAGTTGGGAGAGGAGCCCGCATAACAGATAAATTCTTCAAAGATCATTTTTTGCTCATAGATGGCGGTGGTAACATCGACCGCCATCAAGAATTCAGTGATCCGACCAGAGATTGGGAATCTATTTTCTGGAATGGTATAGGAAAGGCGAGAGCTAAGAAGCAGGATGCAATGGATATCAATGCCTGTATGGATTGCGGCGCCTTATACCTTAAGTCAGAACCATCGTGCCCTGAATGCGGAGCTGTTATACCGCCACCTGAAAATAAGCCAGCAAAGGAGGTTGAGTTGAGTGATGCGGTTTTGATGCCTATAAGGAAGATACCGCCGCCAAACCCCATTGCAATTTATAATTTCACAGTTAAGAAAGGCGAAGATATTAACTTCGCATATAAAATAATGATAGCTCAGATTCAGGACCTTTTCATTTTCTACAGGGTTGATCGAACCACTTACCTAGCCACAAAAAATAACGGACACCTGAATAAACGTGTATCCGATATTATACGTAAATGCTACTTCTATCTCCTTAAACAGAAGGGTATTCAAACCAGCGGCCGGAGAACGCTGAAATATTTAATTACCAAAACAATTGAAAAACTCGATAAACATTACGATATTTGAAACCCACTATTTATTTAATTAATTAAAAATGAAACTATTTATTGTCAACAAAAATCACGCTACAGACCAAGTATGCGGGGAAGAAAATCTAAAAAGAGCACATCAAGTTGCTTATCAAGAACTCCAAAAATCTATCGCTGAATATAATATTCCTTTTTGTCTTGATGGAGAGTATAATGAAAATAATTCTGCTCTTTTCAGGTTCGTTAAGGTTGATTGGAAAAATGATGTTTACTATTATGAGTTCGAATGTACTATAGGGGGTTTCTAGAATGGAATTCGGACTTTACGAAAACAAAGAAGCTAAGGTAAATAGTTTACTTTCAGTTGAAAATTATATCGGATTTGTTCAATTCGGAAATAATCAGGATGATGTTATTTTAGGTAGGGCAGCAAAACAGCGTGGTGATGAAAAAGAATATAGGAGGATAAAAGATAACACTAAAGCTATAACGTCAAGTTGTGTTTTTGAATCTGGGACTAACAAAACTACTGAAAATGCCAAGAATTTAAATGGATTGATATGCCTTGATATTGATCATGAAGTTGATCTAACAACGTATGAACGTATCAAAGCAGATAAGCATACATTTATATCGCATCATTCGTTTGGCGGTGTAGGTTATTGTGTATTCGTTAAAATAAATCCTGAAAAATTTAGCGATTCTTTCATGGGATTAGCCGAATATTACCATAATACTTTCAATGTTCAGGTAGACCGATCTTGCAGTAATCCAGGCAGAATTAGGTATGTAAGTTTCGATGAAGATATATACCATAATGATAAATCAGCTAAGTTCATACCTAAAGAAGTTAAAAAATATAAGGAACCTAAAATTGCTGATTATGTCTTTCACCAAGATGATTTTGATTTTATATTAGAGCAGATACGTGATCGTTCAATTGATTTATGTAGGGAAGACTACACTACCTACATGCGTATCGGTATGTCAATAGCCAGTCATTACGGGCCCGGTGGTTTTGATAAGTTTAAGTTCATCTGCTCATTCGGATCTAAATATAACGAGAAAAATACCATTCGGGATTACAACGGAATGTGCCGTACTTCACAGGGTAAGATGACCATTGCCACATTTTACCATTACGTAAAAGAGGCTGGTTTAAAAATTTATAGCGAGAAGACTAAAACTATCATTAACCGGGTTAAGGTTGCTAAATCCCAAGGTAAACCTACTCGTGAATCAATTGCCTCTAACCTCCGAGTGGCTAATGATATCATAGCAAGCGATGAAGATTATAAGTTGATAGATGCTCTGATAGCCAGTAATCGGGATTTCTCAAAGGATGCTAATGAGGATATAAGTGAAATCGAACAGCTGCAGAATTTTATTATTGATACTTTTAATCCAATACTTGATGCTATATCTAAGACTGTTAGTATTAATGGTAAGCGTATGGGGGATAGAGAGATTAATGATATTTATATCAGCTGCAAAAAGAACTTTGATTTTAAAGTAAATGTATCAGATATAAGATCTATACTGTTTAGTAATTCAATACCAATACACAATGCTTTAACTAAGTTTTTCAATGATAACTGGGATGTTAATTGTTCTGGTAAGATGGAAGAATATGCCAGATGCATTAAACCTGAATCAGATTTTAATGTGTGGGCATTTAAAAAGTGGCTAGTTGGAGGTGTTTACAATTGGATAAGTGGAAATGATTGGAAAGAAGCTTGCCCTTTAACATTTGTGCTTACAGGGCAGCAACAAGGAACAGGAAAAACTTCATTTTTTAGAAATCTACTACCTAAAGAATTAGAAGTATACCTTACCCAAACCAAAATTGATAGTGGTAAACCAGATAGCATGTTTAGGTTAACAACTTCGTTAATTCTTTTCGATGATGAGTTTGGCGGAGAAGGAAGCAAAAACGCAAAAGCTTATAAATCAACATCTGATACAACTTTTGTAACACAGCGCAGGCCTTACGCTCACACAGATGATATATTCAAACGATTAGCTTTATTGTGCGGTACATCTAATGAATTAGAGCTTTTGATGGATGCTACTGGAAACAGGCGTATTCTACCTGCGAATGTTGAGTATATAGATTATCCTAAGATTAAATCATTTGATACCGTAGGTTTAATAATGGATGCTTATAATGAGCTTAAAAATGGTTTTGATTGGGTTGTTAGAACTCAGGAAGATATTCAGTACATCAAAGATAACACAGATCAAAATGAAAGTATTAGTCCTGTTGAAGAAATATTTTTTAATAACTTCAGTACATCTGCTAATTATATTTTCGATAAAGAAGTTATATTCAATCAGGGAGAAATAATGGAATATATAACAAACAACTCTCCAATTAAGCCGACTAAATACGAAATAAAAGAGCTTTTAACTAAAAATAAAATTAGCTATCAGGCTCATAGAATTGGTCAAAACATAAAAAAAGGAAACAAATTATACATAAAAAGTTTAATTGTTCCCGAAATAAAGTAACAGTAACGTTTTTATGGTTACGGATTTTATAGCCTTAATATAATGTTAAGGCTATATTTTTAACTGTAACTAATGTAACCTATTTTATTTAAAGATTATATATATAGGTTACTTACAATTACAATAATTCAATAATAATATAATTACTATATATATAAACTTTATAAAACATAGTCAGGTTACAAGGTTTTAGGTTACATAAAATAAAATTAAATCAAATCAAAATGAGAGAAGAATCAGAATCATTCATACAACAGTCCTCGCTTATGTGGCTTAATAATAATTACGGACTAATCAAGCACGAACCTAACCGATGGATGATGTTCTCAATACCCAACGAATTAGCCATGGGCATTAGATCAGCTCTACTTGAATTGAAGCTACCTGAACGATTAATTAACCAGGCTATAGCCCTAGCATTGAAGAAGGCTAAGAATACAGGATTTACACCAGGTGTATCAGATGCAATTGTTATGGCGCCTAGTGGGGTTACGTTGTACATTGAGTTTAAAACTAAGATTGGGCGCCAAAGTGATGAACAGATTGAATTTCAGCGCAGATGTGAGTTGCTTGGGCATAAGTATTACCTATGCCGTTCACTATTGGAGTTTCAATCTATTATCAAAAGTAACAACATTGTTACATTATAAATTTGCACCATATTATAAAAGGTGTTACTTTTACAATATGAAAACAAACCCAAATATCAGACATTCAAATTCAGTAGGTGGATTAATGTTCTTAGGAATTATAATTTTAACGGCTATAGTTTCTTACTTAGTTTATTAAAAATCAACAACATTGTTACATACAACAGATTAATTTAATCAGTATAATTGCAAAATGGAAAACGATATATTCACTAGGTACGAATTGAGTATGATATTCATCAAGGGTACAGCTATAGGATTTGTAATTGGATCTGCTTTAGGTTATCTGTTATGCTCGTAACATTTACTACTGATAAGATCATCTATGGATTACCTACAGTCATTATTGAGGCAGAAGACGCAACGCTGATTGCTGTGAATAACATTCAGTGTGTTCAGTTGCATGTAACAGGTCTTAAGTGGCAATTAGTTTATCCGCTTACTGATATATTGAAATTTGAATAATTATATGTAGATTTGAAATCTATGGCAGGAAGACCACCTTTGTTTAAAACAGTTAGCGAATTGGAAACTAAAGTATCTCAATATTTCGATGGTATTGAAGATGATGGAAAGTCTCCTACTATCACTGGATTAGCTTTATTTTTAGGTTTTGAATCTCGTCAATCGTTTTATGATTACGAAAAAAATGGTGAATTCTCTTACACTATAAAAAAAAATCGCCTTAGAATAGAGTGTTCTTACGAAGAAGCGCTACTCAGTAGAAATTCAACAGGTGCTATTTTCGCACTTAAAAACTTTGGGTGGAAGGATAAAACCGAGGTTGATACTAATCTTACATTAAAGGGCTCAATTTCACCGAATAAATGGTTAGAAGAAAATTCTAATGGCCGGACTGATTAAACAAAACCCTAAGTACGATCAACTTTATACCGAAACCGATAAGTTTATATTCTTAATTACCGGTGGCCGTGGTAGCGCTAAATCTTTCAATGTTTCTACGTTCATAGAGCGACTTTCTTTTGAGGAAGGGCATAAGATGCTTTTTTGCCGTTACACTATGACCAGCGCTTCTATCTCGGTTATTCCTGAGTTTATTCAAAAGATAGATCTTGATGGATTTAGCGATAAATTCAAAACCACTAACGCTGAGGTAATCAATACATTTAGTGATTCAGAGATCATGTTCCGTGGTATCAAAACCAGCTCGGGTAATCAGACAGCATCGCTTAAGTCAATACAGGGCCTTACTACTTTTATCGGCGATGAGATGGAAGAATGGCAGAACGAGGAAGAATACGATACACTTATGCTATCTATTAGGCAGGCCGGAATAAAGAATCGGGTAATATTGATAATGAATCCATCTAATGCTGAGCATTTCATTTACAAGAGGTATATTAAGGATAGCCACCGTATAGAGGTTATAGATGGCATAGAAGTGCAGATAAGTACACATCCACAGGTTTTACACATTCACACTACATACCTAGATAATTTACCGTTTCTGTCAAAGGAGTTCCTTGATGGTGTTAAGCTATTAAAAATCACCGATAAGAAAAAATACGGCTATAAAATTATTGGAAGGTGGCAGGAAAAAGATGAGGAAAATGCACTGTGGAAACAAAGCCAGATAAACGCATTAAAAGTTAAAGATGCCCCCTTGCTTAAACGTATCGTTGTTGCTGTCGACCCTGCTGTTACCTCTAAAGATACCAGTGATGAAACTGGAATAATCGTTAAGGGTTTGGGTTATGATGACCACACCTACACCTTGGAAGATGGAAGCGGGAAATACACTCCTACTGAATGGTGCCAGAAAGCTGTTGATTTATTTAATAAATGGAAATGTGATAGGGTTGTCGGTGAAGTTAATAACGGAGGTGATTTAATAGAATCGTTGCTGCGTACCATAGCGCCAAATATTCCTTACACCGGTGTTCATGCTACAAGGGATAAATTTACTAGAGCCGAACCAGTTGCGGCTCTTACAGAGCAAGGAAAATCACATCACGTTGGGACCTTTGTTGATCTGGAATATGAGCAAACTACATGGGCGGCAAAGAAGGGCGACCGCTCACCAAATAGAATAGATGCTGATGTTTGGGCAACTGCCGAACTTATACCAGAAATGAATGTCAATGGAAATACCATTAAAGGATCTCTATCCGCAGCTATGCGAGGCCAGCGCTGATTGTCATAATAGTGTCATTTGTAATAATATATTATAACACTTCAAATACTATTCATATATTTGTTTAAGCAAAAAGGGAAATGGTTCCCGATTGAAAACTTAAAATTATGAAAACTTTATCAAAAACAAATGGACTTAAAAAATTAGCAAGATTACCTATCAGTAAATCAACAATAGCTTATAAGGTTGTTAGTGAGTTACTAGGCAATCAAATTGGTAAATACTCAACTTGTATGATTGAAAACGGAAATAAAATCAGACCTGTATACACATCTGGCTCTGGTCGTTTCTGCTCTAATCAAGATCACACATTTGCTATCAAACATACGTTAACCGCTATTGGCATCGAGTTTACTTTTTCAAATGACGCTCCTAAAGGTGGTTTAACTGGTAATTTAATAACGATAACTACAAAAATAAAATAAATGAAAGCGCAAAAATTCAACGCAATAGGTAGTCCTGAGGAAAGGATCACCATTCGATTGCAAGTTCAAACTCCAAGGGAAATAGAGCTGTTGACCGAAATGTTTAAAGATACTTATGCCTTGCAAAAATTAGTAAACCTAAGGCCTGGAATTAATTTTAGCCATGAAGAAGTGAAGCATGCAGCTGATCAGATTTACATCGCATTAGTAACTAACACAATTTAACATTAGGAGGGTAAAACCTCCTTTTGTCATTTAATTGTCATTTAATTGTCATGAAGTAAAATAAGTTTTAATGTTATAATATATTGTTATATATTTACATCAGAAAACAAAACGAAAATAAAATGAACACTAAAGAATTTTTAACCGAAAACAAATCAGAAGTAATTAATTTCTTCAATACCTCAATCAAAGGATATTACAATACGGATCTTAAATCATTTATGACTGATTTAATGGTTAACTTCAGAAAGATAACTTTAGGGGTTGATTTAAAGAAATTCGATTTAACTGGTAACTTAGAAGAAGCAAAAAGCAGATTAGGAATAATGAGTCAATCTAATTTTGAATATACTGAAGATAAAAAAACAAAAGCATTATCTAAAAAATATGCAGGTACATCTTACATGGCTTTAGTTTAACCAATATGCATAATTTAAGAACATCAGTTAAGACTAGACGAAAAGAGTTGGGGTACTCGCTTAGAAAAATGGCTGAGTTAACTAAAAGTACTCCTAGCAACATAAAAAACTTTGAGGACGGAAAAGCCAATATTACAATTGCATTGCTGCATAGAATATGTATTGCGCTTAATTGTAACTTATGTGTTACTTTAAATAATATTTAAAATTAATTAATACCTTTACATCATGCACAACAATATCGGATCAAAACCAATCTTCTCAATGAAAGCAACTATTATAAGTGTGGCATTATTCGCCGCAGCAATTATTGCGTTTCTGGTGGTTGGATTGAAATAGAAAACATTAAATACGGGAAGGTAGCATAGGTAACGTAATGCGTTTTAGTAGGAGCTTTAATAATAACGTTATAAAATTAGTTACCGCTAAAAAGAAAGGGGTTCAAATCCCTTCCGCTCCCATGCTCAAAGTGTAGGTTTTATAAACCGAACAACGAGGCGTCAAATGACCACGCCTACAATGCGAAAGCAAGAGACTTTGAGGGTCTAAAAAAGAAGCTTCTTTTCGACGTGTTACTGCTGAACCGAATCTGATTGCTACATGTAGCAGAATAGAAGTAGGTGAAAGGAAACAAGAACGCCTTATCTGATGTCGAACAGGATAAGGATGCAAACCGCAGCAACTGAGCCGATTTTAGGGAAAGGCTATCAAGCGGTAAACCCTATGTTGAAATGTTAAGCCTCATCGGTTAGAGCTCCTGCGAGATATGTCAGGGCGTGTAGGTTCGAATCCTGCACATTTCACACACTTTATTTTTGTTTGGTTAGAATAAGTCATGTACCTGGATAGGGCATGACTTTTTACTTTAACGTGTACCTATTGCATTATTCGTACTAACATCGTACATTTACGCCAAACAACACAACACATATATGCAGTTATCAGCATTATTCAGGCAAATGGGCGGAGACGGGGCCGACTTGTATAAATTCATTCAAAAAGAATCACGTTCCGATGTAGTCAATGAAGCCGTGAAGCAATTGATACCTGATCTTCATAAAGTTGCTGATAGAGGGCTAAGACCTGATAAAATCATATTTGTTCCTAGTGGCGAATTAGACCCCATTACGAAGCAGCCTATAATGCAGATGGATACGGCGCCAGTTACACGAGCACCATTATCTATTCAGAAATATATCATTAGCCAAAAAGGATCATTCGCACGTGGTAATGGCATCGTAATGAAGCCTACAATAGAGAAGTCTGTAGTTTATGATAACGTTTACCGTAATTGGGTAAACAATAAAACTGATTTTGACATAAAAGAGTTTGCTACCAGACAGATGGGCGAAACTCAGTGCGCTGTTATTTTTTATGGAGATAGAGGTATTGACAAGTTATCAGACTTCAATTTCAAATACAAGATAGTTAGCCCATTAAAAGGTGATACTCTTTATCCTTTCTTTGATGAAGATACAGATGATCTTATAGCTTTTGGCCGCGAATATAAACGAGGGCGTAAGGTGAGGTATGACCTATATGCGATGGATCCGACAACTAAGCGGTGCATCATACGTAGATTCGAGAACAAGAAACCTTTACAGGTTGAGGTATTGGGTGAAGATGGCACAACGCCTACGGGCGAAACTCAGGATCTTGTAATCGCCACTCCTTATACGAAATTACCTATCGTTTATTGGGAGCAGGATGAAGGTGAATGTAATGATACAGCCGAAATAATCAATGAACTTGAAGCAGGATTCAGTGATTTCCTTACTGGATTAGGCTACACTGCTGATCCAATCTTATTTGCTAAGGGTACAGTAATGAATTTGCCGGCTAAAGGTACTCAGGGTAAGTTTATAGAATCTACAGACCCCGCTGCGGACCTTAAGTACATTACCCCTGATAACGCAACCGAAGCGCGAGAACTACAGTTTAAGATGCTACAGCGTTATATCTTCAGTCTGAATAGGGCGGTGCTCCTGGATTTGGACACAATGAAAGATTTAGGTTCAGCTCCCAGCGGTGCAGCATTTGAGCGTTACCTTACCGATGCCTACATGGAAGCTACAGATAGACAGCAAGGATCATGGGGTAAAGGTGTTCAGCGTATGGTTAACTGGATGGTATCACAGTGGGCCTTATTATTGAATGATACCAGCGGAATCCGTATTGATGTGAAATTCACAAAATACTCATTAGTTGATGAGCAGGAACGCGTTACACTTGCAATGACAGCTAACGGTGGATTGCCAGTAGTTGACCTGGAAACCAGCGTAGGTATGGCTGGATTGGTTGATAATGTTCAGGCTACTGTAATTAAGATTAGGGATGAACAGGCGCCGGCTACAACCCAAGTTTAGTGTTTTCATCTGCTTTATCAGTAAGCTCGTAATTATAACACTCTGAGTTCATTCCATTGTTGGATACCGTATAAAGGCACTGCCCCTGGCTAAACCTTAATTCGGTAACCATTATTTTATTCTGATCCTGATCGGTTTTGATGTAAACTATATCACCGAAAGTGTATTGAGAAAGGTTATTGTGCATGGCTTTTAGTTGGATATATTCCAGAAATTACAGTTTCTGCCATACTTTCTCTTTTTTTACGTAATTGAATTTGTTAAATATCTGTTCGAGCATTTTGCCTGACAATGTTCCTTTATAAAACCTATCCTTAACCCTGTTTGCCGATTGGGCGTCCAAATGCTTATCTCTACCCATTATTTGAGCATACCATTTTGGTTGACAAATAATTGATTCAAATATTTCTTTTTCTTCAATAGTCATAACGCAAATATACACATTAATGTTTAGTAAACATAAAGTTAAATCGAATTAAATGAAAATAGTTTGTAACTTAATTGTTGAATTGTACTTTTACGGTTAAATAAAACCTTAAAAATTTACTATGGCAGTAGAAAAATCTAAAATAACCGCCCGATACAAGGCAATCTTTGGCTCGGTAGGTTTATCAGCAACAAGGCTAGACGCTATCGCGGTTAAACTTGCAGCAAAGATGGCAGATGAATCAAATGACGATGCAATTGATGCAGAGCTTAACGACTTAAATGAGGTTTACCCTTTCAGTGAGATCAAGAAGAACGATGATCGAACATCGAACGACAAGAACAACCCAAACAAGCGAAAAGAAGATGACAATGTTGTTGAAAAAAAGGACGAACCAAAAAATGAGATGGAAAAACTCATGCAGATGGTTACCGGATTAACGCAAACAGTATCATCACTGCAGCAACAAAACATCGGAAAAACCCGTAAAGAACAGGCAGCATCGAGGTTGGCTAAATTTCCCAAAGAAATGAAGGAAGATTTGCTAATAGACATTGACAGCATGAACTTTTCGGATGACGAGGCTTTTAATTCATTCATTGAACGTAAAGAAGAGACTTTTAAAACTATAGTTGATAAAGGTAAGCTTAATGCTTTCAATGGTGAAGACGCTCCTCCTGGTTCTGAAGCTAGCTCCGAAGTAAAAAAAGGTAAAGTAAAAGAGATAGATGCCGATTTGGCGTCTAAAATAGTTTCATAATTTAAACTAAAAAGAAATGTCAACAACTAATTTGAGTAGCACGACTACCACCATTAGCGATGGTAAGGACGGTCTGGTTGTCGTAAACAACTATACTTCCAAACGCGGTGGTACTTCGTTGGATGTTGCCGGATTTGCCCCTCTTAATATTCGTGCAGGTCACGTGATTATTAAAGAAACAGCTACCGGTAACTTCAAACCCATGCCTGTTTTTAATGATCCGGACTCTGGATTTCAATATGGACCACTTCCTGCCGGACACACTTATGCAGGTCATGCGGTTAATACCGTATTGACAGCAAAAGCAATGGTAGGCGTAATGTATCATGGCGAAATTAACGATTTAGTAATCGACGCGGCAAACGGGATTTATGATCTCGCTTCCATCAAGACCGCATTAAAAGCTGCACTTCCGCAGATGATGTACACGGGAGATAACGTATAATGATTGCTCCAAGCGAATTTAATGCTATAGCGGCCAGAGGACTAGGTCCTGTGACGCTTGCCGTTACTAACAAGTATAATGGCGAAAACGCTCAACCAGCGTATTATTTCCGTAGGTTTTTCACTCCTAAGTATTCATTCGATGGTACTTATAATGCACTTACGATATATAATCGTAGAATTGTAGCTGATATCGTGTCATTGGATAGTTCATTGCCTTTAAAATCACGTGCCTCTGTAGGTAGCGCAAAAGGTGAATTGCCCAAGATTGGTACTGAACGTGCATTGAACGAAAGTGAATTAAAACAATTGCGCCTTATGGTTGCGGCTGGTTCTGATGAGCTTACTATTATGCGCACTTTCTTTCAGGATGTAGATAATGTTTATTCAGGTGTATTAGAGCAGTGGGAAAACCTTGCATTGCAAGCAATTTCATCTGGTATTATATTAGTAGATGACACTACCAATGTAGGTTCTGGAATACGTGTTGATTTTGGTTACTTACCAGCTAACATGTTCAACCCTACTATTGTTTGGGGACAAGCTAACTACACAGCAATTGCGGATTTATTGGTAGCCTATGACAAATCAGTTGTAGATGGTACGCCTATCCGTAGATTTCTGATGAGAAGAGCTCAATTAGCTCAGGTATTAGCCAGTGGTGATGCTCGTAATTTATTTGCCAACTCTCAAGGGTTAGCTTCCGTTTCGTTCAATCCTACAGGCGATCAGTTAAATGCCGCGTTGCTATCTACCTACGGTTTTGAATTGGAAGCTATCGAACGTTCAGTTACTTTCGAGAAAAATGGAACTCCTATAACCGTTAATCCATGGGCTGCGGGTCAGGTTATCGGTCTAACAAATGATCAGGTTGGTTCATTGGTATGGTCTGATGTTGAAGAATCAAATGCTCCGGTAGGTGGTGTAAACTACTCGTCCGGTGAAAATGGTATCTTGATCAAGCAATATCGTTTGGTTCGTCCTTCATTGAAACAGGTAACTGCTTCTGAAGCCGTATCTATGCCAGTAATCAGTGGAGTTAATTCAATCTATAAGTTGGACACTACAACATTAGCTGTGTAATGAAAAAGGTAATTTTTAATACAAAAACAATGGATTCGGCTACTCGTAAAGAGTATGCCGTTTCTAAAGATGGTGTTGAGGTTTCAGATGATTTCGCAGCACGTTTAGCGGTACACCCGCAGCATGGTGTATCTTTTGAGGTTGAAGGTGTTGAGATTAAGAAGACTACCGAGATAGACACCGAGAAATCTCAGCTTCGTGAGGACTACATTTTATTGATGGGCGAAAAACCTGGCAATAAAAGTGTAGAAACTATGCGTGCTGACATGAATGCTAAGCAGGTATCTGATGATTCAGCACGTTTAGCAGCTGAAATAGAGGCTAACAAAAATAAGAAATAATGACAAATTTAGAGGTATTGCAAGGTTCAGCAGCGTTGAACTATCCGATTGAAGAAGGCACTTACAAGGCTGCGTTGATCAAAAATAACGTGAATCCTGACGAGGACTATACATCGGTAAACGAGCAGGGTGTTGAACTTGCAATATCCGATTTGGCTTTAACTCTTATTTTCAGCGCTAAAAAACTGATGGATGATGGGTATAGCATTGAGCTTCAAAGTATCAGTGATCTATGGTTAATACGCAGATGGTACAGGTTGAAATGGGGTTTACCTGATGATACGCCTTCAACTAATCCAGTGTTAAGAGATGTAAGTTCAAAATGGTAATGTATCCAGCAGTATTGAACTGCACGAAGGTTGGCGAATCGACTGTTATAGATGGAGTTCCGCAATCGGGTGTACCGACTGAGTTAAGTTATCCGTGTAGATACAGGCCTAATACCGCAGCTAAGGTAGTTCGAGGTATAGATGGGCAAACTGTTGTTTACAGAGGTACTTGTTATATTCCTAAACCTAACACACTATTAGCAGTTGGTGATTTGGTTACGGTTCCTGGTTTCATAGATCAGTTGCCTATATTACAGGTTTACAATGCGCAATTTAGAGCGAGGATTATACTATAGCATATGTCACTGACGATAAAAGCAGATTTTACTATACCAGAGCTATCAACGTACGTTGAACTTGAAGTTAAGCGATACATCGATAGTGTTATTGAAGCCTACATAAAAGCAGGGACTGCAATGGTAGAAGATGCTAGAGGTCGTACTAAGGATTTAGGAGCAAGCGGCGGCGGTTCATTCGGCAACATTACTTGGAATCTTAGAAGCTCAACAGGATGTGCTGTTTACAATGACGGGGTTAAAATATTTAGTTATTTCCCTGTTTTATCTACAGGTGCCGAAGGAGCGGCTACAGGCAGTGATTATGCAGATGAGTTAAGTCAGGGCATAGGCGGTATTCAGTTGATAGTAGTAGCCGGTATGGATTACGCAGCTGCTGTTGAAAGTAAAGGGTACAACGTAATTACCGCTACTTCAATTGAAGCAGAACAGATTTTGGAACGTTACTTAAATGCAGCATAATGAAAACAGGTAATAACAGTGTTGATGATGTATTTGGGTTGATAACCTCATTAGATGCTATGATTGATGGTGCTATTTACAAGTATCATAAACCATTAAACTCTAAACGTACTAATGTGGTGGTCAACAGCCTCACTTTAAGCGTAGCGCCATTACAACAAGGTATTGTGAATGTTAATATTCATGCTCCTAACTTAAATCCGGTAACTGCAGACGGGGTTAGCGATAGTCAATTCCCAGATTCGATTAAGTTGAATCAGTTAGCTACAGTCGCATCGGGATTATTAGATTGCCAATGGAAAGATGAATTCCATACAGATATTGATACGGCACCCAGCATGTTACAGGATTCGGATGGAACTTGGTATATCAACATTAGAGTAAATTATTATTCAGTAATAAACGATTTTAAAAATATTTAAATTATGGCAGTAGGCAATAAAAAAATAGTTCAGGGCGTAGAAACGCTGGAACTTGCTGTAATCGATGGAGTAACCGGTGTTGCCGGGCCATGGGTAAGAGCAGAAAACGTAGCACCGGGTACGGTTAACTACACTTCAAATGCAGATACGGAAACATCAATTATCCCTGAGGATAAGGATGTGGCGATTATCGTGCTTTCAACACCTGGTGATCCAGATCAATTCAATTTTGGATTACTAGAGTTAAGCGATGAGAATTACGCTAAGTTGTTCAATGTAGAGCAGGATTTAACCACCTCGACAACAACTATATTAGCAACTCGCAAGAAAGCTAATCTAGCTATCAGGCTAACAACACGTCCATTGAATGGTGTTAAGAAAATATTCTTATATCCAAATACGCAATGCACAACTACTTACGTGAATAACTTCACTAAAGATGCATTGGTTCAATTCGGTGTTGTAGCTTCAGTTCTTTCTTATACTTCGGTTGGCGGTAAAGATGCTATCTATTCGGTTCAAACTGTAAAAGCAGATGGCTCCTCAATTGATGGAACTCCTCCAGCAGTAAGCGCAGGAGCAAACTCAACTACTACCGCACCTACTAAAGCATTAATAGGGGTGGTTACACCGGTTTCACCTAAAACCATTTCAAGTTACCAATGGAGTCAGGTTAGCGGACCAAATACGGCTGGATTCAGCACTCCAAATGCATTAACTACTAGCGCTACAGGATTGGTTACTGGAACTTATGTATTCCAGTTAACAGCTGTTGACAGCGATGGTGTAAGCGCAAGTGCGACTACGCAAGTTGTTGCTACTATAGCTTAGATCGGATTGATATAAGAATCCCACTTGATTTATTTCAGGTGGGATTTTTTTTATTAGATGATTGGCTTACGTGAATACATTACCTCGATATGATTAAATGCTGTTCTTCTTTCAAATACACAAGCAACAACCTTATCATCTACAATAAGATAACTTACCCTTGCATCTGAATTATTGAAATGCTCAACTTCGTAGGTCTTGTTTTGTCCTTCGTATTCATAGTGTATTTTTTGAAAATATTCACCAGCAAAATCTTTACATCCGTCTACCATTGAACGTTCTGTTCCTTCAAAATCAAGTTCATTCAGCATTTTACAACCCTCATTCTAATGCCTATGTTTGGACACTTCCATCCGTTTATTATGACTAAACTATTTAAAAACTTTAATGAAGTTTTTTCTGTCCAATTAGTTTTATACTTTTTATTTAAATATAAACTCAACTCATGGATGTTCATAACACATGTTGATTTGATAGGTATAAGGCAGTAAAATAATCTAAGGTAGTGTTTCACTTTGTAGTTCATTGTATGTGATTGTTTATATATTTATTGATAAAGCTTAAATAAATTTCAAAATATTTGAAAGATATTATTCCGGTTAAAATCCATAAAAACGGCAACACAACAAGTGTTATACCGAATACAGGAAAAACTAATATGTATAAAAATATCAATATTAATCTATTAATTATTTTATTCATGATATTATATTCTGCATAATTTACAATCATCATCATCCATGTATTCAACTCCATTCGGAAGTTCTCCATGGTTAACAACGCCAGCGCTTCGAACTATGGCATCGTATAAATTATTTTTAACAGCATCGCTAAAATTAAAAATTGTATTACCATTTTCATCGTATACGGTAACTATATCACAGCTTAAATTATGATGCACAAAAATAGTTTTTTCTATTTCTGAACCCCAAGAACCTTCCTCTATATATTTTGATTTAACTCTTATGTGACTCATAATTTTAATTAATTAAGGTTTAATATTTTTAGTATCAATAGTATAGATATCTGGAATACCAATGACTTGAATTGTAGGATAATTACTCATATCATTTTCACCCCCAACTAATAAGATCCATTCCGAAACCAGATAAGTTATAAATTGGCTTGCAATCAATACTGAAAGAAGCCCATATATTTGCATTAGGAATATTGATGGTAATCGGTTTGTTATAAATGCCATTACGCTTAAGAAACTTCTTGAGCTTACGGGGTGTTCGGCAGGTTCTGATTCTTACTTTCATCTCTTACTCAATCCGTCTCTAATAAATTCAACATTACTCATGTTGCTAAGCATTAAGAAGTATTCATTGTAACTGAGTGTACATTGATCCTTAACACTATCATCGATTATCTTAATCATCTTAAATGTTTCTGGTAAAGTTAAGCCCCATCTCAATAAACTTATGAAGCATTCGCGCTGATAATATGGAACTTCGTATATCATCTGTATTCTGCAGTAAGAATCTTTAGGGTCGGAACAGCATCTTACTTGATGCATAAAATAATCTTTATCCATAATTTTAATAATCCTGACATTCAGTTATATCCCAATTAGCCACCTCTTTACCGTCTTTCCTTAGCGACAAATTAAGTTGAGAAGAATAATAACCATTATTATCTCCGTAACCGGGAACTTTGACACTCCATCCGTTAATAGGAACTAATTCAATTCCATATCCTTCAATTCTGTTGAAAAATCCACCTTCAATATCTAAATTGAATTCAAGGTATTCGAAATCTTCCAATGTTAAATCATCAGTTGATAAATAATGATGTTCGCAGCAATCAGCTTCGTGTTCTGATTCTAATTTAAATCCATCATCAAACAAAAAACCTTCATCTAATAATCCGACAACTTTACTCATAACCTTAAAAATCCCCTTGTTAATAGGACATTCAAATATACACACTAAATCTAATTATGATCTAAAGTAACACTATTGTTGCATTAAGATATGGTATTTAGTTTGTAGATTTGGGGTATGAACAAAAACGAAATTTACGTTCCTATCAATAGTAAGAAGGAAGCGAAACAGGCTAAGGCTGTGTTGAAGGCTTTGGGAGAAAAAATATCCGATGATGGTTTTTTTGAGCCAGATGAAAATAGAAAATATTTGGTTTTTAGCGGTTCAAATAATTGGTGCATATTCAGTCTATTAACATTAAAACGCAAACAAAAAGAAAAAGAAGAAATCACCCTAAAACAGCTTATTGAACTGCTGGTCTCGGAAGTTAGGGAACCTGTTAAAATCGCCGTGAAAGTAGAAAACGATAAAGAGTTTAAAGCTTTGATGAAGTATTACGATTCGCTGGGGTATAATACCACTGGATTTACTAAGATGAACGGATATGATTATATTTTTATAGATGATTGTGACTGTCTATCTCAATGCAGTAAGCCACACTTGAATATATCAAATAGATTAGAGATTACATTTTCAGAGTTTGCCAAAGAGCACAATATTAAACTTCCGCTTATTACTTCCGAAGATGGAGTTGATTTGTTTTACGGGGACCAGTTTTATACATATTTTTCAGATAAAAATACAGTTTATGGTCCTCATGTATTACAAAATTTAAGCTCATGCCTCGTAAATCCGTCAAATAGGAAAGCGTTCAACACCAAGCGAGCTGCTTTAGATTGGATAGAGTCGCAGGAACATAAAATTTTATCTCATACTTTTAATCCATCATGCAATGTTATTGTTGATTCAAGAGGAGTTGACATAAATGATGGAGGATTAGGCATCAGATTAACAAATGGAATGTTTCATAAAATAAGAACTATGATGGAGGAACTAAAAAATGCCTAACATCCCATCATTAGAATTGCAAACGTTCACCGACGAACCTTTAGCAATATTTGAGGTTAAAGTATGGCGGCAACCATGGTTAGATAAGCTGCTACGTAAACCGACATCCCGTACCTTCACTATTTACCGTGCACGTGTATGTAATATGGGTAGGTCCGCAGCGCTGGCGAATGAAATGGAATTAAGCGGAAATATAGATAGTCTTGAATCATTAGTGCAGGTTACCCTGCCGTTAATACATGCCAATAGAATTAAGGTGCTACGATTAATTGCATGCTGCATTCAGAATAACGATAAGGAGCCAGCATCATCACTGATAAAGTTTCTAGATGCAAACCTTAATGCTGATATGCTTAACGAAATATTAGCCGTTTGCCTATGGAATCTCGGATTGCAGTCTTTTTTAAGCGCCATCATCTCAATAAAGGGAACAAGTGCAAACTTTGTCTCGGACACGGATGCAGAACCTGTGAGTACACGGGAATCGCAAAGCCTGATCCCCTAGAAAAAGATGGTGGCGTAAATACAATTTGGACTTCACCAGGCAGTATGATGAAATATTTCAGATGGTCTCATAGTCAAATTATGAATATGAGCTGGGATAATTATATGATGTATTTGGTAAGTATTCCAAAGTCAAGTGAGTCTGGTAAAGGCAAGGATGATGAACCTGGAGAAGAGGTTGATCTAATGAACTTATATGGTTAGCATGGATTACTTAGATGAACTTCCTAAATACGAGCGCATTATAAACCCTAGGAACAGACGGACTAAAGCTAGCAACGGAGGTAAAAAGCGAAAACTTAAAAAGATGAATGAGCACACTCCTAGTTATATGGAGTGTGCTATTGCTACTTACCTTGCGGTTAACGGGGTTGAATACGTAATGGAGAAAACATGGCCTGATCTGGTTAGTGTTTTGTTTGACGATCTGCTCCCTGTTGATTTTTGGTTGCCTGGTTATAGGGCTGTAATTGAAGCAGACGGATGTCATCACTGGAAGCGTATGAACGGCTATAAATCGTATTCATTAGATAGGCGCAAGCTTAATGATGATACCAGGGCATTATTCTGTGTTCAGCGTGGATTTAAGTTACTACGTATCAGTTCGGCTGATTTTGTGAATTATAAAGAATTAATTAATGAATTTTTAGATATTAAATAATGGGAAAGTATAAAGAATATGTTTTAGGTTTTGCATTCAGCAGAAACGGAAAAGAAGTTGTTTTAATTGAGAAACAAAAACCTGATTGGCAGAAAGGCAAAATCAATGGTATTGGTGGAAAAATTGAGGCTGATGATGTAAATCAACTTCACGCCATGATTCGTGAATTCAGGGAAGAAACCGGGGTTGATACCAGTTCTGAACAATGGAATGAATTTGGTTGCATGACATTTGAAAATGATATTACAGGAGTTCCTTGTAAGATTTATTTATTCAGAATGTTTGACGATTGCATTCATGAATGCTTTACGAATGAATCAGAAGAAATAATCAAGGTAAATAGTGATACTGTTTTAGATGTTTACAATTGTATGCACAATCTTCCTATATTGATACCATTGGCATTAAGTAAAGAGTTTAAATACACCGAATTGAAAGATTAAACTTACTATAATGAAAACGATTTTAAGAGAACATCTAAACGGTAGAGTGATTCCATGTATATATGGAAACGAGTGCTCGCCTGATATAAGCAAAGGAAGTATGAAAATATCATTCGATAAACATGGAATTATCATAGTTGATTGTTCAATTATAATTCAATCAAAAGAGCTTCCTTCCGATCTGGTTGATAAATTCAGGATGCAGTGTATTGCTGATAAGAAGCAAATGCAGATTAATAGGATTAAAAGGCCATTCTTAAAAGCATGGAATTACATTAGGTTCAGATTATATTTATTAGGACTATATAAATATCCATTCATATCATAAGAAAAAGTCCCACATTCGCCGGGTAATCCATAGAGGGTGGGCATTCCGAATTTTTATTATTACCTTTAACACCATTAATACTATAATATGGCAGTTTCAGGTTCGAGAGGGTTAAATTTTACTGGTACATTTGATATCAAGCAGATTTTAGATAACCAAAAAAAGGTTATTCAAGGTTTTGTTGACATGAAAACTGCAGCTGAAAAAGCTGTACCAAATGGCAGTCAAGATTCCATGAAAGGAGCAAACCAACAAACGGCACAAGCACTACGAGAGGCACGTTTGGAAATGGCTCGACTTAAGAAAGAGCAACAAGAGTTTGTCAACCAAACAGCTAAAACCAAACAAGAAACTGCTGAGTTAAACAAAAAGCTTACCGAGAACAGATTAAGGCAGAATGAATTAAGGGAAGCCACAAAGTTAGCTAGGACTTCGCAAGCAGCTGCTAACGGATCCTACAAGGAGGCTCAATTAAGACTTAAGGAGTTAGGTCAACGTATACGTGAAGTTGATGGTGGTTTTGAAGCCACAGGGCGTATTCAGCGTGCCCGTATAGAGGAATACAGAAAACTGAATGCTCAACTAACCGAATTTGATAAGAGGTTAGGAATAAACAGCCGTAATGTAGGTAATTACAAATCAGCATTAGGTGGTATTAGTGGGGCTCTAACAGGTATAGCAGCTGGTTACTTATCATTCTACGGGATAGTTAACTTGGTAACCAGTGTAGTTAAGAAAAACGCAGAGATAAGCGATTCACTTGCAGATGTTCGCCGTACAGCTCAATTAACCGCTGGAGAAGCCGATAATCTTCTAGAAACTTTCAAGGGTTTCGATACACGAACTAATCTTAAAGGATTATTAGCTATTGCCGGTATTGGCGGTCAAATAGGTATTGCCAAAGAAGATTTAGAGGGCTTCACCAGGTCTATAGATCAATTATCAATAGTTTTATCCAATGAAATACCGGGTGGAGCTGAAGCAGTAGCTACATCGTTGGGTAAGATTAATGGTGTTTTCGATGTTCAGAAAAAAGAAAACACAACAGTAGAGGAATCATTCAATAGAACTGGATCTGCTATTTTAGGGCTAGGCCAATCTGGTTTAGCTACTGGTGCATTTTTGGTAGACTTTACGCAGCGTGTAGCAGGTACAGCAAAACAGGCCGGCATTGCGTTGCCTACTATTTTAGCATACGGTTCCGTTTTAGAAGAAGCTGGTAAAAGCGCTGAAGTAGCTGGCTCTAGTTTGAATAGGATAATAGCCGGATTGAGCGTTAATCGTAAAAAATATTTTGCAATCGCACAACTTGCTGATTCAACCTTGACGCTTAAGGAATTTACCAAGGTAATCAATACCGACACTAATGCAGCACTTCAATTATTCTTTAAAGGCTTAAATTCTGGTAATCCATCACAAACTGCATTCGCTGATCGTTTAGCAACTATTCCTCGTTTAGCAGGTGAAACAAGAAGCTCTATTATTGCCTTAGCTCAGGGACAGGAAAAATTATCTGAGAAGATAAAAATATCCAATGAGGACTATAATGATGCAAACAAAATAGCAGAGCAAGCGGCAATAAAGAACGATACTCTCGCAGGAAGTATCGATAAGATTAATAAAACTTTTGAAAACGCTACAACATCGGGTGGAATTGGCAGGTTTTTTAAGGCAATAGTTGATGGGGCTAATTGGACGCTTAAATCTTTAGATGATTTGTTTACTAAGATTGGTCAAGTTCAAAGAGCTACAGCACTTAAAAACTATAAGAGAACAGGCAGCACCGGGAGTGTTTTTTTTAGTGTTGAGGATGCAAAGAAACTTCAACAAGAAGAAAAGGATGCAGCTAATAAGTCATATAACGAAGGATTAAAGGATCAAGGTGAAGCTTATGCACGATATCTTACCGATCGTACTAAAACTGAAATTGAGTTAAGCAGAACTATTACTGCTCAATCAAGTAAGCTTAATAATCTAGAAATTGAACGTAATAAATTACTTAAAAACAGAGCTGATTTTAATGGGCTTATATCAAATCAGGAAAAACAACAGCTTAATCAAACCAGTGCTGCATACGGTCGTCAAAAAGCAACAGTTGAAGCGCTGATTAAAACCCGTAACAAGCTATACCCTGCTAAGCCGTCACAGACTGATAATTCTGGGTTGCCTCCTAAAGCAGATAAAGGTGCTGATGGAGCATTAAGTAGACAGCGTACATTACAGGCTGAAATTGACAAGATCAATAACGAAAGTAAGGCAAAGCAACTCACTGCAGACCAAAAGGAATTAAAAGATATTGATGATAAATTTAAAGCTATCAGTGATAAGGTCCGTGATTTCAACGCCAACCCTAAAAACACCATTAAGGTTGATGGATCAGGATTGAAAGCATCTAGATTAAGGGAGATTGATGAAGCTGTAGCTAAACAAACTATTGAAAGCTCAAAGGTGACAATAGAGGCTCAGAAACAGCTTTACAGTGATTATGAGGCTTATAAATTACAGGTTGGTGAAACCGCAGCTAAGGAAAGATTCGGGGCAGATATAGGTCAGTATACATCTTATGTGGATTATGTTAAATCACTACTTCCTAAAGATAATGACTTATCCGTACTAGCAAATAAGCAGCGAGATTTAATCAATAAAGACTTACTCCCAAAAGCAGAGGCTGAGCAAAAAAAAATAGATCAGGCTAGGTATACTACAGCATTACTTGCCGCTCAGACTTATGCCCAAAAGATTCAATTGATAAATGAAACTTATGAGCGTAACCGATTAGCATTGGGTGAGAAAGCTACAACTGAACAGATTAACAATTTAAAGCGTCAAAGGGATGAAGCAATACGTAGTGAGAATGAGCAGAATGCGGTAGCTAAATCTGGTTATGCGGACTTGATGATGCAGTATGATGAATTGACCAGGGGTGCTATTATTAAGCGCCTGGAAGCTATTAAAGAAGGATATAGGCAAGAATATAGAGAAGGAAAATTAAATTCTGAACAACTGAAAGGTTTAGTTGACAATGTAAATGAGCAAATAGGGAAACTTACTGGTAATAATTCTTTCAATAAAATATCTGCATCCATTAAGGAATACCGTAGGCAGGTTGAATTGATGGGCAAGGATAGTTCTTCTGCGGAAGATGCAGAGGACGATATGTATGCCGCAATATCAGAAGGTGCAGCCGATGCATCTACAGTTGTTAGCGAATTAGCTTCATCATTCAGTGAATTAGGAATAGGAGGCGATGGATTACAGGATGCACTTAAAAATGTATCAGGTGCTTTAGATGGAATCAGTGGTATTGCTAAAGGGCTTGCTACTGGTAACCCTGTTGATATAATTACTGGCTCCATTAAATTGTTAACCAGCGCAATCGCTTTATTTAACACTAAGGATAAGAGATTGCAAAAGCAAATTGATGGATATAAAGCTCAATTAACATCATTGGGTAATTCATTTAAGCAATTAGAGCGCGATGCTGCTAATGCCATTGGAAATGATATTTATCAGGACCAGGCAGATCAGATTCAGAATTTACTACAACAACAAGAATTACTAAAGCAGGCCAGGCAAACAGAGAGCGATAAGAAAAAATCCGATCAAGGCGTAATTGATGATTACACCAATCAGATAAATGATATCCCAAATCAAATTGATGATATTAACAAGGCTATATCGCAATCTCTGATACAAACTAATTTTAGAGAATTTAGTAACTCACTTGCAGATGCTTTTACCGATGCATTTAAATCCGGTGAAGATAGCGCTAAGAAGTTTGATGATGTATTTAATAACGTTATCGCTAACGCTATTAAGAATTCGTTGAAGCTGTCTATATTAGATCCTATTGTAGCTAAATTCACCAGTGATTTAACTAAGTATGCCCGCGAAAATGGTAACAGTGTTATAGGTTTTGATTTTGATAGCTACAGGGAACAACTTAAGTCGGCAGGGGAGTTATTCAGTGCAGGATTAAAGGGTAGTGAGGAGTTTTTTAAAGATGCTGGCGTAACGGATACCACAACCAATACCCTTAAAGGATCGATACAGACCAGCCTTACCGAGGAAACAGGTACCATTTTAGCGGGGGTATTCAGTGGTGTTCAGTTGACGTTGATTAATATAGAAGGAATACTTCGTGTATCCAGCGCCTCAAATGCTAGTATGGTGAGCGTAGCTAATTCAACATTGAATGGAATTATAGCAATTCAGAACAACACATTAAGAACAGCGAATAATACTGATCAGCTAAGTAGATTGGAGGCAGTAGAGAATAGTTTAAACTCAATCGCTAAGAACACTGGAGATACTATTGGCTTGCAATTGAGAGCGGCTGGTCGTTTTGGGTATTAAGTTTTATTATCTATATTTGACATTATGTTAGATCACAGTGAATTAATAAAACAGTTGAGTGCTGATAAAGCATGTACGCCCGCTCTATTAAGTGCCCGCAGCATGAGTGTACCTCAATTACTTGATCTATACGTAAAAAATATTGATTATGGCATCCGTTCCAACTTATTAACGCCTGAATTTATACGGGATAATGCATCTGAATCTGATTTATCTAACTCAG
>ERZ1292642.83-Hain-H14-01um-R1-83-length-52807-cov-9_pt1 | contig 52807 bp, 60 predicted proteins | sample MGYA00564403_ERZ1292642 | MGnify/ENA primary metagenome ERZ1292642 (study PRJEB36523, sample SAMEA6512643) | groundwater metagenome | collected 2019-01-09 | study: AquaDiva: Metagenomics assemblies of 32 groundwater samples
ATCGAGTACAACGGAGCGCTGTGCGAGATGACCTTCGACATCCTGCGCCGCCACGGAGCGTTCGGAGCACCGCAGGACATGCCAGAGAGCCTGCAGGGCGCGGAGCTTCAATTCCACTTCCAGAGCCCGCTGCACGACGCGATCGAACAGCAGAAGGGCCAGAAGTTCCTCGAAATGTCGCAGATGATCACCGCGGCCATGCAACTGGACCCGAGCATCGCTGCCCTGCCGGACGCCGCCAGCGCCCTGCGCGACGTGCTGGACGGGATCGGCGTGCCGGCCAAGTGGGTACGCAGCGAGGTCAGCGTGAAGCAGATCCAGGACCAGCAGGCTGCCGCCGCACAGGCCGCCCAGCAGATGGAGCTGATCAAGCAAGGGTCCGAGGCCATCAAGAACCTGGGCGGCGCCAGCAGGGACAGCGCGGCGGCCACCATGCCAGCATGAGCGCGCGCATTCCACCAGGCGACTACGATGAGGAAGGCGAACCTGTCTGGACGCCAAATATCCACGGCAACAGCGGAGCCGCGCATTACGTAAGCGCTGACACGGATTTCGCTAAACGGGAAAACAGGGTCCAAAAGTTTCGTGAAGTGGTCGCAGAGGTCACGAACGGACGGATCCCTGCGCCGCCACCACGGAGAGGACCGGGATTCCTGTAATGGCAGAGAAAGAGCAGCCCACCAGACCCCGAGCGAGGAAGATCGGCGCCTCCCTGATCGAGCAGGCCGCGAACAACTGGGAGCTTGCCGACGCCAGCGCCATCCAGGCCATGACCGCAGGCACCGCGAGCGCTGAGCAGCAGAAGCGCGCGCTCAACTGGATCCTGCGCCAAGCCTGCATGCTTCCGGAATGGGCGTACCAGCCAGGCGGCAGCGACCGGGACACCAACATCGCCCTGGGCCGCCAGTTCGTAGGGCACCAGATCGTGAAGCTGCAGCACGTTGACATGCAGAAGGCTCGAAGGATCGAGCCGAACGCAGACCAGCACGAACCGAAGTCTTAACCCGAGGAGAGGACCATGCTGTTGAAACAAACGAGGTACCAAGCACCAGAGGACGATAAAGGCGCCGGAGGCGGAGCTGGCGCAGGCGCTGCAGCCGGAGAGGGTGCCGGCGCGGCCGGAGCAGGCGCCAAAGGGGCCGGAGAAGCAGGAAAAGGAGCCGCCGGCGACGCCGGCGCAGCAGGCAAGGGCGCAGCAGCGGGAGCGGGCGACAAAGGCGCAGGCGAGGGCGGGAAGGGCGCGGGCGAGGCAGGGCAAGCCACCTGGCCCGACGACTGGCGAAACCGCTACGCTGGCGAGGACGTGAAGAAGATGGAGCGCCTGAACCGCTACGCCAGCCCGGCAGCGGCATTCGACGCCCTCCTGAGCCTGCAGTCCAAGATCGGAGCCGGCGAGCTCCGGAGCAACCTGCCGAAGAATGCCACCGCCGAGCAGATCACCGCCTGGCGCGCGGACAACGGGATCCCGGAAACACCGGATAAGTACGACCTGGCAGACGTCAAGGTCGCGGCCGAGGACAAGCCGATGATCACCGAATTCCTGACGCAACTGCACAAGGCCAACGCGCCGGCCGGCGTAGCCAAGGAGGCCGTCGCCTGGTACTACGCAGAAACAGCCAAGCGGACCGAGGAGCGCATGGAGAAGGACAAGACCATCGCCCAGGCATCCGACGACGCCCTCCGAGCCGAATGGGGCAATGAGTACCGCGGCAACATCAACATGGTGAACGGGCTGCTCGAAACCGTCCCGGCCGACGTGCGCGACCTTTTCAAGACCGGGCGCATGGGCGACGGCACACCGATCATGAGCAGCCCGGGCGTGCTGAAAGCGCTGGTGGCATGGTCGAGGCAGATCAACCCGGTCACCACGGTCGTGCCGAACGCTGGCGCCAACATCGGCAACGCGATCGAGGACGAGATCAAGTCGATCGAGAAAACGATGCGCACGGACCGGAAAGCCTACAACGAGGACGACAAACTGCAGGCCCGGTACCGCGAGCTGCTTGACGCCCGCGACCGGATAGGCAAAAAATAACCAAACTCATGGTACGGCCCTTCGAGGCCCGGCGTCGCCAAGGACTGCCGGGCCTTGTGTTTTCCGTGAACCGCACCTAGACTCCACCCCATCAGCAGACACCCGCGCACCTTGCGCGCCCTGCGGAGAGCTCTAACAAGCACTTCGAGCTCGGCCCCGGAGGCCCACAAGCCGGCCCTGCAGCACGCAGACACCCCGGCACCGGCATGACGGTTACCCCGACGCGAGGGAAACGACAAACCTTTGCATAGGAGCCATCATGGCCAAGACCCACTACAGCATCAACTGGGGCGCCCTCGCGTTCCGCATCAAGTCATTGCTGCTTTTCTGCCTGGCATCCGCCCTGCGGCCGTTCGGCGACAAGTACGCGGTGATCTACCTCGACACGGCATACCAGACCCAGTACCGGCAGGAATTCATCGCCGGCTTCGAGCAGCACGTCAGTCTGCTACGGGAAACGGTCACCACCGAGGCGGTGATCAGCGGCAATACAGCCGTGTTCCTGGTGGCAGACTCCGGAGCAGCCACCGCGGTAACGCGCGGCGTCAACGGCCTGATCCCGGCGCGAACGGACAACCTGACGCAGAATAGCTGCACGTTGGCCGAGTGGCACGACCTGGTCCGCAAGACCGGATTCAACGTGTTCGCATCCCAGGGCAACCAGCGCCAGATCATGCAGATGACCAGCATGGGCGTGCTGAACCGCAAGATCGACAGCCAGATCATCACCGAGCTGAACACCGGCACCGTGACGATCGGATCGAGCACCACGATCCCGTCGGTCAGCCTGTTCCAGAACGGTCGCGTAAAACTGTCGAACGCGAGCGTGCCGTGGGACAGCAACATCACGTTGCTATGCCAGCCGGCATTCCTCGCCTACCTCGAGCAGGCGCCGGAATTCACCAACGCGCAGTACGTCAACCTGCGTCCGTATGCCGGGCAGACGCCCAGCTGGCAGGACAAGCGCGGCCAGCCGATGGCCTACCTGTGGCGCAACGCGCTGATCATCGAGCACCCGAACCTTCCGGGCAAGGGCACGTCGAGCGAGCACTCCTTCCTGTTCCACAAGACCGCGGTAGGGCATGCGGCCAACAAGGACGGGCTGAAAACGCCGGTAGGCTACAACGAGGAGCAGGACTACTCGTGGGCCAGGGCGTCGATGTACATGGGCGCCAAGATGTTGCAGAACGCTGGCGTGGTCAATATTACGGCGGACGGTTCAGCGTACGCTTGATAATCAATAGGTTATCGTGAACAAATTGACGATGAAAGAAGCAATATCCGCAGGGCGCACCCGGTACTTTACCGGCAATGCTTGCCCGCGCGGACACATTGCCAAGCGCAACTAGTCAAAGTCAAACAATTTTTGAAGGAGCAACACCATGGCATATAACGGCAGCACGAAAGCCTCATCGCTTGCAAACCCGCCTGTTCTGGTGGCGGGCGGCCTGGGCGGCGGCGCTGATCTTCACATCGCCAGCGGCAGCACCCTCTACATCAACAACGACTACGGTGCCTCGACAGCCGGCACCTACAAGGCGGGCCAGGGTTTCGGTCAACGACTGTGGATGTGGCACACGACCGAAATGACCTCAGCGCCGTGGGACTCGGCGTACTTCACCGACGCCGGCCCGTTGGGCATGCGCCCGGGCGATGTGATCATGATGGTTCGCCAGGGAACGACGCTCGGGACAAGCCAGTACCTGTCCATCGGCGTTATCGGCAACGTGTCGACGTCAGGCGCCGCCTACGTTTCCACGCAGTCGATCCTTACCTCGTCGTAAGGCCGGGCAGTTCAGCAGGCTCCCCGGGCGGCGAAAGCTGCTCGGGGTTTTTCAACGTATAGAGGAGAGGAAATCATGGCAACGAAGCAACCCGCAGCACCGGCCGCGGTAGCCGCCCAAGCACCGAGCCCGAGCGTGCCGAAAGAGGACCGCAAGGTCGAGCAGATGAACCCGACCCGCATGAGCGAGGCGGAGTTTCAGCGCAGCATCTACGTATGCACCGCGCACGCCAACACCAAACCAACCGACCTGCTGGACCCTGCTTACTGGGCACACGTCTCGGCCAAGCTGAAGCCGTGGGACCACCTGGAAGTGCGCGCCGACGACGCCACCTGGTACGCAGAATTCATCGTCCTCGAGGCCGGCAGGACCTGGGCGAAGGTCCACATGCTGAACTGCCAAAGCCTGACCAGCGCCGACGTGGCGGCCAGCCAAGCGGCCAGCCTGACGCCATACGACGTGGTCTACCGCGGCGAGCACGCGAAATGGAGCGTAGTGCGCAAGGTGGACCGCGAGGTGGTGCACGAAAACGAAGCCACCCAGGGCGGCGCCATCGACTGGCTGAACGAGCGCCTGAAAGCCGGACTGTAGCGCCTAACCATGGCAACCGACCGCCTCAAAGTCTATAACGGGGCGCTCATGATATGCGGTGAGCGCGGCCTGTCGGCGCTCACCGACAACAACGAACCGCGCAGGCTCCTCGACGAGGTCTACAACGACGGCGGATTCCGCTACTGCCTCGAGCAGGCGCAGTGGAAGTTCGCCATGCGCGCGGGCAAGTTCTCCTACGACACATCGATCACCCCGAGCTGGGGATATCGCCGGGCAGTCGCAAAGCCGAGCGACTGGATCGAAACGGTCAGCGTCTGCTCCGACGAATACTTTCGCACGCCCCTCCTGCAGTATTCGGATGAAGTGTCCTTCTGGTTCTCGGACCTGGACGAGATCTACGTCAAATACGTGTCGGACGGCCCCGCCTACGGCATGAACCTGGCCGCATGGCCCGCCAGCTTCACCGAGTACGTCAAGACCTACTTCGCCAGCCGCATTGTCTCCAAGCTCTCGGCGGACGAAGGCCGACGCGAAGCAATCCTGGCACCCAGGACCGGACTGCTCTCTCGCAACCTGCTGCTGGCCAAGACCCGGGACGCGATGACGGATCCGCCGAAGTTCCCGGTCGCCGGCATGTGGGTACGCGCGCGCCACGGCGGAGGGCGCGGCGGCGGCCGATACGGTGACGGAGGCAACAGCGGCAGCTTGATCGGGTAGCGGCATGGCCCGACAAAACCTCCCCTTCATCAGTTTCAACCGGGGAATAATCTCCTCGCTCGCCCTCGCGCGCAGCGACATCAAGCGCGTCGCCCTGAGCGCCGAGATCATGACGAACTGGATCCCGAGGACCCTGGGACCCATGACGCTGCGCCCGGGCCTTGGATATATCGGAGCAACGAAGGACAACCTCGCGTCGAAGTCGCTGCCGTTCGTGTTCTCGCAGACGCAGAAGGCCCGACTCGAACTGACAGCCAACCTCCTGCGGGTCTGGATTTCCGACGCACTGGTCGCACGCGTCGCAGTCACCACAGCAATCGCCAACGGCACGTGGCCGATTGACCTGACCAGCTGGACCGACAACGATGAGGCTGGGGCAGCCAGCACATGGGCCGCCGGCGGATACATGCAACTCCTCGGGACCGGCACCGCGGCCGCGATCCGCGAGCAGGCCGTAGTCGCCGCGGCCGCAAACGTGGGCAAGGTGCACGCCCTCCACGTCGTCGTCGAGCGCGGTCCGGTAACGATCATGGTGGGCAGCACCAGCGGCGCGCAGGACTACGTCGAAGAAATGGAACTTGGAACCGGCGTGCATTCACTGGTTTTCACACTGACAGCAGTGAACCTTTACGTGCGCTTCCAGAGCCGCCTCGACCGCATCGTGCTCGTCGACAACTGCGAGATCGAAGCAGCGGGAAATCTGGAAGTTGCGACACCATGGGACGCCACCGACATCAGCAACGTCCGGATCGACCAATCAGGCGACATCGTCTACGTTGCATGCGCCGGCAACCAACAGTACAAGATCGAACGCAGGTCGACGACGGGCTGGTCCGTGGTGAAGTACGAACCGGAGGACGGCCCGTTCCGTGTCGCCAACACCGGCACCATGACGATGACCCCCAGCGTGCTCTCCGGGAACGGAACGCTGACAGCATCGGCCAGCTTCTTCAAGAGCACGCACGTCGGCGCCCTCTTCGCGGTCACATCGACCGGGCAGAGTGTGAGCAAAAGCATGACGATTGTTCTGGACTCGACCAACTCGATCCAGGTCACCGGCGTGACGACGGACCGGGCCTTCACCATCGACCTGTCCGGACTGACGGCAAGCGGCAACACCGTGGTGCTGCAGCGCTCCTTCGACGACGCGACCTGGGTTGATGTTCCGACCAAGACATGGGCCGCGGACACCGTCGAAGCGTACACCGACGGCCTGGACAACCAGATCGTCTACTACCGCCTGCGCTGCACCGTCTACGGCGGCGGAACGACCGTCGCCATCCTGGTGATCAGCACCGGCAGCGTGCGCGGGATCTGCCGTGTGACCGCATACACCAGCGTGACCGTGATGAGCATGGAAGTGCTGAAAGCATTCGGAGGCATCAGCGCCTCAGAGGATTGGGAAGAAGGGAAGTGGTCAGAGTATCGAGGCTGGCCCACCGCCGTAGCGATCTACGAAGGGCGACTGTGGTGGGCGGGCATGGACAGCCAGAACGGCAGCGTGTCGGACGGATACGAAAGCTATGACCACACCGTACTCGGCGACGCAGGGCCGATCGACCGCAGCATCGGCCGCGGCCCGGTCGAAACGATCAACTGGATCCTGGCGCTCGATCGCCTGATGCTCGGCGGCCAGGGAAGCGAGTTCCAGTGCCGGTCGAACGCTTTCGACGAACCCCTGACGCCGACCAACTTCAACATCAAGCAGGTCAGCACCCAAGGCAGCGCCCCGGTACCGGCCGTGCAGGTCGACACCCAGGGCATCTTCGTGCAGCGCGGAGGCTCGCGCGTGTTCGAACTGAACATGGACGCCGGATCCCTGAACTACCAATCCACCCAGCTGTCGGCCCTTGCGCCGGAGATTGGTGACCCCGGGATCGTGCGCATCGCGGTCCAGCGCCAACCGGACACCCGGATCCACTTCGTGCGGAGCGACGGGACCGTGGCCCTGCTGGTGTTCGACAAGGTCGAGAACGTGATCTGCTGGGTCGAAGTGGAAACCCCGGGCGCCAGCGGCCTCATAGAGGACGTCTGCATCCTGCCGGGCGACGCCGGCGAGAAGGAGGACCACGTTTATTACCAGGTCGCCAGGACGATCAACGGATCCACGGTCCGCTACTTCGAGCGCTGGGCGACCGAGGACGACTGCCACGGCGCATCCATGAGCAAGCTGGCGGACAGCTTCATCGCAAGGACAGGCGCCGCCGCCACCGTGATCACCGGCCTCGGCCACATCGAGGGCGAGGACGTGGTGGTGTGGGCCGACGGCATCGCATACCCTGACAGCGACACCACCCTGCAGTACACGGTCACCGGCGGGCAGATCACGCTCGCGACTGCCGCCTCCAATGTTGTCGTTGGGCTCTACTACAAGGCGCAATGGAAGGGTGGGAAGCTGGTCACCCTGCAGGCGCCTCACGGCACACCGCTGGCACAGCACAAGCGCATCGCAGCCGTCGGACTTATCCTCGCATGGGTCCACGCCAAGGGCATCAAGTTCGGGCCCGACTTCACACACCTGGACGACATGCCGATGATCGAGGAAGGAACCGCGGTAGGAGCAAACGCCGTACGGGACGTCTACGACCACGAACCGATCATCTTCCCGAGCACATGGGACACCGACGCGCGCCTGTGCCTCGAAGCCGCAGCGCCACGCCCCTGCACCGTGCTGGCGGCCATAGCGGACGCCGAAGTCCATGACTAAGCGAGCCTGACCATGTGGCAATACCTTCCCGTCGTCCTCTCCGTTCTCGGCATGTTCCAGCAGTCCGCCGGCGCGCAACAGGCAGGGGCGGCGGCAAAAACGAACGCAGAAGCGCAAGCCAATGCCGCCGCATTCACGGCCGCCCAACTCGAGCAGCAGGCCGGGCAGACCATGGCATCCGGACAGAGGGCGTCGATGGAGCAACTGCGCCAGGCCAAGCTAATGCAATCGAGGGCGCTCGCGCTGGCAGCGGCAAGCGGCGCCGGAGCCGCGGACCCGACCGTTGTCAACCTGATGGGCAAGATCGGAGCCGAGGGCGCGTACCGCGCCGGTATTGCCATGTACCAGGGCGAGGAACAGGCCCGCCAACTGCGCCTGAAGGCCGCGGCGGCCAGGTATGAGGGCGAAGCCGGTCTGATCGGCGGCGAGGCCCGCTCGGACGCCTACAGCACCGCCTCCACCGCTTCCCTGCTCTCCGGCGCCGGGACCATTTACGCCAGATACGGCATGGGCGGACCGAACCGCGCCCCGGTCGAAGATCGCACATTTGAGTAAATCATGCCCAGACTCCCAGGACCCGAAGATCTAGGCCAGCGGCCGACCCCGAACGCGCCGGGAGGCATCGCGCAATACCGCGGCGAGATCCCGGGCCTCGAGGCGGCCGGCGTCGCCAACATGAACCTCGGCCGGACCTTGAGCGCCGTCGGCGACGATCTCTGGCACGAACAGAACCGCCTGGACACCATCAAGGCCGAGGAGGCCTTCAACGATCTGCGACGCCGCCAATTAGACCTGACCATCGGGCAGAAGGGATTCACGAACCTGAAAGGCGGTGACGCAGTCCAGCCGACGTACTTCCCCGGTTTCATGGCCGAGTTTGGCCGGGCCGAAAGCGAAGTGGCGAACACCCTGACGAACGACAGGCAGAAGGAACTGTTCAAGCGCCGCGCCGCGGTCGCCGCGGTCGAATTCAAGGGCAACCTGCTCAACCACGCCGTGCAGCAGGGCGACGCGATGGCAAAGGCCACCACCCAGGCCACGGTCGACACCGAGATCGCCAACATCGCGGCGAACCCGTTGGACGACGGGAAGGTCGCATTCTCCAACCTGCGCATCAGCGAAGCCCTGGCATCCGAGAACAAGCGCCTGGGTATCGCCAATAACAGCCCGATCGCGCTGGAGCAGGCGCAGAAGGTGCAGGACGCCGCTTGGCAGAAGCGCATCGACGCCGTGCTATACAACGACCCGATAGCAGCCGAGGCGCTATTCCGGGCGCATGAGAAGCAAATCACCAACCCGGCGCTGCGCCTACAGATCCAGCACCAGGTGCGCGAGGCATCCCTGTCCGTCAAGGCTGGCATCGAGGCGCAAGCGGTCATTGACGAAACCCGCGCCGCGCACCCACCGAACGAGAAACGGAAACCGGAAACGATGGAAGTGGGGCTCGGTGTTATCCAGCCCAGCGTCCAACTCGAGCGTGACCGCGCCGCCCTGCGCCTAGTGAAGGACGAACTGAAGGACAACCCGAACGACGAGAACCTGAAAAAGGACATCGCCTACCGAGAAGCGGCGATCGCGCGCGCGGAATCCGGCATGCAGAAGGTCGCCTACCACCCGGACGACCCAACGGCACAGAACACCAGCGGCCTGCCGAACAGCCGGGACCTGGCCGCCCAACTGCCGATGATGGAAGGGAAGGTAGAAGCCCGGGCGACGGCGCTCTACGGCTCGGACCAAGGCAACCCGGACCGCGCTGCCTTCGCGCGCCGGATGAAGCAGGAACTACACGCCAAGGTCGCATCCGACGTCCAGCAACTGAACAGCATCCAACGGCAGGCGCAGGGCACGCTGATCGACGCCATCATCGGCGCGCGCGCCGGCGGCGCACAACCGACTGGCATCATGGCGGCAGGAGGGCAGCAGGAAGCCAAGCCGATCCTGACGGCATTTAGCCAGGTCCAGGCCGACCCGCAACTGATGCGCGCCTGGCAGATGGTCGACCCTGGCGTCAAACCGGCGCTGCTCAACCTCCTGGCGAAGAACTTGGACACGACCGAGGGCGACCCGAAGCTATACCGTGAGCTGTTCAACCGGATCCATCTTGAGCCTGGCGACCCGAAGAAGATCGACTTCTACAAGCAGATCGTGGACCCCGCCGTGGCCGACCGCTTGAGCATGCAGCAGATCCAGAGCCTGCGCGCGGAAATCGACCGGGCCGAGACACCAGGAGGGCGCAGCCTGAACCAAATGCGCAAGGCCGCCGACACCAACGTGTCGCTGTTTTTCCGAACAAACATCATGTTCACCGCCCAGCCGGACCGCCAGATCGCGGCCACCATGCGCTGGAACGAGGACGCTGCGAAGAAGATCGACGAATACGTGGCGGCCAAGAAGGATGTGCGCAGCCTCTTCATGCTCGACACGCCGGACTCGATCGTCAGCCAGAAGTACCTGCAGACCTACGTGAACAGCACGCCGGCGCAGGGACTGGCGGACCAGGCAGCCAAGACGCAGGCCGTGGCGCAGCCAAAGAGCGAGGCGGAATACCTAGCGCTCCCGCCGGGCTCGCTCTACCTTGACCCGACCGGCAAGCAGCGCCAGAAACCCGGCAAGGCGAAATAGATGGGCTGGCTCGACGATCCCGAGGTAAAACCAACCGCACCGGCGCCGGCCGGCTGGTGGGAGAAGGACCCGCTCGCCCAAGCAGAGCCGCGCGCCGCCGAGGGCGCAGTCGAGAGCATGCAGGCCGGACTACAGGCGTCCGTCGGCGGCCTATTCTGGCGCGGGAAGCTCCCGGACCTGGTAATGGACCCGGCGCACGCCAAATGGTGGGAGCGGGCGCTGACCGGGATCAGCCAGGTAGGGGCTGACATCCTCCCGATGGGCCTTGGCGCCGCGTTTGGGGGTGCTGCCGGGACAGCGGCAGGGACGCCCGCCGGTCCCGGCGGGATGGCCGTTGGCGGCGTCCTTGGAGCTGGCGCTGGCATGTTTGGCGTCCCGGCGCTGATGCGCGAGCTGCTGATCAACGGGTACAAGTCCGGCGAGATCAACACCGCGGCCGACTTCTGGAATGCGTTGCGGTCCGGCGCCGGAGAAATAGCGAAGGGAACAGGGAAGGAGGCGCTTGTCGGTGCGGCCACCTTCGGTGCCGGCGCCGTCGCAGCGCGCACCGTCGGAAAGGCCCTGCTACCGGCCATCGGCGAGAGCATCGCGGTCCCGACCGCCACCAAGATCATCGGGACAGCCGACACCGCAGCCCAGATCGCCACCATGGTGACCATGCCGGCCGCCCTCCAAGGACGCCTCCCAGACGCGATCGAATTCATGGACGCGGCCATTGTGATCGGCGGACTGAAGGCAGCGCACCCGATCGCCGCGCGCATCACCAACGTGTTCCAGCGCACCGGCAGGACCCCGGCCCAGCAGGTAGCAGACGCCCAGGCGGACCCGAAGATCGCCGAGGAGCTGCGCAACGGCCCGGCGGCAGACGTCGAGGTACCGCCGCTGCGCGGCCAACTGTCGAAGCAGGAGGAACTATGGAGCATCCAGGACCGCATCGGCATGATCGAGGCCGCCGGCGACGATCGACCGGAAGTGCGGGTCGAATATGACGCGCTCAAGGCGAAAGCAACTGCGCTCGAGGCAGAAGGCATCAAAGCGGAGGTTCCACGTGGATCATTGCCAAGCTTCGCTCCGGAGCAGCTGGTGGAGGCCAAGGACCGCGCCGCCCAGCGTATTGCCGAACTCACCACCAAGGAGGGTACCGGCCCGCTGACCGACGTCGAGAGGGCGGAGCGCATCGGTCTGGTCAACGCGCTGAACAACCCCGAGGCGCTCGCCAAGCGCTTCGGCATGGAGCCGGCCATCAAGGCAATCACGGACGCCGAGCGCCAGGCGAGCGCGGAACGGGTAGCGGAGGAAGTGCGCCGGCAGGCGAAGGAAGCCGACATGGCGCGCGCCGTCCCGCTGGGCGACGAGCACGTGGACGCCATCACCCAGCTGGTGCTCGCGCGCGTCAAGACCCGGGCGGCCAGGCTGGGGATCCTGCCAGAGGAACTGTACGCCGAGCGCCCCCTACGGATTCGGGACGAGGCCCAGGCCGAGATCGAGGCTGAGCAGGCCGCCATCCCGCCGGAAGCGCCCCGCTTTACCCCGCCCGAAGTGGACCTATTCGGCAACCCGATCGCACCGGAAACCGCACCGAGGGCGGCCGTCGCAGACCTGGCAACCGTGGAAGTGCCGCTCGCCGGACTGAAACTGAGCAAGGAAGTGCCCCAGTTCAAGAAGGACGCCAACGCCGAGGGTGTGATCGTGCCATTGGGCGGAAAGTTCGACCGGACCGGAGTAGGGCCCATCCAGGTATGGGAACGCATCGACGGGTCCATGGAAGTGATCAGTGGCCGGCACCGGCTGGATCTGGCGCGGCGCAGCGGCGAGGAAACCATCCCGGCGCAGATCCACAGGGAGGCGGACGGATTCACCGCGAAGCAGGCGGCGACCTTGGACGCCCAGCTCAACATTCGAGAGGAGCAAGGCAGTGGAGCAGACTTCGCGCAGTACTTCCGTGATAGCGGAATCTCAGAACAGACAGCCAACGAGCTCGGACTTCTGGCAAGGGCAAAGGGACGCGGAGGCTTTGCTATCGCCCGAGATGCGAGCCCCGACCTCCTGGCCGCGTATCGTGCCGGTCTCCTATCCGACGACGCGGCGCTCGCTATAAGCAGCACTGCGCCAGGAAGCGCGCGCCTGCAGGCCCTTGGCATCGCCATGGTAAACGACGGCAAGAGCGCGCTGTACGCCGCCAACATGATGCGCAGCATTGACCTGATGGCCGCAGAGCGCATGGCGGCCGGCGCACAGGGCGACATATTCGGATTCGACGACAGCGCCATGCGCGAAGCCGCGGCGATGGCCAAGAAAGCCTCGAGCAAGCAGCGCGCGATCAGCGAACAGATCAGCGCCGTAAGCGGCGCCAGCCGGCGCCCGGAACTGGCGAGGAAGATGGGCGTCGACGTGCAGGACCCGGAGGGCATCCAGAAGAAGAGCGCCGAGCGCACGCAGGAGCAGGACCAGTGGGACAACTGGCCGCTGTACCCGGAACTGGTGGCGAAGCTGCGCGCCAGCGAAACAGGAGAAGCGAAAGAGCCCCAGGCGGACTATACTGTTGACCATGAGGTACGCCAAGAAACTGGACGGATTGAAGCTGGCGGGACAGAAACCCCCGAAGGCCAATTCGACCTATTCGCCCCAGCGCCCATACCGAATTCGCCGGTCAAAACCCTTGAAAAGATCGTCGTAGAGCCGGAGCAAGTCGGCAAGCAGGCGGTATCCTTCAATCGTGTGCGCGATGCTGGCGAGGCGGCCAGCATATTCCAAGACCTGAACAGGTCTCCAATGGAAAAGTTCCAGGTCCTCGGCCTGGACGAGAAAAACAAACCGATCGCATTCTTCGACCTGTTCGCAGGCACCGTAAACCAGACTAGCGTGTACCCGAGGGAAGTCTGGACGGCCATCTACCAGACGCCGGGAATTAAGAGCGTTTGGATTGCGCACCAACACCCAAGCGGACTGGCAGAGCCATCCAACGCCGACAGAATGCTGACGAAGTCGCTGCGGGCTGTGCTGACGCCTGACATCGGGGTGACGCTGCGTGGCCACCTGATTATCACGAACAGCAAGACCATCGACATCGGGTCTGGTGGTGACGAGCTAAGCGCCGTCACGCTGAAAGCCGGCACATCAAAGAAAACAATTCCGATCATGGAGCGCAAGATCGTCAAGGCCGACGATGTGCGTGAATCGTTGAGTAGCCCAGCGGCGGTACGCGGTTTCCTGAAGTCTTTCTCCCCTGACGATACCGGGTTGCTGGTGCTTGATTCTCAGAACAGAGCGACAGGCTGGTGGCCCATGACGCCAGCGGAAATGGCCACCCTGCGAACAGGCGACGCAAACACTGGAATGGGAGCATTGATACGCAACGTCGGCCGCGGAAACGCCAATTCCGTCATAGCCTATTCGCCGAAACCGACAACGCCGGAATTCGAAAAAGGCGTGCGCAACGCCGGAACAGCGCTCAAGCTCGCCGACGTGAATATGCTGGATGCTTTCACCCTGGACGAGCAACGCGTGTTGCGGAGCCACGCAGAAGCCGGGCTGCCGATGACAAACCTGGGCGGCACATTCTTTCAATCGGCGCCGCGGGACATCTTCGAACTCAAGCCCGAAACCCCCGCCGAACTCAAAGCCCGCGACGAGGAAGCCGCAAAAGCCGCCAAGCGCAAACTGGCGCAGGAGCGCGCCGGCGTGAAAGGCCCGGTACCGACCGTGGACCAGGCGGACCTGTTCAACACCCAGCGCACGCTGTTCCAGACCGCGCCACCAGTGAACAGCGAACCGTTCAAGCGCTGGTTCGGCGGGAGCAAGGTGACCGACAAGGACGGCAAACCGTTGTTGGTGTATACGGGCCAACCACAAGACCCAGGACCCATCTTTTTGAGTAACTATAAAAATCCACGCCTCGCCAACAAGCCGGTCAAGTCTGATATTGGGTTTATATTCGCAGATCAAAAGGATGTCGCAGCCGCGTACTCAACAACAGATGATTCTGGTATAGGCGTCGTTAAGACCCTGTATCTTAGTATCCAACACCCCCTGGACTTACGCAATGTTGGAGAAGTTTTAAAATTGCGGAAGAGCACATTGGAGCCACTTCAACAACAACTGTCTGAGTTTGACCGCGTCAAATATTCGGAGATACGCAAGAGGATAAGTAGGGTGACAGGTTTGGTCAACCCTGCGATTACCTCGGAAGACTTACGCACAAGATTCAACCAGCCAGATCTGGCGGATGAATTTCAACGCACTTTAGATGAGAGATCGGCTATCGTAACGCAGGTTGAAGACGCTCGCGGCGACGTAAAAGGAGGCCGACGCGGAAACTATCTAGAACAATTTACGCCGGAAGAATTTCAGCGCATCTTGAACGCGAACGGGGTCGAGTTTGACATCAAACCGTATCTTGAGGAGATTAAGGAAAACTACCATTCTGCTCTGAGCGGGAGGCCAACTGAACGAATGCCTCCATATGCATTTTGGGATTTTGTACAATCGCACCGCTTGAGAGAGGCAATTAAGCGTTCCGGCTATGATGGAATCATTTTTGACGAAGAAAACCTAGCGCTTAAAAGCAAGTTTAAGGACGTACCAGAAAGGGCGGATTTCTACCCATTAAAAGGGACATCTTATGTAGCCTTCCGCCCCGAGCAGATTAAATCCGCCATCGGCAACCGCGGCACGTTCGACCCGAACAATCCGAACATCCTCTACCAATCCAAAGAGGACAAACCATGGTACTACAGCGAACTGGCCCGCAGCGTTGAGGCCAGCCCCATGAAGCAGGGCACCGCCAAAGCCTGGCAGGACTACATCAAGAGCCGGGTAGGCAAGGGCGTGAAAAACGAGGAGATCGATGCCACCGGGATCAACGACTGGCTGGCAACCCAGGAGGGCAAGGTCACCAAGGAGCAGGTCCAAGCCTTCATGGAGCAGGGAGGCGTCAAGGTGACGGAAACGATGCTTGGCGAATCCCACAACCCGTATGACGCATTCGTCACCAAGATGGAGGAGAAATACGGCGAAGGATACGACACCCAAGCGCTGACGCCGGCGGAGCGCACCGAGCAAGGCCGCCTGTGGGACCTGACGCAGCAGCGCGGCGGTATGACCGAAAACCACACGAAGTTCCAGGACTACCAAGAACCCGGAGCCGTCCCAGGCTCATACCGGGAACTGGTGCTGACGCTGCCGCCTGTCGCGGATAAAGCCTTTGATCCGAACAAGGTCACGGTCAAACGCAATCGCATATCAACCACACAGGGAACGGCAGAAATCTACTACGACGGCCAGAAGCTCGCCGGCCCCTACTCGGACAACACCGGCACGCCATCGAATAACTGGATGCAACCGGAGTCGTACTGGATTGACTCAGCGCGGAAGATCTGGGAGAAGGGCATCACCACACCAGATGGCCGGCAACAAGTCGCGGCAAAGAGCGGCGGCTTTTCATCCTCCCACTTTCCCAACGCCGGCAACTACCTCGCCCACACCAGGGTCAACGACCGCATATTGCCCGATGGCCGCAAGGTGCTATTCGTCGAGGAGATCCAGAGCGACAGGGCGCAGAAGGGGAGGACGGATGGGTTCAACTCACTTACGCCAGCGCAGGTCGAACGCTGGAAAGAACTCGATCACATGGCGAGCCAAGAGCGCGAACTGACGGCGACCGAGCAAGCCGAGTACGACAGCCTTGATGCGCGGTACGGCGGGCATGGAAAAGGCGGGGTTCCCGCCGCCCCCTTCGTCACCAAGACCGACAGCTGGACCGCCCTCGTCCTGAAGCGCCTCCTGCGCTACGCAGCCGAAGGCGAGTACGACGCCATCGCCTGGACCCGAGGCGAGCAGCAGGTCGAGCGCTACACCAGCGCCCTACGCAAAGCCGTGGACACTATCGAGTGGAAAAAGACGCCGGAGGGCGTGCAGATTGTGGGGTACAAAAATGCAGAAAAGCCGGTGCGCACTAGCCGAGGAGATACCGCAGCGGAACGATGGGCCGCCGCGCATCGCCACGAAAGCGAAGGGCGCACCAAAGTCGTCGATACCACCGAGAAAGAATCCGCCCTATCCGACGCCATAGGCAAGAGCATGGCGGACCGGATAAGGAACGACCCGAACCAGACCGGGACGATCGAGGGCGAGAACATCACGGTAAACGATACCGGAATGGCTGAATCGTATGGTGACGCCACAGGACGGAAGGGTGACGGCACGCCGGCAATCATCACTAAGGTCGCCAATCAAATCCTGAAGCGCATGGAAGGCGGGAAGGTCTCAGAGATCAAGATTGAAATGCCAGCCCAAGAACACGACCCCGATTCAATCGTGCGCACAGTGAACGGCCGGGACATCGCTGATCAAGGCCAACCCGGATTTGAAATCACCCCCGCCATGCGCGAGAAGATCATGGCCGGCCAGGCGTTGTTCCAGAACAAGGGCCAAGACCGCGGCGACCAGCACCTGGGCAGCTATTCGATCGCCGAGAACCTGATCACCACCTTCCGCAATGCCAACAAGTCGACCGTGGTTCACGAACTGTCGCACAGCTGGCTGGAGGAGATGAAGGCGGACGCTGCGCGCCCGGACGCGCCGGCGCAGATCAAGGCCGACTGGGAGATCATCCGCAGGGAATTCGCCATCGGCGCCGACGGCGAGATCAGCACCGCCAGTCACGAACAGTTCGCCAGGACCGCCGAGCGGTACTACGGCGAAGGCAAAGCCCCGTCCGTTGGCCTGCGGGCTGTGTTCGAGCGCTTCAAAACCTGGATGCTGGAAATCTACGCCGACCTGCAGAACATCGGCAGCGAGATCAACCCGGAGATCCGCGGCATGTTCGACAGGATGCTGGCGACCGACCAGGAGATCGCCGACGCGCGCGCCCTTGACGTGCCCCGCGCATACGTGCCGGAAGCCAGGGCGGCTGAAGCCGAGAAGATCGTCCCGCCTGAGCCGGAAAGGAAAGGCCCGCAACCTGGCTTTAAGGACGAACAACTGGCGATCGAGCCATTCGCCGAGGAATTGCTGACAGGGACCGGCAGCGGATACACCAACGACTCAAGGGTGAACGCCCAGTACGTCGACGGCCCGATGCAACTGAAGCTGGCCATCCAGCGCGTCGCCGAGATTGACCAGCAGAACATCCAGAATAAACGCGGTGGCGAGGGCGGCGTCAGATCGTGGGACTCGGCCAACGCTGACGCCGACAAAGTCGCAATGGACGCCCTCGGGATAGGCCCGGATGCCATGGGCCGCATGTTCACCGGAGAGACCACCATTCCCCACAGCATCCTGCAGCGGGCGGCCTACAAGACCATGGTCTCGATCGCTAAGTATTCTTTGCAAATGCGCGACACCATCCTGAAGAAGGGCGACAACGCCAGCGTGCAGGACCAGTACGATTACCTGTACTCGATCATGCGCATGCGCATGGCACAGGGCGAGCTGCAGGGGTTGAGCGCGGAAACCGGCCGCGCCATGAACCAGATGAAGGACATGCGCCAGGCATCGGTTTCGATCGACCAAATGGTCGAGCAGATCATGCCGCCGGCGCGCGAACTGTTCCAATCGGCAAAGACCGACGCCGAAGTGGCAGCCGAAACGAAGATCAAGCTGCTCGAAATCATGGCGCAGCACTTTTCCGGAAAGAGCGCGCTCGACATCGCCAAACTGCACAAAGACCTTGGATCGCTGAAAGGCAACCTGAAGTTCGCCGACACGGTCACCAAGGCCACGAAGTGGGAAATGGTCGTGGAAGGCTGGAAAGCCAGCCTTCTGAGCGGCCCGGTCACCCACACCACCAACCTGTTCGGCACAGAGGGATTCCACTTCCTGCGCCCCGCCGTCGACGCCCTGGCCGCCACGATCGGCATGGCGCGCGGCGCGAGCCCGGGCATGGGCGAATCGGACCGCGCGAGCATGAGCGAGGCCGTGGCGCGGATCACCGGCATGCTGGGCGGCGTCCAGGACGGACTGAAAGTGGCCGCGGCAACCTTCCGCCGCGACGACCCGACCGGCAAGACCGAAGCCTACCGCACAGCAATCCCCGGCCGCGCCGGCGAGATCATCCGGATACCGCTGCGCCTGATGGGCGCGGAGGACGCGCTGGTGAGCACGATGTACATGCGCGGCGAGCTCAAGACGCTGGCCATTCGCCAGGCCTTCGACGAGCAGCTGAACCCCAGCACCAGGGAGTTCGCCGAACGGGTCCAGCACCTTGTCGACAATCCGACACCCGACATCCAGGCGCGCGCGGAGGCCGCGGCCACCCGCATGACGTTCAACGCCCCGCTGGGCGAGAAGGGCGTCGCGCTGCAGCTCTTCGTGAACAAGTGGAACCTGCAGTGGATGATCCCGTTTATCCGGACCCCGATCAACATCGCCAAAGAGCTGCTCCGCATGAGCCCGTTTGCGCCCGCGGTCGGCGAATGGCGGGCGGATATTGCCAAGGGAGGCGTAGCGCGCGACCGGGCGCTGGCCGAGATCGCCCTCGGGACCGGCATCACGGCCATCACCATGGCCTACGCCTTCGCCGGGAACATCAGCGGCGCCGGCAGCCCCGACCCGGGCAAGAACCGCGGCAAGGAGGGCGTGTGGCAGCCCTACAGCATCCTGATCGGCGACACCTGGTACGAGTACGCCAGGATCCAGCCAACTGGCACCCTGATGGGCATGGCGGCCGATATTGCCAATATCTGGGACCACATGACCGAGGAGGAGAAAGACAAGGTCCCGAAAATGCTCGCGGCGGCTTTTGCCCAGGCGATCACTAACCAGACATTCCTGCAGGGGATCACCAACGCGGTGCGCGCAATGTCAGAACCCGAGCGATTCCTTCCGCGCTTCCTGCAGCAGTTCGCCGCCAGCGCGGTCCCGAACATCATCGGCCAGCCCACCACCATGGCCGACCCGGTCGTGCGCGAGGTGAACGGCATGATCGAGGCGATCCAGGCGAGGATCCCCGGCATGCGCCAGGACCTGCTGCCGAAGCGCGACTGGCTGGGCGCCCCGGTCGAAACCAAGGAACGGGTCGGCGTGGTGCTCCCGTCCAGAACCCTGAAGGTGAGCGAGGACAAGGTCCGCCTCGAGGCCGCGCGTCTGGACATGAGTATGGCAGCGGCGCCGAAGAAAACGCACATCGGGAAGGGAACCGGGAAGCTGGGCGACGTGAAGCTGACGCCGGAGGAGATCGACACCTTCGAGAAGGTCGGCGGCGAGATGGCGCACAAGATCCTGACCAACATCGTGAACGCCGAAGGCTACGACGCGATCCCGGACCTGGTGAAGCGCAAGATTTTCTCGAAGGTGCTGACCGCCAGCCACCAGGTCGCAGCGGTCGCCGCCCTCCCGATGGACAAGCGCATCGCCTACATCCAGAGCATCAGCGAGAAGGTCGCCCAGGAACTCGCCCCGGAGGGCGCGCAATGAACACACCGAACCAAAGGACCGCCGGCGCCATCCGACCGGGTCGTTCTTCCTCCTCCTCGCGGCAAGGCTGGGGAAGCGCCGACGGAACCTTTGGTACACTGCCGAACACCAGGAGAGCACCATGAGCCAGATCGATCGCACAGACGGACTCGTAGGCAACACCGGATACAAGGCGCCGGTCAAGGCCGCGACGACCGGAAACATCACCCTATCGGGCGAGCAGACGATCGACGGCGTCGCCTGCGTGACCCTCGACCGCGTGCTGGTAAAGAGCCAGACCGCTGGCGTCGAGAATGGGATCTACGATGTCGACACCGGCACATGGACGCGCTCCGCCGACTTCGATGGCGCCTATGACGTTGTCGAGGGCAGCTTCGTATTTGTGAACCCAGGCGGAGCAAGTAACGGCGGAAGCGAGTGGCGGGTAGCAACAACGGGATCCATCACGCCCGGAACGACGGCCATTACCTTTGCCCGCCAGAGCAGCAGCTATGTCGTCCGGTCGTCCGCAGTGGCAACAGCAGGCCAAACGCTGTTTAACCTGAGCGCCGCCTATCAATCCGGCGGAGGCGGACTCGCCGTCTACGTGAACGGGCTGCGCCAACGGATCACGGCGGACTACACAGAAACCAGTTCGACCAGTATCACCATGACATACGCGCTCAACGCCGGCGACGAAGTCGACTGCTACGGAGGCGTGGCCGAGGGCACTTTGACCACAGCATCGGCCAGCGGCGTCGCGGTGTCGGACGCTGGCGACTATTACGTCGGCACCACCGTCGAATCGATCCTGCAAGAGCTAGGCAACGGCATTGCTGCAGACAACGGCAACGCTAGCGTGACGCTGACCTACAACGCCAGCGTCACAGTCCAGCGCTGGAATACCGCCCTCACCGCAAACCGCACCGCCACGCTCTCAACCAGCAACGCGAAGGAGGGAGCCAACTTCACGATAGTGCGCGGCGCGGGCGCAACGGGCAACTACACGCTGGCCGTTGGATCGCTTTGCACACTCTACGCGCCAGGCCAATGGGCGACCGTGCGCTACGACGCAGGAACTGCGGCGTGGATTCTTGAGGCGCAGGGTTTTATCGAGTCGGCCGGGATCCAGTTCTACGCGCCCGACAGCGGAGATGCCAACTATACGATGGTGGTGGGCGTCGACGGCGACATCCAACCGTGGGCAACGGCCATCACCGCAGATCGAACGGCCGGGCTATCTGCCACCGGCGTGTGGGCGGGAGCGCGTTTCAAGATCGTTCGGCCCGAGTCCGCCACAGGCGCATTTTCCCTGATTGTCGGATCGAACCTGTTGCGCCTGGCGCCAGGGCAATGGTGCGAAGCCGCCCACAACGGAACGGCATGGTCAATCGTCGGATTCGGAGATCTGCGCCCAGGGCTGACGAGCGTAATCGAACTGCGCGACGATTATCTCGGACAAGAGATCGACGGGTACAAATGGCAGAGCCTGATCGGAACCGACGGCAGCGCGCGCCAGGCAGTAGTCCTTGCCAGCCAAGCCGGCGGCGTCGCGCGCATGACTACAGGGGCCGATGCCGGCGCTACGATGGCACTCAACGGTACCCAGCTGCACTCCGACCTGAACTGGTCCGGAGCGCAAGGTGGGCTGTCGTTCGAAATAAAAGTGAAACTCGACGCAATCACCGCTGTGGCCCTGTTCGTTGGGCTGACAGACCAAATCGCCGCACTGGAAATGCCGTTCACGCTAGGCGCCGGCGACGTCTTGACCTCCAACGCCACGAATGCGGTCGGCGTGCTCTTTGACACCGCGGCGGACACCGACAACTGGTGGCTGGTGGGTGTTGCGGCCGACGTCGACGCGACGAAGCAGAATACCGCCGTCGCGCCGGTCGCGTCCACGTATGAAACATGGCGCATCGAGATCAGCGCCATCGGCACCGCCACGTTCTATCGCAACGGCACCGCGATCGGTACCGCAATGACAGGAGCATTGACGCCTGCGGCTGCGCTAACGCCAGTGGTGGCGGCATTCGCAAGGGGCGCCGCCAGCCGAAATATCGACCTCGACGAACAGCTAATTCGCGCACAGCGATAAGGACAGAGCCATGGCCAAATCCAATGCAGGAGAGAATGTAATCAAGCTCCGCGACATCAAGAGCCTGACGGCTGACTTTGGCGCGATTCCGGACGGATCCCAATCGGCCGCCGATATGCTCGCAGCGTGCCAGGCCGCGTGGACATCCGCCCTCGCTAACGACCACGATCTATACGCGCCGGCAGGAACCTATACGATCGGCGACGCCAGCTTTCCGTGGCGCCAAAGCGGGACCCCGGCCACCCTCCTGGATTGCAACAACGTAACGTTGTACTGCGAAGGGCCTGCGACGATCTTCAAGACGGCATCAGCCGCCGGCGCCGACGTGTTCAACCTGAACGGTCTCAAGAACTTCCACGTCCGGGGATTCCCGACGCTCACCGGCACCATCAGCGGAACAACGTCCGGATCGAACGGCGTCAGCATCACGAACGGATGGGACAACATCACGCTCGAGGTGCGCGCGCTCAATCTTCCGTCGCTCGATAAAACGACATACGTCGATGGCGGCAAGGCGCTGACCGTCCAGCCGGCGACGACGGTGAACGCCTGTGGAACGCTCAAGGCCGTCGTGTTTGCGCAAGGCTGCTCCGAGGGCTTCGGATACGAACCCGACCTAGTCACCGCCGCCGACAAGACGGCAAACATGGACGTCGCGCTATTCGCCACGGATTGTTACATCGCCACCAAGTCTGTAGCGGCCGCAGCCTCGGGCGCTCTTTCGTCTGGAATATCGTCAGGCTTCAAGGTCCGCGGCTTCGCCGTGAACTGCCAGCAGGACGTGGTGCTGAACCGCATGCACGGCGGTACTGTCGATATGACGGTCGTCACAACGAAGTCGGCAGCAGCGCGTCGCCTCGACTCCAATGGCGTGGCATGGAGAGCGTCAGACGCAACGGTCATCGCTTTAGGATGCACCTACGCGAAGAACGCGCAGATCAAGGTCACAGGCGACAAGGGCGCATGCGACACCAAAGTCAGCCTCGGCGGAGCTTCGGCAGGGTCCAGCGGCCTGGGAGGATCGACGCAGTATTGCGACATCTATCTCGATATCGCCGGCACTGGCGGCACGGCAGACCTTGCGGCCGTGGACTCGGGCGGGAACAGCTTGGCAGAAAGCAGGCTCGTCTGCACCCCGGTAACCGCCACCTCGATTCCGTCTGATTTCTACACGCTCGCAAAAATCAACTCGTTGTCGCTGATCGGCGACACCTGCGGATCATACACAGGGACCACGACCGGATTAAACCCGGAAGTGCCTTTCCCAGTCCTCTGGGCAAAACACGACCGCATGGTGACGCTCTACATTGGCGCCTATACCGGCACCAGCAACCAGACCTACTTCACCATCACCGGAGCGCCTGCGACCATCCGCCCATCGGCGGCGCGCGAAATGCTGGTGCGGGTGCAAGACAACACCGGAACCTATGCGGTCGGTGTCGCATCCATGGGCACGGACGGCGTAATAACGCTCTCGTCAACCGTTGGTGGTGGAACTTGGACTGCCGGCGGGACAAAGTCCATAGCAGCCCAGTCCGTCAGTTATATCCTGTAAAAAAGCGCTCCGTGATGACACCCAACCAGCAGGCGTTCCTGGACATGATCGCGCACTCCGAGATCGGGCCGGCGCTCTTGGCTGTATCGGATAACGGCTATAACGTCCTGGTCGGATCGACGCCGGCGCGCCCTCTGCTGTTCGACAGCTACGGCAAGCATCCCGGCATCCTCAACAAGGCCATGAACTCCACGGCGGCCGGACGGTATCAGCTCCTCTATCGCTACTGGCTCGCCTACACCAAGCAGCTCAAGCTCGCCGGCTTCGGCCATGAAGTGCAGGACGTGATCGCGCTCCAGCAGATCAAGGAATGCAGGGCGCTTGCCGCGATCGAGGCCGGAAACATTGAGCTTGCCATCAAACGCTGCGCGCACATCTGGGCGAGCCTGCCGGGGGCGGGATACGGGCAGCACGAAAACAGCATGGATGTTCTGGTGGCGGCATATCTAACCGCTGGAGGCGGCATCGCATAGGAAAGCATCTTAATAAGAAGGACGTGAACAATGAGTGAGCAAGATGATGGCCCTATTTGGGAGCAGCTTCGCAGGCTAGAGAACCAAATCCACGCAACGGAACTGACGATGACTAAAGAGATGACCAAGCTCAATGAACAGATCGGGCAATTGCTCAACCTGGCGCAGAACTATGTGACCAAGGAGCGATTCCAGACCGTTCAACTGCTGGTCTACGGGTTCGCTGCCATCATCCTCACCAGCGTAATCGGCGCACTCCTGGCTAAAGTGATGGTCAAGTGAGATTCGTTCACGCATCCGTGGTGGGGATATGTTTCATGATGGCGCTGCTTGCGTCCATCACGTCTTATTGGGTATTCGAGAAGCCAGAGGCGATTACATCTGTGGACTCGGATACAACGCTTGACGCTTTCGGGGCGCCCGCCAGAAAGTTTCGACCCGGCGACACGGTGTATGTCCATCGCAAACTCATATCCAGCCGGGCGATCACGCATAAGCGGGTGTGGCGAGTGGTAGTGCGCGAGGAGAATCAAGAGGTAGTGCTGCGCGAGTAATGGATTCGCGAACAGATCAAAGCCACGAACGGGCCGTAGAGCATCACCGTCCCCAAGAGAATGGCATCCGCTCCGGCAGCACCCACAAATGCCGGAGCGAGCCCACGTTGACCACAGAAGAATCAGGCGGGTAAATCTCTACGGCCTCCCGGTCGCCGTACCCAGCCTCCGACTTGAGAGCCTGCAGCTCATCCCACACGATACCGTCGAGCCACCGCATAGTGGCCGGATCCACATGCGTGCGATTGACGGAGAGCCGCACGATCCCGCCGGCCTCGGCAAACGCTTGAACAAGGAACTCGCGCGAGCGCCAAGCAGCGAACGGCGCCGTCATACCCGGAACCGCCGCCGGCAAGGTGATCGGCGCGAGCCGGACCGGCTGCTTGGCATTCTCCCGCTCCATGGCAAGGATCGCTTGGCGCCGCTCCTCCCGGCTTCGGCCAACCAACTGCGGAATCATACGAACCGGCGCCCGACCCTGACTGTGCGTGCAGGCGCACCAGGGTCGATCACCCGCAGGGAATTGGCGATCGCGCGGTAGCAAGCAGACGCTTGGCCGAAGTGACGCTCGGCCGCCCGCCAGGCGATATCCGCCGCCTCTGGGCTAAGCCTGAAGTGAAGGCGGGCGACATCGAAGTCCGCACGCAGCGCCTTGATCAAAGCAATCGAAGGCCTGCTCATGATGCCAGCTTCTGCTCGAGGCGCAGCATGATATCCGAAGGCACCAATGGCCGGAGGGCGCCCAGTATGCGCGCGCGCTCGTCCGCCCTGACCTTGGCCGGCCCGTAGACCTCGCCGGAGAACAGCGTCCCCGCCTCCTTGTCAGCCAGTTCGACCGACGCCCGGCGCAGTGTCCACCGGACCGCTGTCATGCGAGCCATTTCAAGATCGGCCGCGGCCTGGGTCAGCTTCCCGGCTTTCACCCAACGCGGATATACCCTGGCGCGCATACCGAGCTCGCGATCGACGCAAGCCACCTGCTCGGCGATGGTCACCGTGGGAATGGCCAGCCCAGCCGAGGATCCATCGCCGTCGCCGACGGCCGGGCTATGGCTTTGCATCGCCGTCGCCGGCATCCGGCGCCTCGTCCGACCGAACCGACACCTTGTGCTCCTGCCCCAAGATAGCGGCCAAGCGCCCGCTTTCCTCGGCAGTAGGGTAGACCGAGACCTTGAACGTGATCGCCACCGTGCCACCGTCTTTGCAGGCCAGGAGCAGCTTGTCGACGGTCGCCTCAAACACCAGGTCCTCCGACTTCTTGGCGCCGTGGATCGTGAACGCGGCCTTAGCCATCGAGCCATCCCACGCGAGGGCGGAAAGCTGCGAATACCGGAGCCGCGGCATGTGGCCGGCATCCTCGATCAACTCGCCCTGCGCATTGGACGGCTTATCGTACAGGGACCACTTCAAGGTCGGCGCCAAGTACGACAGGAAATCGTTCGGGACGTCGGCCTGCACCTTGATATCCTCGGCCAGGACCTTATCGTCGCCATGGCTTTCCTCGCGGATATTCAGGTGCGCGATTTTCGACTTGTGCTTCAACAGTTCAAACATCAGATTCCTCCTGCGTTGACTTCGATAAATGCTTCGATGAAATGCCGCGCCTGCTCGGCATTGATTGCATTGCCGTAACCGCGCAGTCGCACCAGGCGGGCGGGAGCCCCTGTAACCAGCGGGAAAGTGCCGGGTTCAGTTGGCCGCGCTTTTCCGTCGCGGCAGGCGATCCATTCGGCGTCGGACCAGAATCCGTTGACAGCGCCTGGAGTTGAAGATCCTGGCCGCCCTGGCGGTTTGGACCTTTCTGTTGGCCTTTCACGTTGTTGACCATCGGCGTGGCCCATGCGGCCATGTTCGACAGGTCGTGCGGAAACGAGTGGTTGTCCGCCATCGTGTTCCCGCGCTCCCGGTCGTCGTGGGTCTGCGGTGTCGGCCATCCGGCTACCAAATCCGCCACCTTGCGCGAGTAGTCGTTGTTCCCCGATTCGTTGTTCCCGTTCTGGGCTGGCGTTCCGGCCATCGGCGTCGGCCAACTCGCTAGCGCCGCCTGCTGCGATATGCCCACTTCGCACAATCGCCCCGTTTCCTTGTCGTATGCCCGTTGATCGCCCGACCACGGCGATCCGTCCTTGTTCACCAGCCTGTCGGGCGTGATTCCCGACTCCGAGTTTTGACTCCGCCACGAAGTACAGCCTTTGTCGAATGTGCGGCGCCCCGAAGCCCGCAGCGCAGGTATCGACCGCCCCGACGGCGTAACCCTCTGCTTCCATGTCAGTTGAAACATGGTCGAGCCAAGAGAGAGCGTCCTTGCTTGCAACCTGTTCGCCAAAGACAGCGACAGGGCGGCGCTCTCGGATGAGCCGGAACCATGCCGGCCATAGGTGGCGCTCATCTGCGAACTCATCGCCTTTGCCGGCGGTGCTGAAGGGCTGGCAGGGGCAAGAGCCCGTCCAAACAGGTCTGTCGTCGGCCCATCCCGCGTTGCGGAGGGCGTAGGACCAAACGCCGATGCCGGCGAAGAAATGGCACTGGGCGAACCCGGCAAGCTCGCCCGGCTGGACTTCGAGGATGGACCGCTCATCAACTTCCCCCTGCGCGATCAGGCCGCGCTTTATCAGTTCCCGCAGCCACGCCGCGGCCTTGGAATCGATCTCGTTGTAGTACGCGCTCACAACGGAATATCATCTGGCATGGTGGAGAACAGCCCGGTCGCATCGCGCTGGCGCTGAATCTTGGCGACCGAGGCCGCGGCGATCTCAGGCGCAGAAGCCGGACCTGACGCCGGGGCGCCGCCGAGCTCGGCAGGATCCAGATCACGCACAATCGCCGGATCTTGCCCAGGAGCAGGCCGGAGGGTATCCTTGCGCAGATCCTTGGCATCGACCAAGCGCTCGAGCAGCGGCACCACGGCGTCAGCCCCGGCATCGACCGAACACGCCCGTAGGGCCTTCTGAGCGTCCTGGAAGGCAATCTGCAGGTCCGGGATATTCGGAGCCCGCTCGATCGCCCGGATCCCCGCCTCGCACACCCCGAGGGCGCGCATCGCCGGCGATACCTCCGGGACCGCCTCGGCGACCTTAGCCGAATAGACCCAGTCCACCAGCTTCTCGCCCCACGCCGGCCCCATGCGGCCGTACCGCTCGCCGACCGTGAACAACTCCGTCCGGTCCTTGAGGCAGGTCACCTCGTTCGACGGCACCGCCAGGTCGAGCAGCGTCGTGAACTCGTACTCCGTGCCGTCGCGCTGCTTCGCCGCCATGCCGACCCGGGTAGGCGTCTTGCGGGTTTTGCCATCCTTCCCGACGCGATCCTCAAGGACCCAGGCGGTCTTGGAGCGCATGGTCACGATCAGGTGCGCCGGCGAGCGCAGCATCGCGTCCATGAAGGCGTTGTGCTCCTGCGATGGGCCATTCCACTTCGCAAAGTCGTTGTACTCCTTCGACGATGCAACCATATCGAGTACCCCGCCAGGGCCAAACCATTCGTGGGTGATCTGATCCGCGATAATGATCGGATACCCAACGCGCTCGAGGGCGTGCAGCGCCGCGACGAAACGGGCAGGAGAATACGGAGGTTCGAGCACCAGGGTGTCGAACGGGACCAGGTGCGAATACAGCTTCGCCGAATCGCGCTCGGTGTCGAGCAGGCCGATGTACACGCCGTCCAGATGAGTGGGCAGCTTTCCGCGCGCCTGCAGCGCGCCGACCATCCCCTTGGCGATGAGCAAGGACGTTGCCGTCTTGCCACCACCCGAGGGCGCCTGCAGCGCCAGCCTGAGCCGAGCTTGGGTGCGCTCTGCCCGAACAATTTTGAACTCATCCATGACGGCCGCCACCCTAGCCAGCCGCAGGGACCGACGGAACCGCAGCCAAGCGCTTACGCACCACGACAGGGTGCGCCGTCACCGTGCAGTTCTTGCCCCATTCCTTGGACTTTTTGACCACGATGCGGACCCCATGCGCCTTCAAGATGCGATTCAGGTCCACGACCTTCACGTCCTTCCACTCACCGTACCATGCCTTCACAGATCACCCCCTCGTAGAAAGGCCGGAATCCGCCCGGCCGCGGTCCAACAATGTCCTCGGCGCCTCTGCGCACCACAACCGAGCCTGCGCCTCGCGTAATTCAGATTCAGCCTGATCGAGCGCGACCTGGGCGGACCAGACACAATCCCTGATCCAATCCACCCGATCGGAAAGAGAATCACGCCGGCGCCGAAGATGCCACACCACTAGCCAGCGCCTCATACCGGAAACTCACGAATGCGCAAATCCTCTGGCCATTCGGACGGATCGGCGCCGGCGCGGTCTTTCAGCTCAACGGAAATGCGCTCATCCTCGTCACAATACCTCAGCGGCCATCCTCGGTAGAAGCTATGGCCTTTAGAACGGAATCCACATAGATCGCCGCTTTCCGGCATTGGGTATCGACCGAACTGTTTCACGAACACTGGCACGCCAGCAGACTTGCACTGCGCTACCGTGCTGCGCGCCCACTCCAGAGAGAACGGTCGCGCCTTCGGGCCGCTCTCGCCACCGATGATGACCCAATTAATGCCGGGCCAATTGATCGACTTCGCGCCCTTGAGTGCGTTGACCGTGAACTCCGTTTCACGAAATTGATTGCTGTAGTCACCAGAATTTGCGACACGCACTGGTGATTTGCCAAGCGAGATACGCGAGAAATCGACCGGCCCGAGCGCCGGCTCGTAACTGATCCCGTTCTTACACCGCAGCGCCAGCAGTTTCGGTATGTCGCGGTCGGCTTCCTCCTGGTTGCAGACCGTGATCAGGATGCGCACGTGGTCCGGAAAGCCTGAAGAAACCCACTGGGACGGCATCATGCTTCGCACATTCCCGATCCGCTTGGTGACGAGCAACCAGGACAAGTTAGCGGTCCGCTCGATCAGGGACCATAGGTCCCTGCGCCAGAACGGATCGACCTCGTTGTCGAACACGTCGGCGAGGCTCGCGCAGAACACGCGATGCACCCTACCGCTTTTCTCCGCTAGCTTGTTCCACGTCAACGGTTGCGCCCAATTCGATGCACTGGTGCGATGCCGCAGCGCGCCGGGGCCCCAATGCGTTGTGCCGCCCCAGCGCTTGCGGCTATCCTGTACCTCGGCATAGCAGTGGTCGCAACCAGGCCCGACCTTCGTGCAGCCGATCCATGGGTTGAATGTCGAGTCACACCATGCGATACCGGTTTTTTCAGCCATCACAGCACCAGCTTGCACTGAGCGCAGGTCTCGCCATCGTCGATGGTGAGCACGACCTGCTCGCACTTCGGGCAATAGGCGCGCTGATCAGACGCGGACTCCTGCAGCGCGTCATCGAGACCGGCGCGCGCGATGGTCAAGGCCAAGATCAGGCGCTTGTTGACTTCCAGAACGCGCGCCAACTCCTGTACAGCAAACTCACCGATGTCCGGGCTCATGCCTCCTCCCGACTTTCAGCGACTAACGGGCATTTCATGCGCTTGCAGTCCATCGCGTCGTCCCATTTCATCGGTCCACATTTCTCGCACCAGCTATACCCGCCGTCATACGACGATGCGAGGTGGTCGTGCCCGTTCGGGACATCGAGCCGCATATCGTGCTTATCCAGGTACTGATCGAAGATCCGAATGACGGCCGCGGCCTGCTTCGGTGTGAGCGCTTTCTCATCGAACGTCATGCCGGCGCTTTCCCGCCCGCGCATCACGTCGTAAAGCGATTCCATCCTGGCGACGTAGTAGTCTCGCGTCCATCGGTGTGGAGAAATCCTGAGAAGGGTGAGGCCGTGCCAGAATCTCTGGGCGTCCTCCGGGGTCAGCGGCTCTCCGTCCGCAACCGGTTTTTCGCCCCACTCCGAAAGTTGATCGTAGAAATGCATCACCACGCGGTTATGCTCCTCGACGGCTTTGCAAACAACCTCATCCGCGATCCCAGAGAAATCGCTTCCTTCCCAATAAACGGGATTCTCCTGATATCGTATGCGCTTCAATTTCAGCGTTCGCTCGACTTCTTCGATGTGATCCAGCATGCGCCGCAATGTTCCAAGCGGCACCATGATCGTGTTGGCCAATCCAGTGCTGAAATCAAAGAACACCGCGAAACTCATGACGTAACCTCCGATCGCGCAGCGCGCTTGAGAACATCGGCCAAAGGCGCACCGAGCTGCACAGACCAGCCGGCGCCGTGATTCTTGCCACCGCAAGAGCAGTCGCAGGTATGACCGCGCGCGCCTGTGCACCGCGCGTCGCAGGGCACACCCAGGCGCTCAGTGGCAATCAGAAAGGAGAATTCCATCTTGCGGCCGCAGCCCGGGCAAACCCCGAGCGGATCCCCACCGTAGACCGTGGGCAGAACACCGCCGCTGTGCTCGATCCAGACGCCGGCGGGAATGCGCTGCCCTCCATCATCGCGCCAATACGTGCGCCGAGCGAAGTTCGACACAGGCGCCTGAGTGTGCGGATACTCGACGCGCCGGCCGACCTTGCAGCGCTTGCAGTTGTAGATCATCGTGGCCATCACGCACCGACCACATCAGCAAGGTGATAAAGGTGCGAGCGCGGAAGCTGGTACTTGACCTCGTACCCAAGGAACATGATGCGCTTCACGACGTCGACGCTGAGGGTCTTCGTGCCGGCGATTCGCGCAAACGCTTTGGCCGCATCGCACACCGGATAGATCGTGTCCCGACCGTAGACGGAACGAACCTCGACGGTGATCTCTCTGTAGCGGCCAGCAGCTTTCTCACGCTCGATGAATTCCTCGGGCGAATTTACAGGCTCTAGTTTGGTGATGAACTTGTTGGTTGCTGATACGGTGGCCATGGTGTTCTCCAGGTTCATACGCCGCAGGGATTGCAGCGCCACAACTGCATTCGACCACAAAACAAAGCGGCTGTCAAGTGGGGTATTGCGCCCCACCGAACAGCCGCTGTTGTTCCGGCCGGCAGCTTACTGCGCTACGGCCTCTGAGGCGCGGATATAGTCGATCACCGCCTCCGACCAGCCATCGATCGTGACCCAGGGCCCGTAGCCGATCCCGTTCTTGAACCCGCCCACGTTGACGATGTAGCCGGTTCCTTGCGGGTGTGGCGGACGGTCGGCAGATTGTTCGTCCGTCACGACGATGATGCGGTCGCACTCCGGGAAAACCTCGTAGACCTTACGCACCGCCGAACCCAAAAACGTCGATACCGGGTTGATGACCTCGCGCACCGCCTGCACCATCGCAAAGCCACGACGAGACGGCACTTCGATCATACGATCCGAGAACGTGAACACGCGGACGCGCTCACAGGTTTCGCGCAGGATCATCGCCAAAGCCGCGGCGGCATCAAAGCGCGAAATCTCGGACTTTGCCGACACCGGCGCTTGCATCGAGCCGGAATGGTCGATTAATAGCGCGGTTTTTCCGCCCAGTTTCGGCACTTCAGCCAGGCAGCGGAACATCGCCGCCTCCAGCGCGTCCTCGAGCCGCGGGGCATACTTCGCCGCCGAAATGAACCGGAACGGAAGCACGCGCTCCGCCTTCATCGCGCCAAGCGCATCACGGATAGCATCCTCCGCCACTCCTGCCTCCAGCATACCGCGCAAGTTGCGCAACAGCGCCAGTGCGCCCAGCTTGCGCTCGGCCATCAGTCTGGTAAAGACCTCGCGCTTGTCGGCGCCGCCGGACAAAGAGGCCTCCCAGGTATCCGGCGTAACCAGCGTGTTCTCGGCCACACGCTTGAACAGCGCAGCCTGTTCCTCATTGGCCGGTTTCGCGTGAGACAGGAACAGCACGTCGCGGAGCTTGAATGCGCCGTCCTTGTTCCACTTCGCAAGTTGGTATTCGTTGAATTTCTTGAACGCGCGCGCGAGTCCGATTTTCAACTGCGCAGGCTCGCCCTTCCCGTCCTTGCGGTACAGGGCCAGCAACTCGCCCATTTCGTCCGGCCGTTGAATGACGCGCTCGATCAGATCGCCGACCTTGCGGCCCTTGTGAACGCGCAGCAGTTCGCGCACCAGGAACAGCGGCGCGTGGCGCAGCTTCATCTTCTCGCGCGCGTCGATGGCGATCTGAGCAGCATCCTCGAACGGCACGCCTTTCAGCAGTTCAGCCATGCGCGTCGACGCGTCAACGCCGGACTCGTAAAAGGTATCCTCGAACAACATGCACGCCATGACGGTACGGCGCAGTTGCTGGGTTGCGGACAGAACGGCAGTGGATGCCGCGCCCTCGTGGGTCTTTTCAGTGGTGGCGAACTTCAGATTGGTACGCATTGAACCCTCCAGGTTAAGGTTGATGCGCCTGGCGGCTGTCACGGCATTGGAGGAACAATCGCGCACCGAGAGGGTTACGCTGTTGCCAGCGATGGGGGTTCGAACCCCACTACAACCCACAACTTATCCGAAGTAACGGTGCGCTACGCCATCCACGAAATCATGGGGGAACAAACGACTACGAGGATTTATCTCCGAAGGATGAACTCGTAATCAACGCCACCCACAAAACCTTGCCGGAACAAGCGATCACGGAGATTTTCGCGCTCTAACCATCTGAGCTACAGCCTTGCGGCTGGAGGGAATCGAACCCCCGACCTCGTCATTACAAGTGAAGTAACCGTAATCTACGCCAAGCACGGACGAACTATAAACCCGCTCCAAAGTAAATGTCAAGCGCAATGTTGCTTTTTTCTAAAACCGGGTGTATGGTGCCCGACATGGACATCAACGAACAGATCGCAAAACTCAGAGAATCCAAGCGCCGGCGGCAGCAAGCGCTGACCATGCGCCGGAAGGGTAAACGCCTCCAAGAGATCGGCGACGCGCTCGGGGTGACTCGAGAGCGTGCCCGCCAGTTGGTAGCCAAAGCGCTGCAGGAAGAAACCGGATCGTGAGTATCGAGGCATTGAACTGGGCGCTGACCCAGATGCAGCTGAACGACATGCCCACCAGCACCAGGTTCGTCCTGATGATCCTTGCCAACCGGGCAGCGCCAGAAGGTGAATGCTGGCCCAGCCACCAGTACATCCAGGACCGCACCGGCCTATCCAACGAAACAGTCCGAACCGCCTGCAAGAACCTGCAGGAGGCCGGGCTGCTGACCATCACGCCGAGGATACTGGAAAGCGGCAGAAAAACGTCGAACCACTACCAATTGAACCTTGGAGAAGGGTACCCCCAACCATTAGGGGTACCCACCCCCAACCAGCAGGGGGAGGCACCCCCAACCATTGGGGGTAAGACTAAAGAAGTATACGAAGGGGGTTTAAGGGCCCCTATCTCAAAACCGGAAAAAGAAGGTCAAGGTCAAAACCGACCCGCAGGACCAGCATGCGCGAAGTGCGGCGGAACCACCCAAAGCGGAACCACCAGGATGCGGATCGGCGACGTCTGCAACGCTTGCCGAGAGGACTACATGGCCGGGAAGTGGAAGCTGGAGGCAGCGGCGTGCTGAACATCATCAGCCTGGGCGCAGGCGTCCAGTCCTCCACGATGGCGCTTATGGCCGCGCATGGCGAGATCACGCCGATCATCGAGGCGGCAAACGCGGAATGCGCCAGGAACAGACAGGCATGACGATCGCCGAGGACAACTGGAAGGAATCCATTCGCATGATGGGCTGCGTCGTTTGTTGGCTGCAGGGACACCCCCGGACGCCGGCCGCGGTCCACCACCTGATCGAGGGCGGGCGGAAGATCAGCGAACTCCACACCATTCCGTTGTGCGAGCCAGGACACCACCAGAAAGGCGACGGCGTGATCAAGATCAGCCGGCACCCGACGCACGCCAGGTTCACCCAAGCCTACGGGACGGACGAGTACCTGCTCGAGGTCACCCAGCAGCTGGTGGCGAGAATGCGCGAGGCCTTGGCATGAAGTTCACCGAGCGAACGATCGCCAGCTACTTGGCACGCTTCGTCCTCGAACGCAAACACTTGCTGCTGGTGCCAAATTGCCAGTGGCCGGGATCCGAATGCGACCTGCTCGGCGTAACGCCCAACCTTCGTGTGATTGACATCGAAATCAAGATCAGCCGGGCAGACCTGAAGCTCGACGCGAAAAAGGACAAGTGGTTCCACAACTGGGACTGGAAGATAGACGGACCATATCGCCCAAACGGAACAGAGGGACGGCGCCCGCGCCAATGGCCGCACCGAGTGTGGAAGCATTACTACTGCCTGCCGCGCGCGATATGGACGCCTGAACTGTACGAGCACATCAACCCGGTCTCCGGTCTGCTTCTGATCCAGGACCGCGACGACGGCATCCTGGTCAAGTGCGAGCGCCGCGCCAAGCCTGACATCAAGGCAGACCGGATCACCGCCGAGGACGCGATCGACATCGCGCGCCTGGCGAGTCTGCGCATGTGGGACGCCTACGAAACGCTGGACCAGCACCTACGCTGGAAACAGGAGAAAGCCGCGTGAGCGCGCGATGGACAGTGTTTGGTCGGCTTTTCCAAGCCCGCATGTGGCGTGAGTATGCAATGGCGTGGGATGGAAAAAGGACTGCGCTCACATCGGTCGACGGCAACTGGTGCCGCATGGTTTTGCGCGTATCGCGCTCAGAGTGCATTCGGCGCGCCAGAGTGAACGTGTACCTCGCCCGCCGGTTGAACCGAAAGGCTGCAGCATGAGCGCATCCGGACCCCCGCTCTGCAGGATCTGCCAGAAAGAGCACTGGATGCGCGAGCCGCACATCCTGCCGGCCAACGCGCCGTCCGAGAAACGAGCAAAACGACCGAAGATCATCGCAACCTATACACCACCGACGCCAGCCGCGAAGGCGGAAAACCAGACCAAGGCGGATAAGGTCACGCCCGGCAAGCGAAAAACCGCACCGAAGAAGAAGGCAAAAAAGGGGAAGAAGAAATGCAAATAATTGGGGTTGATCCCGGCTTAACTGGTGCATTGGCACTTTTGAGCCACCACGGCCTGCAGGCGGTCCACGACATCCCGACCATGATCAAGGGAAACGGAGAGGGCGCGGTCAAGAACCAGGTCGACCCCGGCGCGCTTGCCGACCTGCTGCGGGCGTGGATCGAGGGCAAGGACAAGAACGAGATCATGGTGATGATCGAGAGCCAGGGACCGGTCCGCCTACCCGGGAACAAGATCCTCGGCGGCGCCAGCGCATTCTCCCTGGCCTACACAGCGGGAGTGATCGAGGGCGTCGTAACCGCCCTCCGGCTGCCGCGCGAGCTCGTCACCCCCAGCGTCTGGAAGAAGGCGCTCGGACTGACTGCTAAGGGAGCCGACAAGAAGGCGCTCGCCCGGGCCATGGCGCAGCGCTACTACCCCGAGGCCGACATCCACCGCGTGCGCGACCATAATCGTGCCGAGAGCATTTTGATTGCGCGCTACGGATTCCAGAAGTACCACTGACAGGAGGACGACATGAACATCGGACCATGGGAGTGGATCGTCATCGGACTCGTAGCCTTGATTGCGCTCGCCGGCCAAGTGCTGACATTGGGATCCATTGAACGCGACCGTGAGCGCGACGAGCACGAAAAAGGTCTCCCGCTTTGAACAGCGTCCTGATAACAGGCGGTACGGGTTTCCTTGGCCGGGCGCTGGTGTGCGAACTACTCACGCGCGCCGAGACGCAGCGGATTTGCGTCTACAGCCGGGACGAGGCAAAGCAGGCCGCCATGCGCGCGCAGATCGCGGACCCACACGACCGCCTTCACTGGTTTATCGGCGACGTGAGGGACTATCCAAGACTGCGCAGGGCGATGGCCGGCGTCAACACGGTGATCCACGCCGCCGCTCTCAAGCGCGTTGAGGTCGGGGAATATGACCCCGCTGAGATGGTCAAGACCAACGTGATCGGGACCATGAACGTGATCGACGCCGCCTTCGATGCACCATACGGCCGCGCGCCGGCGCCGCGCCGGGTCGTTTACATCAGCTCGGACAAAGCCTGCCAGCCGCTGAACGCCTACGGCGCAAGCAAGCTGATGGGCGAGAAACTGGTGTTGGCATCGAACAACGCCCGAGGGCGGGAAGGGCCGATATTCTCAGCGGTCCGCTATGGAAACGTTAGCGGGTCAACTGGGAGCGTGATCCCGACGTGGCGAGCCGCGCGCGCCTCCGGCGCAACGCCGTACATCACCGACCAGGACGCAACCCGCTTCTGGATGACGATAGACGAGGCCGTCGCCCTCGTGCTGCAGGTAGCGGAAACGAGCCCGGGCGGCCAGCTGCATGTGCCGGATCTGCCGGCATACAGACTCGGCGACCTGGCGCGCGCGATGGACCTACCGCGACCGATCCGCGTCACAGGCTTGGGACCAGGCGAAAAACCGCATGAGCGCATGCTCGAGGACGGGCCGGACAGCAGCCAGGTGCGGCGCATGACGATCGACGAACTGAGGGAAGGACTGGCGAAACTATGAGAATATTGGTTGCGACGCTGCTGACCATGGCGACCATGCTTATGGTGCTGGCGTTGTCTCTTTCGATCGGTGGAGCATTCACAATAACCCCATCACCAACCCCAGAGCGCTTGTACGATTCCACGGTATTGGCGTTGCTGTGGGCGATCGCGATATTTGAGTTTACGGCGGCGCTTGTCAGAGGATAATAATCATGACCCCGCACCAGGTAACGAAGGACTTCGAGGCCGCACTCTGCGAGTACACCGGAGCGCCCTTCGCCGTGGCCGTGAACAGCTGCACCATGGCGCTGCTGCTGGCCGTCGCATGGCACCTCCGCAACGCAGGAACACAGGGAATGGCCTCGTTGCAACTGGATGGGCCGACCGATAAACGCAGGCCCGAGGTCGAGATCCCCAGAAGGACCTACGTGAGCGTCCCGATGAGCATCATCCACGCCGGAGGGCGCCCGACGTTCAGGGACGAGGACTGGAAGGGCCTGTACCAACTGAAACCGCTCCCGGTCTGGGATAGTGCGCGCTGGTTCACAAGTGGCATGTACGCGTCAAACGCCCCGGACCACACCCCTAGCAAATGGAGGCTGATCGGCTCGATGCTTTGCGTCAGCTTCCACGCCAGCAAGACCCTCGGAATAGAACAAGGCGGGGCCATCCTGCACGACGATCCAGAGGCTGACGAATGGCTGCGCAGAGCCCGGTTCGATGGCCGCAAGAGCGGAGTCGCGCCCCAAGACGACAAAGACATAATCCTTGGCTGGCATGCGTACATAAACCCGAGCACGTCGGCAGCGCTGCTCCTGAAGCTGTACAGCCTACCGCGACACAACGAGCCGCTGCCAAATGATCCATACGCAGATCTTTCCACATTAGGAATCTTCAAATGAACCGAGAACAACGCCGCTCCCAACTGTCCGGTAAAGGCATCGCGCCGGCCAAGGAATTCTCATTGAGCGCCGACATCATGTACAACAAGGACGGCGGGAAGGTCACGATCGTCTACAGCCGGACCATCAACAACGTGAGCTACACGCCGGACCAGCTGGAGAACCACATCCGTGGGCTCGCCGGCGCCGGACGGATGATCAAGCCGGACTTCATGCCGGAGATTAAAGCGTGAGCGAGGCGAAACAGGTCCGCCACGACGACGACAGCAACGTCACATGGGCGATCGGTGTCGTGCAGGGCCGGGTCGAGCTGCAGTACCTGGAAGGCCCGCGGTCCCGCGTGGTGATGGACAGCGAGAACGCCCGCCAGATCGCGGAGGGCATCGCCAAGGCTGCGTACGAGGCGCGGTACGGCACCAAGCCAGCCGAAGGCCGGAGCAACCTGGCAGACGCGATGCGCGAGCGCATGATCAACCGCGTGGCCATCGTGGCCGGCAGCCTGGCTGAGCAGGGAAAGAGCAACCGGGAGATCGCGCAGAACGTGGTCGACATCATCATGACGGAGCTGGCATGAGCAACCTTACCGAAGTCGCCAACTGGCGCGCACCACTGCTGAAGCTGACACAGATCGGAAACCCGGACCACGACGGCGGGAAGCCGACGACGATCTACATCGACCCAAGCTGTATTTCGTACATCCGCCGGACACGAGGATCTTTCGTGAAGGTCGCCAGCCGCGGGGGGCAACCACCGTACGAGGAACACGAGCGCATCGACTGCACCGCCGTGAGCCTGCACGGAAACAACGAAATGCTGGTGATCGAAACCCCGGAAGTGATCGCGGCTGCGCGCGATAGAGCATACGGCCACAACCACGGACCGAGGGCGGCATGACCGCGGTCGCCATCATCCCGGCTCGAGGTGGCAGCCGACGCATACCACGTAAAAACGTAAGGCCGTTTTTCGGAAAACCGATATTGGCGTATTCCATCGAGGCCGCGCTGCAGAGCAACCTGTTCGTAGCGGTCTACGTGAGCAGCGACGACAAGGACATCCTGGACGTTGCCACCATGTACGGCGCGCACGCCCTCCACCGCTTGACGCTGGCCGACGAGCACACCGGGACCCAGGAGGTAATGGGGCACGTCCTCCGCTGCCAGATCGATAAGAAATACGAGATCGCCTGCTGCATCTACCCGACGGCCCCCATGATGACGGCCGATGACCTGCAGCGAGGATGGTGGCGCCTACAGATACCGAGGACGGTCTACACCATGAGCGTAGGAGCCGACCCGCTGCACGACCCGGGCCAGTGGTACTTCGGCCTGGCTGACGCCTTCCGCGACGGCCTGCCGCTGATCGACATCAACACCGGCATGGTCCCGATCCCGCCGGAGCGCTGCTGCGACATCAACACCGAGGAGGACTGGCGACGAGCTGAACGCATGTATCAGGCATGGCAAGCATCGATGATAAAAGAGAGGGAGGAACAGACGTGAGAACGGACCAGGAAGCCTACTGGCTGCACAACGACGCCTACCACGCGCGCAGCCCGGGCGACGAGGCCAGCAATTACGAGTTTTTCCGCAAGGCCCTGCGATGCGCAGACCTGCGCTTCAACTGCAGCATTCTTGAATTCGGATGCGGGACAGGCGCCAACCTGCGCTCCCTCAAGCGCTGCTTTACCAGCCCCCAGCTGACCGGCATCGAACTGAACCGGGACGCGGCAGAAAAGGCCAACGCAGACGCTGAAGTCCACTGCGCGTCGATTCTTGAAGGGCTTCCGAACGCGGCCTACTTCGCCAGAGATTACGATCTGGTATTCACCAAGGGTCTGCTTATCCACATCGCGCCAGCCGACCTGCCCAAGGCATACCAGGCGCTGGTCGACGCCAGCGACCGCTACGTGTTGGTGTGCGAGTACTTCAGCCCACAACCCAGGAACATCCCTTATCGAGGAACTACGCACGTATTGTGGGCGCGCGATTTCGCCGGAGAGATCATCGACGCCCACGGCTTGAAGCTGGTCGACTACGGCTTCGTATCGAAACGCGACATTTACCCGCAGGACGACCTGACGTGGTGGCTACTGGAGAAGCCATGATCGCTACGTTGTACGTTTTTTCAACATTTCTTGTACTGGAGAAGCCATGATCGCTACGTTGTACGTTTTTTCAACATTTCTTGTATGGTACTCACTCGGCATTCTTGGCGGTTACATGGGGTGCAGATATTTTGCTGGGAAAGAGTTTGATCCTGACCGGGATGTGTGGTTTATTCTGTTGATTGCGCTCGTCGGGCCGATAAATTTTATTCCCGCCCTAATATGGTGGGTCTGTGAACAATTGGAGGGACAATGACCGAACAAGAAGCAAAGACCAAGTGGTGCCCGATGGTGCGTATCGCCATTGAAGTAGAGGGTGCGCTAATCGGAATTAACACTGAGGTGCTTCCTGGCGAACAAGACGCCCCCACCGAGTTTAAATCAGCCACGCGCTGCATTGGATCCGCCTGCATGATGTGGCGCGAATCCAGGAAACTGGTGAACGCGCAGGACAGGGCCGGCGGGACTCCGATATGGGTACCAACCAGCGAGCCGAGCGGACATGGCTACTGCGGGCTCGCAGGACCGGTGATGATGGTGCCAGGATGATCATCCGCTGCAACCGTTGCCTGATACCACAGACCCGCCCTGATACCGCATTCGAGGGCGGCGTCTGCAGCGCCTGCCTGGCGCACGAACGCCGGCCGTACATCGACTGGGAGGACCGCGAGCGCATGCTCCTGCAGCTGCTCGACAAGTTCCACGGCGAAGTGCTGGTCCCGAGCAGCGCAGGGAAGGACAGCCACTACCAGGCACTAACCCTGAAGCGCATTGGTGCCAACGTGACTTGCGTGACCGCCTCAACTTGCCATTTGACGCCGATCGGGCGCCGCAACATCGACAACCTCGCCAGGCACTGCACCACGATCGAGGTAACGCCGAACCGCACCGTGCGCGCGAAGTTGAACCGCCTCGGCCTCGAGATGGTGGGAGACATCAGCTGGCCCGAGCACGTGGCGATATTCAGCATCCCATGGCGCATGGCCTGCGACCTCGGAAAGCCGCTGATCATGTACGGCGAGAACCCACAGAACCAGTACGGCGGCCCACCGGGCACCCAGGAGGCCAGGGAAATGACGCTGCGCTGGCGATCGGAGTACGGCGGATTCCTCGGCCTGCGGCCGGCGGACCTGGTCGGCATGGAAGGCATCACCGAGCGCGACATGGACGTCTACACCCCGCCGAGCGCCGAGGACCTGGAAGTGATGGGCATCGAGGCGCACTTCCTCGGCCAGTACCTGCCATGGGACAGCCACCAGAACGCCCAGATCGCCATCGACGCCGGCATGGAAGCCACCCTCCCGAGCGCGGCGAACTGGTGGCCGTGGGAGAATTTGGACAACGCTATGACTGGATTGCACGATTACGGAGCCTATCTCAAATATGGCCTGAGCCGCATGGCGCAACAATTGTCGGTAGATATCAGATGCGGACGCATTCCGCGCGACAAAGCGCTAGCCTTGCTACTGGAAAACGAGCAACATTTCCCAGAGGTTTATGCGGGGGTCCCAATTGAGGATGTACTTGAGCGCCTCGACATGACAAGAGCAGAGCTGTGGAAGTGCCTTGACGCATTCACAAACAACGCGCTGTTCCGTCGCGTAATCGACGACTCCACGACCCCTCCAATATCAATCACCAATTGACGTGGCCATTTTCATTTATACGTTGATTGACCCGGCCACCGGCGCTATCCGATACGTCGGCAAAAGCGCTGATCCGATCAAGCGCCTTGCGGTGCACATCGCAAGGGCGCGGTCTGGATGCGAAACGCACTGTCGGCGATGGATTGCAAAGTGCCTAGCCAGCGGAGTGGTGCCTTTAATCGACGTGGTTGATTGCGCTGATGACCATCGAGCGGCAAACGAAGCAGAACGCCGTTGGATAATGGACCTTAAAGCCGCGGGAGTCCAACTTACCAACCTGACAATTGGGGGAGATGGTCGCGCTCGAGGTTCGCGCTTACGTCAAGAAACACGCGATCGTATGAGCGCTGCACGGCGCGGAAAACCATTGACCCAGAAGGCCGTGGAGGCGGGACGCCTGGCAAAACTCGGTAAATCGCGGCCACGTAGTGCGCTGGAGCCGATGTGGAATGCTAATCGTGGCAGGAAGCAGTCCCCAGCGGAAATAGCAAAGCGCATCGCTAAGACCAAAGGTCGCGTCCTTCGTCCTGCTGGATGGAAGCATTCTACTGAGTCGAAGGCGCGCATCGGCGCTGCATCGAAAGCGCGCCGGTCTGCAGCAATAGCATTATCAGCGCGATGGGGGAAATGAAGTGCTCGCCACCCGCATCATCCCGATGATCCTGCAGAGCCACGGCTTCATGGTGAAGGGCATCAAGTTCCAATCGTGGAGAACGGCAGGCAATCCGCTGCAGGCGGCCAGGATCCACCAAGCCCGAGGCGTCGACGAGCTGCTGTTCCTCGATGTGGCGGCGACCCCGGAAGGCCGCGGCCCGGACCTGGCGACAATCAGCGCCCTCACCGAGAAGTGCTTTATGCCGATCACCGCCGGAGGCGGCGTGCGCTCCCTGGACGACGTACAGGCCCTGCTGCGCCACGGCGCGGACAAGGTGGCCATAGGCGCCGGCTGCCACACCGGGAAGGGCCTGGTGCGCCGCTGCGCCGACGTGGTGGGGCGCCAGGCGATCGTCGCGGTAATCGAAACCGAGGACGGCAAGACCCACGTGCCAGGATACGACTGGCCGAACCTGCATCCGGTCGATTGGGCGATCTACCTGGCATGCGAAGGCGCCGGCGAGATCCTGCTGATGGCCCGGGACAGGGACGGTACCTGCGAAGGATACGACCTGGACACGATCAAGGCGGTCGCCAGCCACGTGGACATCCCGGTCGTAGCTGCCGGCGGCGCGGGAAAATACGAGCACATGCTGCAGGCGATCGAGGCCGGCGCGAGCGCCGTGGCAGGCGGAAGCATCTTCCAATGGACCGATCAAACCCCGAAAGGGGCAGCGCAATACCTGGCAGCACACGGCATCGAGGCCAGGGTTTAACAACCGAGGAGAGGAAGAATGGCAACCCACCCGAAGAAGGCAGTACCCAAGACCCAGCTGCAGGCCTTTGCCCAGGCGGACCCCGAGCAACACATGGCGCTGATGCTGTGGATGAACCGGATCAACAACCCCGAGCTGACCGTGAAGGTCACCGAGGAGGATCTGACGGCGTACATGGCCTGCATGAGCTACCTCAAGACGACGCCGCAACTCAAGATCGTCCAACGGCCGAAGTACGTCGCCATTACGCTGGTCGAGAAGGGAACCGAGATCAAGGAGCTGGACGGAACGGTCACCAGCGAAGGCAACGCCATCCGCCCGGTCGAGAACAACGAGGCCGACTTCAACAGGTCGCAGGCCGCCGAGGAGATCCGCCGCATCAAGGAGCGCGCACCGGATCTGGCAAACCGACTGACGATCGACGCCCAGGCCGGCACCTTCTCCAGCGACATGGTGATAGAGGCAGCCCGCACCATCATGACGTTGGCGCAAAAATGATCCGCCTGGTCGACATCAAGACCATGCCCCAGCACCGGGCCGTGGACCTGACGTGGCAGCTGCTCGAGGAGCGGCCCGCCGAGGCCAGCATCAGCCACCGCCAGATGCCGACCTGGAGGCAGCACGAAGCCTACGTGCTGAACCACCCGTATGTGGCCTGGTACGCGATCCTGAACGACGACAGCTTCGCCGTCGGAACCGTCCTCCTGACGAAGCACAACGAGATCGGCATCGCCATTCTGCGCGCGCACCAGCGCAACGGATACGCGCGCGAGGCGGTATCCGAGATCATGCGCATGCACGACGCAGCGCCGGCCCTACCCGGCGAGCGGCGCGGCACCTTCCTTGCCAACGTCAACCCGAACAATCCGGCGTCGATCGCGCTGTTCAAATCGCTGGGCGGACGCCTTATTCAGCACACCTACGAGCTATGATCCGCGGTCCGTTCATTGTCGCCGAGCTCGCCGCCTCCCACAACGGGAGCCTGCAGCGAGCCCTGCAGCTGGTCGACGCGGCGGCCGACGCCGGCGCAGACGCCGTCAAGCTGCAGACGTGGACACCGGACAGCATGGTGGGCGACAGGGACTACGTCGTCCCGGACGGGCCGTGGGCAGGCCAGAGGCTGCTGGACCTGTACCGAGAAGCGCATACCCCGTGGATCTGGCACCAGCCGATATTCAACCACGCACGGGCCCGCGGTCTGCTGCCGTTCTCCACGCCGTTCGACCTGGACGCCCTCGCCTTCCTCGAGCGCGAAGGGCAGTGCGAACTGTATAAGATCGCCAGCTTCGAGATCGTCGACACCCACCTGATCAAAGCCGTGGCTAGGACCGGAAAACCGATGATCATCAGCACCGGCATGGCGACGTTCGACGAGATCCAGCGCGCATGGCACATTACCTACGAACACGGCTGCAGGGACATCACGCTCCTGAAGTGCACCAGCGCCTACCCGGCGCCGGCGAGCAGCATCAACCTGGCAGCGATGCAGCGCATGGCCGAGGCATTCTCTGGCAACAGCACCAGCGTAGGACTGAGCGACCACACCATGGGCAGCGCCGTGGCCGTGGCAGCGACCGCCATGGGCGCAACCGTGATCGAGAAGCACCTGACCCTCGCGCGCGCCGACGGCGGCCCGGACGCAGGATTCAGCATGGAGCCGGCCGAGTTCGCCCAGATGGTGAAGGACTGCAGGACAGCGGCCGAGGCGATCGGCGAAAGCGTGTTCGGCCCTGGCCCAGGCGAGCACACAGCCCTACGACGCAGCCTGTGGCTGGTGAAGGACGTGAAGGCAGGCGAGCGCATCACCAACGACCACGTGCGCAGCGCTAGGCCGGCCCTGGGCATGCCATGCCACAAACTGACCGACGCGATTGGGAGGAAGGCCAACATGGACTACCACGCGGGCACGCCGCTGACACTGGGAATGCTGGCATGACGCCATGGCAGTCAACGCTGCAGATGCTGCGCACCCTGCCAAAACCGCGCAGCAACGGCCATATCAAGTTCAAGGGCGTGACACCCGACGCCGTCCTGGCCTGGCTGCAGCAACACCGGGACGTAACGACCGTGGAAGGAGTGATGGAAGGAATGAAACTCACCCGATCGACGACCAAGCGTATCATGGGCACGCTGGTAGATGACGGCTGCCTGCTGGTCAACAAACCCGCGCTCTCTCGCCACTTCGTCTACCGACTGCCGGAGCAAATAAATGGTCCCACATAAAAAAGGGCGAGGCCCGCTGCGCGTCGATTACAAGCCGACGAACAGCCTGAAACCGCACCCGCAGAACAGCCGGACGCATACGCCGGGCCAGATCGACGAGATCATCCGCAGCATCCAGGCCGTAGGCTGGACCAAGCCGATCATCGTCGACGAGAAAGACGAGATCCTCGCAGGACACGGCAAGGACACCGCGCTGCACCCGACCATGAAGCCCGTCGCCCTCGCGCGCCGCGCGATCGTGAACAGCACCAAGGAGGGCGAGATCGTCCTCGACATGTTCGCCGGCGCATCGAGCACCATCATGGGCGCCGAGCAGACCAAGCGAGTAGGATATGCGATCGAGCTGGATCCGCACTACGTCGACGCCAGCGTGCGCCGATGGCAGGAACTGACGGGGAAAGAGGCTATCCATGCCACGGAAAAAAAAACCTACCAAGCGATCGCCAAAGCCCGCGGCAAAGCCTAAGCCGACGGAGAAGCGCGGCCGAGGGCGCCCTCGCTTCGTCCCGACCCAGGACCACCGCGACCTGGTGAAGGCCATGGCAGGCTACCGCATGCCACAGGACGAGATGTGCCTGCTGGTCAAGCACGCCGACGGTAAACCGATCGCGCTGCCAACCCTGCGCCTGCACTTTCGGGAGGAGTTGGACGCCGGATTCGCCAGTGGCAAGATGCGCGTAATGGCCGCGACGTTCCGCAACGCGATCGGCGACAAGGAGCACCCGGGCAACGTCACCGCCCAGATCTGGCTCGGCAAGACCCTGTACGGCATGCGCGAGCAGGTCGTGGTCGATCTCCCGCCCCCCGAGCCGAATGCCGAGGAGAACCTGCTCGACGCTGCCAGACGCGTCGCCTTCACCCTCGCCATGGGCGCGAGCCTGGCCAAGAAGGCGCCGACCCCGCCAACCAAGAAAGGCCAGAAGCAGCCCGCATAGCGCCTCTTGTGAACCGCTGGAAAGCCGCCTACACTCGCGCAAACGAGGAGCAGGCTTACCACCGGAGGCCGTTATGCCAATGCTGCAAAGCCCGGGAGGGCAAGTAATTCTCGCATCCAGCTCGACAGGCGCTGGCGACTGGTACCGTGTCCACCCTAAACTTGGGAAGCTGACCTTCCAGGTCACCCACAATCCCACATCCATCGGCGCGACCGGCACAACCGTCAGTTCAACTACCGTGATCGAGGCATCTAACGACGGTGTGAATGCTCTTGGAACAGTCCTCGGTACGGTCGCACTTGCCGGAGATGGGGTCCAGTCAAACGGATTTGCAACGGACGCTCACTGGGAATATGTGCGCGCGAAAATCAACAGCGTAGGGGCAGCATCCGCAGGCTCCACCGGAGCAGGATTCGGGATCTCGGTCAGTGTGTCGGCCGAGATGAGGAGCTGATCATGAAACGCATCCTCGCCGCTCTGCTGTTGATCCCATCAATTGTGATGGGACAGGTCACAACGAACCCAGGCGTGACGGGCGTGGTAGGAACCGGGACAACCGGATCAGGCAGTGTGGTTCTCCAATCCTCGCCTACGCTGACTGGTACGGTTACTCTTACTGGAACGACCATTACAGGAACCCCAACCTGGAGCAGTTCACAGGCCATTACCCTCTCCACCGCTGCGCAGCCGAATGTTACGAGCGTGGGAACGCTGACGAGTCTCTTAACGAGTGGAGTAGTCAAGATCACTGGCGCAAACCCTGGTGGATTAACGGGGCCGATGACGCTGGTAGACAACAACGGCGGGGAAGGCAGGATTTACCTGTACGGGGCCGATGCCACGACGAGAGGGTCGTTAAAAATATACGCACTCGAATCTGATGCAGGTAATAATGTAGAAAGATTCGGGATTGCTATTGACGGATCAGCCTCATTCGGGTCCAACTCCCTCACCGCAGGCGCTGGCGGCTTTACGACGCTCACAGCATCGGCAATTGCGTCCGCGGCGGGGAACGAGCTACTCTGCTACAACACTACCGGCGGCGTGATCACATACGCAGCAACGGTACTCGGGTGCGTCCCGTCCGGGCTGCAATTCAAGGACGTAGCAGGACGCATTGAACCTCGGACCGCACTCAAAGCCGTCCTGACGATGAAGCCAGGCTACGGCACGTTCAAGGACACCAAGACGTTCGGTGCCGAGCAGCGCGTATGGCTATTCGCCGATGAAGTGTGCGACGTCGACGAAAGGCTTTGCAAACGCGACGCGCAAGGGCGCCCGGAGAACTACGATAAATACGGAACCGTCGCTTATATCGTGGCCGCCATGAAGGAGCAGCAGGTCCAGATCAGGCGCCTGCAGCGTGAAGTGAAACAGCTACAGAAAGAGCAATATGCCGCGCGCCAGAGCAAGATCAGGCCGGCGGCATATGTTACCCACTGAGGAGGAACGGCCGCCAGACCGTCTCAGGCACTCCGCAGCAGACAGTAGTCGAGAAATTATAAAGGAGAATCACCATGGCAAAGTCACTCACGGAACTGCGCAACAGCATCCTCACCAGCGTCTACGGGCGCCGGCTGGGCCTTGACCCGGACGAGTTCCTGGTCGGGCAGAAAGCCCTGAAGATGGTCACCCAGAGCATCGGATCGAGCACCAACGCGACCGCCAGCAACACCGGCACGCAGCTGCTCAACTACGGCATCACGCGCATGGCGCATGCTACCGAGCAGGCATCGACAGGGTCGAGCTACGGAACGGCAGAGGTTGGTGGTGTTTATTCCCTTGCTGCACCAGCCGAAGGCGTGGAGAAAATCATCTACACGGCCAGCCACAGCAGCACCCAGCTGTTCACCGTCGCAATGGCCACCGGCGTGTTTATTCAGTCAAGCGCTGGCAGCACGTTCGGCGGGATCATGTTCGCCGGCCCTGGCGCATACGTCCGGCTGATCGGGCAAAGCACGTCCAAGTGGCTGCTGACAGCATTCGCGTCCACAATCCTGACGAGCCTGGGCGCAACGTAATCTCAACCACGGAAGCGGGGTAGCTCAGCCCGGCAGAGCGCGTGGCTCATAACCACGAGGTCGCAGGATCGTAGCCTGCCCCCGCAACCACAATCCTGAGGAGGATGAAACGCAATGAAGATCGCAATACTTGGGTCCGCCCCGTCGTCGCTACACCTGGCGCCGTTCGGCGACCCGTCATTCAGCATCTGGGGATGCTCCCCGGGCGTCTATTATCAGGTACCGCGGTGCGACGCCTGGTTCGAGCTGCACCGATGGGAACCGCCGGTAATCGGCAAGCCGCACCTGCAGAAGCAGTGGTTCAGCCCTGAGTACGTCGCCTGGATGTCGATGCGCCAGCCGGGCGTCTGCCCGGTATGGATGTACGAGGCCGTGCCAGAGATCCCGGCATCGAAGGCGCTTCCCGTCGACGACCTGACATCGAAGTACGGCACGTTCTTCTTCACCAGCAGCATCGCCTGGATGATTGCCTGCGCGATCGAGGACATCCTGGAAGCGCGCGCGAAAGGCGCAACAGACCAGGACGAGATCGCGCTGTTCGGCATCGATATGGCGGCCAACGAGGAATATGGGTACCAGCGAGCCGGCTGCCAGCACTTCCTGCTCCTCGCCGGCGACCTGGGGATCAAGATCACCGTGCCACCGGAAGCGGACCTGCTGCGACCGATGCCGCTGTACGGGATCTGCGAGTCAAGCCACTGGATGATCAAAAACACCGTAAGAAAGGGAGAATTAAACGCTCGATTGGAGCAGGCCAATGGCCAGCTGGAAGCGGCAAAACACTCCATAGCGTTTATGCAGGGCGCGCTCGACGACCTGAACTACCAGATGCTGACGTGGGGCGAGGACAGGGAAGGCACCGGGACCAGCTTCGGGATCCTCGCCAACTCGCCGTTCGTCCGGAACGAGATCATCTCCAGCATGCCGCACCCAGAAGGCCCGAAGGCAGCAACCAGCCCGACGTGCCTCGGCGAGATGGCGCCGGTCCCGCAGCCCAAGCCGCGCCCGAAAACGGCCAAGAAGCGCAAACGCTAGGCCATGGGCGCCCTGGACGAGTACATCACGACGCTGGCGAGGCTTCCGCCCGCCGCGCGCCATGGTGTCGTCCAGGAGGCCATGGATGCGACGAAGAACCGCCGCTGGGTCCCGAACCCCGGACCGCAGACCACCGCGTACCTGAGCCTGGCCGACGAAACCCTCTACGGCGGCGAGGCTGGAGGAGGCAAGACCGACCTGGTCGTCGGCCTGAGCCTGACCGAGCACAAGCGCTCCCTGGTCCTGCGCCGGACCAACGCCGAATCCGTGAAGCTGTTCGACCGATACGAAGAAATCATCGGCCACGGCAACGGTAAGAACGAGCAGAAAGGTTGGCGGATCGACGGCCGCATCATCGACATCGGAGGCTGCCAGCTCGAGCAGGACAAGCAGAAGCGCAAGGGCATCCCGCATGACCTGAAGGCATTCGACGAGCTGGTCGACTTCTCGCGCACCCAGTACGAGTTCATCATCACCTGGAACCGGAGCACGGATCCGAACCAGCGCTGCCGGATCGTTGCCACCACCAACCCGCCCACCAGGCCCGAGGGCATGTGGGTCGTGGAGCGCTGGGGCCCTTGGCTGGACCCGAAGCACCCGAACCCGGCCAAGGACGGCGAGCTGCGCTGGTACACCACCATCAACGGGCGCGACACCGAGGTCGAAGGACCTGGACCGCACGACGACGGCAGCGGGCGCATGGTGCTCGCCAAGAGCAGGACGTTCATTCGCGCCAAGCTGAAGGACAACCCGGACCTGACACAGAACACGGACTACGAGAGCCGCCTGGCCGCCCTGCCAAAGGAGCTGCGCGAGGCGTACATGGAAGGACGCTTCGAGGCCGGACTCAAGGACACCCCATTCCAAGCCATCCCGACCGACTGGATCCGCGCGGCCCAGGCGCGCTGGGAAGATAAGCCACCGAAGGGTATCCCGATGTGCGGGATAGGCGTCGACGCGAGCGGAGGCGGAGAGGACCCGATGGTGCTGGCGATCCGGCACGATGGATGGTATGCGCCGATGGTCAAGGTTCCGGGGAGCGATATACCGAGTGACCGCCCGGGCAAGTTCGCCGCCGGCGTCGTGATCAGCTACCGGCGCGACCGCGCCGCGGTAGTGGTCGACATGGGCGGAGGCTACGGCGGCCCGATATACGAGCAGCTGAAAGAGAACGAGATCGAGCCGATTGTCGGGCACAAGGGCAGCGAAGCCAGCGTGCAGCGGACGGTCGAAGGCCAGCTACGCTTCAAAAACAAGCGCACGCAGCTGATCTGGCGCTTCCGGGAGGCCTTGGACCCCAGTCAGCCCGGAGGCAGCCCGATCGCGCTACCACCCAGCCCGACCCTGCTTGCGGACCTTGCAGCGCCCACCTTCTGGGCCGTTGGTGACGCCATCCAGATCGAATCGAAGGAGGACGTGTGCGAGAGGCTGCACAGGTCGACCGACGAGGGCGACGCCGTGGTTATGTCATGGAGCGCCGGCCCGACCTACGTCACCGACGGCGAGGAATGGGCTAGGGCGATGAAATCATCCAGGCCGCTCGGCCGCACGCCGCGAGTCGTCATGGGCAGGCAGAACCGGAGGAACAACTGATGCTGACCGTCCGCGAGGTGCGCGCCACCGACATCCTGGCCGAAGCCCAGCCGCTCATGATCGAGCACTGGGAGGAGGTCGCCAAGGCCACCGGGACGCCGGAGCCGCGCATTGACCCGGTCCAGCTGGCAACCCTCGAGGACGCCGGCGCCACCGTGACCCTCGGCGTATTTGACGATGCAGGCAAGCTGGTAGGCTATTCATTGAACCTGATCGGGCCGCCGATCGACTTCGCTGGCATGCTGGTGATGCAGAACGAGGGCATCTTCATTAGGAAAGAGCATCGCGGTAGCGTAGCGGTCCGGCTGATCGCCGAATCCGAACGCATCGCCAAGGAACGAGGAGCAACCCGAGCCCTGTGGCACACCTACATGGACTCGCGCGCGGACGCCCTATTCTCCCGTTTGCCGGGATACAAGGTGTACGATCGACCTTACTCAAAGGAGCTATGACCATGCCAACCGGAATATCCCTCGTAGGTCTGCTCGCCGGCGCCGCGGGCGCGACCGTTCTCAGTCAGATGATGAAACCTGACGCGATAGCGACAGCCGCACCGGCAGCACCGGCTGTAACGCCGCCAACCGCAATGCCGACTCCGGGCGACGCCGCAAGCAAGGCAGCGGAACGCGCCTCGATCGCCGAGCAGCTGCGCAGGCGCGGCCGCGCAAGCACGATCCTGACCGACCAGGCCGCAACGACCGACAAGCTGGGCGGGTAGTACGAACACGCTGAGGAGGCTCTTCAAAGGGACCGTCCAATGAAAGCCAAAGACCTATTCGAAACCGCGGAAACGCTGTTCACCAAGCGTTCGAGCTTGCTGATGCTTTGGCAGGAGCAGGCGGAGAACTTCTACCCTGAGCGCGCGGACTTCACCTTCCGCCGCACCCTCGGAACGGACTTCGCGTCGAACCTGATGACCAGCTACCCGCTCATGTGCCGCAGGGACCTTGGCGACCAAGTCGGGACGATGCTGCGCCCAACGGCCAAGGCATGGTTCAAAACAGCCCCTATCGACCCCAGGCGCGAGAACAACGACGCCACCCGCTGGCTGCAGTGGTCCGACCAGGTCATGCGCCGCGCGATGTACGACCGCCGCACTATGTTCAGCCGGACCACGAAGGAGGGCGATCACGACTTCGCCTGCTTCGGCCAGACGGTGATCAGTGTGCGCATCAACAAGAACAGCGACGGTCTGCTGTACCGCTGCTGGCACCTTCGGGACTGCGCGTGGCAGGAGAACGAGGAAGGCAAGATCTGCGCGATCTTCCGCAAGTGGAAGCCGGCCTGCCGGGACATGGTTCGCCTGTTTGGGAACAAGGTGCACGACGAAGTGCAGAAGATGATCACCATCAACAAGCCATTCGAGGAAGTCGACTGCATGCACATGGTGGTCGAGATGGACATGTACGACGGCGACATCGACAGCTACGACGTCGGCCAGGACGGGAACAGCGTGAAGGTGCGCCGCGGCGCCACCCCGGCGGAGCGCCGGCGCTACCCATACGTGTCGATTTACTACGACTCCAAGAACCAGCACATCATGGAGGTCGTCGCCACCTGGAACCAGGAATATGTGATCCCGAGATGGCAGACCGTTTCAGGATCGCAATACGCCTTTTCCCCAGCCACAGTAGCAGCTCTACCCGATGCGCGCCTGATCCAGGCGATGACATACACCCTGCTCGAGGCTGGGGAGAAAATCGTTAACCCGCCGCTGGTCGCCACCGAGGACGTGGTCAAGAGCGACATCGGCATCTACGCCGGCGCCGTGACCTGGGTAGACCGGGACTACGACGAAAAGACCGGCGAGGCTTTGCGCCCCCTCACCCAAGACAGCCGCGGCATGCCGCTGGGTCTCGAACTGAACACCGACGCGCGCGCGATGATCATGCAAGCCTTCTACCTGAACAAGCTCACGTTGCCCCAGCGCAGCCCGGAAATGACCGCCTACGAGGTCGGCCAGCGGATCCAGGAGTACATCCGCGGCGCCCTCCCGCTGTTCGAACCGATGGAGATCGAGTACAACGGATCGATGTGCGAGATGACGTTCGACATCCTGCGCCGCCACGGAGCATTCGGAGCACCGCAGGACATGCCCGAGAGCCTGCAGGGTGCCGAGTTGCAATTCCACTTCC
>ERZ1292642.85-Hain-H14-01um-R1-85-length-52541-cov-9_pt1 | contig 52541 bp, 74 predicted proteins | sample MGYA00564403_ERZ1292642 | MGnify/ENA primary metagenome ERZ1292642 (study PRJEB36523, sample SAMEA6512643) | groundwater metagenome | collected 2019-01-09 | study: AquaDiva: Metagenomics assemblies of 32 groundwater samples
TGTTGCTTGCATTATTCACGAGTTTCCTTCCTCGCTCTCTTTTTGCCTAGCTCTCTGGCTCTGGTGTGACCGACTCACGCCTCCAGTCCTGCTGCACCATCATCTGAGCCAATCCCTGCACTGGCCTTCCCGCCTGGCAGAATGCCCGATAGGCGCACGGCCCAAATCCTCTTCCCCCATTGCAGCCCGGCCACCGGAACTGTCCATCCATCATCACTTCATGCATGCGTTCCTGCCCAAACGTAGGAGGATTCGCTGCGACGTACTCGGCATGCTCTCTGAGAGCGAGAAGCTTTTCCACCTGTGCCAGCGCATCCGCCTTCCACTGCGCCAATCTACTCCTCGACCACCACAGCGGTCCCACCCACCTGCCACTGACATGTAGGGGCTGGCACTCCTGGTACTCGACCTTGTGCGTCTGGCACTTCTTCTCCATGTTGCCGTCCCAGGGCGGCAAGCGCTTCACCTCCATACCATTCACGAAGGCCCCCTTGATCTTGTGCCCCAGTGCCCTGAGCCCCCACACGTACCCCTGCAACCCCGTATTCATGGTCCACTGGTCGCCCCAGGATTCGTCGATGTCTCCTGTGCTCTTGTGGTCGAGCACATACTGCTCTCCGTGCCACTCGATCAGGGCATCGGGCGTTCCGTAGTAGATCACCTCCTCTCCATGGACCGTGCCGAGCGACACCTCGAATGTGCTCTCCGTTTGCAAGACCATGATCCCTGGCCTCCTGGGCGTTTGCGAAAGCCAGTGACCTAAACAGCACTTCACATTGGCATGATGCAGGCGCTCCTGCCTCGGTACCTGCTCGCCAATCACGTCAGTCCATGCTCGATCAAATGCTCCAAGCACGACCTCATCCTCACACCCACGCATCCAGCCGTCCAGGGCCACATGCAGCACCTGGCCCACCTCCAGAGGGCCAGGCTCCTGCTTCTCCGTCATCACCAACTCCTGCCCCCACCTGAGCCACGTCTTTGTCTCACAGCTTGCCAGAAGCGTGAGCAGCGAATTATTCACCTGGAGCGTCATCATGGATCTCCAATGCTTCTTGCTCTCGCTCAACCTCCAGCACATGCTGAAGGCCATAGCTCAGGAGCCTGTTTGCCGTCTCGGCGAGCTTGAGCTTCGGCTCCTCCACTTGCCATCGTGCATGCACAGCTCTCACCGCCGCCCACACAGCGGGCGTCGCTCGAATCGCCTGTGTCGGACTTGCCTCCCTCCATGTCTCTGCCATCCTGAGCCTCCTTTGTTGTCTGTCTTCTGCTCCACATGGTCAGGGCTCCACCCAACGCGAAAACTGCCCACATGCCTCTTCGGCCAGCACCACACGCCAATAAGATGCCAGCGGTATGTGCAGGTCCGTCCAGCGGCCCTTGCTAATCTCTCTGGACTCCATCACCCAGGATTGCTCGTCTTTCTTGACAACATCCATCGATGATCCTGGACACGTTGGCGCTTCTGCCCTCTCTTGCGCTGTGCGCTGCCACGCTTTCTGCAACTTTGCCTGCAACTGGCGCAGCGTCAGCTTCTCCTCACACTTGATCGTCCGGAGCCCTCGATGCACTGCACGCTCGTAACGTTCCTGCGTCTTTGTCTTGTCTGATTGCTGCGCCGCCGTTGGTGCTTCATACGTCCACATGACTCCATCTCCCCTTCATACACCATATCCCTGTGCCATAGCGCGCCAGGAGCCTATACTGCTGCTCTCCGACGACGAGCCAATAGCGCTGCTTGCGCGCTGCCTGCAACGTCTTGATGTGCGCTGCCACGCCCATCGTACCAGGCGGCTCCCCTATCACACCCACGACATGTCGCGTGATGGCCCGCATGATCCTCCTCTTGCATGGCCACAGTCCTACGACTCTCCGGATGGGTGCCGCGTCCCACGGCCCAGGTCCCCACAGGACATAGGGATAGATCGTCGCCACTCTCCGCATGCCCTCATGGCACGCCTTCTCAAGGATCACGGGAGGCAGCTCTCCACCCTCCATCCTGGCCCTGGCCACTTTGATGCTCGTCTTGTGCCCTTCCACCCTCCACCACTCCAGACATGCTGCATCCAGGAATGCGAGCCACTTCTGGCACTGTGCTCTCCGGGCGCCCTCTCCGACCGGTCCCAGGATCAGCATGGCACCCATCCCTCACGCTTCAGATACTTCTGCCAGCGCCCATCACACCTTGGCTGACGGTATTTCGTGTCCTGAATCTTGAGGCAGAGCCATCCACCGTTCCAGGCCAATACGCCTTCTGCCCTTCGCATCATCAGTCCTCCACTCGCGTTGTGATGCGCGCCCAAAAAAACGCCCTGCCCCAGGCTCCATTCCAGGGCAGGGCCATCGTCAAGGCTGTCGCAAGACCACCACAATAATAATCACCACCAGGAGTATCAATGCTTCCATGCTCAATCCAACTCAATAAGGCGCGTCGGCTGTGCTGCCATAAGCCCCTTCAGCGCCACAAGCGCGCCGTCCAAGTCATGCTTGATCTCCTTCCGGATGAAGGAGAACTTCTTGAGCGCATCTTTGTCGCAGCCAAGCGCTATCGCTTTTATCCTTTCTGCAACATCCGCCAACGCAGCAAACCCTGTCACATTGCGCGCCTCTAAGAAGAGCTGTGACCACTCGACGATCTTTTGGATATGCGAGTCGTAGAATTTCTTCTGCGTCCCATCGTCGAGGCCCTGCAACACCCCGCGCAGATTGCTCACCAGCTCCAGCGCCTCTGTACAGAGGATCGACTCAATATGTGCCTTGCCTGCCTCTACTGTTGAGAGCAGATCTGCCTGTGCCTGCACAAACGCCTCTGGCGCAATAAGCGCCAGCTTGCCAGGCACGCCTAATTCGATCCAACGCAGCACCACGCTATACTTTGCCCGCATTGCATCCGCCGTCGGATAGGATGCAGCACTCACCTGAATCCGTGGCTTCCCGCATGCTTCCCTTACTCGCGTTGTCCAGCAATCATAGAGCACATCGACCAGCGCCCGCCGTTCTTCCTGATACACAGCCATGTATGCGCTCACAGCACTCACCTGGCACATTGGCACGCAATACACGCCATCCCGAAAGAGCTCGGGTACGCCTGGCACCATACGTGCCTCAAGCCAGCGCTTGGCATACCCGTCCCGTGACGCGATGGCCTTGTACTCTGCGCACGTCATCAGACGCTCGGTGACGCTTGCATCTTGCTCTTGCACCATGCGTGCAATCTCTGTGCTGTATTGCTGCACGCTTACCGCCTTGGCTTGTCGACTCCCGCCCCACCCATGTACAGAGACCGAGAGTGCAATGGTTGCGTTCATCCAATTGCCTGCGTCTGCCTGCTGCACTGTCCCCGGATCCGCGGATCCTGCTTCGTACATTGTCGCCACCCCCTCTGAGAAAGAGGCACTGGCACCATACCAGTGCCTCTACCTATAGGCACAAAAAAAGCGCCATGCCCCAGGCCAAAGCCCACAGCACAGCGCTTTCCTCTCATCCTTCCTTGTCCAACTCACATATCCGCTCTGCTTTTGCTACAGCGTCCTCGACAGCCCGGTATCGCTCAACCTGTCCATTTGCCAGCTGCGCACGCCACCCCTGGCGATAATAGGGCTGTGCATTCGTATGCTCCAGGCAGGATTGCCCGTACTCTATCGCCCGTTCGCACACCGTACACGCCCAGCCGTCAGACATCTCCTCGACCGGGCATTGGTCATGCTCGCATGCACACGTGCTCAGCGCTTCCACGTTGTCGAGGTAGGCGAGGACTTCGGGCGTATCCTGCTCCCAGTAAAATGTTCGGCCGTTCGGCTTCACGATAATGACTACGTCACCCGGTTGAAGCAGCATAGGATTTCTCCCCGGAAAACAATGCTGACAATCAGTCGCTCCACACAGACAGGGCTCATGCATGTTGATGCGGATCATAGTCTGTCTTCTCACTCTATTGCGATGTTAGCCGCCGGGGCAAAATGATAGCCATTATGCTGTTCTGAGTCATAGCGAAAGATCAATCCATCGGGAGTCTGGAAGATCTGGCACGACTCTTCATTCGTCCCTACAGGACGACACAGCACAAACACTGTATCGCCTGACCTATATGGGTCATGTGAGCAGTGCGCACATGTTTCGGACCGACAGTGTCCCCAGGACCACGTTTTCTTTTCGATCCTGACGGTGGCGCTTTCGAGCGGCCTTCCGCTTCCTGTCCCGTCCCACACGTTAAAATTCCGTACCGCAAAATTTGCCGGCGGCGCCTGGAGGGCGTTCAATTGCGCTTCGAGTTTCTGTACGAGTTCGTCTGTGCTCATCTTCTGTTTTCTCCTTTATGGGAGCCGTGCGGCTCCTGGCTTGCCATCGGTGATGCGGTGCGGCGTTAATCCTCCGCAGCAGGCTGACAGACATTTCTGCGGCAGCCTCCCGCCTCGTGTTGCACTCGCGTCGAGCACCCGCACAACCCAGTCGTTGCAGCACAGAGCAGGGACCAAATGCCGACTTCCCTATCGTCAATCTCAGGACTCCGCTCATAGATTGCCTCGAACAGTACGTCGAGGTTCAGGTCGTCGATGTCGTCGTCGTCATAGGTCTCGCGGATGATGCGGTACGCTTCTTGCTCTGTCATGTTTATGCCTTTCTCCTGGCTGGAATGAGCTGTACCTGTTGTCCTTGCCTCTGATAATACTCAGGATGCTTCTTCTCGATCACGCTCCCCGGCGCCAGCATAGCCTGTATCTCTTGGAGCAGGGCATCCTTCTCGCACTCGGTCCCCCTGTACCCTGCCAGGTTCGCCTCAAGCCTTCCGTCCGTGTGCACAATGACCGTTATCTTTTTCGCCATCGCTTTACCCCCTACGAATAACATGCACGTGCGCCCCATCCGCCCGTACCTCAGTACGCCAGCTCGCTCTGTGCGCATGATAGATGCGCTTCAGTTGCACTTCCGCTATCGCCTGCTTGAGTAAGCCCACCACCCGTTGCGTCGTGGGATCCTGCTGACCACTCTCGACCGTGAATTGCCGGGCGCCGTCCATTGCATTGTCATGGAGCATCGTCACCTTGCCCGTCTGCTGATCTTGCTGAAAGCCAATCGTGTAGCTCCCTCCTGCCAATTTGCCTATGATGCCTTCATACTTATTCCGCTCGTTGCCGGGCGACACGATCAGATTACACAGTGGCCCATTCCCTTCATAGTAGGATACCGGCGCATCCTCCAGCACGTCCCACTCCAGGAGCAGGGCTGCTTCTCGCACGACCGAGAGATCGTCAATCTTCGGATCGCCACATACCAGCTTGCTCATATATCATCTTCCTCTCGCAGTTGGTGCGGCATTGCCACCCATTTCTTCTGCGATGTCACAGCTTGAACATAGACGGTAGACCGTTCTTCGTTTGGTACGCACATACAAGACCGGAGCACCAAAACGCGGCACGGTACATCTGTCCTATTGTCGTATAGATACGTCTTACCTATCTCAATAGCGTCAATAAACATGCTTTCCTCCTACCCATGGACAAAAAAAAGGGTAGAGAGCCCATGCCCTCTCCCCTTGGCGCCTGTACGGCGCTCCCTCAACGCCAGCCCAACAACGCCACAAAGCCCTGCAACACTGTCACTTGTTCCACCAGGCAGCGCCGTCGTCTCATCCCTCAATCCTCCTCGCCTGTGCGCTGTCGCCAGCCCATCTGTACACGCCACCCTGACATGCATCCAGGTAGCGCCCACTCGCTTGTTGCCGCCGCTGTGCAATCGCCTGTGCCTGGCTCACTGCGCCGGGCACCACCCACTGCGCTGCCTGCACAAGCGTCTGCCTCTTGTTCCATGCCTCGAAGCAGCACTGCTTAACCTCTCTCCCTGTCCAACCCTCAAAATTGGGGAATGTTTGCGATTCGAGCCCGTACTGGCTCATATACAACTTCCACATGGTCAGCTGCTCCTGCTGCTTCGGTAGATCGAAGAACCATTCCGGCTGGCTTCTTGATCGAATCTTCTGCGGTATCTTGCCGGGATCGTTCGTGGTCCAGAGCCAGAGCGTTGAGCCTGGCTTCCCGCCCACAATCGCCCGCTCGATTGCCAACGCATGCCGAAGATTGCTTTCTGATTCCCCTACCAGGCTTCCCTTGCATGCGCCCGTGTCGAGCGCCAGCACTGGGCATCTGAACACTGAGCCTGCTGCCTTGGCTGTGTGACTCTTCCCTGTGCCTGAATGTCCGGCCAGCACCATACCGCGTGCCTCAGTCTCGACCATGTGTGTTGCGATCCTGTCCCGATAATCTTGCGACACACCGCTCGTGTCCCCCTCAGCACCGCCAAACGTCCCCTCGGCCTCATCCACCCAGAGGATCAGTGCGACAGGCTGCCTGCCTTGTGCCTCAGCCTCAAGATACTTCATGATCCCCTCAAGCCCCACGACCTGCTCCCGCGTCTCCTTTCCTTGCCAATACTGCAAGCCTGGCGTGCTGTTAATGAGCTTGACCTTCGCCTGCCACAGAGCACCAATGTCAATGCCGTTCTTGCACACCGCCATGGCACACTGCTGCTCGCCTTCAAATGCTGTCATACCCCGAAGCGCATCAACCGCCTTACTCGTCTCGTCGCCCAGTGGGACACAGTGCGTACTCTGCTCTATCCCTCGCACTATGTCGCAGAGCGCGTCCGTGCCCGGTAGCGCCTCTTCCCACGTCAGAAAATCACTATGCAAGCCTGGAGGTACCTGCAATCCGCGTCCCATGAGCACGAGCGTGCGCCCATTCCCTTTATACGGATCCCGCAAATTCATGATCCCTTGCCTGACCAGTGCATCCTGCCAATACTCCTGATGCCACAGCGCCACGATCAGGCTGCATGCCGGCACCGTCCGCGCCCACTGGAGCATTCGCGCCGGATCGTCGACATCATCCTCTGTCCCATACGCCTGTGCCTGCTCCGTCATGGGCGTGAACCCGCTGGCACAGTCCCATGCCCATGCCGCTCCCCCTTCCTGGCACATGTGCGCCCTAATATGCGCCACTGCGCCCAGCGGTTCAGGTGTGCTCACTGCCAGGAGGGGACATCCACGCTTCCTCGCCTTCACGAGCCAGTTCATCATATGCCCAGCTCCAATGTTTCTAGGTACCATTCGTACTCTGTTTTCAGAGCATCGCACCGCTCGCACAATGCACGATATGTGCATCGCCATGCATTCTCAATATCTTGCTCACAACTCACTGCCCTGATAGCTCTTAGGCCGGTCACTTGACCGGAGCCCTACCACCACGTCAAGGTAGCTACCATCGGTAGAGTCTGAGAGCTAGCGCCAAGGCGCGAACCTCGTCGGCTACATACAATCTACGCCCTGCCTCAACTATCGGCTTACCCGCATATGAGTACGGTACCGCAACGCATGCAGTCGTCTCGCCACCACAATTCAGCGCTCGCTCTATTCGTTGTCAAGGATCCTCCTCTCACCTTCACCACATGAGAGATTATACCAACACTACGACACGATTGCCAACATAATTATTGTGCTCAAAAGAAAATAATTAGGCTATGCTATACATAATGAAGTACATTGCAAGAACCATGCCACCCTGAATAGCTGGTCACTTCTCTGACTTGTCGGTCATAAAACTAGGCGATCAGCCTTATTCTAGCCAACTTCAGCTCTCGGGTTACAAACTAGTCGTCCTATGCGCCCACAAGCGCTTGTTTCCATGCTGTTTATTGTGTTTGGCCTTCAATTAGTCGAGCCGACTTGTTGAAATCATTGAGTGTTCGAGTAGGTCCGGTGACGACGATGCTGAGTTTCTAATCAGTCTCGGTTCAGCAAGGCATAAGCAAGCGTTTGGGGACGCTAATGCTGGAGAAGAGCGTTAGTTATAGTGCAAGTAAGCCCTGTCTAAGTCATTGTTTCATAAGCTCATGCAATGAAATCAACGAGTCGGCTCTTCCTAAATGCTAAGTGGTTGTTTCTGTAGATAAAAGTGACTTCCCAAATTATCTAGGGCGAAAATGGGCAAAAGTGTGCTCCCAAGGTGGGAGCAGACTGGCTGGTGAGGCGAGAGCGGGAGAGGTAAAGGTAGTATAAAAGAGATATATTTTTTTTTTTTACTTCTTTTCTTTGCACACACACCACCACATGTGCTCTCGCGCGCGGCCGTCCATGTTGGTCAAGTGTTTTGCTTGATCCTTACAAGTGACTGATTGTGGCGCACTTCCATTTAGATAGCGGACACAATCAACTAGATAGATTCAGCTGCTATACATGTCACCTTTTCAATTATGCCGTGCACGAGGTCGGGCCGATCCGAGACTATAGTGACTGTCCTTGTTTTTCATGGAACCTTTCTAGTTATGGGGGTACAAATTGGCATTTTGGTACCAGGATCACGGGCAAGTGAGAGGCAAGAGCGGTGCCGTACCAGGCTCAGCGACCAGGCTCAGCGACCAGGCAGCCGAACAGCCAAACATCTGGACATCCTGCCACTTCGACATTGCGCTGTCTGGCTGTTCGGGCATTGGCATGGCCACAGAGGCATATGTCTTGACATGTAGCTGTCCCGATGGCCGCACATCGAGCCAGTGCGCCATGCATCTGTCACGCTGTTTGGGCATCTGAACATCGCACTGTCCCGACATCCAGCCATCTGGCCATTTGGCTGTCTCATTGTTAAGATGTCCAGCCATCCAGCCATCTGGATGTTTCATCATGACGATGTTTGAACACCCAGCCATCCAGACAGGCGCCCGGAGAGGCCGGGGGGACCCCCGACGCCTATTCTATGTCTACTGTAACACTCAAACTGATACGCACACTATTTTCTAGCCATATACCTATTAGAACCATAATGCTCCCGTGTCCCAGCGCAAGCGAGCAGGCCCCGCCTCATCGTGCCTTGTCTCGCTCCCTACACGTCGCGCGCCTTGACAGGGACAGAGCGCACGCAGTACACTCAGACGCACAGGCGAGACAGGGCGAAGGGAGTATCCGTGGAGTCCTCCATCCTGACTGAGATCATCCAGCACTGCGACCTAGCCATTGAGCAGCTCAGGCAGGCTCAGGAGCGCCCTGACATTGCACTCGCCCTCTTGGACGTGCGCCTCCTTCTCCTTCAACCCACAGTCAGCGATGCGTGGGATGCTGCACTTGCCCTGCTCGTGCAGGAGGACGTATGATGGCAGAGACGCCTATCAGCAGGGGAACACAGAGCGCGCATACTGGTGGAAGCAGTCAAACATTCGCAGCAGTGTTCACAGATGCGCAGAGTGATACGACCTCTATCCTTGGAGACATCGAGGCGTTCCTGGCGGCATTGGAGCAGGGTGCCATGCAGGCGCAATGGGAGAAGGATCGCGTCAGGACTGAGGCGTGGATCAGGGACGGGCATCTCTCACACGGCCCAGATGCGTCGGAGGACTGAGCGGGAGGACTCGTGGCACAGTACCAAAAGAAGCCAGTCATTGTCGAAGCATTTTGCCTCGGCATTGACCCCATGCCTGAGTGGTTTTGTGATGCACGATCGCAGCATAAAATTATCACCCATGGTGACGATGACCATCTCGTCTCCTGCGACATCGTGACGCTTGAGGGAGTGATGAAGGGTGTGCGTGGTACCTATATCATTCAAGGCGTCCAGGGAGAAATGTACCCCTGTAAAGAGGCAATATTTCGATTGACTTACGAGCCAGTTGGAGACGCTGCCTCCTCAGCAGCCTGATTGGGAAGGCGACGGTCCTAATGTGCCATGAAGCAGGCGAGCGTTTTGGCGGTTGGAGCTGGACACGCACAGCCGCCCTGGTACGCTCAACAAAGCGGAAGCCCGTTCCCCGCTGCGAAGCAGGGGAGGGCTTCCAGCGACTTGTGGGTCCAGGGCGAGGCGAGCATGTCCACCAACCGGAGCCAAAACATCAGCGAGCCGCGAGGGTCGAGCACCTGGAAAGAGCACAGGAGTGCGTCCATGTTCCATGTACGAGCGGGATTATGCTTTGAGCCACAGGCTGAAGGTGGCGTCCGTCTCCTCAAGCGCGTTGATGCCAGAGCCGATGCTCCTCTTATGCTTGACATGGTCCTTGATAAGCATGAATGGGCCAGCGTCATTGCTACGATGAGCTTTTATGGCGAAGAGAACTATGGCTATTTTCGTGCGCTGCTCTTTCATGTTGGCACGCCTCTTCCTGCGTCTGTCGTATTGCAGGGAACGTGCGACTGACGCACAAGAGGACGAAGGAGAACACACGCATGCCGTCCAAGGGCTCCCTGACCACGCCTGAAAAGTTCGCTGCCCAGCTCCTGGCGCTCGGGAAAAGCCTGACCTTCGCCGCTGAGTCGGCTGGCTTGTCCTTACCGCAACTCAGGAAGCGTCTCGACCTCCCTCTGATGCAGCAGGAGATTGAGCGCTGGCGCGGGCAGCACTTTGCTGGGCTCAGTGAGTCGCTCGGAGCGCGGCTCTCAGCACTTCAGCATCCTGCCCTGGAAGCCATGTCTGCCTTGATCGCAGCAGAGTCGGAGCCTGTGCGCCTTGGTGCCGCCAAAGACATTCTGGATCGTGGTCCCTTGAGTCGGCGCATTCAGGGAGAGCGCGGTGGCACGGGAGGCCAAGGGCACGGTTCCATCACCCTCGATCAGCAAGCCCTCACGGCCATCCTTGCCGGAGCGATGAACATGGGGCATGCTGGTATCTTGACAGCCTTCGCTGCACTGCGTGCTTCGTCTGCGGACCGCGCACCCCTTCTCATTGTGCAGCACGACGGAGAGAACGTGCCACGCCCCGTCCCGAACGAGGAGGGCCTCTGATAGGAGAGGGAAAGCGCTCCATGAACAGCAACACGCATGTTGTGCAGTGGCTCATGGGCCTTGTCGCTGTGCTGCTTGTGGGCGCTCTTTCCCTGGTTATCCAAAGCATCACGACAGACATTGCCCAGATACAAAGCACACAACAGGGCCGTGGTGAGCGCATTGCAGCACTCGAAGCACAGGCGACCGCAAACAAAGAGCACATTCTTGCCATCAGAGGCGATCTTCAGTACATCAAACAGCGACTTGACCAATTACTGCCTCGTGCTTTTCCCTAAGATGTCTTGAAGGACTGTGCAGCATGACCCTTCGCTCTCAGTGTCTCTCTGTCGTGCGCGTGTGCATGACCTTCCTGCAATGCTGCATGCGCCTTTGCCGTTGCTGGCTGCACCTCTGCCCCTTTGTCGCCGTCCATGCATCGTTAGGATGCTGGGGCGCGTGCAGTCACTGCGGCAAAACTGCTGGCTTTGTCAGTCGCACCGAACTGCGTGCGGCCCTGGAGCGTGTGCCACCATGCCCCTAACCTACGCCGAACGTCTCATTGCTCGGCCCTCCTGGTCCGGTGAGCTGCCCAACACCCAGGAGCCTGCTCTCCTCCTGGCGCAGCTTGCCGCTCCAGGAGAGCTGGTAGTGGATCATCCTGACGCTGTCTCTCCCACACTGAGGCAGGCAGGCACCTTGGGCGAGCCCGGCTTCGCCGTCGCCCTGGTCAAGCAGGAGGCTGAGCGCTCCCTCTACTACTTCAATCTCGTCTTCATGGGGGGCCACACCCTCATGCAGCCGCAGCCCCATCAGTGGTTCTGTGACTTTCTTCAGGCCACGCCGTCCTTCCACAAACTGCTTCTCGCACCACGAGGCTTCCTCAAGACCACCATAACAGGGGGGATGCTTCTTCACTTTTTCATTCAGCCTCTCGGCGCAAATCATTACTTCCCGCACGGAAAAATCGGCTATCTCCAGCATGACGAGGGAAGGAGCACTCGTATCTTGCTTGGCTCAAAGGGCAGTGATCTGAGTGAGGAGAAACTCATCTACGTTCGCACTGTCATAGAGAACAACGCCATGCTTCGTGCGTTCTGGCCACAGTGCTTCTGGCATGATCCCGAACGGCAAGCAACAGCCTGGAACAATCAGCGTCTCTTCCTCCCCCGTGCTGAGGCGTTTAAGGAAGGTTCCGTTGAGACGACAGGTGTGAGTGCGACAATCACAGGAGACCATTTCAATGTCGGTCTGTATGATGATCTTGTCGACGAGAAAGACCGATTCAGTCCAGGCAATATGGATCGCGCTTACAACTGGGTTCATGCGGCACACTTCCTCCTTGATGATTATCCGCATGCGCATGAAATCTTCCTGGGGACCCATTGGACGAACAATGACATCTACGTGAGGATGAAGCGTGACGATATTGGACTTGAGCATCGGACATTCTCGGCGGTCTTGCAGAATGGAAGGGCGCTGTGGCCGGAAGTCTACTCGCTTGCTGCCCTCAAGCTGAAAGAGCAAGCGCTTATCGCAGCAGGAAAGGGCGATCTTTATGCCCTCAATTTTCTTAACGATCCTCGTCATCAGTCCATCGTTGCCTTCGATGCGGGGCAACTGCGCTACTTCAGCATCGAAGGGGGTATGGCCCTCATTGACGACGATCCGCGTGACCTCGCCCTGACCCAGGACTTCACCCCTGGACGTTCCATCATGCCACAGTATGCTCCAGGCACGCGCCTCACGCCTGCCTTCTACCGCGAGCATAGGCACGAACTCAAGGAGGGCCTCAAAGGCATGTGGCTCCAACACAAGGCGGACGCGCATGATTAAAACAGCGACACTGGTGAGCGACGACCAAAATCTTCTCCGTGTGACCACCAATTATGAGGAAGATATGCTCTCTCTTGATGCTGGTAGGCTCGGGGCGTCTCATCTCGAATGCGTCCGTTTCACCCTGGCCAGCAAAGACGCACAGCAGCCTGTGCACGCGCATCAGGAAAGGGACACCGCTTGAGACTGCCACCCGCACTCGACATGATGATTCTTCCTGCTGATCGCGTCCCGGCAGACACGCTCCTCCGTCCCTGCTATATCGAGTGGCTGGACAGTGCCGGATACAGCGGATGGCGCGACCAGGAGGATGTCGCACGCCTCACGCCCTATCGCTGTAGGACGATGTGCTTTCTCGTCTGCGAGACCGAGGACCATCTCATTGTGACGCACACGGAAACCTACTGCGTCGATGCAGCGTTTAAGAAAATCTACCACGACCTCTTCTCCATCCCGCGCTGTGCCATTCAGCGCCTCGTGCGCTTCTGTGAGACTTCCGTGCCACGTGAAGGCGTCTAACAATGCCGCATGTTCCTCAAGAACATTGGGGCCGTCCGTATGCCTATCTCGATCCAGCCAGTGGAAGAAAGAACGCACGCCGCCCTGGAGCCCGCAGTGCCTTCATCGTCGCCTGCCACTGTCCTCCTGCTTTCATCCTGGTCCTCCATGCCTGGGCCGCTCGCGCCTCCACCACGGAAATTACCCAGGAAGTCTTTAGCACCTGGGCACTCTTCAAGCCAGTGCAAATCGCGCTCGAAACCGCAGGGCAGCAGTATCTGCTCTACTCCCACATCCTGGATGAGGCTTTGAGGAAGGGCCTCAAGCTCCCCCTGGTCGAAGGTAAGCAATATACCGAAGATGCGAAGGATGCCCGCATCGTCGAATCCATCCAGCCCCTCGTCATGCAGGGGCGCCTCTGCATTCAATCGCACCACATCATGCTTCGCGACGAGTTGGCTGATTATCCTCGGGGCGCCACCAAAGACTTACTGGACGCCCTCGCAGGCTGTGTCTCCATCATGCCCAAGCCTCAGCCTCTTCTTGGTGCGCAGGACTCCAGACAAGCGGTGCTTGATTACCTCACCCGTGCGCATGCTTCGCAACGCACGCTGGCGCATTACACACGCACGCTTCTCTCTGGACAAGGCTAATTGCTCCATGGTATAGTCAAAAAGATCCACGGACGCTGAAGCGGCGTCCAACCACCACGCGCAGAAAGGCATCCACCATGGCCAACGGCTCCAACAAAGACATGTCGAAGGGCACGACCAATCAGCCCAAGAACACCGGCGAGGGCTCTCCTCGTCTTCAGGGCACCTGGTCCCGCAAGCACAACACTGGGGGCAAGGACAAAGTCAACTCCAAGCGTATCACGGTCACGTAGGGCCGCATGCATGTCCGTCCATAATCTGATTACCCATACCCTCTTCACTGCGACTGGCACCACGGTGGGGGCCGCTGCCACTCTCATCGGTCCTACGATCAATCTTCAGTACATCGAGCGCGTCGATTCGCTCGAACTCAGAGTCTCAAGCGCCGCAGGCACCGCCAATGTGCGCGCCGAATACCAAACCTCCCCCGATGGTGTCAACTGGGACGACGAGGACGATAACCCCGACATCACTGCCAGCACCCTCGTCGATAAACCGGGGAATCCGGAAGGCTGGAACTCATACAGTATGCCAGCGCCCTTAGCACAATATGTGCGGGTGCTCATTGATGACATTTCGGCAGCTGGGCTGACCGATACGGTCGTCGAGGCCAAACTGCTCTGCCGTGAACGTCTCAGTTAATGTGGAGTCACGTGATGATGCGCCATGCTGCACTCTTCCTGCTCCTCGTGCTCGTTGGCATCCTCGCACCCGCGCTCCACGCCCAGCAACTCCCTTCCTGTGACGAGCAACTTGCTGAGGCGCTGGTCACACTCTCTTTTGTGCGTGCTTCTCGCCAAGGCATTGAGGAGGCTGCTGGGCGCGTCGCAGCGACCTTGCAGAAGCGTCTCGATGTCAGTGTGCAAGAGGTCGAGAAATTGCGTCATCCCGAGACGACGACGCAAGCACCATCTTCCCCCTCTCCGTTGGCGCAGAAGGGTTCTATGCCATGAGACTCATGTTGCGTGTGTGCCTTGTGCTTCTTTGCGTGCTCAACGTCATGCTTCTCAGGACAGCGCAAGCCAGCCATAGCCACTCCACACGCGCTCAGCAGAGCCTCGAAGAATTGATCGGTGGCAGTGGTCGCATTGAAGTGATGAGTGTCCAGGGTCGTGCTGCACCTGCTGTGAGCGACCCAGGACGCGGGCGCATCTACTTTGACGCGAGCACAAATACCTTTCAAGTCTCCGAAAATGCGAGCGCGTATGAAACGCTCATTCTCGGGACAGCACCGACATTTCTCACCTCCATTCTGAGTCCATTGCTCATCGGAGGCACTGCCGCGACCTCTGCCCTCGCCCTTCGCAGTACCAGTGGCGTTGGGGCGGCTGGCGCTGATATTATCTTTCAGGTAGGCAATAATGGGGCGACGGAGGCGATGCGGATTCTCAACAATGGCGTCGTCAGTGTCGTTAGCGGAGACATGAGACTGCAAGGGGCGAATCCTCTCTATAGCTGGTGGATAGACGCTGGCACACGAACAGCCTATTCACAATGGCACGCCGCTCTCGACACATGGCTTTTTGATTCTCTCACCGGGTTGTCCTTTTATCCACTCCATACGTTTCGTGCGCAATTTAGTACAGCAGGAAATTTTCTGTGGGGAGGGACTGGTACTGCGACGGGCACAGGGGCTGTCAATGTGCATGCGCTTGGCTCCTCCACAGCCCCCTCCACCAGTCCTGCTGACGTGGTGCAGCTCCGTGGTGCTGACATCGCTGGCGCAGGGACCTTCGGTTTGCATATCCGGGATGAAGGCGGGAACATCTTTACGATCGGCAATGGCGCGATTGCTTCCCCTGGCACCGTGCAGACGGCTTGCTCCACTGTTGCGGCCCTTCCTGCTGGCGTAGCAGGCGACCGGAAGTGTGTGAACAATCAACTCACAGCCTGTCCCGTCCTTGATGGCACCTTTACTGGTGGTGGCACCGTCACGTGCTCTGCCTTCCACAATGGCACGGCATGGGTCCATTCTTAGGAGAAACTATGCGCAAACTCATTGCTCTTACCAGTCTCTTGTTCGTCCTGCTGTGTGGCAGTGCCGGTGAAGCCGCTGACAGCATCACTGTTGATCTCGGTGGCACGCCCGTGGTCCTCCCCATCAATGCTGCCAACAAGGCGCTGTTCATGCGCCTCATGGCGCGTGAGAACACTCGTCGCGCTGCCAGGGTACCCCCACTCGCTCCGCTGACGGTGGAAGCGTTCGTGCGTGATCTCATTGTCGACATGGTGCGCGGTTACCAGGTACAATCGACTGGGCAGGACTATGAAGATGCCTGTGCAGCGTTCAGGGCGCTCTCAGGCGCGAACCGGGCTGCTATACTCACGCAATTGGGCGAGGTGAGTCCTTGTCCGTAAGTTTGTGCCCCGTCCTACATGACTGCCGTTCTGTCAATGGAGCGTCTGATGCGCATATTGTGGCTCTGCCCCCTCGTACAGCATTCGGTGCGTCTCAATGTCTGGATGCCAGCCATCTTGCCGCTGCGTGATGGTCCCACCGGCAACTTTGTCTGTGAGTGGTCCAGTACAGATCTCGTGCGTACAGCCAAATACGCCATTGGCACTGCTGAGGTCACCCAGGCTCAACTAGATGTCATCGTAGCGACTGGGACGATTCATGTGCAGCTTGAGAGTGAATGGGCGCTCACTTTTAGTGACCTTACGCCCACAAAGCGTCTCGCACTCAATAATTTCTTTACAACCATTGGTGAAGTGCGTCCCGGCACGAATGAAGTCGTGCGTGACTTTCATCAACGGGTTGCGCAGCTTGTCGATGGTAAGACGGTCGAGGTGCATCTGGATCAACTCGCAGCCAAGCTCGCGCAGACAGCTTAGGACATCCTCCATGACCATTATCGTCAATCATGACTACACCACTGGGGCCGATGCCAACATCGATGCCTATACAGAGGACGGCTTTACCTATATTTACAATCTAGGCAGTGGCAGTAATATCGTTGTCTCTGCGGCCAATGATCGAGCACAACCTGCTGCTGCTTTAGGAGACCTCGCAGCACGTCTGAGTGGAGCTGGCCTGCCAACAGGCGATCAAGAAATTATCGCCACACTGCAAGCAGATAGTAATGGCAGCACCACAGTGAATGCCAGATGCGCCACTTCTGGAAATCTGGGAAATTGGTATTCAATTTATGTTGATATTGGCGTGGCCAATGAGTCGCAATTATATCGGTTTGACAATGGTGCATTTAACCTCATTGATGATGCTGACCTTTTCAATGGTGCAGGGTCTCGTACTGCACGCCTTCGCGTGACTGGTGCCGGTGCAACCGTGACGTGTGAGTGGCAGATAAATGCCACTACCACACAGACTTTTGCGGATACTGCTGCAACCAGAAAAACAAGTGGCGTTCCAGGTATTGGTGCATATACACTGACTGCGGCCGCCGTGTGGATCGATAACTTGACAGTAGACGATCTCGTGGCCGCCGGAGGCGTCGTGCCTGTGCTCCTTCATCACGACCGTGCACGGTGGGCCGCATGAGATTCCTTCGCACCAATACAGCTGTAATCGTCACTGTTGGCCCTTTTTACGACCGCACGGACGGCGTGACCATCGAAACTGCCCTGACGATTACCAACGAGCGCATCACCCTGACCGCAGATACCGATGCTGGGGCAGCACCGACGAACATTCTTGATAACATCGCAGGCGCAACAGCAGGCACGGCAAACGACCTCAACTACATTACCGGCAATGATGCTGGTATGATGCAACTCGAATTGGCTGCCGCAGATGTCAACCGTCTGGGCCGCATGTTCCTTTCTATCACCGATGCAGCCAACCATGTGCCCGTCTTTCACGAGTTTATAGTCCTGCCCGCCATGATCTATGATGCGTTTGTCCTGGGGACAGATGTGCTTGATGCGAGCATCACGCAGATTCTGGGCACAGCGACTGCCACACCAGCCACTGCGGGCATCATTGAAGTGAATGTGCGCAATTTCAATAACCTGGCCGCTGTTGCGCTTCCCTTGATTCCCACAGTGGCTGGACGTACCCTCGATGTGAGCGCAGCAGGAGAAGCTGGCCTCGATTGGTCCAATATTGGAAGCCCCACTACGGCCCAAAACTTGTCCGCAACGAACATTGATGTCGATCAAGTTGTTGCCTCTGTCAGTGGAGCGGTGGGCTCCGTCACTGGGGCTGTCGGGAGTGTCGCTGCTGGAGGAATTACGGCTGCCTCTATCGCCACGGGCGCTATCGACGCCGACGCACTTGCCACTGATGCGGTCACGGAAATCCGCTCTCTTGTCAGTGGCACCTCCGACTCGGGCACCACCACAACGATGGTGGACGCCGCGCGGACTGAGGCCGATACCGATTACTGGACGGGCGACATCATCCTCTTTACGAGCGGGACAATTGCGAACCAGGCACGCGTCATCACAGCGTTTGATCCGGCAACGGATACGCTGACTTTTACGCCCGCCACCACGCAAGCCGTCGCAACGCAGACCTATGAAATACTTGCGGGAGCGCGGACTGTCCTTGCAGGTATTACGCACACTTCGGCACGTATCCCCAATGTAACCTTGACCGACACCGTGACGACCTACACAGGGAATACGCCCCAAACCGGGGACAGTTTTGCGCGCCTCGGCCTCCCGGTAGGAGCGAGTGTCAGTGCCGACATCGCTGGGATTCAGGCTGATACAGACAACGTGCAGGCGCGCCTGCCAGCTGTGCTCGTCGCCGGGCGTCTCGACAGCTCGGTGGGGGCCATGGCAGCCAATGTGGTTACGGCGTCATCCCTGGCCACTGACGCTGTACAAGAAATTCGTGATGCCGTCACTGATGACATCATTGACGTGCAAGGTAATTACACCGTGCAGCAAGCACTCTCTATCATCCTTGCAGCAACAGCCGGAGTCACCGACACGGGTGGTGTCGTCCTGCGCACGCCGAACGGCGTGGCAGTGCGCATTACTGCTGTCGTCAATGCGAGCAACGAACGCACGTCGATTGTGCTCACTCCGAGCGCATAGGGGGAAGGAGAAGCCCAATGGCAGCAGGCGGCATCGGCTGGTGGTCCACAGGCTGGTGGTCCACAAACTACTGGCACCCTGCGTGGTGGGCTGCCTATGTCGGCTCTCCTGGTGCACCGCGACGGCGCAAGTCCACCCAAAGCTGGATAAGGAACTAGTTCATGCTTGATCGTACAGCATGCATGCATGGCCCTGATCGAGAGAGGCTCGCGTCATGGCTGTCACTATAAGTCAGGAAGCAGGCATCATTCGTATGACGGCGGCTGCTGACAGCGTGACGGGCGCCTACTTCGTCAAATCGTGGCGCTGGGTCGGCGATGCCATTGCTGCCGGCGATGACCTCTCCATTACTGACCCCGTAACCGGCGAAGTCCTCGTCGAAACTGTCGCCTCGGGCGCTGATTATGCGGAAGAGGCCCTCGTCGAGCGGTGGTGGCGCAATGGTGCAACGGTCACGACCATGAGCGCTGGGACATTTTACTTGCATTATCTCTAGGACACCTGAACATGATCCTTGTCCACTGGCTCCTCGCTCTCATCCTTCTTTGCGCCCTTCCTTCATTCGCCCTGGCCGATCATGGGAGCGTGCGCAATGATACGTTCAATGCACTTCCTGACGCCAACACTGCGTCCTTTCGCACAAATAGTCAGATCATGTGGGATCACGAAGAGGCACAGAGAGAAGGCGCCTCTCACGCGCCTTTTGTCTTCAGCGGAGGACTGCATGCCACGTCGGCCTCCCTCACCTCTGCTGCCTTTGCCACAGAAGCCTTCGTCCCGGAGCGCGTGAATCAAGTCAGCACAGCCATCACCTACATCGCAGCAGCAAACGATACGTGCTGGACAATCATCTCCAGCGATAATAACGGCATACCAGGATGGACCCGTGCAGGCACGACAGCATACTACTCCCTCTGCGAGGGTGATACCACGCCAAACGAGCCGCTTCTTCCCCCGAACAGCGCCTGGCTCATGCTTCTTCACATCACTGGAAGTGCCATTACGACCGTGACAGACACGCGCACGCGCAATCCTTATCTTACGACGACGGACAACACACTTGGAAGCACAAATCTTCTTCAAGATATCGAACAACGCCTGGGTGCTGTGCTCTCATCATATATCGTTTCCGGTTGTGCTCCAGTCGTTCCAGCAGCGAGTCTGACCTTTGCCGGTTTTGCCTGTACATCCTTTGTTGCTGATGCAAGTGTGCCTCCTCGTCTCAGGGCTGTCGTCCAGGAGTCCCGTACTGTCGGTCCGTTGAACGTCGGCAATGGCACTTACTGGTTGGCACAGCACCAGGATCGCACAAGCACTGTCGTCGGCTGGACGCGGGAGGCAGGGACACACTACCTCTGGCAATTCGCGAGCGATCAGCCTGCCGATCCTGTGGAGGGACAGGTTTTTCGTCAAGTCACCGTGGCGGCAGGCGCGATCACCGCATCGCTGGATAGACGGGTCCCTCGCTCCTATGCGCAGTGGCGGGTGTATGACATTACCGACCCCCTCTTTGGGGCAACAGATGACGGGCTCATCAACGATGCGACGGCAATACAAGCAGCGTTCAATCGCGGGCGCCGTGTGTACATTCCTACAGGGACGTACCATGTTGGCACAACGACGCTGACCGTGCCCAATCAGACGATAGTGTTTGGGGATGGACCAACTCGCTCAATGATCGTTTACGCGGGGACTGGCGATGGCATCCAGATCAACAATCCCATCAATAGCTCGACAGGTGCCTATATCACACTGAAAGACTTCGCGGTGTTGTGCTCAGGAGCCCCGGTAACGCCTGGTGGCTGTATCGCAGACACAGGCAGTACCTTCCTCCATATTGAGAATGTGCGGGTCAACGGCAACTGGGCAGGTATTATCTTCGATCAGACTGAAGTAAGTACGATTAAAAATGCGTACATAGAGGCTTCCGGCACCGTAGGGCTGTGGCTCACGAACGGGAACGCACGCACGCCGGGAGCCCTCCAGGGTTTCACGAACCAGATCAGTGTCAGTAATACCCAGTTTAATCGTGTAGCCCTTGCAAACACATTTGCTATTGTAGATGATGGTGGTGCTGTTCATGAATTTAAAAACAATAACATCAATGGGTGGGGTACGTGGGCTCGGTTAGCCTCGCAGCAAAATACCAAGTTCACGAACAATGAATGGGAAGGCGCCATTGATGCTGCGCCATTTACAGTCAACGCTACGACCTCGGTGAATGGCCAAGCAGTAGCTGCTGGGGGAGTGCTTGTTTTTGATACAAACGGTTTTGGAAATACTGCAACACAGACGCTTATAAATGTCATTGGTGCTGCAACACAGAATAGAATAGTGTTATTGGGTAATACCATGAATAATTCCAGCAATCCTGTGGTGGGAGGGGCAAGTAATCTCTCAGAACTTGTTGAAATAGGCAACTTACGCGCCGACGGGAATTTTTATACTGCTCCTCCAGCAGGTGGGGCAACTCCTACGTCTATTGACGTAAGAAGTGGGTCATGGACGCCTGTGGGCAATGGTGTAACGCTCACTGTTACATTAGCTGGGTATGTGCGTATTGGGCGGCAGGTGACTGTCCAATTTGATGTGACGTGGCCAGTCACGGCTGACGCAGGGCAGGCACGCATCGCAGGACTCCCTTTTCCTCCTATGGCATTGTGGACCACTACATGTCACGCACTCCTTACTGCGACCACAACAGCACAGGACTGTTACGGTGATGCGAATCCATGGATATACTTGTACACCTCCGGGGTCGGCATACGGACCAATGCGAGCATGAGTACGCTGCGTGTCGCAGGCTCTTATACCTACTTTCGGTAAGCGCAGCTGCGCTGGTGGAGCTTCCTATGCCCGATACCTACAAGCTGACCTTGATCCTTGAAAAGAACGGCACGCCTCTTCAGGGCTATGCTCCTCTCATACGCCGTCTCACAGTGGATCAATCGCAGTCCTTTGACGAACTCCTCGTCTCAGGTGGAGGCGATGTCGCACTGCCCGTTGCGCAAATCGGCACGCTGACATTGCTCATTCTCACAGGCGATCAAACCCAGAGCTACAAGCCAGGCACCGTCACCCTGAACGCTGGTGGGCTCATTGTCCTGTTCAATGCGACAGGAGCGACGGAGACACTTGCGAATGCTTCTGGCGTCACAGCCAATAACAAAGGTCTCGCAGGAGGAACATAATCACATGCAGCATCCCAAAACGACGCTCGCGGGCTATATTGGCATTGCAGGGACGCTCGCTGCCCTTCTCGGTACGATTGGTAGTGCGTGTGGTGCTGGTCAAGTGTGTGGTTGGTTCTCTCTTGGCGCTCTCGTTGTCAGTCAGCTCTCGAACGCTTTTGGCAACATTGTTTCAAGCGATGGTGGACATTAACCTTATGCTTGATATCGCTGGTTGGATTATTACTGTGAACATCATTATCATTTGCTTCACCGTCTTTCGTTGCTTTGCCATGAAGTACAACTATCTTGATGATTGCCTTCGTTGGGAAAAGGAGCATGCATCACTCCAAGCAACAGCAGAAGAGGCAGACTAATCCATGCGCTTCGTCGCCCGTGACCCCATCTCCCTTGACAGTCCTACGAACGATGCCCGACGTTCGCTTCGGATCAACTCGGAGAAGAAGCAAGCCCTCGCCACCTGGCTTCAGCAAGAGATCGAGAATGCCCTCAGTGATCGTGCACCCTTAGAACGCACTTGGAATCGGGCTCGACGCCACTACTACCAGGAGCCTCTTCACCTCACAAACGACATTCCGTATCTCAATGCCTCCAATCGTGTCGCCCCTCTCGCCCAAATCGCCAGTGACGCCATCTTTGCAACGGTCTTCAGTGTCACCACCGAAGCCTCGCCCATCATCACTGCCAAGGCTTCCAACGACGCGTGGAGTGCCCGGGCTAAAGCCGTCCAGGAGCGTATCGACCATGAGCTGAACGCTGAAGGTGAAGCGACAGTAGGAGGACTCCACTGGAACTTCCTCCCCTCTCTCTACCATGGTGGCAAAGACTGCGTCAAACTCGGCACAGGCATCTGGCACATTCCCTGGGTGGAGCATGTCATCAAAGGAAAGTTCGCCCGCACCGAGTTTGCTGGCTCCAGGATCGAGCCCATCCCCCTTGAAAACATCCTGGCCCCAGGGGGCGCATCCTACGACTTGCAAAGTCTCCCCTGGGTGGCTATCCGCTACGAGTACACGGACCAGGCCCTTGTCGAAGAGGCCCGCCGCCAAAAGTGGGACATTGACGGCGTTCGAGCCGCGGGCAACATCTCCACCCCGCATCAGGACCGCGAGCGCTTCTCCCGCCAATATGGGAATGCCACCCGGAGCAGCACCAATGACATTTTCAAAGTCATGTGCTGCTTCGACATCGACGATGATGATGAAACTGAAGACCTCCTCGTTTGGTACAATCATACAGGAAGCACCATCCTTGCCGTTGACTGGTACCCCTACGACCATCGTAACCTGGTCATGGCACATTTCGATATCGAGGAGTATCTCTTTTATGGACGCGGTGTGCCTGCCATTATCGCAGGCGCAACGGAAATAGCAACCGATGCGCTCAACTCTGCCCTCGACAATGCTTTCCTCTCCAATACACGTATGTTCAAAGGCCCTATTGGCGCTATCGAAGGCAACGCTATCCTCGCTTTCTCTGGCATGTATCTCGCTTCCACTGATCCCGACAAAATTAGCGAACTGCGCATGAGTGACATCAACCCGAGCATTCTGGCCATCCTCGAAGTCGCCATTGGCTTCGCTGAGCGCGCAACAGGCATCAACGATCTTTCCACGGCCCGTCCAGCGCAAGTCCCAGGCCGCACCCCTGCCACGACGACGCTCAGCCTCCTCAACCAGGTGAGTCAGCGCCACACCCCATTCTTCGCCTCCTTCCGATCCGCTGCCGCTTGCATGGTCCGCGAGTGCTTGTACCGTGAACAGGAACGCTTGCTCCGTGGCGACACCCGCTTGCCTCGTTATTTGACGACAATCCTCGGCCAGGAGAACGCGGACATCTACATGGACGCCCTCATGGACGAGGACTTCGACAACGCGCTCTCTCTCGAACTGACCGTGACCTCAGCTCAAATGAACAAAGAAGTCGAACGCCAAAATGCCATGCTCGTTGCGCAACTCTACAAACAGTATGTCACAGAGCTCGTCCAAGCTGTTATGCTCGCATCGCAGCCCCAAACGCCTCCAGCCTTGCGTGCCGTCATTGAAAAGGCTATCATTGCGACGAACGCACTCATGGAGCGTGTGCTTAACACCTTCAGCGATGTGAGTGATCCATCCGCGTTCCTGATTGATCCTGGGCCTGAACTCCAGCAAATTGCTCAGCAGGGCCAGGCGGCGCAGGCCCAAAATCCGCTGGCCGCTCTCATGCAGCAGATGGGCCAGGGCCAGAATGGCCAAGGAGGACTTCCAGGTGGACAGTAATCCAGAATGGCTCCATCTTTTCGTTGCGCATCCAGGCGCACTTGCTTCCCTCCAGGCATGGCTTAAGACACGCGAATATGCCTGTGCAGAGTATGCGCTGGACGGCCCGGAATCCGACGTGCCAAAGCTCAAAGGAAAGCGTGACGCCTTTCGTGAGATTCAGGCGTACATCCACAATAATATCACCCTGGTTCAGCATGGTCTCAATGCTGTCCATAATGATGCAGGGCTCGCAAACGTCCTCGAACGGAAGAGGCAAGCACGCACGCATGATGACATGCCCCTATCACCGCTGAGAGGATAGCCTCTATGGTCTGGCCCTTCTCCAAACACGACCCTACACCCTACCTTCCTGGCCCTGATCCTCTCACGAAGGACGAGCCTCCTCAGTACGTCTCCATGGATGCCTTCACCAGGGGCATGGATGAGGTACGGAGCATGACCAGTAAGCTCGACACGTTCGCCGGCCTGGTCACAGGTGCGCTGAGCATGCCTCAGCCTGGTCCTTCGCCGACGAGCCACGCATCGCCGTCCCAGGAGCCTGTCATCGACGACATCACGGACGACGACTACGCCACTGCCGTCCTTCAGGGCGATCACGTCAAAATTAACAAGCGCACCAAGGCCATGATCGACCGTGAGGTACGCCAGGTACGTCAGACTTACGACGCACGCTTTGCTATCCTTGAAGGGCAAGGCATGGGCATCTTGGATCAAGTGAACACGGAAGTCGGGCAGCAAGCCCTTGCCGGTATGCCCTACTATGTTCTCCTCAAAGCGGACATTGACAGCCAGCTCAAAACCATCCCTGCTCATCAACGTACTCCTGAGATGCGTCAATGGATTTATCAACGCACCGTAGGAGCCAACCTGGATAAAATTAAGCTCCACGATCAGGCCGAAGAGACGAGAATCAAGCAGGAGCGCGAAGTCCTCGACACGCCAGGGCGCACCGCACTCAGAGACACCAAACCCACAGCTGCCTCCGTCTTTGGCGAAGACATCCTGAGCCCAACAATGACCTGGCGCGGTGGTGGTGCTCTCTGGGCGCGGCGCACCCCTGATGAGTGGGCCAAGGCTCGATACGGAACGAAGGATGCGAATGAAGCAGCGGTCTTTGCCGCTAACGTGATGGCCATTGACGATTGCCCCAGGTGCTTTAGCCCGCTTATCCAGGGCAAGTGTCACTGTCGTCCAGGGAGAGGGGCGTAGCTCATGCACGTTTACGCGCTTTCGTTTGGTCGTTGGCACAGTGCAAGTGGCTTCTTCTTCGTGCGCGAGCGTCTCTATCGCTCTCGCCATCGTTGGACGCCCTTCGTCCGCGTCCGTAAACGTTACAAGACATGGCTTGGCTTCTGGGCAAGGGAGGCACTCTAACGATGGCCACCAAAGACGACATCGAACGCGCCGCCAATGCGCCTATCCTGGAGACGAGGAAGAAGGACGCTCCTGGGACAGGCGGAACATCCCAGGAGACGCAAGGCACCGCCACCCTTCCTCCACCCGGACATGGCCGTGATGAAGTCCTTCGCATGCGCCAGGACCGTCTCCAACAACTCATCCAGGAACGCGGTGAGCAAATCGCCTTTGGCCTGCTCGATCCACGTCATCTCACTGTGGACCCGGACATTGCACGTTACTACGCTGACATTCTCCAGGTCACGCCAGCCCAGCCCGACCGCATCTATTGCTGGGTCGAAACGGGCCTCCGTAACAACCATCCCGAGCACGTGCATCATAAGCAAATGCAAGGCTGGTTCTTTGTCCTTGACGACGATCCCGAATGCCCCCACCTGCCCAGGACGCCTGAAGGGCACCGTCGTCTCGGCACCACCGTCCTCATGTGGATTGACCTGGAACATTATGTGGAAATTCGCGCACATGAGCATGCCGCCGCCCTTCGTCAACGTGGTGACATGCAATCAGCAGATCGCATGCTTGAAGTCGCCTCTCGTCACGGCGCGCACGTGAAGATCATCGAGAATTGGAACCAACTCAGTCCTGAGTCTCGTACAATAGCAGAGCAGCGTTTTGCCATGCGCCAACGTGACTTGCAGCACTCCTTCGACACGATCAACCGCGAACTCCGAGGTGGGACAGCCCACTTGAACTATGGGCCTCAACGGCAGGGACACATCTGATGCGTCCATTATTCACATGGATACCAGAAGGAACGCTCCTGAGCCAGAGTTGGATAGGCTACCGTTGGAAGCATGGAAGTTACTATGAACTTTTCCTTACCTGGCGCTGGCACAACGTCTGGCATCTTCTCTATGCTGAGTATGTCGTATGGGGAAAGCGTCATGCATTCTTCCATGATACATGGACTGACGAAATTAACGAGCGCGCAAAGAACCATGCGCCTGATATCATCGTTACATCAGATGGTGTGCGTGGAACCATCATCACAGACGAAGGTGTCTATCTTCTAGGCAAGGAGGCTTAGTCCAATGCCCGTTCAGCACATCACGCCTGGCATTCAAGTCCACAGTGCCTCCATCTCGCCCTTCGTGGCGCGTGAAGGCACGACACAGACCTTCGCTGCGGGGGCCATCGTTGCCCCTGATCCCACTGACGCTAATCGCCTTGAAGTGGGCTTGACAAATCCTATCAACATCGCTGGCATTGCTGCCCTCGCCGCAACAGGGACTGCTGGCGCGAACATGCCTTATTATCCTGCCCTTCCCGGCATGGTCTTTGAGGGCAGCGTTGACAACACTGGTGCTGGCACAGGTGTCATCGCTGCCGGTGATCTCTTTGAAGAGTATGGCCTGACCGTGACCGCTGGCGGCATCTGGTACATTGACAAGGACAAGAGCGGTGTCAACCGTCGTGTGAAAATTATCGGCTTTCGTGACGCCGTTGCCGTCGTGACTGGCCGCGTCTGGTTCATCTTCCTTCCAGATGTGACCATTTTCGCAAGTACTTAGAGAGGAAATCACGTGCCCAGAGTGAAACGGCTTCCACGGCTGGCCCGCGCAGCAGACAATGGGTTCGACTCCCTGTGGGCGCATTCTTTTGTCTTTCTATGCTGCAAGCAGCGTCAGTAGAAATCGACGCTTACATCCCTTCTCCCAGGGCATGCCCATGGAACGGCAGCCTCTAAAGGAGCTGTGATTCAATGCCCACTCCAATGCGTACTAACTCCTATGCCGCGCTCCTGGCTCCAGGCATCTACCGCGTCTACATGGAAACCGGGCGCCGCCGTCCTCTCGAATTTCCTCAATGGGTGAACGTCATCGACATGCCCTGGCAGTCCTATACGAATCGACAAATCTCCGGTCTAGGCGCGATGGGAGGGAAGCCGGAAGGCACGCAATTTCCCATGGATTCCCCGATCCTTGGCACCGCCAAAACGCATACCTCCACCTCCTACGGCTCAGGCTTTGAAGTGACCTACGAGATGTGGCGTGATGAACTCTATGGCGTCATGGATATGCTCGCATCCGAACTCCGCCGCGTGTCCAACTATCGCCTGGAAGTCGATGCCCACAACGTCCTCAACTTCGCCTTCTCCAGCGCAACCTTCACGACCTTCGATGGTGCTGCCCTCGTTAGTGCTTCGCACACTGGTCTTGATGGTGTCGTCCGTTCCAACATCAACGCCACAAGTGTCCAGGTAGGTCTCACGGGTCTTCAGGCGGCGATCACCTCCTTCCATGGCCAGACCAACGAGCGGAACATTCCTGTGGCCCAATCCATGTCGCATGTGCTGGTCCCTTACCAGTTCTGGGCCACTGTCCGTGAAACGCTGGGGACCGAAGCTAAGCCTTTCACGGCTGACAACGAAATTAACGCCCTCCTGCAAGAGGACATCACCTATTCCCTCTCCCACTACTTGACCTCAACCACAGCCTGGTTCGGCATGGCCGAGAAGGGAGAGCATGACTTGAATTTCAATATCATGGACCGACCGCTGTTTGATTACTTTGACGACCCGCGAACCTGGAACGCTGTCTATGTCGTGTACCAGGCGCACGAACCGAGCCAGGCGGACGAGTTTCGTGGTATCTACGGCTCACAAGGCTGATCCCTCTCTAACGCTCGTCCTCTTTCATCGAAGAGAAAGGAGCTTTCCTCATGGCTCGTTCCCTCGTCTCAGGCCCTTTCAGCTCTCGGACCCAGGAACGTGACGGCGGTGTGTGGATTCCTGCTGCTGCCTGGTCCTTTTACACTGGCACCTGGACCGACACGCGTCTCTCCGGTGGCGACTATGTCATGCGTAAAACTGCTGCGGACAATGCTGGCCAGGCTGTCGTGCCCTTGTCTGCTTACATGCTCCAGAAGAATGGCCAGGACCCAAACTGGGAAGCCACCTTTGCAACGGTTCCTGCTACGACTCCAGCCGATCTGGCGCACGACATTCGTGGCTTTGAAATTCAGTCCATTGACATCGTGTATAGTATTGCGACCGCTAACATGGACGCGCACACCTACGATGCGCATCAGACCACGTTTGTCAACAACACGGCTCCCGCTATCATCTCTACCATCGGTGGGACGCTCACCGGTACGTTGGCTACGCTTACTGCGGCCTTTCCCTATGTCACGAGGATCACGTTTGGCACGCCCTACGTCCTGGGCGGCAACACGGCGCTCAGGGCCGTCGTCCTCGAAATCTCCTGGGACGCTGCTGCCACAACCGTGCTTGACTATGCTGGTGCTTACGTCAACTATGACTACAATCTTCTCTAGGAGCCCGCATGCCTCCGGTCACGCATCACCAGCACCATACGGCCATTCAAACGCCTGACGGGGCAACCTTTGTCGCGCCCATCGATCAGTGGATTGCCCTGATCCTGGATGCCCTCCACCCGGAGCAGCGTGCGTCAATCTATGCGCATGTTGCACAAATGGCGCAAGTCCAACAGGATCGTCCTCTGGTAGAAATTCCGGGCTTCACCCCGCCAGGGAAGGCCCTCAGTGCGAGCTAAATCCACGCCACGCGCTCAGGAAAGGGTGATGCACAACGAAGCGGAGGAGTTGATCCATGGATGAACAGTCTGTCATGGCGCAAAAACTCACAGACAGTGCCATCGAAGCAGGCATAGATGTGTGCATCGCACGTGGCGACACGCGGACACGGGAAGACATACGACGCTTTGCCTACTACGGCGGATATCTTCCCGGTGAGTGGCCCGGCGACCTGACGCATGCTGCAAAGGAGCCATAGCCTGTGCCCACCTTTGAAGAACTCGCCCGCCGCGCCCAGGGCCTCACCCAACTCACGCCCCCCATGCCTCTTGCTGTCCAATGGGCCTCTGACCGCGTGCATGAACTCCTCGGCAAGCGCCGTGTCGCCATCTACAAGCGTAACCTCGAACTGAGCATTCCTGGCCCTCTCACCTCCGGCACTGTCACCATCGCACGAGGCCAGCGTGCCGTTGTCGGCAATGCCGCTGCCCAGACGGCTTGGGCCTCCCTGGACGCCTCCTTCCCTGATGGCTGGTTCATGCGCCCTCGTGCTGCCTGGTATCGCATCGCTGGACGTACAGGCACCTCCATCACGCTCGAATCCGCCTATGCAGAAGCCGATGTCGCTGCCGTCACCTACACGCTGGCCAAGCACTATCACACACTTCCTGCATCCGTCTCTCAACTCGACGAAGCCTCCTTCGTCCTTCCTCGTCTTGGACAGCCCCTCGAATTTCTGAGCGAAACCCTGCTCACGCTTCGCTACCCCAATCGCTGGGGCATTTCTTTTGGAGGCATGTCCCTCCCCCATGCCATTGCCGAAGTGGAGCCTGCTGCCAGCGGGGCGCGGCAAGTGGAACTCTATCCTTTTTCCAATCAGTCTGAGCTGGTCACGTATGCTGCTTACGTGGACCCTCCACCATTCACCTATGACGCCTCTCTGCCCTTGGGCCTCGACATGCATCATCTCCTTCCCGGCCTCATGGCAGATTTCTACGCCTGGGGCGCTGAGGGAGTGCAGGAGGCGCAAGTCAAGGGCCTCATGCTCAACGAGAAGGCTCGATGCCTTACGCGTTTCGCGTCTGCCAAAGAGCAAGCCCTTCAGCACTTGGAATCCAATCGCATCATGGGCTTCGTCCTCATGACACAGCGGAGACGTGGATGGTCCAGCGGCGGCATTACGACCGCGTATGACGAGGTGTGGTCACGCCCATGACCAGGAGAGCCTGTGCCTGAATCCCACACTGTTCTCATCAATCATGTCTTAGCCAGAGTGCGCGATCCAGGTGGCTTTCAACATTCCAGAGACCTCTGCGCCGACCTCCTCACGCGCCTTCAGCGTCTCTACAACAATGACCTCCGCCTGGTCCTCACTGCGCTGACTATGCCGACGCTGCCCATGCTCCAACTCTACTCGTTTCAGGATGCGCTTCAAGGACAAGGCATCACCATCCTGAAAGCCACACACGAGAACCTCCCCCTGGAACGCATGACGCTCACGCAACTCAGGCACCTCGATCCACGCTGGCCTCGTGCCACGGGCGCGCGCCTCCACGGGTTCATCCAATTGGGCTACTCATTCCTCCTCCTCTGGCCCGCGCTCTTGGACGCTTCCAGTGTCACCATCACCGCAACGGCGCTGACCAATGACCTTGCCTCCCTCCCTTTGGATGGCACGCTGGACATTCCTTCACAGCACACCCCACGACTTGCCCAACTCCTCGAACTCTTGCTCCTGCTCCGTCAGCATGATATGATGGCATTTGAGACGTTACTGCAACAACTGAGCCCTCAGCAAGGGATACGACAGACGAGTGGACGCACATAATACACGCATGGAGTGGACATTGACCATACCGATAGCGCACACGCACGCAGCGTTCCACAAGGCGCTCCTCGATAAAGTGATCGAAGCATGGAATGCACCAATCGACGCCTATTGTGCCTCGCTCCTCAACGATGGCACACAGGAGTACACCCATGGGTCCCAAGCCCCGTCCGAAGCCTCAACAGTGGTCCCTTGACAAAGCCAAACGCGACTCCGCCGCGAAGCCCTCGTTCGATGAAGCTTCGCCTCGGTTGCCGGAGCCCAAAGCCCGCGGGGAGCATGGCAAGTTTGTGCCAGGCAAGGGGAAGAAGCCATGACGTGTACGTTTCTCGCCCAAGTAGCGCACGACATTGACACGTATGGCCTGAGCGTCGTGACGGCCTTTGGTGAATACTGCACACAGCGTCAGCGTATCCTTCGTCGTGTCCCTCGGCTCGTGAAGCAGCCTGAGACGCTCGTCGATATGATTACAACACTCATGGGTGGCTATGAAGGTGCTCTATGACCAAAGCCGCCTCCCTGACCCTGGCAGCTCAACTGACGCTCAATCAACTGGACTCGGATCGCCTCTCCCCCTTCTACGACGAAGCCATCTACGCTCTGGGTGCGCTGCCTTCCCTGCTTGAGTTCTCCCTTATCACCGTTACCCAGGACCAATCCACCTTCACGTTCCCCGACAACTTGCTGACCCTTCTCGAAGTCTGGTACGACGACCGTGCCCTTGATCCTATGACACATGCCGAGCTGCAAGCCCTGAGCGCTCAGTGGCAGGAGCACAAAGGCCCTCCTCTTGCTTACACTGAAGAGAACCTCACCCTTCGTCAACTCCGCCTCTATCCCATTCCGCCACTCCCGAGCGATCCGCTGCTCTTGCTCCACTTCGGCGGTGCCTTCGGCATTGACTATCCCACAGGGCATGTCGTGCTCCTGGCGACGCAGTTCGTTCAGGACCTTCCAAGCTGGCTTGAACTTCCCCTGATTTTTCGCATGCTGGCCCGTGAGTATGCTCTCGCATCTCCGCATCAGGATCAAGCCTTTGCGCAAGGTTGTGCCCAGGTAGGTCAGCTGCTCATGGCCATGCTTCCTCTGGCGCCTCTTACCTGAGAGGACTGAGCCCCATGCCCCGCTGGTCGCTCTCCCCTGCCACAGGCGACACCGTTCAAGCCCTCAAGGACAGCCTCAACCAACGTCTCGTTGATTTAGATTTAATCCTCAGTGAACTCGAACAAGTCGAGCAGCAAGTCAAAGGTCAGGGCGGCTACACTGCCCAAATGTCCGGCCCTCTCGACATGCGAGGCTTCCGTCTCATGGGCCTTCCTGATCGCCCGCGTGATCGCAGTGATGCGTGCTCCTGGCGCTTTCATCAGTCCGGCGACTTTATGTACTCAGAATCAGACACCTTTCGTACCGACAAGCGCGTCGAGCATCAGCCTGCCACCACCGGCAGCGGCTCCGTCACCCTCGACCAGCTCATGACCATTCTCGCAAACCAATTCGCTCGACAAGTTCCCACGGGCGTGATCCTTCTCTGGTCTGGTGCTGTTGCTGCTATCCCTTCCGGATGGGCTCTCTGTGATGGCACACTCGGCACCCCTGATCTTCGTGATCGCTTCCTCGTCGGCGCTGGTGGAGCGTATGCTGTTGGCGCAACAGGTGGCGCCTCTGTGCATACGCACATTGCTCACCCTCTCCTTGTCCATACAGGGACAGCTGTTGTCGACCATGCTGCCTTTACGCATACGTCAGGAGGCGCGCACGCCCATGATGCGCACACGACTGCGACCGACACAGCCATCGCTGGCGCAGCAACACGCCTCACCGGGCCTGGTACACATACCAGCGACGGTGGACACACGCATGATGCGCACCCTGCTCTGGTCCATGCTGTGACACAGCCCGCAGACCATGCATCGCAAGCACACGACAGCCCGGACCACCGACCGCTCTACTATAGTCTCGCGTACATTATGAAATTGTAAGGATTGCTCAGATGCCCAGTCGCCGTCAAGCCCTTCTCGACCTCTCCAATACCCAGGGCCTTACCCTCACTGGTCCTGCCACAGGCACGCCTCCCTCACAACTCAGACGGGCCAGGGGCCTGCATGAGACGTGCTTCCAAGAACTCCGTCCAGCTCCTGGCAACACATCGCTCTTCTCCCAGTCGGCCATCCATTCCATCACACGCTTCAACGACGTGCGCTACTTCGCCGCAGGCACCGTCCTCTACAGAGCAGGTGTTAGCCTCATCACTGGCCTGAACGGTTCCCCTCTGACCCTCACTAGAATCCCGCCCGGCAACACCCAGCCCGATCAACTCTTCCTTGCTGGTGGAGGAGTGACCCGAAAAATCGACACAGCGGGCACTGTGCGCGCCTGGGGCATCGACCCTCCACCTAACGGCTTCACGGCCATCATCCAGGCGCAACTCACCAGGGACATCGAACTCTTTGAGGACCAGACGACCTGGACCCTCGTTGGCACCGGCGTCACGAGAGCCAACGAGGCAACAATTAGAGAGGAGGGCACCAATTCTCTCAGACTCACGATTCCTGCCAACACGCTCTGTACCGTCTCCAAAGCCCTGGTCCTCAACCTCGCTCAATTCAGCGTCTCAGGCGACTCCAGCGACGAAGACCTCATCGAACTGTGGATTCGCGTCGATGGCGCGACGGGCTTCGATTATTGCACGCTGCGCTTTGACGTGGGTGCCGGTGACTTTGCATCGAACTTTTACCAATACAAATTCCTGCCGACACAGATCACGAAGAACACGCGCCTTGTCGAGGGACTTGGCGCGAACCCAACCATCACGACTGACGAGGCAGGCTTTGTGGGCAGCAGTGACGGAGGCGGTGAATCCAGCAGTGGCACTGTCGCTGATCCCTCTCCGAGCGGCTATGATAACAGCGGCTTTGCTGATGGCGTTGCGCTCTCAAGCGCCACCTGGACCCGTCTCCGTGTCCCGAAGCGCGCGTTCTTACGCACCGGCTCCAACGCAAACACTTGGGCCAATGTCGTCGCTCTCCAACTCATGATCGTGACCAACACGACGCAGAGCATCATCGTCTACCTGGATCGCTGTAGGATGATTGGTGGCGCTGGCCTCCTCGGCGACTACAAGCACCTCGTCACCTTCGACAATACAACGACAGGGGCACGCTCCAACAGTAATCCTACCTTCGTCACCACGCAGCAGAACGAGCGCCAGCGTGTGCTGTACGCTTCGCTTCCAGTCTCCGCTGATGCGCAAGTCACTGCTCGTACCCTGTGGCGTACCCTCGGCAATGGCGCTGCCTTCTTCCGTGAGAAAATCATCGCGGACAACACGACGACAACCTACAACTCGCGCGTCGCCGACTTCGTGGGCCTCTGGTCGAATGACAATGCTGAAGTGCTCTACCTCCCGGAGCTGCCCACAGACAATGCCCGCCCAGAGGACACGCACCTCGACTTCCTCTATGACCAGGCCACCGTCTTCTGGCTTTCTGCCGCTGCCTCAAAGAAGGGCCGCGTCTACTTCAGCCCAGCCGGGCGCCCCGAGGCCCAGGCAGGCTTCATCCAAGTCACTAACGATGACATGCCCTTGTTCCGCCTCATCGTCTGGAACCGCGCCCGTTACATCATCGGCGAGGGTGGCTGGTGGCGCATCGACGGCACGTCTCCTTACACCTCCTTCAAATTCCAGGGCGTTCCTGGTGTGCTCAGTGCGCAGGCCAGGACCATTGTGCCTACTCCTTATGGCATTCTCTGGCAGGCTCAAGACGGCTTGCGCCTCTTCAATGGCTCTGGAAGCCAACTCCTCCACTTTGAGCGCCTCGGCCCCCTCTTCCGGGGGGAGGCCGCTGAACAACTGACTGCGCTCCAAGGCACTTGTGCCGCCTTTGCTCGTGAACAATACTTCATCTCCGACGGCGCTCAGACGCTCTCGCTTAACCTGAGCACGGGCTTCATACGCGATCTGGGTCAGGGCTTCTCCGCCCTCTACTATGAAGAAGACACGCGCCTGCTCCTCGGCGGGAATAGCACAGGGCTCGTCATCGTGGAAGACGTTGGCGTGCCTCCAACAGTCCCCCAAGCCTGGGAGACTGCTGCCCTGTACGCCCCTCCTGGTCAAACGAACACCATCCAACGTCTCTACATCGACGCTGTCACACAGGCGCTCCCTATGACGTGCACCTTGCTCATTGACAGCGTCGAACGTGCCCTTCCTCCCTTCGTCCTTGCGGCACGGGGCATCATCGAGTATCCTCTCGGCATTGCGTATCAGTCCTTTGGAGTACGTCTGACATTTACGCCAACAGCCGGTACGAGGGTCTATCACATTGACGCAGACATCTATGCAAGCACCTAATGGTACCCAGGCGACTGAGACGGAAATCCTCGCCGTCCTGACGCCCTTTGAACAGATGCTCCACGTCTGGCTTCGTCATGATGCACCTGCCATCGCTTTCATGACCGACATCATCTTCATCGCCGCTCGATGGGATGACCTCGTCGATCATGACCAAAAGCTCCTCGATGCCGACATTCACCAGCTCATGGAAGTCGCATTGAGCCTTCCCTGCAATCCCTTCTACATCAGGAACTTTGCCGCCTTGCACACCCTCCTGCACAATTCCATCCGCAATTGGAAAGTCGCCAATGCCATCGAACGCGACGCCTCAAGCACTGAAGCTGCCCTCCTCAATGCCTACGTGCTCAGAGCGAGCTACGCCGATCTCATCGGCCATTGTGCCATGCTCGTTGGCGGCAATCCTTGGGCTGAGCATGTGGTGAAGGAAGTGCGCCTCCAAAGTGCTCGTGAAGGCTTCGCCGCCTATATGCTTGCACTCCAACGTGAACAGCGTCACCGTGACGTGGCGCAAGCGTCATAGGGAGGATCGCTCCATGCCCTTCGGTGTTGAACAGTGCTTCGGTGGCGGGGGCATTGATCGCCCAAGCGTTGGAGGGACGGACATAGGCAAGCAATTCCTCGATCTCCTGGGCAAAGGAGACGCCCGTACCCAACAGCTCTTCGACATGATTCAGCCCCTTCTGAGCCAGGCTGGCGGGCAGGCCACGGACATCCTCTCCGGTGGCGTTGGCCCCTATGCCCCAGCCATCCAGGCTGCCATTGGATCAGCAGGCCAGCAGCTCAGCCAATCGACTGCGCAAAGTGAAGCAGACTGGAACCGCATGGGCATCACGGGCACGGACTACGCTCGACTCAGCGCCGACAACGCCCGTACAGGCGGTCAGCAAATCGCCGGCATCGGTCCAGCCATCACCGGGCCGATCCTCAATCAAATCTTCGCTGCCCTCACTGGGACGCAAGCTCAAGCAGTCCAAGCACAAGGCCAGGCGCTCGGTGCAGGAGCAGGCGTGACTGGTGCGGCCATTCAGCCCATCAAGGGCGAGGTTCCATCACTGATTGGCGGCATCGGACTGGACAGGCTCTAAGCAAGGGACAGCATGCCAGCAGACACGGGGCAAATTCTCCAACAGCTTTTCCAAATCTTGCAGGCGACACAGCCCGGGAACAACGCCACACGTGCACTGCAACGAACACAGTCTGGTCTTTCTCTTGGAAAAGAGCTTGGCATCCTTCCCGGAAATCAGTCCTGGCTCAACGCGCTCTCCGAAGGCGTCCCCGGCATGCTCAGGGCTGCCTTTCCCACGGCAGCATCGCAGACACCTGGCCTTCCTAGCGCCTGGAACACTGTCAGTACGCAGTTCAACCTTCCGCTAAGTACACTCACATCCTTCCATCAGGCAGGGATGAGCCCGGAAGTATTCTCATCCATGATGACGAGCAATCCTGCGCTTGGTCAGAATCTTCTCTCCATGTCGGCGCTGACCGACTTGCCCAATCTTGGGAACCTGGCACAGGTCTATGGCGCGAGTCAAGCAGCTGCGCCAGCAGCATTCATGGCTCTCCCTGCAGACGCAGCTGCTCTTGGGGCAGCCTCGGCCATTCCAGCGCTCACAGGTGCTGCTGCTGGCACTGCTGCTGCCTCAGCTGCCCCTGCGCTTGCAGGCGCTGGTGCTGCTACTGCAGGCGCTGCGGGAGCAGGCGCAGCAGCCGCTGAGGGTGCAGGCATCCTTGCTGCACTTGGTCTCGCTGCACTCTAAGGAGCATGATCCATGCCTGGTGAAGACATCCCAACCATCGCAAGCCAACTTGAAGGCTCAAGCGGCAATCAGCTCATTGATTTCGCCGGGCGTGAGGAGCTGAGGCAACTCATCTTGAATGGGCAGCGTCTCCAGAAAGACGCAAGCAATCCTGCACTTCAGCCGTCCTTTTGGGAGCAACTCCTCGCCCTCAAGGGCTGGAACCTTCCCATTCAACAAAAGGCTGAGCAACGCCGTCTGCTCCAACAGCAGCAGCTCAAGCTCGCAGATTACCTCTACAAGAATCATCATCCCGAACTCTTGCGAGCCGTCTTCGGGAAAGTGAACGACACTGAAGGCGAGCAGCTCATTCAGGCCATGATGAACAAGCCTCGCGCTCGCGTCGGTCAGGCCATGCAGGAAGAGCTTGGTGCTTCTGTGCTGAGCAATGTTCCAGCCACGGCGGGCCTCCCCCCTGGGCTTGCTGAGCAAATTGCTGCCCTCTCGCAAGCTGCTCCGCAAGTCGAGGGTGTTGCGCCCTTGACCAGCCGTCCACCCACCATGCGTGAACAGGCTGCCCGTGCGCCTGAGATTCTTCAAACTTTCCTCCCACTCCTTGCAATGGCACAAGGCAAGTCCGGCGATATTTTCAAGGCCCTGGAAGAGAACAGGAAGCAGAAAGCACTTGCCAGTGTATCTGGTCTTTCTTCCCAAGGTGCACCTGGACGCACGATCTCTCTCGCTCCTGGTAGCACACAACCAAGCACACAACCAGGTGCACGCACTCTCCTCCTTCCAGGCAAGCCCGACGAGCCCGCTTTTGAGCAAGCGCTGGCCCGTGCCCAGGCGGAAGTGTTATCTCAAACGCAGGCTCCAGTCGCAGGCACTATCTCTCCAGCACAAGCACAAGTCGATCCAACAACAACGCTTACGCTGCCACCATTCAAAATCGACCCGACCCTGGGCATGCGCCTTGGTGAGTCCGGCTTACCAAGCCGTGATATTTTCGAGGCCAAGCATCGTTCTAGCGTCGAACATCTGACACGAGCAGTGACGCAAGACCCACGCCTAGCGCCTTACGTCCTAGAACAGCTCAGCACCGTAGGATCGCTTACCCCAAAGGACATCGCGGACATCGTGCCATTCGTCTCTCAGCAAACCTTCGCCCTTGCGCTGCGCGATCCTTCTCTCCTTGCTCTTGGCCATGATCCCGTTGTCCAATTTCAACGCGCAAAGCAGGTGGCAGCACGCATGCTTGCTCCTCCAGGCGTGACGCCCTTTCCCTTTGACCCGAAAGCTGTCAGCGACTTTGCTGATCCTGTCAAGCTCGCAGGCGCTATTACTGCTGAAAACGAACGTGCTCGTGCTGGGGCCTTCGCCGCAAAGCCCCAAACGCCTGCCCAGGTCGAAGAACAACGTGGCATGATTGCTGCGGACGCTGCTGGCGAGCGCGTCACGACTGAAGCGATAGCAAAGACACGAGCCCAACGCGGGCAGCGCCTCCGCGAGGTCGAAGAGGGATATGGTAAGTCCATCTTCTACGTCAATACAGGTCTTTCAAAAGGGAAGGCTCCCCTCTCGACCATCCCCGGCCATGCGAGCTATGGCACTGCCACTGATGCCATCGACGCTGGAGAAGCTGTTCCTGTCAACCAGGCAAGCCACCAGAAACTCCAGGCGCTCAATAATATCATTCCACAATTTCAAAGTTATCTCTCCAAGCTCGAAGCTGTCTATGGAAAGGGCGGCATTTTCGAGAAGCTCTCCGCTGCTGGCCGTATTCCTGCAACAGCGCTCAACACATGGCAAGCACTGTTCCCGAACGATGTTGCGCTTGCCACAGCCAAACGCCAGGCAGATACGCTTATCTCGCCCATTGCACGAACGCTCAGTGCAGATGTGGGCAACCTCGCCGTCCTTGAGGCTGAACGGTACAAGGCAGCCGTTGCACAGACTTCTGGTATCCCCGATACCGCTGAGATTGCCGGTCAACTCTCCAATGATCTCATCGACAGCCTCAACGCGATCATTGCTAACTACCTCGAACTCCCTAATCAAGTAGACCAAGACACAGGGAAAGTCGTCCCCGGCTATCAGCATCCAGGGCTCAGAAAACCAACATTTGTCCATAGTGATATTGCATCAGGCAAAGTCAAAGGCACACAGGTGAAATAATGGCTGGTCCTGTCGAAGTCAAAGGTGTACACGCTGAAGAGGCGCAGGCGGAGCTTGCACAACAGCACACGTACAACTTCACCTACGACAATCGTACTCCCGATGCGCAGGGACGCTTTCTCAAAGGGCCAAAGAACATACGAGAATATCAAGGTTTCACAGGTACAACACAAGAAGAAGCCTACGCCAATCTCGTTGACTACTTGGCAAAAACAAATCAGTTCACCGACTACTATGGCGGTGGAACACCTACTAGTGCTTCCATCCAACGTGGCCTGGAAGAAGCCCTCCCTCCCGTTGCTGCTATTGGCACAGGCATTCTCACACGCTCTCCGGCGCTTGCTGGTGCTGCACGCGCTGGTGCTTACGGTGTGACACAAGCGCTCCAGTCAGTCACGATGCCTGAGCGCTTTCAGGAAGAGACACTCCAAAATCTCCCTAACCTCGCGGGCGAACTCCCCATGCAGTTTCTTGAGGGGTATGCCGGAGAACGCCTCAGCCAGCCATATGGCGCTGGCACACAGGCCGCTCTTCGTCCACTCGTCCAGGGCAAGGGCTTTGCTCCAACAGCAGAACAGCTTCGCATCACTGGGCCAGAAGGCCCCTTCCAAGAAGGTGCAGCCCTTACGGGAAGCGCAACTGGCAAGAATGAGGCAGCTTTCCCGCGCCTTTCCTCCTACATCAAAGGACTCTTCAAAAGCATTGATGGCTTTGTTGCTGACGCACTTGGCTCCCGTGGCGTCACCGAGCGTCTTCAATTGCGCACCTTGCGCAACCTGAACGCCCAGGCAAGCAAGATTGTTCAGGATGTCACGTCCGCCCGTGATCCACGTGAAGTCAGTCGTGCCATCTTTGAATTTCTCGGGCATGAAGGCTCAGCATCGAATGATGCACGTCTCTGGTACAAGGGCCTCTACAAAGCCTTTGACGATCAACTCGAAGCGCTTGCGCCTGGCGCTGGCATTAACACGACCTCAACCTTGAACTTTCTGCAAGGACCAGGACCAGGAGGCGGGCAGCGCTTGACGAGCACTGCGACACTTGAAGCAGAGATCAACCGCATCCTTGAAGGGCGTCCTGCAACACCAATACAGCGCACCACAACCTTTGAGCGTACCAGCGAGCGAACAGCGCCGGGCGTAACAGAACGCACAGCGCACGAACTTACAACGAGCGCAGGACCGCGTGCAACAAGGGGTGTCGAAACAACAGAAACGAGCACGACTGTCACAGCACAAGGCGCTCCAGGAACCGGCGTAGGCGGTGGCAGCACGACAGAAGGCACCGTTGAAGGGATCACTGTTGGTGGCCCACTCACCCTTCAGGGCCGCTTGCAGCGTGTTGCTCCAGACGGCACGATGACGAATCACATTCCTATCGGCGAATACAGCGAGCTTCATTCTGCCGTCCGTCAAGTCATGCGCGATGCCAAAGATAGTGGCCTCTCCACCGCTGACTTCAATGCGGCGAAAGCCCTCAATGCCCACATGTCTGCACGACTTGAGACGACACTGAGTAACATCGACCCTGCTCTGCTCACACTCCATACTGCGGCTGAAGTAGGCACAGCGCAGACCTTCCAAACACTCCGCAAGCAAACGCTCATGGGCCTCATGCAACACCTTGATGACAATCCCTCTGAGTTTAATACCTTCTTCTTTGGTCATGGGGGCCTTGATCGCATCGATGATCTTCGTGCTGCACTACGCCATATTGATCGGGTGCCCATCACCTATCCAGGAGGCCAACCAAGCCGTCTCATGACTGGCACACAGCTCTGGGATGAGGCCATTGCGCCGAAGCTCCGTTACAGTCTCTTTGAGCAAGCAGCCGCCAAAACCATTGACCTGGGCGGAAGCGTCGTTGGCTCCCTCGAAAACTTGCCTACTGTCGCACGTGGCGACAAAACTGTCCAGGAGCTTGTCCAAAGCGGCCAGCTCATCGGCCTCAAGCCTGGAGCCCTCACTTCTCTCTACGCTGACCTCGGCCCACGACGCTTCGAGGACATACTGGGCACCAAGGCACTTACGCAAAAAGTCCTCGATCTCGACAAAGCCTACATCCAAACAGCAGCCAACGACCCAAGCGGTTCAGGTCGTATCTTTGTGCTGATGCTCCAGACAGGAGGCGCAAGCCGTGCGGCCAATGCTGCTGGTACGTTTGCGCTTGGTGCGGCAGGTCTTGGCGGCGCTGCCACAGCTTACGGTGCATCATCCACCACGAATCTCATTGCCGGTCTTGGGGGCGGGACGGTCATGGTCCTTGGCCCACCACTCCTCAACTTCCTCCTTACACGCCCGGCGCTTTTCGATCAGCTCATCAATGGCGTGAAAGCCGGACCAGGATCGTTGATCTTTACACGGACTGCCGCGCAACTTGGCGTTCATGCAGCACGTCTGGAAGCGCAAGAGGCCCTCCGAAAGCGCCTTCCGCCTCCCACGCCTATCGTACAGCCCCAACGATGAGCAGCACACTCACAAGCACGCACACACTTAGACAGCCTACAACGAGCAGTATCATGCTCACTCCCTCGTACCTTGTAACACTTCCTGCACACCTGCCGCCCTGTCCACGGCTCGCCTTGAGGCCCTCTCGTTGGCGACCATGTATGTACAGCGCATCGTCCTGTCACCCAGGACCACAAGCGCTTCCAGCGCGATATACACCGATAACTTCCCTCTCCTGGTACAGTCTTCCAGTAGTAGGTCATGTGCGGCTGAGATGGTCGTACTTCGAGTATTTTATCAATGTCTATCTCGCTCATCCCTCCACCTCCACCTCAACCACCTTCGCCACAATAAAAGGCACCCATGCTCGCACATGCACCATCCTATGCTCCACCTCCGCTCGACATGTACCTCTCCACGCTTCGGGCACCGCATGTGCTGTGCCTTCAATGTCGACAAGATGGCACACGACACGCCTTGGTGCTTCCTGCCGATCCCCTTGTCTTTCCATGCAGGTCCTCCTCACTGAGCATCCATCCACAGCACGGAGCCACCCAGGGCAGCTCCTTCAAGGGCCACCACTGTCCACAATGCGCAATCAACGTCCCTGGTTCGTCAGGGAGCACACCACCAATGGGAAGCTGCTCTTGTGCGGCTCGTGCCCTTGCTGCATCATCCGTGCGCCCCACACGAAGGAAATACGCTCCGTTGCTCCTCAACCTCTTTCGTTCTCGCTCTCGCTCACCGTCCATTTGCATCTTCTGCGTCCTCTTCACTCATCATGCTCCCTCCTCACCAATCCACCTGACACTGTATTTCCCATTCCCCTGTGTCACTCGCTCAATCTTCTGCTCATCCTCCAATCCTTGCAGGATACGCTCCAGCTCCTTCGCCTTCACCCCAAAACGACTCACTGCCCTGAGTAACTCGGGTGTCTGCTGTATCACATGCTTCTTTCTTAGCACATCCTCCACATGCGCTGTCCCTCGTGAGTGCTGATATGTGAGCGCTTGCCCCATGAACGCTCCTGTCCCTTGCACAAGTTGATCGCTCAGCGCTTGTGCTTGTATCAGATGATGCTCCTGAATGATTCTCCAACTCTCATCGCCGGGATGCAGCAGGAGATCATGATAGTCTGCCAGCTTCAGGAGCATCGCAATGCGCCAGACTTGATTATCCTGCCTGGCCCAATGTGCACGAAGCAAATCATTCGTGGGCGCCTGTCGTTCGTTGTACCACGTAATATCCAGCGCATCCGCAGCAGGGCTCAGGAACATTCTCCCGTAGAGTTCAGCGTCATCGTCCTTGTGCCGTCGTTGGAGCATCGACAGCCGCCATGCGAGGAGTGGCATCGCCGCACTCCATTGCGCCATATTGGGCCGCGCAATGCGCTTGCTGAAGTCTCGCTCTCCCATCACACAGCTGACCCGTGCCCAAAAGCCTGACCGCAAATCATTCTCGTCCACGACCTCTCTGCACCATTCCTTTGTCGATCCAGCAAGGCAATTGAGGCACGGGTTCTTGAACTGGTGCTTGCCCTTCCCCCTGGTCCGCTCCCGGTATGTGCCTGTGTCCCCCTCCCACCATTCGGTGAGAAGTTTAATGGCATCCTTGGCAATGGCCCCCGTGCCGATTGCCGCCCCTAACTCAGGGCACATGAAATAGAGCGCACATCCTTGCGGCTCCTGCACAATCTCCCCCGCTTCAAGCGCCGCTTCATACTGCCGCTGCGCCCTGTCCCACCGCTCCGTCATCTCGTCCTGAAGCCCTGCTCGCGTCAACGCGCCCCGGTACTCATCGAGCATCCCCCACCCCTGACGCTCGATCTCTTGCAACACCTTCATCCCATATCCAATGGCCGTTCCCTTGCCTGACGCTGAGTCTCCAATGAGGAACGTATACTGATTTGGATAAATGGGCTTGAAGACGAGGCGCTCCATCCAGACGCGATTCTCTAAGCATGCCGCCATGAGACTTAAGGCCGTCCAGAAGTGAAATTGGGACGGAACTTCCGACTCGCCTACTGCGGCCATGTAGAGATCAAGGAAGTTCTCCGTGCCATCAAAGTCAGGCATCGCCTTGTCCTTCTCCATCTCCCAAGGACATCGCGGCCATTCTGTCAGCTTCCTCCCAAAGCTCTTTCCGGGTGAGATTGTCGTTATGTGGTCCACCTTCGAGATCCACGCGCGCTCTGCTCCGTGCGAGACATCGCTTACACCAATAGGCAAGGACAACAGGCCCATGCTCTCGACAGCACATCCCGGGCGGATAGGCATTGATATCAAACTGGGACATGGCTCAGGGCTCCTCTGGTGCGTGGAGTTCCGCCTCAAGGAGAGCATGATGGGCACCGCATAGGATTTGTGCCTGCACTCGAATAATCCCATAAAGACAATCAAGACAATCCACACCATCACGCATGTCCTGTGCCCTCTCGTCTGTCGTAGATGCACCACAGTATGTCGTCTGTGATATTGCATGCAGCCAATGCGTCAACGTCGTATCGTCACACATCGAATATTCTCCAGCTTGATCTTCCCGTGCTCCTGAAGCAATATCCACCCATTGCCCCGGTCAAGGAACTTGTCCACGATCCTCGTGCCATTATGCAAGATGACGAGGATGCGCTTCCCTCGTGCCACTGCTGAATGCTTCAACATCTCTTATATATTCTTCGTCTCCGTGCCTTGAGACAGTTCTTGCATGTTATCTCTTCTTCACGATGTGCATAGGGACGCTTCAATGTAATGCGCCGCCCGCATGCTGCCCGCATGGGTAATGCATCACCATCGTCACCGTCTTCATACTCTCTCCCTCAGACGTACTTCAACTGCACCACAGGAAAGCCTCGCCTTCCCCTGCCTCGCCTCGCCCTGCCATGCCCTGCCATGCCCTGCCTGGCCTTGCCTGGCCTGGCCTTGCCTCGCCCTGCCATGCCCTGCCTAACCCCGCCTAACCCCGCCATCCCTCGCCTTGCCTTCCCCTGCCTCGCCCTGTCTCGCCTTGCCTTGCCTTGCCGCGCCGGCCTGGGCTCACCCCCACTTCGTCACAGCAAATTTCCCGAAGACCCCCCTGAAGGTACCCAGGCCAATTGCACGCCCGCCCTCCTCAAATAAGTTCAGCACATCGACTTCTTTGATCTCTTTGTTCGGATAGATACACAAGTCAAAGGACAATTCCCACGGCAATGGTATCACTGGCCGCATTTTGGGATTCGGGATGCCTTTATCCAACCTGGCCACGGCATGATGGATATAACACTGGCTTCGCGCATCGTACTCGTCAATAAATCCACCAAATTGTAGAGGGACCTCATCACGGGTAAGGGGAATAAAGTGCGGCGTCACCGAAACGAAACTCAAGCACGCATTACACAGATCCTTGTACTTGCGTTTGTCCCTGAGCCGCTTTGGCGCAGAATTGGTATTGTGCGCCGTAAGAAATGACATAATATTGAGCGCTGGGAGCCCAATAACTCTGGAATCTCCGGGAATCAGGTAGAGTTTCTGATGCGGCTCCAGTTTGGTCGAATTGTCTCCGGCATAGCGGTCGAACATAATGTCCGTCAATCCACATAACGTCACCTGTCTTTCAATGATGTCTGTTGGCTTGTCGATCTTTAGCAATCCTGCTCCTGTGCTCATAGAGAGTTCAAGCTCCTTTCGCTTTCTCTGTGCTATACACTTCGACGCACGCTTCCACGTCATCCTTCTCTGGCAGTTCCTTCCACTCTCCGACATCTCCCAGACCCCAGGCCGTGCCAAGCTTTATTTCTACCGGGATGGTCAGGAGCACTCCATAGTAATTATGCACTTCCTCACAGAGCTGCACGAACTTCTGCATCACTGGCCACACCTCCTTGGGATAGACACTGAGAAGCAACGCGTCATGGAGCTGTGCATTGATCTTACTCTGATAACTGTGCTCTGCCATCCATGCATAGAGTTGCGCCCAGGCCCGGTTCAAGTGCCTCGCTATATCGGACTGCGCCTTCCATGCATACGCTTTCCTATACAAGTCATCCCCAAAATGGTCCCAGGGCCATTCAATGGTCCTCCCCCAGGCATTGGTCAAAGCTCGATCCCTGAGCACTTCCATCCTGGTCCTTTGCTGCCATTGCCTGAGCCCCGGCGCAAAGGTATGATACTGCTCCTGCAATCTCGTGCATGCCTTTGGGCTCACATCATACCCGTCCTTCAGCAACACCTCAGAGCACTTATTCCCATGCATATCATAATGGGTCGCATGCACGATGCGCTTGGCCAGGTAGCGATCTCGCTTGTAGTCCTCCATGCTCAAGCCAAAGACCTGCTTCGCCATGAACGTGTGCACATCAAACTGGCTGGGCCTCATGTGTGCTAACTCGATGAGCTGCTTGTCTCCGGTGAGACAGTAGACGACCCTTGCCTCAGCTTGGCTCAGGTCGCACTCAAGCAGCATGCACCCAGCATCGGGCTTGAAGGGTCCGCGCAGTGTACGGTCAATGTTTTGCGCGTTGCCTCCAGTGCCTCGCGGATTCGCGCTGCTGGATAAACGGCCAGTGGTCGGTCTAAAACTGTAACTTGCTCTGAATCGTCCATCACTGTCCACCCGCCTTGGATCAAGGAACTCGCTCTGCTTTTTCTGCTCCCTATACCGAAGCACGTGCTCGATCAAGGCCATGCCCTCAGCATACTTTCCTCCATCCTTATACCTGGCCCTGAGCTTGAGGAGCGCCGCTTCGTCTGTCGTGATTGCCTTCGTGCGTCTCTGCCGTTGTGTGGGCAATCTCATCCGACCGTAGAGGACAGAGGCAAGTATCTGATTACTGATACCCTTGGCCTCCACCTGTGCTATGTATCGTGCCTCATCGCCCCGGGCGCGCTTGAGCTTCTTTGCGACATCAGGATCGTCGGCGTCCCATGCCCATGTCGCCACCTTCCAACACGCCTCCTGTACCTGCGTGGCAAAAGTAAATAAGGGTATCTGTGCAACGCCTTGCGCCCGCGCAAGTGCTCCTTGTGCCATTGTGAGACTGGTCCCATGTGCATTGGCCAACTCCTCTTCGTGCACGGCCATCCCGTGCAACATCATGTCCAGGATGGGCTGGAAGAGGGCCTGGTATTGGTCCCAGTACACTTGCATCCAGCCTCCAGCTTGCGCTCGTGGCTTATCTTGATGAGATAGGGTGCCATCAGAGCATACCAACTCGGTTGCATGCACTGATCGAGCATTGAGAGTAGGAGTGCTATCCTGTCGACTTGTGTCAAACCGCTGTCCATCCTTCTCCTCCAATCGTTGCTTGAGTCCAGCCCAACACTCCCAGGTCACGGCAGCATCTCTCGCGTTGTACTCAAGCAGGGCGTGCCACTTATCAAAAGACACCCCGTATCCTTCTGGCACTTGTGTCAGCCCATTCCAGCGCTTCTCTCCCGTGTCTTCATCTGTGCCTTTGTACCAGGGCTCTCTGGTCAGGATGCTTGCCAAGTACGCCAACGAGTGTGGCTCATTCGGCCACAGGAGACACGACATGGCCATCGTGTCCCACTGCCAGTTGTTCACCCGGAAGCCTTCCCGAGCCAGCCAGAAGCAGTCATAGTGGCCATTCTGGGTAACCTTCTCCGCTGGACCTTCGAGCAGAGCCCGTATCCCCTCCTTGTATTGCTTCGACCAGGGCACTGAAAGCGCACGATCGGCACTCCGCGCAAAACTGATACAGAGTATTTTGCCCTTCTCGGGATTCGTCTCGATATCGAATGCCAGCGGTCCTGTCCATGTCGTCAGACTTCCCAGCACAAAGGCGTCCCATTCCGGCATGTCTGGTGGAGCGATCAGGCCACGGAAGGGTGGCACGCCCTCACTCTCTGTCATCACCTCCCTCGTCACTTTCTCCCAATCTCTCCGGCACCGTGCCTCATAATTCTTCTTCGTCTTCTGGCCATCCTCCTGGGAGCGTTCGCCCTCCTCCCTGAGTACGGCGGCTGGGTGGATGATGGGGATGACCTTCACCTGGCGCCCGCTTGCCTGACTCCAGCGATAGATCGACCCTCTCCGTTGGGTGATCTTCGCCTGGCTCGAAGGACAGTCGAGCAACACAGACAGTGCAGTATTGCCTGTCGGGACAATCACACAGACGGCTGGCAGGTCGTCCAGGCGTACTTTCAAATCCTCTTTCCACTGTACTAACTCCTCCCATGGCACAGCCTCAATATGCCCTCCTGGGGGCAGGTAGGGGTAGACGTTCTCAAACCTGATCGTGGAAGGATCAAGCCTTGCCCCTCTGATCCAAGCATCCTGGAGCTTCCCGGACGGCCCTACGAAGGGGAGCCCTTGTGCTTCCTCCTGACGCCCAGGGGCCTCTCCCACAACGACAATTTTTGCGTTCACCGGTCCACGACCAGGCACAAATTTAGGCATGCTTTCCCCTCCTTGCTTCCTTGAGCCATGACTCCCATCGCTCGGGCTGCGTGGAAAAGGTCTGCGCCCGCTCGTACCACTCTCCTTCTGCGACAAGGGGGTCTCCAGGGAGACGGCGCACAGGCCATGTCAACGTGCATCGACATCGGCCATCCTCGTCACGCGCTGTGTGCTCCGTCAAGCTCCGCGCCGGCTTCTCCATCTTCATTCACGCTCCTGTATGACAAAAAGTCCTGGCTCGCACCTTCGCACAATGCCTCGTGCAATCAGTGCATGCATCACGTTGCGTAGGAGAGAACTTGTCCCTCCCGGATTACGGACCATTCCACAGCGAACGGCAATCTGCCTATAGGTAAGCGGCATGCGTGCTTCGATCAATGTTTGTGCAATGCGCCTCTGCCACTTGCCTGCTACGCTGGTTATCATGGCACCTCCCACACAAGGGCCAAACATAATTTCGGGGCCACGCCGTAGACAGGCTGCGCTTCCCCCCATTCCCCCAAGTCAGGGAAAGCTGCGCTTCCCCTTCGTTGGGATACTATGGGGGGTTCTCGCCTGTCTCGCACGGCGTCGAAATTATGGGATGGCCTTCCTTCCTGCTCTCCCCAGCATGTGCCAAGGCTCTTTCTCAGGCCCTTGCGTCTCTGCTTCTTGTCCAGCATGCTCCTGCTGCATCCCTTGCACTGTCTTCCGGTCCTTGAGACGCTGAAGCCCTTGCAGCAGTTCCTCCACCACTGGAAGATGTGCGTCGGTAAAATTGATACTGAATCCTTGTCCCTCCAGCGCATACCCTGGAATGTGCAACGACACACAACGATCATGTGGCGTGACACACAGAAACATTGTGCGACCATCCGGCAGGTTGAATGTCGTATCAGTCCACGTCCGCATGCTCCGCGGCTCTCCAAGTGTCATCATCGCGCTCTGTCCCTCAGTTTCAGGCATGATCTTCTTCTTGCGGGCGCAGTACACTCTCCTGTGACCTGCCCAGATCGTCCCAGTCCAGCATCCCATCTGTCTCACGCACAGCGCCTCTCATGTGTTCTCGCTCGACCAGCAGCTGTCCCTCGGTGCTGTGCTGGTTCACGACGACACCGGAAAAGAGCGCCGCCTGCACCGCGTCCATGGCCTGCTCCATGGTCTCGAACTCTCCATACAGGAAGCCCCTGATCGCACACTCGTGCCGCAGCTCCGTGGCCGTAAGTCTCTCAAGCCATAGGCGCACATAGGCTTGCGCTTTCGTCTTCCCGGTGACGCGATCACGCGCCTGCTTCTTCTGCTGCTCGATCCTGGCCAGCACGGCCTTTGCCTTCTTCTCTCTCTCCGCTAAACGCTGTGTCATGCTTTCCCCCGGCTTCGTCATTGTGCTCGCCTCCTTGCCCTCTCCCCTCTGCGCTCTCCCTTGTTTGTGCAACAGTGGCAGGAGTCGAACCTGCTTCCCCATGGGCAGTCGTTGGTGCACCACCCACGGGGCTCATCCTTGCACGGTCCCTGGGTGTGCCCCAGGATATTCACATGCTGACCTTCCGGCATCTCACCGGAATCACAGGGGACGCTGTCCGCCTTGCATTTATGCAGGATCTCCGTGCTGCTCCCGCCCTCCATCCACGTCCGTATCCTTTTCATACTGGTGCATCGCCCCGGTCGCAAGCACTGAGGGCCTCATTCTGCTCTTGGGCTGCTGCCCTGGGCCATTGATGCTCGCCACCCCCCTCGGCTTCCCCGGCACCTGCATCTCCTGCCCATAGGGAGCCACTTTCGTAATGCGGTTCTGCTCGCTTCCTGCATAGTCTCCTTCTTTCTGGAGACTCTTCGTGACATATCCCTGGAACCTCGCCTGCTCCAGCCGCTTGATCGTCGCCCGCAGTGAGCGATCATCTTTCAGCGTGCCGCACGCCTCGATCAATTGATTCAACTGCCGCCCACCGAAGCTCTTTTTCCAGGTCAGGGGATCGCGCTGGCACAACTTATCTTCTTCTGTCCCCAGAACGTAGTTCTGGATCGGAAAATTGACGCCAGTGAGTGGCCCTTCATCCACCGTGAAGAAGCCTACCGCCATGAGCTTGCCTTCTTTGCTGCCCGCGAGCCGCATCTCTCTGACCCTGAGCACATAGCGGCCTTCTTCCACGACATCGCTCAGGGGGATGTCGCTCCAGGGCACCTGCACGTCAAAGGTCTCAAAGTTCACGTGTTGCTCCGCCATTAGCCTTGCTCCTCTGCGAGGCTGTTCACCTGTTCAACGGTCATCACTTGATACCGCTGTCCTTCTTCCTTCTCGGGAAGCGCATACCCCCACAGGACCATCATTGGTTGCTGTGTCTGCGTATGCATGCACACATCGACAACCTGGAGCGGTCCTTGCACGCCTCCAATGCCCGCGCCTTCTCTCCGTAGCGCATTATGCTGGCATGCCTTGAGTGCCTCAAACGTCTCAAGTGGAATGACGACAGCCACACCGCGCACGGGACCACCGTAGGGCTCCTCCCACGGGAACTCTTCACATGCTTCCATCACCCCTGCTCCTCTACCTGTAAGACCTCACGCATGACCGCACGCAGTTTCGCTGTCCCGTCTACCATGGCCAGCGCCTTATACAACTCGATAAACTGCCCAGTCGTCAGCTTCGCCGCAAGCGCATCAATAAGGCGCTTTGCCTCGAAATACTTGAGTGTGCCATCAAGGCTAGCATGATCGTATGTATTCATCAGTCCTGCTCCTCTTGCTCATCCACCAATGCCTCCAACTGTGCCACACATCTCAGGCACAGTCCCTCATGCTCCCAACTGCCCACCCTGCCACAAAGGGCGCACCATGCCTGTTCAAAATTGGCCAGGGCCATTTTTCTCCTTTCAGTTCTCATTGTTCTCATCCGCTCTCACCATCATTGCTTCCACAACGCCTCCCACCTGGGCTCACACGGATTCGGCGCTCCAATGACACTCCCTGCAATATACTGCCCATTACTCTCTGTCATAAGCCACACCTGGTTCGGCCCCTCCGTCGTCACAGTCTCATACATGTAATACACTTCCGCAAACGCTGCCGGAAGCTGTCCACGTAATCCTCCAATAGCATCAACTCCCCACTTCTGTTTGGCCTGTTCGTCAATGAGCCTGAGGTCCACATGCCCAATGACACAGACATGGAGTGGTGCCCAGGCAAGCGTACTCATAATATCATCCTGTACCTTGTCTCGGACGCCATTCCTCCAGGGCCACTCACTGCCTCCAGGGTTCAGTTTGTGCTGCTCTAAACGCTTTGCTGCGACTTCGAGGAATGTATAGGAGTCCACGACCACCGACTTGAATCCCTTCCAGTTATTATTGGTGTGATCTTCCAACGATGCTTGGAACCGTTCATAGGCGCACGGGAACTTCTGCGTGCCAACTCGCTTCGGGAACTTGTCCCAGAAGTATTCAATCTCGACTACCAGCTCTCCGTGTGCGTCCATCACAGACCTGAACATCCCCCCATCCTCGCACGTCTGCATCTCCTGTGGCGTCCCCTGTTGAAGGTAAGCCCACTCCTTTCCAATAGGATCAAAGCAGAAGAGTTTCAGCGGCTTTGGCATTTGAGCAGCGAAGTAACTCTTCCACACACGAGGATTGCCGTACAGAAGGCACTTCCACAGCTCGTTGTCCCAACGGCTACTCATACGCGCTCCTTTATCCCACGCCACTCCTGGTCCTGCACTGACAGCGCACACAGCCAATCCTGCACCTGCTCCTCCGTGAGCGTTATCTCCACTCTGATCTCCGGCGTATTCTCCGCAGCTTCTATGGTCAGGCGCTGCACTAACATGCTCCTGGTCAAGGTCCTCTGTGACTGCATGGCACTGCCTCTCCTTCCTTCAGACGCCTTTGCACCCGTGCGACAAGTGCACCGTGCCCTGCAAGCGCATCATCCCATGTTGCATAGAGGTCCTGCTCCTGGTCCATCTGACCGCCAAAGACCCTCGACTCAAAGAGCAGCGGCGCGCCCGGACCATACCGACGATTCAGCCCCAAGAAGACCGTTGAGACACATCCACCAGCTGCCACGTCCTCTTGACAGACAACACGATGCGCTGTCTCATACCATTGTGCCCATTGCCGCACATCTTCTCCAGGCACGGGCTCGTGGTCTTTAAGTAGCCAGTACATGGGCATTCTCCTGCCTCCAATCCTGCTGTCTCATCATCTGCGTCAGCCCCTGCACTGGCCGTCCAGCCTGGCAGAATGCTCGATAGGGGCACGGCCCAAAGCCTCTGCCACCATGACAGCCGGGCCACCGGAACTGACCGTCCATCATGACGTTGTCAAGCACGCCATCCAGCCCTGCCTCATCCCTGAGCCAGAGCAACCGCTTCACCTGCACAAGGGCATCCCTCTTCCACTGCGCGAGCCTGCTCTCCGACCACCACAGCGGCCCCACCCACCTGCCTGACACATGCAGGCCCTGACACTCCTTGTATTTGACCTTGTGCGTCTGGCACTTCTTCTCCATGTTGCCGTCCCAGGGCGGCAAGCGC
>ERZ1292642.74-Hain-H14-01um-R1-74-length-54471-cov-16_pt1 | contig 52409 bp, 72 predicted proteins | sample MGYA00564403_ERZ1292642 | MGnify/ENA primary metagenome ERZ1292642 (study PRJEB36523, sample SAMEA6512643) | groundwater metagenome | collected 2019-01-09 | study: AquaDiva: Metagenomics assemblies of 32 groundwater samples
GCTGCTGCGGGGGCTGCTGCGCGGGATGCTGCGGGGGCTGCTGCGTGGGCTGCTGCGAGGGATGATGCGTGGGCTGTTGCGGGGGCTGCTGCGTGGGCTGCTACGTGGGCTGTTGCGGGGGCTGCTGCGCGTAAAGAATTTAATGAATTAGTTTATGAATCATTCGGAATAAAATCCTAACATTCAGTAGGCTAAATAGCCAATGCTAACCGAAGCAGCTCTAATCTGTTTAGTGCTAAACGTAGAGCATGAGGCGAAGGGAGAATCCATGCTCGGTCAATATGCCGTAGTTCACGTTACGCGCAATCGCGCAAAATACAATCCCGACAAAGTATGTGAAGTCGTTTTCAAACCTTATCAATTCTCCTGGACTATAAAGATGCCAGGAGATACAGCTAAAGATTTTCCGAAATATGCTCACATTGTAAAAATGGCGTGGGATTCCCCGGCCGATGTGACTATCGGGGCAACCCATTACCATGCTGCCTACATTAAACCGTATTGGGCAGCCAAGATGAAACGCACGGTTAAAATAGGAAATCACATTTTCTACAGGAGTAAATAACATGTGGATTCAAGCACTAATTGGTGGATTGTTTGGCTTGTTTATGTCCTCTCTCGGTTACGGCTTCATGACTTTTGAGTTTTATGTCGGCTTGGCTCTTTTAATAGCCATGCAAATAGCTGCAAAAAAGTCATGATTCGCCAGTATTGGAACGATTTGTGCCATCTTTGTGGATTCTTGCTGTGGGAATGCAAATGCCCCGGCGGGATTCACAAGAAATGTCACAAGGTTGTGACATGACTGAACTTGTCTTTGTTTACGGCACGTTGAAAAAAGGATTCGGAAATCATCGGCTGTTGGCCAAGGCCAAATTCATAGCCCCTGCGTTTATCATAAATGGGAAAATGATTGATCTCGGAGCATTTCCAGCCGTTATGGAGGGTGATATGGATATTGAGGGTGAGATTTATGCAGTGGATGAGAACACATTGGCTTCCCTTGATCGGCTAGAGGGACATCCCACGTTTTATGAGCGGAAGCAAATCGAGGCCTACTTGGATGATGAGCGTATGCCTGCAGAGGCATGGTGCTATTTCCTGTCGAAAGACTCACAAGCTCATTACGAAAAACTCTGTCCGGTAATCGAAGAAGGAATCTGGCATGGCAGCCGCCGTTAGAACACTGGTCTTAATTAGAGGCTTGCCGGGAAGTGGCAAGACTACGCTTGCAAAAGCGTATCTCAACCAATTCACGAAAAGCCTTTTGCCGTGGGATAGGCTTCGTTGCGCTCACTTTGAGGCCGATATGTTCTTTTACCGCAACGGAACCTATAAATACGACCCCAAGTTGCTAGATGTGGCACACCGCCAGTGTTTGGCACAAGCCGAAGCCGCGATGCGGAATAATCTAAATATAGTCGTAGTGTCGAATCCGTTTATACGTTTGTGGGAAATGGAGCCTTACATTACATTAGCCAATGCACTTGGCTACACGGTGCAAGAAATTGTCCTGAGCGCCCCATTTCCAAACGTGCATGGTGTGCCCTCCGACGCAATTGAGAGAATGCGCCAGCATTTTCAAGTTCGCCCCAAACAATATGTCTTGGGCGTAAACCCAGAAACTTTGCCGAATGGAAATAGCCCCGAGCAAAACTAACGAGCTGATGCTCATTATGTCGCCCGATTCCTGTGATCGGGGCACCGAGCTGCACTTTTTATCCCTCTTTGAGCGCCCAATGATAACAGTTATCCCGCCCAAGTATCTGCTGGAAGGCGAGATAAATCCAGTCCCTCATAAGGATTCTGTCTTATTGTTTGAGGGCGGCACTGACGTAAATCCAACCCTTTACAAACAGGAGCCGGGTGATCGCACACAGGCGCCAGATAGCCAGCGCGATGTGCATGAACAGCACTATTTTGAATTGGCACAGAAGGTCGGAGCCGCTTGTGTCGGGGTTTGTCGCGGCGCACAATTATTGTGCGCTTTGAGTGGAGGAGAACTAATACAAGATGTGAAAGGACACGATAAAAATCACAATCTTGTGTTGCCCGACAAATATAAACGACTGGAATTCCAGACTACCTCCGCCCATCACCAAGTCATGAATCCATATGTGCTACCACGCAATGAGTGGATTTCCTTTGGTTATGCTAAGGACGGCACGAGCTGGCATCACAACGATGGAAATGGACGTAAAAGCAAGGTTTGGAAGAAGTGGAAAGAATGGAAAGATCAAGAGATTGTCTGGTTTAGAAAGACTCGTTGTCTCTCGATTCAAGGGCATCCTGAGTATTACAAGACGGAAACTTCTAATTTCGTCCTGTATTGCCGGTTTCTGATTGATTTTCTCATTCTACGGGAAAGGGTAGTCAAAGATGAAATACAAACTCCGTGAAAGAAATCCATGAAAACTCCTGTCCCATTGCCCTACTCGGGCCGCCATGGCGGCCGCTGTTTTCATGATTATGATATTTCCCGAGTCGTTACAAAAATAGGAACCGGCGGATTTCTTGTTTTGGGAAGCGACGATCATTTTCATGTCGTGCATCAGGACTGTGTGCAGGGCAAAAAACCGGAGAAAAACTTACAATGGAAATGAAATATAAGCTCCTTAAAGTTGGCAGCGATGCCGAGTTATTTCTGCTGAAAGCAGGGCAGCCTTATCCGGTTTGTGGGCTGGTGGGAGGCACAAAGCAAGACCCTCTGCCAGTATTGGGAGGGAACGGCTATGCGGTGCAAGAGGACAATGTAACACTGGAATTCAATATTCCTCCGGCATCAACGGCAGAGGAATTTCAGGACAGTCTCAGCAAAATGCTGGCTTATCTCCAAGAAGAAATGGCCAAAAAAGATTTGACCTGTCAATCTGTATCCGAGATGCTCTTTCCGAGTTCCTTACTGGAGCAGTTCCCGCAGGCCCACATATTTGGATGTGAACCGGATTATTGCGTGTGGACAAAATCGGTGAATCCCCGACCAGAATTTATACGGTTTATGGGAGCAGATCGGAAAACAGTGCAGGAGTTCCGGTGTGCAGGGTATCATATCCACATTTCCTATACAGTAGACGAGGAGGCACCAACCCTCGAAGCCTTGGAGGCTCTCGTCAAGGCGCAGGATGTATTTTTAGGGGTGCCGTTAACTCTCCAGGAATCCGGCCCCTCTCAGGGGCAGTATCGACGCAGGGCATATTACGGTAGAGCGGGAGCGTTTCGACCCACGCCCTACGGCCATGAATATCGTGTGTTGGGTAGTGACGTGCTGAGCGCAAATCCTATCCTGAATCGCTGGATTTTTGATGCGAATCAGCGGGCGATGGATTTCCTTAACAATCACGGCACGGACGGCGTTGCGGCACTAGACGCCCATGGTCTGGCCATTCGGACTGCGATAAATGATCGTAATAGGGACTCCATTAGAGCCATAATGACACGCTTTTTTGTTCTTCCCGTGCCGATTTTATGATGTCAGATATTTTCTTTAAATTGCCGTATTCGGATTTGCGTCTGTATTACAACGGCACGTTCATGCGCGCAAAGAGGGAAGGCACGGACAATCCGCTGCGATGGATTTACGTGGAGGAATTTGGAGAAGCTCCCGCGGGTGTGAACGTGGCATTCCGCGATACTGAATCTAACACAGCGATGCTGCCACTAAAGTCGTTGAAGTGGGATTTCACCGTCCCGCCATCGGGCGCCTACAATTATAAGAATACGGTCGTCTTGTTCTTCCGGTCGCCCGTTCGCCAAACGACAAAGGGCATAGCCAAAAGCAATACACACTTCATCAATCTAATGCGGGTGGTCGCAAGAGCCGGGGGTATTCCGCAGAGTTTCTATTCGGCACATGATTTTGTGCTGTCTGCCAAGTCCCTGAATCTGCTTTTTGAAGATATGGAACCGGTGTCATATGAAAAAGGGCTGGAGAAGATTGCCCGCAAGCAGTCGTTGGCCTATGCTGTCAACTCCCGTATTTCCATTTCGCAGGGCATTATATCCACACATCCCTCGATTTGGCTAAAAACACGCGTCATTGGTGAGCTGGACCTGAAACGTGAAATTATCTATCCGTTGCACACGGCATTTGTGCCCGAATTACTCAGCACGTTTGTTGATAAAGGCTTGATTGTCAATCAAAGTTAATATGGCTGCCAAAGTTCCTTATAAGTTATTACGTATCAGGCAGGCGGTTAATTACTATCCGCTTGAACCGGTGCGCTTTACGCCATCTACCCTCGCCAAAATCGAGAAGTTTTTGGTGAACAGACGCCTCATGACAGCATATGAAGAGCGGCTGGAACGCTGTCCTCCCATTATGGACATTGATGCCGTAATGGGGCTTGAAGTTGAGGCGGAAAAAGTAATGCCCGCCTTGATTGAAAATGCACCCCCTTTCTGGACTTCGGTGCAGGACAATTCTTTGCGCAATAATGGCCGTGAATTCCTGTTATTGCCTTCCACGCCCGAAGTTACACGTCGTAGTCTCGTGGCTCTCATGACCCTGTTCCGTGACGGGAAACTGGGAATGCCCGATTTTTCATGGCGCACGAGCATCCATGTGCATTTGAATATGCGGAATGAGCGGGTGGAGCAGTTTCTTAATTTCCTTGTGCTCTATTTACTATTTGAAGATTCCATCTTCTCATTTCTTGGTGAAGAGCGTAGAGCCAGCAATTTCTGTGTTCCGGTGCAAGAGACGGAAATGTCATATTTCATATCCCGGATGCTGGTCGGCAAAGCCAGACTGCCGGCCGGGCTTTGTGAATGGCAAAAGTATTCTGCTTTGAATCCCCGCCCCATCCTTTACAACGATCATGCGTCGGGGCCGGGCCCCTCAGAGAATAATGGTAAGGGCACCGTCGAATTTCGCCATCTGGGGGGCACCTATAATCTCTCCTTAATTCTCCAGTGGTTCAACATTATTCTATCCTTACAGGCCGCGTCACGTCGCTACTCCCCTGATTACATTGAGGAAAAAGTGACAGAGCTAGGCACTCGGGCGGAGTATGTGCAACTTCAAACCGATATATTTGGTGATCTATTGCCACCCCCGCCCCGAGACTTTAGCAGTATTCTTTATTCCTCGGTGGCCTATGCGAAAGAATGTTTCTGTCCAATTCCATCCATTGACGACATTGTGAGCGCCAATGCACGCAAGGAGACAGGCCTATCTCAGATGCTTGAATTGCGAACGCGTGGTGCCACAACCGGAGACGCGCGCAAAAAAAAAGTCGGCGCCCCTAAACTGATGCAATTCCCTCCGGGCCAGTTCTGGACTTCTGGGGCTAATGGAATAGCCCCGTGGGATTTCAGTGTGCCGGCCACCGCGGCGCAGGCGCATCAATTTCATCACGGGATGGGAACGCAACCGGCTACATTTGTGAACGGTTTTGTCACGCAGTATATTGACGACTCAGAAGGAGATCAATAGATGTGCGGAATTGTAGGGATTGCCCGCCTAGGCGTGACGAATATTCTCGAAAAGGATCGGGATGTATTCGTTCAAATGCTTAGTGCAGGCGTGGTGCGTGGGCACCACGGCACGGGAGTTTTTGCCGTTGATGAGACGGGCGGGGCCAAATTGGTCAAATCTGCCGGCCCACCTTATATGTTGCTCGTGTCAGAGGCCTTTCACAAATTCTGGAGTGAGCTTCCGTCGGACAAAACTCGTATCTTGGTGGGGCATAACCGCTTTGCCACCACGGGACAAAAGACCACCAAACACGCCCACCCATTCATGAAAGACAAGATTGTCATGGTGCATAATGGCAGTCTGGATGCATCCACCAGCACACCCGACTTCAAGAAGTTTGATGTCGATAGCGAAGCCCTGGCGCATGCCATCGCCACGGTTGGGCTGGAAGCAACTCTGGCTAAAACAAGCGGGGCATATGCCATTGTTTACTGGGATTTGAATACCCAGACTTTGAACATGGTGCGCAACCATGAGCGCCCTCTCCATGTTTTCCGTGATAAAATGATGAACCGCCTTCTCTTTGCCAGCGAAAAGGAAATGCTGGAATGGATAGTCAAACGTAACTTTTATGGGGGCACCGGCACAACATTTGAGGACTTGCCGGTTCACACATTGTGGTCTTTTAAGATTGGAGAAGTGGACCCCATCGAAACCAAGATGCCTTTGCCTGCCGTGAAAGTGTATTATCCGGCCGGTTACAAAGGCTACACGGCAGACAATTATGCCAGTAATTCGGCGTGGGACCCTATGGCCGGTCGATTTGTGCAAAAGGGACAGATCACACTGTTTGAAGCTGAGGACGACGCGCAAAAAGCCATTGACGAATTTTACAATGGCATCAAGGCACGTGCGCCCATGAGCCGCCAGCCCTATGTGGCTCTACCTGCACCCAAATTAGTGCCCACAGAGAATGCCCGGCCGGCACAACGCGATGCCCGGCTCAAGGAAATCTTTGTAAACTCCAAAGAATACATCCAGTCGCCTTGCATTATCAGTAAAAATCGTGAGGCCAAACTGTCACGCGGGGACAAGATTTCGGTCTGGATTGACGACCATGTGCCAGAGGATGCTTCTAAGGAAAAGCATGTGATAGTGGCCACACACGATGCATGGCCGGACTGTCGGTTTCAATTTCGTATTGAGGGCGATGGTGTTTTAGACGCCCTGTTTGAAGCAATCGTGGTTGAGATCACACTGATGAATTTTCTGGAACCAAAGGCGGGTTGTAAATCAACGGAAACAATTATATGGGCCAATAATCCGCGGATTATCATGGACCAAAATACAACTGTGCTTCACTGAGGAAAGGAAATGTGTAATCGAGTTGAAATGCGAATGGCCTGCGACGAGTGTGGTTATCCCTATTGTGAAGCGGCAATAGACACTGATTTCAGCATTGAACATATGCCGTGGGCACCAACAGCAGAATGTCGTGGAGAGCACTACTGCGACATTTGGTGTGAGAAAGTGTGCCAAGTCCAAAATGAAAAGGACATGTGAATGACACAGGTAACATTCAAAATCTGCCCGTATGTGGGCGGAAGCAAATCCGTCAAACAACTTCGCCACGATCTTGAAGAAAGATTAGGTCACAAGGTTGTGACAATTCCTCCTGAATATGTGGCTTCCTCTAATGAGAGAATCATCAATTGGGGCAATAGCAGTTTTCGGGGCAACCAAAAACCGGACGCCACCAATGTTATCTGCCTCAATTCTGCCGCAGCGGTGCAACGCAGCATCAACAAAATTCATTTCTTTCAATGCTTGGATGAAGCCAAGTTACCAATACCGGAGTGGACGACCGATGCCGACGTTGCCTTGAAATGGATAAAGCAAAACCGGAAAGTGTTTTGCCGCGCTCAGATTGCGGGCCGTGACGGCAGAGGCATTGTAGTGGCCTCCACACCAGCGGAACTGATAGTGGCGCCCCTCTATACCAAGTTGGTTCCCTCAACACGAGAATATCGTGTATTTGTTTTTCGGACGCAGGCCATCTACAATCTCACTAAAATGGCAAGACCAACTGCCGATTTGGCACGGCTGGCCCGCACACGAGAAAATGGTTGGTTCTATTCGATGCACCAATCTGTGCCATTCGCAGCCCAGGAACTGGCGGTTCAAGTTCGGGAGGCATTGGGATTGACTTTTTGTGCGGTAGACATTCTTTTCAATGCAAAAACAGGTAAGTTTACGGCATTGGAAAGCAATAGTGCTCCCGGCACTCGGCCCTCGTCTCGTGCTGCTTTGATTGATGCTTTTCTTGGAACATAAGGAACAAAAAAATGAGATGCGTATCATGTGACGACCCTCTCTCTGCCCTAGAGATGAGTCGGAAGTCTCCAGTAACAGGTGAGGATTATTTGCTGTGCACCCATTGTCTGAGCAAGGCGGGGTTGCTGGTTCATTCAATTGAAAATCCTCTGGCAGACATGGAGGAAGGTGAGGAATTCATTTCTGAGGAACTAGGAGAGTAATGCAAATAGCAAAAATCACCACCGAACTGCCGGCCTCACAGAACTTGGACGAAATTTATCAGTCCATGGCGATGAAACAGGCTTTGCTCAAGCGCAAGTCCGGCATCGAATATGAGCGCATTACACCCTATGTTCTCTGCCGAGATTTCTTGGTTGATGTTTATACCTTTTCCAAAGCCAAACGTGATTTCGGCATCTACGGCATGGCATTTGAAGGCAGTAAATATCAGCCCGACCAAGACGGTTTGCCGGTCTTGCTTCGCTTTCCAAACAAGAAAGCCAAGCACAGTTTTCTGGAACATTTACCTATTCTTTTCGAGTTGGAAAGAATGAATTACATTTTGAGAAGTGAGATTTTGGAAGCAGGCGAACTAGAACTGGTGGCCGTGGGCGAACCAAAATGGATCACCAGTTGTCTCATGGTGTCCCTCTATACTTTCCTCTTGAGGGCGCTATGCTATGACTTTCATTCCAACACAGCGGATTGGAAATGGATTCTGGAATTTCAGAAACTAAAGGGAACTGACCCCACATACGCAGCATCTATTTCGGCGTGCACATGGGAACGGATTTTAACAAATTTGGCGCTGTTACGAACAGACGATTTCTGTGGCTTCAATTCAAAGACCGACGAAACCAGAGTTATTCATCATAACTCTGGATTTATCTCGGTCTTTGGCTATCACAGCGAACTATCGCAGTCCTCGGTTCGCAAGAATGCCCATTGGAAAGTCATGCAAAAACAAGGAATTGCAACTTACACGAAATAGAAGACATATGCTCACCCTGAAACTATTCCAGCCCATGGCGGCGGCCACGCACGTCGTCCCAAGCATGTTTTACGTCTCCCAAAAGAACGACATAATCTTTCAAGAATCCGTCTGGCACCAGTGCCAGGAAATTCTTTTGCGATGGGGTGGGCGAGAATTTGCCAAGAAAGGCGAAGGTATCAAGCGCGAACCCTACTGTTTTCGGCAGGGGCACGGAGATGGTTATATGTCCCCAACTATTCAGATCGTCTTGACATGCAACCAAGTCGCACCCACACTATTTGCTGACGCGGTGGAAACCTATTTGCATCCAATTGAATGCGCGGCAGGACTCGATCCAACAAACATAGTGAGGCTCGGAACACATCAGGTATTTTTGCAGGCAGATCGGCGCTGGTCATCCAATGCTTTGGCACTGTCTATCTGGTTGCAGTTAACACGCGTCACCATGAAATGGCGGAAAAGCGACGGGAATTGGCTCTCATATGTGTATGCCAATTCCTATTTTAACAAATTACCGTCCAGCACTCGACTCCCGCGTGTTTGGGAGATATTACCCGAATTAATTGCACATGACTTCAAGTATTGGTGTGGCTATCCTGAGTGGACACCTGACTGTGGTGTTTGCTCCCAAATTTATAATTCAGCATCAGCGAACTTACTCGGGTCATGGATGTGGAAAAACGTCTGGAGCCCCAAATGAGTAACTGTCTGCGGCACGAAGCTTGTCCACGATGTGGCCCCGTTCAAGACGGGTCGGGCGACAATCTCGGGGTCTTTGACGACGGGCATAAATGGTGCTTTGCATGTGGGTATTTTGTCCCGGCATCGGGAATCATAAATATCCAGGATATAAGGGCAAGATTGTCCTACCGTGCCAATAAGAATTTTATGGCTCCCCCGGCCCTGCCGGGAGATCACACTTACATCATTCCGGCTCACGCCGATCTATGGCTTCGGAAATATGAGTTGGCCGATCAAGAGATTAATCAACATCGGATTGGCTGGTCGAGCCAGTATGAGAGGATTATCTTTCCAATTTACGATGACACGGGCAATCTGCTTATGTGGCAGGGCCGATATTGTCCCTTCCCGGCGAGTTTGCCGAAATCACCGGAAAAACGGCCCAAGTATTTTACGCAGGGCAAGGCCGAAGATGTGCTGGCCCTTTTTGGTGCCCCACCATCGAAAGATGGAATGGTGTGTCTTGTCGAGGACTTTATCTCCGCCATCAAGGTGGCACGAGTTTGCTCGGCCCTGTGCTTATGGGGCAGCGAAGTCTCATTAACCCGCTTGAAGCGGCTTAGCCTACTGTTTTCTCACATTATTCTGTGGCTCGACAATGACAAGGCAACCCACTCGATAAGGTGTGTTACGAAAGCACGTCCTTATTTCGAAAAAGTCAGTGGAATCTACACTGAACAAGACCCGAAAACCTACTCAACTGAGGAATTGAAGCAGTGGATTCTGATGAAGTGATGGTTCTGTCGCCTGAGGAAGTCGCCGAGTTCCAGCGCCTCTTGCATCGGCGGTTGGCCCGAATCTATAGGATGTATTCCGCCTATCGACGAGACGACAATGAGGTGTTATCCTTTCCTGGGTATGCCTACCTATTTCACAACATTGAAACCCAAGTCGCTGTTAAATGGTTGGCCGGAGAACTGCATGACGAATGACATATTGACGATCCTGCGTGCGGAGAATAAGGAAACCCTCGTGTATGCAGTTAAAATATATGAAGAACTGTTTACAGAGCATTATCAAACTTTAAGTGATATTGCGCGCCTGTTGAACATCAGGGTTAATCGCGCAGAAATGCTTTCCAGAATTAAAGAACTCTTGGCGAAAGCCGAGGGTTGAAGCAGGCCACGGCTCTGAACAGATTGTAATGGTCTGACTGCTCACCCGCTTTTGGCGGCGTGTCTGTAGGGGCTTAAAAATGTGGGGGCACGAGGCTTGATTTATGGAGAAAGTCAGGAAGGAAGGCTAGTAGGTCCGCCGAACGCCGCTTGTATCTGAGACTGTATACCTCCTTTCAGGCCTCATTGGAGTTCGATTCTCCACCTGCTTCACTAGAATTTGCAGGACGAGCTGGTAGCAGCACAATGATAAAGTGCCGTGAGGGTTGAACTCCCTCCGTCCTGCTCCAAAATATTGTGTGGCTGAGAGGGTAGGCAGAGTTAGGAGCTTACGTGTTTTAGCCTGCTGCGCAGATGAAAGCCTGCCGCAACCGCTAAAGGAAGCCCCGCTTCACGTTGGTTCGAATCCAACCACAGTATCAGGGCTTAACCAAAACACCCCAGCGGTGTTGGCCCTGTAATGCCGAAGAAAGGGACTAGCTTAGTTAAGGAGTAGGGAAAGCGCCTTGGCTGGTCACAACCTTGTGACCTTCAAAGGAGACTGGGTTCGACCCCCTCCCCGATCAGAGCCGACCACGTATGCTCAAGTCCTGGTCGTTAAACAACACTGGCTGGAGCGCCGCAGTTATAGTGGTAAAGGGAAACACACTTTGGAGCTATTCGTCCACTGGTAGCCCACCAGAGAAATGAGGGTTCGAATCCCTCGCTGCGGTCCACTTTTTAGGAGTAATAATGAGAGTTATCATTATTAACTATGTTCATTATCCTTATGGCTATACTGAAGAAGCAGCTATATCCTTGATGTTACAGGATATTTGGATGTGGAGTGGTTATTTTCCCGACGACTTTATTATCTTAGGAGGTTATTTCTAATGAATCCCGAATTCTGTATCATTTGTGGTGCCTCTTTCCCTCCTCGTGAGGGAGAAGGAACGTGTATAAATTGGGAATCATGTGTGGAGAAAACCAAAGAATTCCAGAAACAGGACAATCAAATGAATTTATTTGGTGATCCTAATATCATGGATATTTCACCTCCACTATGACCCTTCCCGCCCCGCCGAGTGAGACGCCGGAAACATGTTCCCATGAATTATGGGAAATGGAAACAGCATGTGCAGATGGGCTATGCCCATTTTGCCTTCAACGTCGACTGTGGGAGGCGGAGCGGGAAATCGAAGCGTGGATAGATTGGTATGCTCGTAAAGCTAAACAAGCTGAGGCCGCCGAGCGCCTCCTGCGAGATGTTCAGGAGGAACTCAAGAAATAAATTGGGGGCTATCATCTAAGGAAGGACCCTGTTTATCAGGAAATGTGGGTATCGAAGTCCCACTAGCCTCCACCACCCCTTGACAAACCCATAAAAGTATGGTATAATATATATAGTTCTTATGTATTCTTACTTATAATATATTATAAAGAAAGTAATATAAATAATACTATAAAGAAAGAAGTATTAGTATCTCTGCCTTATCGGTAGAGATACATAGTAAGTCTCTAGGCTCGTTCCGAGCCTGTCGAGTTACCCCACCCCCACCCTACCCTCCCCCGTGATGGTGAGGGATATCCCTCTTGACAAAATCCCTTGCCTGTGGTAAAATATCTCTATGGCTGCCAATATTGAACTTTATCTTCTCAAATCCCTCTTTTCATACGAATTCCACCAGAAATACCGCGACTCTCTCGATGTCTCATTCCTCAAAGCAAACCACCCGGAACTCTATCGGCTCTATGTCACCATTGGACTCTTCCATGAAAAATTCCCAAAGAAATCAATCACATCGGTCGAAGAACTCGAAGTCTTTTATCAGTCGCAGTTCCCTTCAACGAGTGTTAGAGGGCGTGAGGAGTTACATGTCCTCTTCGAGCGCCTTGCTAGACTTACCACCGACGAGAGTGTGGCCGTGGAATACTTTTCCGAGGCCGCCAAGCGCAACAGAGCGTCGAAGATTGCGTTTCTTGGTCTCGAAGTTGCTGAAGGCAAGAAAACCTATGACGAACTCATTACAGCCACGGAGAGCTTGTCCGAAGGTATAGTTGAGGGCGACTACTCAGAATTTGTTTCCGACGACGCTGAAGCCATCCTAGCGAAGATTAAGGCTCCCGGCCTGAGATGGCGGCTAGACAGCTTAAATGAAATGTTGGGGCCACTAAGGAAGGGAGATTTTGGATTCATCTTTGCCAGACCAGAAACGGGGAAGACGACCTTTCTGGCTGACCAGATTACGGCGATGGCTTCACAAGCCGAAGGGCCAATACTCTGGTTCAATAACGAACAGGCGGGCGAGGTTGTTCTTGCCCGATGCCAACAGGCCTGTTTCGGAATCACAAGTCAGGAATTGTTTGGCAACTATTCACTCTGGCGAGAGCGGTTCAGAGAAGAAACCGGAGGAAAGATATATATCTATGATTCTGCTAATATTCATTACCGTGATGTTGATCGTATATGTCGCAAGTATTCTCCTGCGTTAATCATCTTTGACCAAATTGATAAGATCAAAGGCTTTAGTAATGACCGACACGACCTTGAACTTAAAGTTCTTTATCAGTGGGCACGCGAACTGGCGAAAGAATATGGGCCAGTTATCGGAGTATGTCAAGCGGGAGTTACTGGAGAGGGTAAGAAATACCTCACAATGGACGACGTGGACTCCAGCAAAACCGCAAAGCAAGGAGAAGCAGATTGGATACTTGGCATTGGTAAGTCCAACGCCGAAGGGATGGACAGTCTACGTCATTTACACCTTTGCAAAAACAAGTTATGGGGCGATTCAGAAACGAACCCTACTTTACGTCACGGCAAACGAGACGTTTTGCTGTTTTCGCAAATAGCGCGCTATAAAGACATAAAATAAAATATGCCATTAACCAAAGACCAAATTCAGGAACGACACCGGGCCTGTTCACAAAATTACAGAATGGCCAATCGAGAAAAGATTCGAGCCTCTAATTTGAAATGGCGAACAAAGAATCCTAATTATGGACAAGAATGGTATCAAAAGAATCGAGAAAAGGCCAAAATTAGAGGAGTAAAATACTTGTATGGAATATCCCCCATTGAATATGAAAAACTACTGAAAAATCCCTGCATGATTTGTGGACAGCCGGCTAGAGACTTAGATCATTGTCATATAACAGGAAAAATTCGAGGGGTCTTATGTCGGCATTGCAATTTAGGATTAGGACATTTTAGAGATGATCTCATTTTTTTGCAAAAAGCAATTGCGTATTTACAATGCACTACTTAATTCTGGATACCGAAAGCTCGGGTGCTCAACGACCGAGCAAGGGGTCGGCCCTTGATCCTCGAAACCGCCTTTGTTACATCGGGTATTCTTCTGATGATAGCCCTATTTGCCTTGCCGTCGAATACTCCATTTCATCGCCGTATGGAGATGCTTTGGGCCGGGCTAATGCTGTTGTGGATAGTAGCCAGCTTCTCGTTTTTTTCAACGCCAAGCATGACCTCCACTGGCTACGTCGATACGGAATCCATTACACAGGCCCTGTTTGGGACTGCCAACTAGCGGAGTTTATTATCAATGGCCAAGCAAACCCTTTTCCCGACCTTGATACCACGTCGCAAAAATACGGAAGCGACGGAAAGCAAAAGCAGATTGAAGAGAATTACTATACAAAAGGCAAAGACACCGACGAAATCCCCGAGCCAGAACTCGTGGACTACCTACAGCAAGACATACGCTGCACAGAAAAAGTCTTCCTCGGGCAAGTAGCCCATCTTCAAGACAAACCGGTTCTTAAACGGCTAATCTGGGAAGCCTGCCAAGACCTTGTTATTACAGCCGAAATGGAATGGAATGGCCTGAAATGGGATATGGCCGGTCTCCAACGCAAGGCAGAGTCCCTCGAAGTTCATATCATTGAGATAGAAAAGGCCCTACATGAAGTTGTTGCCGACACGCGAGTCAATTGGGAATCTCCTGCACAAGTTAGTGCTGTTCTTTACGGAGGAGAGATCACTTTTGAATCCCGTGAAAACTATTTATTCGTCTATAAAGACCATCGAAGACAGCCAGTTACAAAGTCTCGAAAGGTGGAAACAACAGTGCAATTCCCTCGACTTGTTGAACCGCCTGCAAGAAGTGAGCTTCCGTCTGGGGGTTTCAGCACTACCGATAAGATTCTCCGTAGACTCAAAGCCTCTGCCGAGGCTAAAAGAATTATTGATCTCATATTGGACAGACGAGGAACTCAGACCCAGATTAGTCGATACTTTAGAGGACTTCCAAAGAGTTACCACGAGAACGGCGGAATAGATAATATTATTCATGGCCGATTTCATCATGTTGTGGCAGCCACCGGCCGGCTGAGTAGTAGCCAACCAAATTTACAAAACATAGACGAGAGGGCTAGAACATGCCTAATGACCAGATTCAAGACCTTGCCAGAATCTTCGCAACAATTGTTGAAGTCCACGGAGTCAAAGTAGCCGTTGAATCGTTGCCCCAAGACGTGCAAGCCAAACTCAATCAATATTTTATGGATGAACTCTTGCGCGGCTGGCAAACAAATAACACAGATGCTCCTAAAAGCTGATGCTTCACAACTTGAGTGGCGGACAAAGGTCTTCCTCTCTCAAGACCCAGTTGCTCTACGGGAGATTCAGAACAACGAAGACCTACATTCGGACAACCAGAAGTTCTTTCAGTTGCCCAATCGCACCATTGCCAAAAATTTCCTTTATAGGATGATATTCGCTGATGCTTTCGGAGAACGTGGTTATAGTAGTCCTGCTTATGCTTATGCAAATGATCCTGACTTCTGCCATGTATCTTCCTCCGTTAGATATTGGGAAGAGGTGGTTGGACGCTTTTTTCAGAAGTATCCCACCATCTTTAATCACGGCGTATCTAGCATACGCACTGCTTCTGAAACCGGCCTGCTCATAAATCCCTCTGGCCGGTTCTACAAGTTCGCTCCCTTCCAGTATCCCAGCGGGGATTGGGACTGGCCCCGCACCAACATTCTGAACTACCCCGTTCAGGGCCTTGCCGCCGATTTCATGATTTTAGCGCGAAAAATCGCTTGGCGGACAATTCCCCGAAGCCCGGAAATCCTGTTTATCTCGACGGTGCATGATGATATTGAGCTGGACTGCGCCAACGATCCTGTTCTAATTGCCCATGTAGGCCATTGTTTAGAAAAGGCTTTTTCCAGTGTCCCCGCTGAGTTTGAGCGTCTTTTTGGGGTTAAAGTAAACGTCCCATTGGCGGCCGAGATCAAAGTGGGAATGTGTCTGCATGAAGATTCAATGGTTTCGTTGCAGAAATACCTTGACAATCCTGCTTGTGTTGTGATATAATATATATAGAGTTGTAATTTTATAGGAGAAATCTAGTAATGGGCAAACGCCTCAATAAAACCACAAAGTTTACGGTGTCTATTGACCTGACGAACTGTGGTCTTCCCAGCGGAGAGCTGGTGTTGAATATGGCAGTAAGGCATCCGAAGGTAGTGACCTCGCCTCTCGGCATGTATTCCAAAACAGTGAAGGTCGATATTACAAAGGTGCTTACACAAAATGAAACAGTTTCAGATTGAAGTTTTGAGTGTCACCCCGCCGGTCTTTACCAAGACGGCACGAGGGGGTTATAATACCCTCGAAGTTGCCTACAAGTTTGATGGCAAAACCACGGGCAAGAAGTTGCTCGACTTCGTTACAAAGGCATCTTATGACGTGCTAGTGAATGCCAAGCAAGGTGAGGTATACTTCATTGAAGCAGAAAAGAACGAAAAGGGTTACATTGACTGGCTCACAGCCACGCCCGTCGATCCCACCAACGCCACTTCCACTTCCGAGGGAGCCGTGGCAGAAAGTGCTCCTGCGGCACCTGCAAAACCACCAGGGGTGCCCCCTTCTCGGGGGCGAGTCGTTGGAAACACATACGAAACGCCTGAAGAACGGCTAGTCAAGCAAGCTGCTATTATCAGGCAAGCTACGTTGAATATGGCATTGCATTTACTGGGAGATGCAGGACCCACCACGACATTGGCCCAACTTACTACAGCGGCTCGCCAATTCGAGGACCATGTTTACACCGACCTACAAGCCCGTGCGGAATCCCTCCGCGCAGTTGTAGACGGACTCAAGGACTAATATGATGCCCGACATTGAGCCGGTGGATTTTGTAATCTTGTTTGTTTTCCTCTTTGGTCCCCCGATCATTTACATACTTTTGAAAGGTAAATGATGCTTCTGTTTCAAATCCAATCTCACGGGGACAGGCCCTTTACTGCCGGTTTTTGCGTAGACGCAAGGAACGATGTGTGGAAGGCCGCTCCTATCATCCGGTGGATGGAGGAGAAACCCCTTGATTTCATTAAGCAATACTGTGCGAGGAAGAAATGGCGCTTAGTGCGCGTTTACTAGCCCCGGAACTACCGCTCGAGGCCGAACGGGTGTTTGCCCCGGACATTGCACTGATCGACGCTGACGTAGTGCTACACCGCGTTGGCTTCACCACTGAGAACGACGAGTTCTGGGTGGCCCAACACCGAGCCGATGAAATGCTTGACAACATTTTGCTGGCCTCTGGGGTTACTCAGTATCAACTCTGGCTCAGTGATTCCGCAGCTAATAACTTTCGCTATCAAATTTATCCCCTCTATAAGGCCAACAGGACTAAACCAAAACCCAAACATCATGAAGAACTCAAGGCTTACCTCATTCAAGAATGGGATGCTCAATTTGCTTATGGGATGGAGGCTGATGATTACCTGGGCATTCTTCAAGACGAAGAAGAACAGACAACGGTTATATGCTCTGTTGACAAAGATTTAAAGCAGATTCCCGGACTTCACTTCAACTTTGTGAAGAACGAATGGGCCAACATCACCCGCCGCGAGGCCCTCAAAGAGTTTTATACCCAGATTATTCTGGGAGACACAAGTGACAATATTCCCGGTGCCTATGGGAAAGGGCCAGTCGCCGCAGCCAAAGCTCTGCAAGACCTCTCCAATAATATTTCAGAGGACGACGCAGAGTATCTAGGTCTACTGAATGTGCGACGACTCTACAAGGACTCCTTGCTGAAGCAGTGGCCGGGAGAATGGGACCTGTCCAAAGAGAAGGCCATGATTGGACAGATTTTGCTGGCTGGCCGCCTACTCAAAATTAAGAGGAGTTTCAAAGAACCATTATGGGGTTCCCAACTGTGCAGTCTGATGGAGGAATTCTCTGCGTTATATACTCTACCTGCGGAGGTGGTAAGCGACCCGTTCATGGAGCCTATTACACCGGCGAAGACATTGGCTGGGTGCCCCTTAGTTGGAGCGCTGATGGCCTCTACCTTAGTGCCGAAAGACGAAGCAGTCTCGACATAACCATAGCGTTACTACAGAGGTCACGTGAAAAAGAAGAGCAAGAAAAGTCCGCTGCAAAGATCAAAGAAACTTCTTGAAGACGAGGGGTATACCATCGCCATTGTTGAAAGATGGAATCCTTGGGCCAAGGTTCGACAGGATTTATTCGGTATAATCGACTTACTCTGTATTAAAGAAGGGCAGACTCTGGGGGTGCAAGTCACGACTCTGGGCCATAAACAACCCCACATCGACAAGATGGAAGCCCATCCCAATTTGAATAAACTACTACAGGCGGGCTGGGCTGTCACACTCCATTCCTGGAGAGAACTTAAAGACGGATGGAAAGTGGATATTAAGGATTTTCATGGAAATAACTAGAATCATTAAGAAACAAGAAGATGGCACGTATGAAGCTACGCTGGTCCTCACAGAAGCCCAGACTCAGTTTCTCGTAAACTTTGCATTAGGTGTGCTAGTCCAGAGTGGAATGGCAACAGTCATTGAAACAGCAGTTGACGCAACCGTTCCCACTGAACCCCCCACACCTGAAACGATAAACTGATATGGCAAATATTCTTCTGCTGGACATCGAAAACGCACCTAATCTAGCGCACGTTTGGAAAATCTGGGATGAAAATATTGGTTTATCCCAACTCTTAGAAGAGAGTTACATTCTCTCTTTCGCCGCCAAGTGGTATGGCGAAGAGTTCATTTACTTTGATTCGCTTCATCATAATTCCAAACGCCACATGATGAAGGGCATTCATACCTTGATGAATTCGGCGGACGTTATTGTCCACTACAATGGCAACCGCCATGACATTCCCCACCTCAATCGGTCTTTTTTGGAAGAACATTTCGCACCGCCATCCCCGTCTAAACAGATTGACCTGTTGACCACGGTTAAGAACCGCTTCAAATTCCCCTCGAATAAGCTGGAGTATGTAGTCAAAGCGCTTGGTTTGGGGGAGAAGGTTCGCAACGTGGAAGGTCACGTCCTCTGGCGCAAATGCATGGCCGATGATGCGGCGGCATGGCAACAGATGAAGAAGTATAACATCCATGATGTGGTATTGCTGGAGCGTCTTTACACCTACCTGCGGCCTTGGATTAAGAACCATCCGAATCTAGGCGTTTATCAAGCCAACGCCCTTGTCTGTCCTGTCTGTGCAGGAACGCACTATACCGAACGGGCAACGACAGTGACAAAAGATCGGGTTTACAAGCAGTATCAATGCAAGACAGGCACCTGCCGGGCATGGTTCCGCGATACGAAGTCCTCTGGCCCGAAAGCCGGGCAGAAGTTTAGCACGAGTTAACATGCGCTTTCGCTTTCATTGGTGTGATTGGCACAGGGCATGTCCAATCTGCGAGGAAAATAAGATGGAATTTGATGTAAAATCTGATGTAAAACTTCCAGAAGTATTGAAGGCGGGCGAACAGCCAAGAGATGATAAGACTGGAAAGTTCCTGCCCAAGCGTCCTTTAGAATTTACGTGGCCTCATTTCTGGCTTGAAGTAGGGGAAATCGCAGTAGGTATTCTCATCGCTCAAGTCGTATGGGAAGGAGTCGCATGGCTGATAGGATTGTAAGTAGACCTGCAACAGATAAATATCGAGAGGAATATGACAGGATTTTCAAAAAAAGCAATGGACATCTACAAGAAACAAGTTCTGGAGATGACCAACGACCCGGAGTTTCAAAAACAGGCCCACAATACGGCGTCATCCAGGTCTACAACTGGCGAGGACCTTCCTCCCAGTCCCAGTTATCTAAGCCGGGTAGCGAAGCAGTGGGGACCAGCAAATCAGTGGAGACCGGGGGAGTGGATTCCGATGTCCGGGGACCAATTACGGAAGATGGTAGTGAACCCTCTAGCAAATGAAGTTCCATCAGGCCGCAAGGACGATCAAGAGAAGTCTCGTGTGGACTTACTCGATCCTGAGTTCCTCTTGGCAGTTGGTGAAGTCCTACGGTTCGGCGCAGCGAAGTATGCTGCTCATAACTGGCGGGGCGGGATTGCTGTTAGTCGGCTTATTGGTTCTACCTTCCGACACCTCCTTGCTATCTGCCGTGGCGAAGATACTGATTCTGAATCTGGGCTTCCCCACACTTCTCATCTTGGATGCAATGCTATGTTCCTCTACTGGATGCTCATCCACCGAAAAGACCTTGACGATCGCTACAAATATTAAGGACGACGCATGAAATTAATCTACATAGAATGGAAAGATGCCGCGACGACGGGCGGTTGGACTTACAAGGAAGATACTGGCCTGATGGACGTGCGTTCTATTGGTTGGCTGGTGAAACAAGACAAGACAACACTTACCATCACTACGAGCCAAAGCAAATATGGGAAGTTTCTCGATCCTCTTTCTATTCCTAAACATTCCATTTCAAAAATGAAAATTTTAAAGCGATATCCATCATGAATTGGGCAATGTGGTTTATGGTCTTGCAAGTTGTTACCTGTTTAGGAGGAGCTGTGACCTTTGGTGCCCAGCGCAATTGGGCAATTGCTTGGGTTTGGCTCTGTTATAGTTTAGCCAACGTGGGCTTTGCCTACGTGGCATGGAAGGGATAAAAATGCCGTATATTCCATTAGCTGATCGTGAGGAATTCGCTGAACCTCTAGCCGCCTTGCATGAGATTGTTTTCCGCCGTGGATTATCCAACGGGGAATTGAATTTTCTCATTACGTGCCTGGGCCACCTGTATTTGACGAAACATGGCACCAGTTACAACACCATCAGTGACGTAGTAAAAGCGATGGAATGTGCCAAACTAGAGTTCTATCGCCGTGTAGCGGCTCCATATGAGGACACCAAAATTCAACAAAATGGTGATGTATATTAATGCGTATCTATCTGGCAGGTCCCATGCGAGGCATCAAGGACTTCAACTTTCCGGCATTCTTTGCCGCTGAAGCGGTGCTCATGGCACAGGGGCACGAAGTCTTTAATCCCGCACGTAGAGATGAAGAAAAACACGGCAAGGAAGTTTCCAAGTCCGAGACCGGAAACTTGGCCGAAACTGTTGCCAAGACTGGCTTCAATCTTCGGGAGGCATTGGCCGCCGACATGATTTGGATTTGTCTCCATGCGGATGGAATTGCCTTGCTTCCCGGCTGGGAGAAAAGCAAGGGTGCAACGGCAGAAAAAGCCACGGCCGAGGCCCTTGGGCATCAAGTAATATATTTATGACCACCAAAATCATAATCAAGCATGAGGGGATTGCCGGCAAAGACAAGAATCTGCTGGTTTCCCGCCGCTATACCGATCTCAAGAAGAAAGATCGTGAGGTTCTTTTCGGGCTAAGTCCGGGTAAACAGATTACCACCTTTACATGGGCCGGAGCCATCATCGAGATTAAAGAGGAAGTATGAAACCTAAATACTGCAAAGATTGCTCATTCTGCCACGTTGACATGCAGGTTCATCCGAATGGCAAGAACTATATCAAGACTTATGTCTGTAGTAACGTCAATTGCAGTGATCCCGTAGATGCCAGTCCCATTCCTTGTGGCCTTGCTCGCCGGGAGATCACTCTTTGTGGGCTGCAGGGTAAGTATTATCAGGAACAGCCGGCACAGAAAGAACCCGAAAAAGGCAATGTTATTCATTTGGAGAAAGTATAATGGTCCCATGGTTAGGAGCACTATTTAGTTGGTTTGCTAGTCCCAGTGGTAGTAGCACTGTCGAGAAGACAACCGATATTATTGATGAAGCATTTCATACAGAACAGGAAAAGGCAGTTGAAAACGCGGACGACCTTAAGGAAGCGCGGGCGTTTACGCCGGGCGAAAAGTGGGACACGTGGATTGATCGTGCACACCGCGCTGTCCGGCCGCTTGTGGCTTTTTGGGCGGTGGGTATTTTATTTGGGGTGGTTCCTGCTCCCATTCATTGGGCTAATATTCCTGGGGAAGTATGGGCTGTGATCTTGCTTGTCATGACCTTCTACTTCGGTGGACGTGGATTCTTACAGGACATTCGTTCTCGCTTTGTGAAATAAGGCAATGAGCAAGACCTATAGACGGCCTCCCATTAAGCAGCACAAGGAACTACTCGAAGATCATCGGTATGCAGGACGGGTGGAAAAGTCCAAGAAAAAAGAGAAGAAGAACAAACACCCGCACCGCATTTTAACGGAAATACTAGAAAGTGAAAGTGAAATTGAGTGAACTTAAAATGGTAATCCAAGAGACTCTGGACGAAGTCACAATCTTGGAGATACTGGACATTCATGCCGATGAACTGGTTGAGGCCTTCTCTGATAAGATTGAAGAGAGGTATGATTATATTGTAGCGCAGTTGGAGTTAGAACAAAACGATGATAGTGATATTGATCGTGATAGAGATAATAACTAATCTATAGGAGCTAATATGGCCAAGAGACGAGGCCGGAAGCCGCGCAATGCCTTTCAGAAGGTCGTAGCGTATGTGCTTTATAAACTACGCTTGATCTAAGCAACAGACAATAAAAAAGCCGAGTCCCCAAAAGGACTCGGCTCTTTTTTTGCCTACAGTTTTCTTATTGTTCTAGATCATCCAGAAAGTCTTCCATCTGTTCCCGAATACGATCTCGCGTTTTAGTGCGAGTCTTACCTTGCATCCGCTCAAGACGAGTTCTACTAGTCCCTCGCACAAGTTCTTTGACACGGGCACGAAACTGTCGTGGGGTATAGCCTTCATCCGTGGCTTTCTCTAACAAGTCAGAGTCAATATAACCTTCCCGACGATAGAAGTCCGCGGCCAATTCAGTAATATCAGCTTTGCGGGCTGTGCCACGCATCTCCGATGTCCGAATCGTTCGTTGGGCCATCATTTCACGCCGCTCACGTAGCGATGGACGAGCCGTCCAGAATTGGGTTGCCCATTCTGCCGGAGACCGTTCTACCACACCCCGCAGTCGGTTTCGTGGGTCGGGATTCATGCCACTAGCCTGTCCCAATGCGGCTTGTTTAATCGTTACATCGGGTGCGAAAGCTGCTTCCCACAATCCGCTCATCGAAGAAAGAGTCACGCTTTTGAGGGCTCTCAACTTCTCGCTATCTGTCATGTTCTGTCCAAGGATTAACTTAAATAAAGGTATTAGAGCATCCGTGGTAGTATCTACAACACCAGTAATAACTCGTGGAACGACCAGAGATGATATATCGGGCGACCCTGCAGATTTCGTTAGATCAACACCACCAGGAATAACTTGTTTAGATGCAGCACCAACTGCCCCAAACAACAAGAAGTCTCCGGCTACTTTGTTTCTCAGCAAAACTTCCATCGGATCAGGCAATGGCCCTTTCTCTTGAAATGTGCTCTGCCACCAATTATTAAACAAGCCGGCAATTATTGAAATCTCTGCCACGCCCGTCAGGCCACGTAAACCAGCGACTGTGCCAATGGCCATTTGTTGTGATATCAGGGGGAGAAACTTGCGTGCCAGACCCGGATTGCGTTTAATGGCCTGAATGGCTAGTGCCAAATGGCCCAAGAACGAGAATTGAAATGCCGCATACGGAGCCACTAGCCGGCCCACATGTGCACCCCCGGGATTGTTTGATAACCACAAAGGCTGGCCCACTGCGCTGTAATCTACCATCACATCATTAGTCAGCTTGACTGCGGCCTGACGAGCCTGCAACTCCGTCATGCCAGTCTGTCGGTAAAACTCCGTTCCCATAAGATAGGTCTTCAGACGCCCAAATGCCTCATTTATCTCCGACATGCGTCGACCTGTTAAGATATCTTTGAAGATTTGACCCCTACTTCCTGCCCCATACCAAAAGTCGATCTCTTCCATAAGCCGAGCACTGTGAACTTTATGCTTGGCTGCCCACTCTATCCGCGCCTTGGCTTCTAACGAGGGCGCCCAGATGTTCTTCTCAGCATACATGATGGCCAGGGCCGGATTGCCTTTGCCCATACGAGCTGCTTCCCGCATTAATGCGCTGCTGCCAAACATTTCGGGTTGGATAGCATTGATTGTGTGATACGATACGGACCATGCCAAGTCCTTAATACTAAATAACCCACGCAATTTGTTCAGGGCAAATATCGGCCACCGATAACGGGCACCTTCAAAGGACATATCCGAGACAATGTCTAATATCCATTTGTCTACCTCATTCAATGGAACATTTTCTCGGGCCACATCAGTAAATTTGGCAATAAAATCTGCTGTCTTGGGCAAATGTTTCTGAACATCATTCCAGACCGCAGGAGAGATGTTATCGCGGATTGCCTGTATCTCTTGAGATTTAAGATACTTCATAGCATTCTCAATATAATTCCCGCGCAACTTCATAAGCTGATTCAGATTGTTCTTTGTGATACCAGTCTCTCCAATCCAGCCCTTGACCCCGAAGCGCCTAAGACCTTCTTGCAGAAAACCTTGCTCCATTCCGGCGATGCGCTTATTTAAACTATTCGCAATCATCTGGGAAAACTTTTTATCTGATGCCGCGTAGATTTGTGCAACTGACTCAAAGTGGTCAATTAACTCCGCCATTCCACCAGCATCATCCGCACGACCGATCTCTGGCCGGAATTCCACACCCGGACTTTGGTCTTTCAATTCATCAATAGTCTTTTGAGCAGCCCTGACCAAGTCAGATTTTCTTGCAGAACTTTTGCCATAATAAACCACAGCTTCGGAACCATCAGTCATCCTACGAAGAATTTTAATGCGCATATGGCCGGCCCGAGTATGAGGCAACCAGCCAGGAATCTTCTTCAACGGGAATTTACCGCCCAATGCCCGTGCATGATTCACAATATCAAATACCGTGTCCATATAGGCTTGTTCATGAAGATGGGCCGTAATTGCAGCATCACTATAACCGCGTTGGGCCATATCCTCACGCGATAACCATTGTTGTTCCTTAGAGGTCAGATATTCTCTGGCAGCATCCGATTCCAGATTGAGTTTGGTCAATTCAAGTTTGGTATCCCATCCTAATTCCGCTAGAGGACCTTTAAAACCAGCACCCTTTTCCCGCTTTGTATAGCGTAAGGCGGAGACTCCTACAGGGCCGGGTTTCAAGCGATCCCCATATAACAGGTCTTCTCGCAGAGAATCAATCGCTTGGCTCTTCTCCACTATCCGGTCAATTGTTGCTTTGAGCAAGGGATTATTAATGCCAACAAACTTGGTCAAATGTTCCGTAGTGTAAGCATATTGACTTAATTTGGACATGTCGGTAGGCAACTGTTCGAACGCAGATTTGCCCTTGGCTGCGGCCAAGTCGCGGCCAATCTTCAGACTCTCCACGGCCCGGAGGTCTAGGGGTGTAATGAGATCAGGAAGTGCAAGACCTTGGCCCGCTTCTAAGCCTTGTTCTTGCTCAAAGACAGTCTTCTCGACGGGCTGGCGGGGCTCAACATTGAGCGCACCCGCCTGACGTTTGCCCGGACCAGCAAATGGATCACGCCCAGCCTGAAAATCACGCACGGCGCGAGCATTGGCTTCTGCTTCGGTCAGAGGACCGACACCGGTCTCACCACCGCGTTGCTGGAATTGGCGAATTACATCACTGATAGGAACCTCAGCACCCGCGATGGCGGGTGTTTCTACGTCTGGAACCACGTAGGCTTTAGGATCGCTATCGCGGGCAACCTCTTTCAATCCATCAAGATGATGGCGAGCAATCTCTCGCGGACCGCCGAGTGGCGGAGCAGGCTGGAACTTGCCAAGCACCCGAGCTTGACGCATTGCTTGTGTGCGGGCCATTCCCTTCAAACCCGCAAAGGGGGCGGCCACTGCCGAGGCTTCAAAAGCATATTCGGCTAAGGTGCGGGCAGCCTCGGGCTGTTCTCTGACGTAGGGATGAAGAACCTCTGGGGTAATTTTACGCGCAAGTGTTCCCCGTGCTGTTTCCGCAATTTCACCTGCGGTGCCCAATCCTGCCTGCAATGCTTCCATTCCTTTGCCGAGAGATTCCTCGAACTGTTTGGTAGGAGCGTATATAGTAGGTCTTCCAGTCAGCGCCTGGGCCGCCATCTCAAAGGGCGCAACACCTTTTTGACTACCTTCTGCCATGCCACGGCGAATACCCTCTGCTGCTTGTTCTGTTCTACCTGCTAACACATCGGGGATTGCAGCAGCGCCCGCCCCCAATGCTCCTGCGCCTGCGCCGGCTAGTTGGCCGACCATACGACCAGCAGTTTCTAGACCCGCACCAGCCCCTTGTAAAGCGTAACTTATTGATCCCGGCTGAGCAGGTAACTCGGGTCCGGGTTGTTCTACTGGTGCTGGCGCACCCTTGAAAGTCTGGTATTGCGACAGCAGCGCTTCTTGGGTAATATCATCTGGCACATTGTCAACAATGACACCATCCGGCATTCTTACTCGCACGAGATTTCCTATTGATTAGCGCGGCGAACATCAGTATAATCTACTACTTCTCCTGCTGGTTTTCCTGTGGGTTGGCCTCCTGGTTTCTGACCATAAAGATCAGGATAGGATGCACTCAAGGTATCTCGCATATAACGATCTTTGAGTTTCTTAAAGTATTCGGAAATCTTATTAATAAACTCATCGCTGGACATGGGCTTGTCAGCAGAAGCTCGTGCTTGTTTGTCCCCGCGAGCGAGTCTCGTGGCCCGTTCATCCAAACGATCATCAAGATCAGGATCAAGCTGCATTAATTTATTCTCAAGATGCACACGTAAAGCTTGTTTATTCGCATCCGTAAGTTTAGTGGGGTCTTTGTGATATTGGTCAAGCAATCTGGCTCCGGCCGCTTCTGTAGTCTTAACTGCACCCTCTCGGGCTTCTGCCCGTTTGGCAGCAACATCAAGGGCCCGACGGGTCCGCTCACGCTCGATTTCAAACGCACGTTGATGTGCCTGCTCTGCCTTAATGCGTTCACGAATCGTGGGAGCATTATTGACAGCTTGCTGGTAGATTCCTTTAATTTTCTGGAGAGCTTGATCGCGAGGCATTGTCCTAAGTTGAGACATATTATGCCCCGCATCTTCTAATGTCTTGAACGCCGATTCCCATGCCTCATTCTGGCCCGCAAAGTCTGCCTCACCCGCGGCATTAATCACCGGCTCAAAAGCTCGAATGGCCAAATCCATATCATCGGCTTGTTTGCCCAACTTCTGATGGCGCACTTCAGTTTGAGCTTTAAGATCGAGACCTTCAATCTCAATAGGCACACGTTTATTGGCCGCCGCGGCAAGAGCTGCTTCCCGCGCCGCCACGTCTGGTTGGCGTTGGATTTGCCCTGCTACATTACCTTGTTCGAGAACACGCTTTTGCTCAAGTAGAGGCTGGTCGGCAGTCTGTTGATTCAACTGCATGCGCTGTTGTTGTTCTTGCATCTCGGCCATGCGTTGTGCCCGTTGCATTTCCTGCAACTGCATGGGCGTAGTAAACGCCTCAAAGCCGGGAATTGGACCGCCAGAGGGAAAAAGTTCAGGCATTATTATGCTCCAAAAAGACCACCGAGTTGACTGCCCGCCCAATCAAAAAGACCAGACTGCTTGGCCAGATCAACCCCCATACCAAAGAGACCAGATTGTTGTGAACCTGCCTGCTTTTGCATGCCGGCGGCTTGGCCCATTTGTTGTAAAAACTGGGCATTAGGAAAGAGATTCATACCCGCCTGTTGGGCGCGATTCTGCAAAGCAGTCTCATATTGTTTAGCAAGATTCTGCTGCATTTGAGTAGCAAAATCAACTGCGCCAGTGCCTGATCCTTGAATATTACCAGTTGCCTGATTAATACTCCAGGTATCGCCCAATTGGGCTTGCTTGGCTCGTTGGGCACGATTCATTTGATCTATCTGCATCTGAGCCAGAGGACTCGACATATAAGACATCGGGTCTCGCACCATTTGCTGATATTGGGCCAGCGCACTAGCACGACCGGGAGCGAAAGGATCACTTGCCTGCATCCCTTGTTGGGCTTGCTGATATAACTGCATAGCCCGTTGATTCTGTTGTTGAGTATTATAGATACTATACCCGAACTTTGCAAGATCAGTCATGGAAGGCATTGTTAATCCACCACTCTGGGGTGCCATGTTTCCCATGTAACCCGCTTCCCCCGGCTGGCTGGTTGCTAGATCACCAGCTAAATCCATTCCAGACGGAGTTTCGGCTCCGGTGGTGCCTCCCATTTGGTCAAATAACCATCCGTCATTCACTGTCTCTGTCATTGGAGTAGTCACTCCCTCATTCACTGCCATATTCGATAAATCACCAATACCTTCGCCAAACAAACTCGACGCTGCAGTGCCGGCTCCGGCCGTCATTGCACCGGATGCACCGCCCCATAGACTGCCCGCGCCCAAACCCTCAGTTGCTAATGTGCCAGTGCCAAGAGATGTCGCGCCCAATGCTCCACCAGCACCAATAGTTGGGGCTCCCGCCACCGGGGCAGCCCCAAATAAAGGAGCAGCGCCCGCAGTTGTTGCGCCTCCGGCGGCGGTGCCTGCTGTTCCTGCACCGGCTGTGCCACTACCGGCGGCTCCCAATGCTCCGGTGGCTCCCATTGCAGCATAGCCGCCCATAGCGGCCAATGCCAAAGGAACAGCCCAGTCAACATTCTTATTTAAAACCCCCCGTAGTCCGCCGCCGCCTTCATTCGAAGGGCCATAACCCACTCCCACTTGTTTAGCCACATCTGCACTAAACATCGGATTATAATATGGACCATAAGATTCGCCTTCTTTCCGAAAAACTGGGTTGGTATATAGTCCCTGTTTATCGGCCTGTTCCCAAGTTGGTCTTTGATACATCGTCCCAAAATTGGGGTCTTGGATTGCTGATGCCCCAGGAGCCATCCATTGATTAATGAATTGCGTGGGGTCCATCGCAAGGCGTTTATTTGAATAATACTCAGGCGTAACATAACCTTTGCCAAATAACCAGTCTGATTGCGTTTGGCGTGGCCCAATATTTACATCCTCTTTCTGAAACCAATTGCCCTCATCTCCTTGAAACCAGAGGCCGGATTGCCGATCCCAGCCGGGAGTTTGGCCCTCTTCCATCCACTGACCACCAAGTCTTTTGGCTTCTTGGCTTTTCCAATCCATATCCGACATACCCGAATATTGTTGATATTGCCCCCACAAATTGGAGGGCGCAGTTTGTCCTCCCGTAATAGGTGTGGTCGAGGACACTGTAGGCTGGGTAATTTCAGGAAAGAGCGTATCAAAGGCCATAAATTACCTTTATTTCAAAATAGCCGGCATTACAGTCTTTAATTCTTCTGGGGTTTGTGCAGCCGCACAGAGTGTTCGAGCGTTGATTGCTTGAATTGCTGCCTTCTCCGCCGCCACATTTTCACCCAATTCCGCACGCAATAGAAGCTCTTGCATCTTATGTTGGCGGGCATCCTCAATGCGCCGCTCCTGAATATTGCGGCACACCGGCAAATCATGCACAAGTAACGCGCCATTCTGCCTTAGGGCATTACGGAATGTTCGATCCACGGGGATCGCGGATTCATCCACAATTTGAGGATTTATTGCATCACTAGGCACATCCTTTGCCTGTATCCTCGCCAAGAATTCGTCCTCAGTTTCAGAAAGAAATTGGGCAGCCGGAGCCGGACTCACCACAGATACTCCGCCATCGGGGCGAGTATAGATTATCCTTCTCATGCTTGATCTCCAAAGAATACGGCATTGATTTCATCTGGTGAATCAGGATCAGTTATTACTCCCGTAGATAATGTCGCCCTAATAGGATGGGTTCCGGCTGCCGAGGCGCCCTCGGCGTTGAATATCAAGTATCCTGAGGAAGCAAGTTCTCCGCCGTAAGCAATTCTGCAAAAAGAACTACTGGAAAAATCTGTGGCAATATTGACTGTCCAAAAACCCGTTCCACTATCTGTAACTGATGTTATGTTATACGAAGCGGCTATGGTTGCAGCACTATTGAAATTAACCCATGCCTTGACAGCGGAGGGATGGAAGTGCTGGCGGCCAGGAGTAACTTGAACTGCAGTAGAAGATGCAGCTTCCATTTCGGCCTGAGTTGCGGCGGCCGCACCCGCAAGCGCATTGCCATCCAATCTTTGATAGACAATACACCGCACAATACTCGCTGCATAACCCCGAAAGATGGCAGTATCGCCGGCAGCGGTTGTAATATTTGCTGCATTATTCGGAAGAACTAATGATGCACCATGAGTCAAAACCAATGCTCCGGTAAATCTTACAATAGTTTGTTTACCTTCGGCAAGCGTAATAGCGGTGATCGTTACGGTGCCAGTAACATCTACCAGATCGCCTGTAGCTGTATCTAAATTAACAGTTGCAGCCGAGGCAACATCTGCTCCTTTACGATATGGCGGTTTGATAATTAGGCCAGTATCATCCTTAAGCAATAATTCACTATCAGTAGTTGCATATGGAGCAATATAACCTGCAGCAGGAGTATCCGGTGCACTACCTTCTTTTAACAATATTTTTGCCATAAATTATGCCACCAAGGCCAATGTCCCATCAATAGTCAAATTACCATCAATTACTAAACGATCAGCTAATATCATGATATGATCTGTGCCTATGGTTACAGATGTGCCTGTTGCTATTACTTCTTTAACAAGAGGCGCCGTCCCAAGAACTGCCGAACCACCAATTGTTAGTGTTGTTCCATCCCACGTTAAATAAGATGTTACACCTCCATCACCAATGGAGAACTTGCTGGCTCCTCCACTTCGTCCCAAGAAAAACCCTGTGCCTGTATTATAATCTGTCTGGCCAGATCGTAGATAACCAGTCGTATCTACTGTAATCGTTCCAGCAGTAATAGCTCCCATGTCTGCGGTAATGGCCGAGAGTTGGGAAACACTGAGGTTGCCGGCCGTAATCGTATTTGCAGCCACCTCATTGCCGGTAATACTCGCTGCAACAATATTCGAAGCATCAATATTTTGTCCGCCCTGCCCAGTCAAAACACTAAATGTGGCTTCCGTTGTATTATTTTGTGCAACGGCGACTAAGACTTTTCCTGCCCCAACTGATGTGGATGCTGTGGTTGTCGTTTGATAAGCTATGGTCGAGACCGCGATATCTAAATAAATATAGGTCTTGGCAACCATGTTGCCAGTATTACTAGCACCAATGCTGTAAGCCGTTCCTGCTGCTGTTGTGAGGGTGCCTGCAGCCCATGCCACGGTGTCGGTATCCGTGACACTAAAGACACAAGTCTGTGACCATCCCTGTGCCGCAACATTGAGATTAGAAAGACCAATTAGACCAACAAGTGTCGAAACATCAACACTGCCACCAGTAATTGTAATATTAGAACAAGTGACAGCGCCGTCTTCGGTTACTTTGAATGGCGCCGATGCAGGAGTTGCATTTCCTGCCCAAAATCTAATATCATTGCCTCCAGTTACGGCAGAAGACATGCCCACCGTTCCTGCTGTATCGGTTAATGAAGTAGCATTAATTGTCCAGCCACCAATTGTGCCGGTGGTGGCAGTAAGCGTTCCTGTGACGGCTAGGGTAGTGCCATTCCACGTTACCTTATTACCAGTAGAGACGCCGAACGAAATCTTTGGCGTGCCGCCATCAATTCCAATCCAGAATCCTGTGCCCGTATCATAGGCCGTTTGACCTGCCTTGAAATATGGAGCATCCAGGATGTTAAGATCAACCTGCTGGGTGCCCCCCGGCGAAACCGGAGACGACTGAAGGGTAAAACTATCCATTGCCTACGTCAATCCCAAGAACCATCTTTTCCAAGCGCAAGGCTGCATTTTGTGTATATGTAATTTGATAAGCACGCTGAAAGAACATCCCACCCATACCCAAATATTTCCGCGTCGCAGTCATATCAATCGTGCGCGCTGTATTAAATGTCGTATAGTCATCATCGGCTTCTGAGACATTGATCGTGCTGGTCGTATTATCTCCGATCAACCAGAAACCATGCTGAAATTTGGCCATGGGAGTGCCAAAATCATACTTGTCAGTCTGAAGAGTGACGGTGAAATTCGATCCACTGTCTTGATAGGTCGTTGGCAGAAGAGTATAGATACGACCATTCGTGGCATCCTGCACATAAACCGTGCCATTTAACGACGTAGCTGCAATCCCAGGGAACTTAATCGCTGTAATGGCGCTCCATTCCGTCCAAGACTTCGAGGTGAAGTCATAGACGAAGGTGCGGTTGGCCGAAGACAGGTTCAGAACATAGATTAGATGGCCCGCTACGGTTTCCATCCATGCAGTGCAAGAGGACATGCTTGTAGTTTCAGCATTGAGGAATCGTTCAATGGCGGGGGTTGAAATCCGGAAGCCATTACGCGAAGCCTCAATGGCCCACACTTGCCGGCCGCCATCCCCCACTCCGGGTGCTTCCGCTACCCACACGAGGGTATCGCCTGCCTGTGCGAGACTGTTCTTGGTCGCCATCCCCAACTGCATTGCATTGGCAGGAATCCGTAATAGTGGGGAATTGGTAGTGCCATTATTGAAGAAGAATTCAGTGCTGGCTTTGCCAAAGGCAACCACCATATCCTTCAGACGGGCAATAGCTTCTAAATCGTCTCCATACATCTGCGCGCTTTTGAAGTTTGTGCCAACCCACGAAGTAAAAGCATCCGGTTCTGTGTTCCAGATTTCCCCGTTCGACTTGGCTTGAAAAATATAGTCGTCATAGAAGACGACTGGTCCAAGATTGGGGGTAGGATACTGTGCATCATCCGTTTCATCAATCTGTGTCGCAACATCACTGGTTGTAATGTGATAACTGTCCGTGCCATCACTGACGATAAGGATTTGTGCAGAAGAACCTGCACCGGACTCAGCGAACCAACACCGCCCAGAAGACGCGGCAAGCGTCACAGTCAAATCAGTCGTGCCACTATAAATTTTATTATTGAAGACGCTATAAATCTTACCCGTGGCTCCCCATGCATACAGACCCCGCCCCGTAGCGGCTCCCGCCGGAGGCTGAGTCGAATTGGCTAGCCCAGGTCGTTTGACGGCATAAAATGTCTTGCCACCAGTAATCGGATTAACGTATGTCTCATACAAGATATTCACACTCCGTTGGTCAACCGTGCCGGTGCCTCGTTGGAGAGGCACGCCAGCTAACGGAATATCAACGGTAGAGGGGAAGTCCTGTTGGAATCCTGCTTGAGCTGCCATTGTTACCGTCCACTAGAATTAGACGTAAAGTAAACACTACCTTCTTCCATCCCGAAATCATTCACTTTCGCCAGTTCAAATTGGGCTTTCTGCATGATCATATTCATCTTGCGAACTGGGACATTGTAAGCCATACCCAAATGAGCCGCAAGTTCCCATGTAATGGCATTCTCCCATTCTTGTGGAAAATCGGCAGTATCCCCCGCTGCATCCATATCCTCAAAAGGACGTTGGAACCAAATCTTGATAACAGATGACCCGTCGGGGAAACGAGGATAAAACTTCAAAATGCCCGTCAATACTCCGGGAATATAATAAATCTGATTCGGCGGTCCTTCCACGGTAATATCAGAAAGGCGCTCATATTCATCTCTAGAGATAATATTAACTGGGACTTGGGTTGTCGTGTCATAATTATACAATGCAGCTTGAATAATCTTCAATGGCTTGACAGTTTTAGTCGTATAGGCATAAACACGGTTATTAATCGCGGCTGCAGCAGTGAGAGCTACTGCAGCAGTAACCGTTGAACCCGAGGGGGCGCCACTAACTGTTGTCCAGTCAATGTCCCCACTGTTTAACTCGACTCCCAATTGATCGCTGGCCGAAATGCCAGTAATGCTATTTACAGTCAAGGCAGTCGCACCAGACGCTGCGGCGGCTGTTAAATAAGTGGCTGCATAGGTAGTTGCAGCATGGCCCCCGCTCGGCCCTAGTGTAACCGTATTAACATCTTCAATAGGAAAGACAGCGGATTCACGAATAGCCCACAACGGCATTCCATGAGAATGGAATGACTTCATGATGATGTTCAGCGCATGGGCACCATCTGTTAATTGATTGGCTGACGCCGAAACCCCTTCCCGCAAGACCCCACAGAGTTTTAGTGCAGTCTCAATGAAATTAGTTCGTGAACTTTGATAGTCGACTGAGCCCGAGGAAGCCATTACTTTTTCCTTCTATTTCCGATCCATTCATAAATTCGTAAACAGGCATAAACGGCAGCAGGAACAGCCAGCACAACTGGTGCCCATTCCAGGGCAGTTGTCACAGCGACTAAACCGGACACTACATCCCCGGTATTCTTAATTAGGCTTTGCATCTCCATTTGAAATATCATTTTGAACATTAATCTGTAGTTGGATTTTGTGCATCAATAGCGCGACGGTTTTGTGGGGCTGCTCATCAAGAGCCTGCCCAATAATAACAATCTCTGGTCCCGTTAAAACCAAAGTATATTCTTTCATGTCTGTGTCCCATATCTAATGGTTAACAGGAGTCTATCTCCTGAACTAAATGTTTGTGGCACTGTATCCGACCACCTGCTACCTAAATCCACATCATTGATCGTCGCAGTAGCCGACGAGGCTGGCAATGATACCGTTCCACGATACAACCTATTCTTTGCAGTCAATTCTGCGAAACCTTCGGCGGCTGCGCCACCATTCGTCACAGGAAGTGTCCATGTCCAATTCCCTGCGGAATAGGTAGTGGTGCTTCCCATGACTATGTAGGTCGTTGCTGTAATAACAGAATTGCTGGACGAGTCGGCACGAGTTGTATACTTGGCCGTAATCTCTGCATTGCCGGCGGCATTGATCAGTCCAATCGTGCCGGCAAAAGTTACGGAATCATCCATGTCAGGCCGAATGAAAGGCAATTTAGGATTATCTTTTCGTGCCCTGACAAACTCTTGAGGATGTCGAGTCTCATAGTCTGCTTCACAGACCATCGCACCATCCCACCGTTTCATGAGTTCTGAAGCCTTATATTTCAGACCACAAACGTCACAAATGGCGTTATACGAACCCGGACCACCCACTAGATTTCTTGACATATTTTATTCCCATCTTGCCGAGTGCCAACGCGGCGCGGCAAGATATGTAACCGAAGCGAGAGATGGAGAAACACAGATCGTGCTGCCTTCACCCGACCCAGCTCCGCCCGCATAAATCAAATCAACATTAAATCCAGTAACTATATATGCTCCGGTATCTGCTATTAATTTCCTGGCCACATTAAAAGTAATAGTAGACCCAGTGAAATTATAGGCCCCACTATCAGCAATTAATTGTCGTGTAATAATTAAATTTGCATTGCTGCCTGTCAAGAGATAGGCGCCGGCCTCCGCGGCCAACGTAAATCCTCGCACAAAATTCGCTGTGGAACCTGTTAAATTATAAGTGCCAGACTCGGCAGTTAATTTGCGGGTTACGCCAAAATTGACAGGACTTCCAGTTAATAGATAAGAACCACTATCTATGACTAATCGGGCACTCCGAATTAAATTAATCGACGAGCCAGTGAGACTATAACTCCCAGAATTGGCAGGGAGTTGTCGAGCAATTCGCAAACTCGCAGCGCTGCCTGTAACTAGATAAGAACCACTGTCTGCCGTTAATGTAAATGCTCCGCCTCCAACAACTGCCTCAAAAAAGTCATCTGTAATTAATTGAGCATTGTGGCCAGTGCTAAGTTTAACTAATGTGGAACCTATTAATGCTTGATTGGGAAATTGTCGAAAGACACTTTTAGCCATCGACAGTTTCCATTCTAATTGAGGGCAAACTCGTTGCCGTGCTATCGGCGGTCACAACAAAACGCAATGCGCTTGTATCATAAATTTGAGGTAGGCCAGTATCCAATAAGTTAGCAACTACGCCTTGATTAGCTCCATTGATACGAAACCCATATAACCATCGCATAATATGCACATTAAATGTGCCGACCGTTGAGACGGTCGACGTAACCACATCTAGTCGTTGAATCCCGCTATCTCCTGCCGCCAGCGGCATTTGAAACATGCGACCAACAATTGGGGCTACTCCAGTTGCAATCGTGCCTGTTGCTGAACTAACGCCGGCTTGATCAAGATATGTAATAGCAATAGATTGACTGCCTGTAAAAGCCGTTACAGCTTCGAGCCATAATTCTAAACCATTATAATCAGTTCCGGGCACACGACCTGCATAAGAAGGCTGACTGGCTAGCGTCGTATTGGCATTAAATGCATACGCACCCGCTGAAAATAAACAATCATAAATATCAATCCAACAGGCAACAGCAGACCGGCCTTGGAGACGATTTAAATATACAGTTGCAGCGGCTGTAGCTAATGCAGGATAGCCCGCTGTCGCATCAGTAGGAACAAGCCCATTCGCAGTATTACCTACAGCCAAAGTTCCTGCCCCGGGATTGCCCGCGAGATCAAAGACTGAAAAGGGGATATTTGCAACTGCTGTCCGAGAAGCCGTTTTTTGATATACGACCCTTCTTTTGACTGCAGCAATTACTCCATCTAAAGTGGTAATAGCCATAAATTATGCAATCGTAAAAGTAGAAGCACCAAAATCCACCGTCAATGTTTCCGTATCATTTAATGTAATAGATGAACCATAATCCCACCATGCCAACAATGCATCGGCAGGAGTCGTAGTTGAATCATTATACAAAATGGCATAACGAAACGGTCCAATCCCACCAGCCGTAGCTGTAAAAACGACATCTGTGGTGGCCAGGGTTGCTGTGCCAGCAGACTCACTCCACGTAGGAGTAGTTGCACTGCCCCCTGCCGGATAACCATTGGCCGCAGCAGGAGGTGGATGATTTGTTACTAAATCAAGCGAAACTTGTGTATTTACAGGTGCAGTATTAGTTAATGCTATTTTTAATGTGTGCGTGCCATCTAAATCATGAATAGCTTTGCCTAATTGTTCAACGGTATCTTGAAATTTATTATAGGTAGCCATAAATTATCACCTTATACCCCGGCGATTCAAGCGCGGATATGTAACTCCGACTGAGACTCCGCCTGCGCCACCAAGCGTCGCTTCAGATAAGAGTTCAAAAAGAATACCATTATTCACACCGTCCGTTGTTGAAGTAGTAGCATGAGATAATGCTCCTGTAGCACCGCCTACATTTCGATCACCCCAATATTGGAACAAGGATAATCCAGCACCGGCGGGCACGGCTTCTACGTCCACCACATTTGTAAATTCAGCCGGAGCCGTGCTCGTAATGGCTCCTGCGGTTGTCTCATTATCAGCATAAAATCCAGCCGCAATAATCGCGCCACTGTTCGCTAATGGCGTCAGAGTTGCATATGTGACAGCATCAGCAGAAACATTGGCACTGGATGTTATATTTCCAATTGGGCTATTATCTGCTTTGCATCCGCGATATGCAGTAAGAATGCCCATATTTGAGGTTGTTCCGGCCAATCCTGTAAATGTAAATGTAGCGCCCGAACTACCGGCAACTGCCCGTTTCCAATATAATGAACTGCGTAGACCTGTCCCATTATTCAATTCATTAATGATAGTCCAAGTCGAATCAGGAGTAGCCGCCGCATCATTATCTTGAGATGCAATCTGTGCTATAATAATATCATTGACATTAAGAGTAGGAGCCACCAGAGCCAATGTCGTGGCCACACCACTTACGGCAGAACCCGCCGCCCAAAATCTAGCGCCCATATTATGCTTCCCCCTTCCAGATTTCAAGGACTAATGTGCCCACAGAACCCAGAGGTGCAAAATCTGTCGTAGACAACAAAATCTTGCCGGTCCGATCAGAACTGTCTTTATCCTTTGGATCAGTATAGCGTTCCTTGATGCCGCCAAAATACCGAAGATCGGTATAACTGGCGCTGTCTCTGTGAAGTAACCACGAGGGAGCGGGGACCAGATCATCAAAAGAGATTAGACCATCAAACCACGCAAAACTATGCCACATTTGTCGGACTACTGGACGCGGAAATCGGTCAAGAAAAGATTCATCCAAATCAGTCCGTGGATCAAAGATCACATAGTTTTCTAACTCCCCTTCATTTCCATCACTCTCCAAATAGACATGAAGGATAAGACTTTTAGACCCGTTTTGGAGAACGGTTTTTAACACTGTATTTGCCATTAGGTTTTCCCTGAAAAGGCGGGTAGGGAGGCCAAAGACCTCCCACCCCAATTACAATTAATTAAACCGGCACTTCGATACCGTGGTCCATCACACGGGAACCTCGACCCATGAGACACTTCCCATACCAACAGCAGTTGTAGTAACCGCCGCAAATGTGAGAGTTGCGCCCGGAACCAGAAGCAATGCACCATCAACATAATCATGGATTGAGAATGGAGCAACGCCCACGGTCGTGCCCCACGCAGCACCACCCAACCAACGCACGATAATTGGTGCAACAGCCAATGTTGCCGCATCATAAGCGCGACCCACGGCCAACGTAGAAGCACCAGAACCATCGGCAGCCAATACACCGGACCCAATAGCAGTCAAAGACGAAGGCGCAGTAGCATTGGGAGCAGCAAGTGCCAACCCAATGTTATGCACAGCAGCAGGAACAGTCGTCCAAACCCAACCAGCATCGACAATCAACAACTTCTTGCCGGAACCGGCGGGATTGTGCAGAATCACGCCAGTCATGGCGGTTGTAACCGCAATCACTGACTTGGCTGCTACGTTCGCCGCGACAAAGAGTTTGCCTTGGCGATTATAACTTGCAAGATCAATATTAGACATTTTAATTTCCTTTTTTGATAGGGCGGGAGGGGCCAGTTTCCTGGCTTTCTAATCCTCCCTACCTTTACTTCAATTTAATGAATCTTACACATCCGCATCAATTGCCGGAATCACGAAACCGCTCAGGTCTTCTGCACCTTGGACGAGGTTATTGTGCAAGCCGAGTTTGGAGCCGGTGGTAATCAGAAGAATACCAGTCGGATCGGACACGGTGCCCTTGTTGTCATAAACAAAGCCATTAGAGGCAGTCGAAGAGGTTTCCACCAACCAGCCCGCAGTTTCAGCAGCACCCAGACGATAGCACTTGTTACGTGCAATTTCCACGTTCGTCAGGTTAAACGTTGCCGCATCGACCAAGATTGGAGTATTAGCAACAGCTTGGTTGCAGACGACGAAGTTGTCAGTCAGAACCATACGATCAACCGTCTCGTCAATATCAAGAACCGATGTCGCCGCGATGTCGTCGAGTGACTTGACGCGGTTATGACAGAAATAGAGTCCGTCTGCGTCATTCGCTACTGCATTGGTGTCAATGATGTTGATAAAGCCAGTCGTAGCTGCATTATCACGGAACTCACAGTATTCCACTGCGAAATCCTTAGCCGCTGCTACTTCAAAGCAGGTCGCACAAGAGGCAACAGCCGCAATGAAGATCATGTTTTGCACAGAAATATTAGCCGCTGAAACGTCGATATCGGCTGTAGCATTGGTGCCGAAAGTAATCGTAGGACGCAGAGAACCCGAGCCCAGACCAATTACCGCCACACCTGCAACGTCCAATCCGATTTCAGCTGCTGTGGTAATGGTTTGAGTATATCCCGGCATCACGAGAACGATATCACCACGGCTGGCCGTGCAACGGCTCACCGCGTAATCAATTGTCGAGAAGGGCCGAAGATACGTCCCATCATTACCATTAGAACCTCCAATCCCACCTGACGGTAAAACAGAGGAATTGTTGACCCAGAACACTCGCCCCGGATGGACTTGATTAACAGGAAGACCCCGAATCAAGACACCTTGGGTAAAGCCCAGACCATATTGAGAAATTTTACTGTAGGCCATTTAACTCTCCTAAAAGGAAATGTCGGAGGAGCAGCCATGCTCCTCCGAACAAGTTTAATTACGCCTTAGAAATACGGAAACCTTTAGTAGAATCATTTAAAAGAACAAACAAAGCTTTTTCTCGTTTGATAACAAGAAACGGAATTAACTTTTCAATTAATACCCGTGCTTTATCTCCATCCAATCTCCAATCATAACAATCTAGGAGATTCCTGAAAGTTCCTTTTCCTTTGGCGTGTTTCTTTACTGAATGCCCACCAAAATTTTCTATTAATTCTTCTATCAATTTCCAACTAGTATTGGTAACTATCAGGCGTGGATAGCGATAAATCTTGTTAGACTTATGCCACATGATACAACCATCTGCATCAACCATACCCGCAAGATATTCAATACTAATTTTCATCAGGCTCCCGCCGTGCCGTAGAAGCCACGAGGATCGGTCCAACCAAATGCGCAACGGAAAGTAGCCTTATACTTCGCGTTGTCAGTATCAAAATCATCATCCATGTCAAACGTATCCGCACGCCGCACGAAATACTTCATGCCGTCGCGCACGTTCGTCCGAATGAACCAAGCATCAGTGTCAGTCAGGTAATGATTAACCTTCAGACCCTTCGGGAAGTGACCACGCACCACGTTAACCGTGTTGTTAGCAGTCCCAACTTCTTGGGTCGTCTTGAGAATCTTCTCTGCTTCTGCCCAAAGTTGAACCGGCACGATGAGAGATTGCGGCAGAACCGCAATATTCAATTGACGATCGTTCTTCAAGCTCATCAGATCAATTACCGCCTGCTCAAGAGCAGCTTCGGAAATATCAGCCGCCGTAGCCAGAATGTTTGAATAGGTGCCACCCGCAACATTCACGTGAGATGCACTACCCAGAACCACACCATCGCCACCAGTATAACCGGCAGTAAACGCCCGATCATACACTTGTGCAGCCAAGATTTCCTTCGTTTGACGGATCGAGAAAGCCAGACCGCGCCCACCCTTTTCCATCGCAACATCATACTGATCGTCTTCGATCGTTTCCTTGGTGATCTGGAACCCCAGACCATAAGTAACCATAGTATACCGCGAGGTATAACCTTGACGATTCGTATCGTAGGAGATGGGCACGCCCTGTCCCTTTGTTTGGAACAGACCAAACCCACTCGTGCCTACGTCTTCTTCCCAAGCCTTGCGGCTCTTGAAAGTATCGAACAATTCAGTGTATTCCACCGGATGTTCTGCATACTCTTGCCCGAAAAACTTATTGACGCCGGGCCACATAGCTTTCATCCATAAACCAGTATTAATAGCCATATATCCCCCTTATTACACGCCAACGGACGGTGTATCAGACAGGAAAGTATGTTCAATAAATCGAACATGCCATCTGGCATTCGTCCCAATTTCATTACCCACGATAGGGGCAAGTCTCAATAGTTGCAACATCGCCGTTGTAGTCACGGAAGTTACACTGGAATCCAATTCCAGAATAGACGTCCCGGTCGTAGTATCACCGGCTGCTACAGCAATTGTATCAACATGTCGCCCCACATCTACTGCCGCCAAATTTGTTCCAACGCTATCTTCCTGAATCTCAAAGACCAGATAAGGATCGTCAGCTACCATCACAATTGCCGCTGTGAGAGCCGGACTATGATTTGTGCCCAACGCATCAGGATTCGGATAGAATCCTACAATAACGCCCAGAACATCTGTGCTTACTGCTCCTAATACAACGCCCGGCATTCCCTCAACAGGAATCCCGCCCACCCGCACACCAGCTAAACCCGCCGTGCCGGATAACTGCACAATGTCACCAATAAACATTGCTTCATCAGTAGCCGCAAGTTTATGATATACATTATGAGCACCATAATAGGGAGCACCATTTAGATATCGAACGGGTTTCAAACCATTCGGTGTATCTTTATTAGCCATAAAAAACTCCTATTTTAAAAATTAAAGAATCGAATAGAAGATAATATGGCGTGAAAAACTAGTCTTCACTGCCACGACGTGTGGGTGTTTTCCCACCTACCACGTCAGCAGCCTCAACTTTTCCGTAAAAGTTTTGGCCTTTATCTTCTTGTCTTGTGGCGGCTTCGCGTGCATCAACAATCTTTTGCTTTTCGGCTTGATCGGCATCATACCATTCTTTGGGGATTTGCATCAAGATTTGTTCGCGTCCACCACCAACTCGCTTTGTAATCACTGCTCCGATCTTGGCACCGGCGTCGATACTAACATCCCCTACCTGCACAGGATTGCGGACCGCTTCGTAACCGCGGTCCATCAACGGTTCTATGCGCTCGAGAGTGTTATCAACCCAACGGCCTACCATTCCGGGAGCTAGCCCCTTAACTGTTAAAATATTGCGCCGCCCATCAATGGGTGATCTAGTGCGCCGGGCACGTCGTGCAATCGCCTCAGCAGATGGTTGGGCTTGACCAACCTTCTCGACAGATGCAACTGACTTCGTTTCCGCACGGACTTCTTTTTTTATGGCTCCAATCTGGGCCTTGATATTCTCGGTCATCTGTATGACTCCTTATTTGTTCTTAACACCGAACTTCTTGAGGTCGGTGGCGTATTCATTCATGTTCTTGTAGATTCCCTTGTCAACAAGGGCACGGCCAACGGCCTTTTCTTCTTGCGTAAGAGCGATGCGAACAGTCTGGGAGGGGCCACTATTGCCACCTGACAACACCGGACTGCCAACCTTCTTCTTAGCTACAGTCGTCATGCCAAATTCCTCTGGAAACCTCTTCTTAACTTCGTCTGTGACGTATTGATAAATCTCGGCGTTCGGTTTGCCCGGATTCTTTTCCGCATGCTGCAGACCCACGTTTTCGGCATAAGCACGCAATGCCGGATTCTTGATGAACCACTGATTGCGTTGAACCCATCCTTCGAACTCGGGAGCGACTGTAGCTTGTTGCTGTGGAGCGACCTTGATTTCGACTGCCTTCAGGTCTGCTTCACGCTGCTTCTTCAGGGCCTCGATCCGCTCTTCAACTGCCTCGGCGGTTGCGTCATCACCTTCTTTATTGGCTTCCCGCAATTGGTTCTTTAGTTCTCGTTCTGCCTTAGCATACCCAGCCTCAAAGATTTGTTTCTGCTGCTTGGCAAGGGTAGTAACGACATCATCGAGCTGCTTAAGCTGGCGGTTCTGGTTGTGAATCTTGCGCAATAATTCTCCGCGCCGATTAAACTCGCCTGCAGAAACCCATTCCTCGGGATCGCCATCCCACTCGTCCTTGGGTTTCCATCCTGAATCGCGTGCCGCTCTTTCAGAGTCGGACATCTCCGATTCGGATTCTTCTTCCTCTACTTCTTCAATTTCTTCATCAACAATTTCAACTTCTTCAACAAGTTCTTCAGAGCCTTCTTCAAGTTCTTCAACAATTTCTTCATCTTGAGTCTCCTTGACTGGTAAACCTTTGTCTTTCACCTGCTTCAGTATGGCTGCTTCTTCTACTGTAGGCATAACTATTCCTTTTCTCCATCTTGGAAGTCTACATCATCATCTAATCTGCACATAATATCTTCATATCGGAAGACAATGTAAGTCTCATTGTCGTAGGAGATAAATTTACCACCATACTTGACGAAAATCACACGATCCCCAACTTGATACCACGGCTCTCCGCCGGGATTCATTTCATCCTTAAAGGCTAGTGGTCCTAATGCCACTACTGTTCCTTCGGTCACTGCCCCGCGTGCTCGCTCTTCGTTAGCTCGCGCGATAACAATCGACCCGATCTTCTCTTCCAGTTCCTTTGGCTTTACAATTACATATGAACCAAAAGGAACAGGAACTCTATTTTCTTTTTTCTCTGCGCGCATCCTCGGCGTCCTCTTTGTCTTCTATCTGGTTAATCAACTGCTCAATGAAACGAATAAACGTCAAACCCTCAATATAACCTACAGCCCTTCCAGTGTCTCGTTCCGTGTTGTCTGTGAGAGTCTCTCCATTCCCGACTCGGTGATAACTGTTTTCCAACTCTTGATCCACAATCGCCATGATCTGCACGGTGACTGGATTGTGCTTCCAAGCGATAATCGCTTCTTTAGGGGCTATCAGATCATACTCAGGCGTTGCGCCTGTTACTTTCATTTAGTTCCTTTCTTGGGCATTTTCTTTGCCATTATGATCTTCACTTCCGCCATCTTCTTGGCTGCTTCTAACTTCTGTTCGCCTTCACGATCTTTCTGGGCCATCTTCTGCGCATGTTCTTGGGCAGACTGGCGTTGGGCCTGCATGAACTCGGCATGGGCCTGGGCCTGTTCTTGGCTGGCAAGCACGGCTTTCATATGTCCTTCCATCTGAGAGGCCATTGCCTTCATCTGAATATCGACCTGAGCAGCCTGGGCCTTCATTTGGCCTTCCATCTGCTTGACCTGCGCTTGCATAGCAATCAGCGCCTTCTTAGCCTCAGACTCGCCCTGCTTCATCTGGGCCTCTTGTTGCTGCATCTTCATTTCCGCTTGCATCTGCTGTTGTTCAGGCGAGGGAGGAGCCTGATAGTTCATGACTTCCTCGATATCTTCGACGCGCATGGCCTCCAGCACCCGCTTGGTGACAACCTTGGGATTCACGGTGCCAAGCTGGATGAACTCCAACTGCGCCCGAGCTTTGATGAGTTTCTCCGAGTCTGTCGCCACATCCGGGTCGGCAGTTGGAATAACCGTAAGTTTGATCTGCTGGTAGTCTTGCCGGGTCAGTTCTACCGGGTAATCCACCTTATCATCAAGATACAGACCATTCAATTTGAAGAGTTTCTTGAACTCGTCATCAAGCGAGCGATAGATGCGCTTGTAAATCGCAGTAAAGACAGCCATGCCCTGTTTGACGGTTTCCATGGTCGTTGTAGCCGGCGTATTCTGGCCGGGCATCTTACCCACAAAGATTTCGGCAATACTCGCAACTTTTTCTCCACCTTCAATTAGCGACCCGAGCATCTGGAACAATACCTGGGAGGGTTCCCGCACCGGAAGTTGAACAATGCTTTTACGCAGATCATCAGAAGTGGCATTAATGACTTTCCACTCATTGGGTGCGAATTGATATTCGCCCGCTTTAATGCGAACTCCTTTACCCAAAAAGCCGCCATTCGTCGTATACATCGTTCCCTGGTCAATAAGCTGATTGATCGAGGTATTGATGGTCTCGTTGATCGGGCCAAGAAGTAACCCAAACCCAAGATCGTAAAAAGAGCCATCAGGATTAGGAATGAAGCCATATTTAGTGAAATATTCATCCGGTTCGATTAAAAGAATCTTCTTTTGGGTAGTAGCAGTATTTGACCACTTGATTGACTCCTCACGAAAACGAGGGACAATTCTTAAAATGGAAGATGACGCCGTATCGAAAGTAACAATATAAGGCTCAGCGTAACCATCTCTATCGAGGTCATAATGGCAATGACATTCCACAATCCTATAAGGAGTAGTCTCGTCTTCCTCTTGAGGCATGACCAGATCAACATTATTCTCTCGGCCGGGCGCTTGATTAAATTCGCTGCCAACGGGGTTGCCAAGTTCAATATCTAGAAATTGACCAAGTTCTTTTCTGGTGTAGATATCGTTGGGAAGCATCTCGATGATGTGATGCTTACGGGTATACCCACCCAACTTCTTTGCCCAGTAGTTCACGACAAGATCACGTGGCAACACCAGCTCGCTCACGTTCTTGTTTCTAGTCGAATCGAAATAGGTCTTCTTGAACGCCAAGCCTACGATTGGGAGGATCATGAACAGTTTGTCCATATCGTCTTCCCAGCCATCCATCTCTTCCAGCAGTTGGTAACTCATGTGAGTGGCTACCTTCTGGGAAATAGCAGTCAGTTTGGAATCCTCGGCGCCAATAATGCGACCCTTAACGGGCGCTTTATTGACGATCAAAGCCGGATACGCGCGAGCAGAAAACTGCATCGCCGCAGTCGTCAAAAGAGGATACTTGATGTTGGCCGACTTGGGCCACGGGAAGTTCTTGTCTTCCTTGTATTGAATCGCTAGCCGCATCCAGTCATTGACGTTCTCATCCCACGCGGCACGACTCTGCAGATCGGCGTCAAACGCCTTCCGCAGTTTCGATCCCAGATCAGTCAACTCCTCGTCCGACAGGAACTCGGCGAGATTGAGGTTATCGGGATTGATGATAGTCGTTATCGGTAGTTGTGTATAATCGGCCATGAATTAATATCCAGTCAGCGAGGAACGTCCATCATCTATTGCGCCAGACATTCGTTTTTCATCTTCATATTCTGCATCAAGTAATTCTTGCTCTGTGGGAGCATGAATCAGTTTCATCAATCCCAATCCGATCAAGGCAAAAGCGTCAACTTGGTCATCATGCGGGGCGCGAGGAAACTGACAGAGTTCAGCCTCAAAATCGGCATACCACTCAGCATCCTTGAAAAACCTAACTCCTTGCATCCGAACACGACCAACGATGCTTCGTGCTCTTTCTTCTTTATCAACACTGGGAGTGAAGGATTCAAGAGCCAAGAAGTCATTGGACTTAAACATCTCTTCTTCAAGAAATGGGCCAATGGCCTTGGTCAACGTGCCTTTTTCGATCGCGAACCAATGCGGGTCATACTTTCGGTAGATTTCAAAGAACGTCTCGACAATTTCTCTTGTATCAAGTCGTGCACGTATAACTTCAACAACATACATAAGGCCAGCGGAATCAATCCCAACAATAACAAAAGCACTAAAATCTGCTCGCTCATCCTTAGAAACCGCAAGATCAACCCCGACATAGTAGTGCAGTGGAATAGAATCTTCCAATATCCCCTTGAATTGTTCGTCTGTAATCGGGAGCATGTCCGTCCTACGGAACATGGCTCTCGACTCGTCAATTGGATAGTTCAGATACTCTTGATTATAAAGGTCTGCCTGTCCTTGCGTGGTCAAATCATGGCGCTTTGCGCGTAACCACTCTTCATCATACATCTCCGACCAAAGGATACTAGAGAAATCCTCGTTGTGGGCACGATACTTAACTGCTCTCCATGCCCCTATCTTCGATGCACTGTAGATTTTGAGTGGTTCTACAATAGTAGACTTGCTTTGCAGACGGGGCATCCGATTCTCAAGATAGGAGTCGATGTGTAAGATCGTTCCTACGATGCGGATCATCCCGTCTCGACTTAATACTGGGAGCAATGCTCCATTCATCCAGCGCCGGAATTTGTCCCGACGGTCTGGATTCATCACGATTTCGTCGTTCTCTAAATCATCCCCGATAATCAAGTCAGGCCGCTGGCCCCGCCACTTTAACCCACGAACTCGTTGCTCGCTGCCTTTCGCTTGAATCCGAAACCGATGGCCGTCAGCCATCCTGACGATGATATCAGTCTCTTGGTCCTTCTCAATCTTCTCAACACCAAAGAGTTGAATGATATCTTCATTCTCAACTAGCTCTTTCTTGATGTCATTCAGGAACAGAGTGGCTTGGCCCTCTGTATCACTGAGGATGATTACATAGTTAGACTGACGAAATAGAACAGCAGCAAGAACATAAGCAAAAGTGATAGCCGTAGACTTTGCATGCCCCCGCGGTGCCGCGATGGCAACGAATCGGTCGGGACTACAGCATAATTCCCACCATTCTCGATGGACTTCTGGACTTTTAACTGCATTGTGGAAACTCTTAGCAAGACACGATCCTACAAATCCTTCAATAACCTGAGCGGTTAGCTGCATGTTTGTAATACGCCATCTGGCGCAATCTCCTACGAGCTTGTCTCTTGCCAGCAGTCGTATTTGGATACGTGCCGAACGTCCTACCTGTCGTATGCGACTTAACTTTGACCTTACCACCCGACTTAACAATCATATTAACCCACTACTTTATCGTGTTTTGGATCAAGTTCGATGTGAATATGATCTTTTTCAAGCACTACATCATAATTAGGCCCTAAATGAGCCTTAAGTTGCTTGACTAGTGCGTCTAATACGTTCCAGGTCCTCAAATCCACTGCCTTACCTTCGTAATGCAGAGAATTTTTACCATGGGTGCCATCCTTACCACTCGTAACTACCAATTCGGTATGAAACTTAGCGTAGATATACTCCATTTCGACCAACGCGGCCTTCAGAACAGGGTCTAAGCCCTCAATATTGACTGTGTTATCCTTGACTTTCACCAAGACTCTCCTTCGCTTCGATAGTAATCTCCTTCGATGCAGCAAATCGAGCAAACTCTTCAGCCAGCTTACCTAACCGTGCGTCGACACTTACCTTTTCCGAACGAGAAGTAGGTTTTCCCCGTAATAGTTGTCTCTTATCGACCACGGTCGCTGCAACAGTGTTAGCATCCCGCATAGAAACCGCCTTACGATGTATCTCGCCAGTGCGCTTATCATAGACGTGATCGCCATTAATAAGCCTATCTTGAATCACATCCAAAGCCTTGTCCACCAGTCCGGTGTATTTAGAGACAATATCGCTATCAATAGAAGCATGTATCTTCTCCAGCATCTCGGGCCACCATTCCGACAGCCTCCACTCCCGTATACGACTGTCAGGGATGCCTGTAAGCCTCGCTAGGTCCTTGCTAGAGACCACGCCGGCAGCATAGAGAGCAGCCACCTCAACCTTCTTCTCTTCGGGCCACCAACCATTCCTACGCTTAACACGACCTGTCCTATTAAGGAACTGATCCTCTCTAGAAGGCATGCCGGGTTGTATAAGTCTCTTTTCTGCTTCTTCTATAAGAGCAGCAGATTCTACTGTAATCTCTTGGGTCACGGGGTCTGTCACTATGGTAACTAGAGGTTTAGCGCGATGCATTTCGTTTCCGCCAAGCATCTTTAATTCTATCCCTCGATCTCGTATATTCATCATACATACCCGGATAGTCTTTAAAGAGTTTAGAAGTAGAAGGATCATCCATTAAGGTCTGTCCTCTAGGCAATTCTGCTTCTCTTCCCATTAAATAGGACATAGTTTCATATGGATCAGTGCCAAAACCACGTTTCCATTGATATGGACTGACTGGATTTGCACGTTCTTTCGTTAAGCGGTGCAGAAAATCCTCTGAAAATAGAGGATACCAAACATTTGCTAGATTCTGGGGTTTCCTAGTTGCCTCTGCCATCATGATTTGATTATACAAAGCTATCTGACCAGTATGCCCAGACTCATGGCCTAACAACGAAGACGTGGTAGAAACTCTGGCCGCGGGATTAATATAGATATTATAAGCATTAGAATGCATTACATCAGCTTCTGACATAGGGTCCATCCTGTTCGCAGCACTTTTTGGAAGCTTAGTTCGTGCTACGCCAGATAGTAGTCTGGCTCGGGGATCAAACCAATCATATGGATTAGCACTAAAGTTAGTGGCTCCCCGGATAATATCAGACGGATCATCAACTGCTAACCGGCGATGAACTTCATAAGCTCCCGGCGTATTCACCAATTGCTTACGGACCATCTTATCTCTTTCTGTCAATCTACCAACGTAAGCCTCGAAGTTAGGACCCCCTATAGGGTCATACCTCGACATATCAAGGTCTAATCTCCGTTGTTGTGTTAACGGATCATAAACCTGATATTGAGAAATGGTGTTAATATCAGCCATACTAGTCTACGGCAACTCTACAGCTACAGCAAGATGCGGAGAACCTGCATATGCTACAGTAATCCCCACAAGCAGAGGAATCCCATCTCTAACTACAAATAAAGCTCCACCACTATTACCAGGACCTACCATTACAGTAGAAATAAGGTATTTTTGCTTATCTTCAGGATTAGTAACCCTAAACTGGAATTGACCAATAGTAAGAATATTACCAAGCCCGTAAGGATACCCCACCGCATAGACAAGTTCGCCTTGCTTAATGGGGCTATTAGTAGTAAGAGCAAAAGGCCCATCAAGACCGGGAAAAAATAAGGTAGCCACGTCCCTACCCATAATATCAGGTAATACAGCCAAAACAGGAAATACTCTTCCGTCATCATAAACAAGCGCCATTTGAGGAATAGTAATGCAATGAGCAGCAGTTAGTGCTTTTCCAGCACTAATAACTACAGCAGAACAAGAACCACCATTCGTGGGGTCTCGTGATACTAACTTAACAACTACCTCTCGTGCCTTCTGTGTCGAAGACAAAGCTCGAACTTGTTCATCTTCAAATGAATTTACAACAACAAAGCTAAAAACTATGAAAAGAGCAAGAAAAGAAGCAATTAAGTATTTACGCATAAAATCTCACTAGTGGGTAATACGTTGTTAGGCGACTAGGATCGACGAATTACGATGAGACGTGGTCTATCGAACTTTTAGAGGATAGACCTCCGGTCTTGCGGACGTGGTTGGCTACTAGGTGCCACAGTGGGCACCCTAACAGGCGGGGGTCTGGAAGACCCCCAGCCAGCACCGGTAAAGGTGCTGCAGGTGCCCAAAGATGGCACCTCTATATCTTCTTACTTCTATAGATATTATACCATACTTTTAGCGAAAAGTCAAGTCTTTTCGCGTATGGTATTGATTATAAAGAGAAGGTAGTTCTAATTTTTTTTTATAAAATTTGAGGGTTTTTACCAATTAAGACTCTTTTAGAAGTTAGCCTCTTTTGGGCTAACCCTTATTCTTACTTAGCTAAGTATATTTTTAGAATTATTATTGCGTCGTCTCATGATGCATCTCCCCCGGTTTTCGAGGGGGGGGGCTTTTCCCCCCCGCCGGCCTAGTTGAGAATGATTCTCATTTACAATATCTCCCGAGCGTGGGAGATACAAACCCAAAGCAATCAAAGACTTACAGGAGAGGGGTATAGACGTGCTACCAGGTAGCGCACCGAACAGCCCGAACAGCACACCCTGGGCAGAAGCTGCGCTTCAACAGGGCAAGGTAACAAGGTTGTTACCTGGATAGACTCACAACATACATCAGCCCGGAAGCTGCGCTTCATCGGCACCCAGTCGGAAGGCGATATCTCGGGAACTCTAACCAAGAACTCAACTCTAACTATCAGACGGACTAGAAACGCACAGGCTAACGCGGTCGACCTGACACCAACAAGCGCGAGCAGCAAGGCGCATAGTCAGGGAACGCACTAGGCACTAGGACGCCCGCTCCGATAGGCGGACTGTCGGCTAAACCCTTACCTGATACCGTGTGGTGAGCATCGTGGTTTAATGTTCACTCAAGGAGTCTCACATGGAATCAGTGGAAAAACTTGCAGCAGAACTGGGCATAACCGCAGGCGAAGTAAATGCACTGTTGACGGATGAAGAAAGGGCAGAATTGCAGGAACAGGCCGGCGATACGCCGGTGGATACTGCTACTGCATCCCTTGAATCAGCCGCGCCGGTGCCGGTCGTGCCAGCAATATCCGCCGAGACTGTAACGCGCTTAACGGAGCTAGGCAAAGCAACCGCACATGAAATCGAGGATGCTCGGTCGGCTAGCGACTCTGTGGCAAAGCGCGTGTTGGTGAAACGTGCGGAAGAAGTCTGTGGTAACCTTGCTGAAGCCTCCGCGTTCCTTGATGGTTTTGCGCTCGGCCTGAAGGATTACGGCCTGAGCGATGGAATCGTCAAGTCGCGCAAGACTGAAGCAAAAGCCGTGATCGATGCCTATCGCAAGACCATCAGTGACAACCTGACGGATGCGCGTAAGGCATTAATCGAGTTTACCGGCGGATACCATGACTTCATCAGCAAAGCGCGAGAAATTCGTGGCCCGTTAGGTGTCCGCAGGGCTCCGGGAACACACGCGCCAAAGTCCAAGCTCAACGAAAGCGAAACACAACGAGCGAAAGACTTGATTCATACCATGTCAGCATCGCAAGCGATGGATGCGGCCGTGGTAGTCGGGAATCAACTACTGAAGCAGCAGGACGGCGAACTGTCCACCATTCGACTGGTGGCAAACGTCTATCTTCAGTCGTTGATGGTATCGAAGGATGTCGGGATTCGTAAATGGGCGACGGATGCCCACGAGCGAGCCATGCAAATTCTCGATGCCGCAGAAAAAGCCAAACCGGAAAAGGCAACCGTGGATAACACGGCTCATGGCGTAATCGCCGTGCCGCAACCGGAGGTGCAGCAAGTCGCAGCTTAGTAACACGCAGCATAGCCGCCCATCACGCGGTATCAGTTAAGGGATTTGCGCGAAACACTCGGACGGCCACAGACTGACCAACCGGGGCGACCATTGAGCCGCTATGCGCTAATCCCTTTCTCTTTTCAATACGTAACCCTTTGATTGCTAACCCATTTACGGGAACTCTTGTAGTCGTTTATAAGTCTAATTTATAACGGCTGAATTTGTTTCCTTTTTTTACGGTCACAAGGTTGTGACAATTTGATGGAGAACGAATGACATATCACCAATACCGACGAGAATGTAAACGCCTGACTATCAACACGGGCCTGCCCTACCACCCGCATAAGTGTGCGAACGGCAAATGGCTGGTTGCCGGTCCGGCACGGCTAAATCAAATGCGGGCCTATAACAAACTAGAGCAAGACATGTAACAATACCACTTCGGCTTGAGGAGGCTTGGCTGGAACTAACCACCGCATTGGAAGAAGTCAGGGAGCAAGAATCTGATTCGTGGTATTCACGCTGACGGACAACACGGAGTAAAAGGACATATGATAGAACAAGGATTAGACCCCTATATTGCCTTGCACCAGATGGTTGACTTTGTAGTTGTTTGCTTTTTGTTGTTGTTGGTATTGAAGGCTGTTGGCGCAGTAAAGAATTACATTCAATCCTTTTTTACTCGAAGGGGCTAATATGGAGCTACCAGAAGGACAAGAATT